>JACCDL010561713.1_pt1 | contig 47510 bp, 44 predicted proteins | sample 7441931 | NCBI WGS metagenome assembly JACCDL01 (sample SAMN15323437, study PRJNA562643) | freshwater metagenome | isolation source: river surface water | place: USA:Blue River Watershed | collected 2017-08-16
AAGCCAATAAGGTATAGCCATCTGGCTTACTCTTAGCCACATATTGGTAGGCGATATTACCGCTTGCACCTTGGCGGTTATCAATGATGATCGATTGCCCAGTCACTCGGTTAAGAGGCTCCGTTAGTAAACGAGCCGATGCGTCGACCAATCCTCCAGGAGGCACGGGTACGACGATCGTGATGGGGCGATCTGGAAATGTTTGTGCATGGGTTATGCCAGCCAGCATGAATACAGTAGCTAAAAATCCCATGATTTGTTTAAGTTGCAAGAGTCTTACTGTGCGCATGTGTCGTCTCCAAAAATTATGTTCATCATTATCGTAATATCTTAACGCTGTCCCATTTTGACATCGGCAAATACTGCCTGAGCCTCACGCGGTAGGCAACGCCAGTATTGTGGGCTAGCTGATACATGCCCCTGTAATGCAGCGGCTGCCTCCCATCCCCACCGGGGTTTATACAAGAAGGCTCGGGCTAAGGCAATTAAATCCGCTTCGTGATTTTGCAAGATCTCTTCTGCTTGAATTGGCTCAGTGATTAAGCCAACCGCCATGGTTGCCATACCGGTTTTTTGCTTAATCTCTTTTGCAAAGGGCACTTGATAATTAGGCCCCAACTGAATTTTCTGTTTAGGGGAGATACCGCCAGAAGAAACATGGATGTAATCACACCCCAAAGACTTTAGCCGTTGTGTGAGCTCAACCGACTCTTCAAGACTCCAACCATTCTCAATCCAATCAGATGCCGAGAGCCTAACTCCTAAGACCCCGCCCCACTCTTTACGCACCGCAGAAAATAGCTCCAGCACAAAGCGCATCCGATTCTCAAGGGAGCCGCCGTATTGATCCTGACGTTGATTGGCAATCGGCGATAAGAACTGATGCAATAAATAGCCGTGAGCAGCATGCAATTCAATTCCATCGATCCCAATTGTTTTCGCTCGTCTGGCTGACTCGACAAAGTTCTTAATAATGACTTGCATCTCTGCCGTGCTTAACTCATGGGGATTACGCTCACCATCTAGCTGAGGAATTGCGGAGGGCGCCTGGGTCTCCCAGCCGCCATTCTCTGATGGAAGGATCTGACCACCTTGCCATGGTGCTGCACTTGAGGCTTTGCGACCAGCGTGAGCCAGCTGAATAAACACCCGTGTCTTCGGGGCAAGTTTGCGTGCCCGCAATAATTTATCTTCTAATGCAGTCTGAGTTTTTTGATCCCAGAGCCCTAAACAATAGGGAGTGATGCGGCCTTCGGGACTTACTGCTGTGGCTTCAATAATAAAGAGCCCCGCCCCGCTGTTCAACAAATTACCCCAGTGCATTAAATGCCAATCACTTGCCTCACCCTCTACTGCCGAGTATTGACACATAGGCGCCACCACGACTCGATTCGGTAATTGCATAGAGCCCTCTCGGGCAGGCAGTGAATAGTCTGAAAATAAGAGGCTCATGGGATAAATGACCAAAAGTGATTGAAAGGATTAAAATGATACCAAGTGATTCTTAAGACCCTTTCTGGTTGCCAAGACAATCTAGGCCCAATCATCAATACGAGACATAATTACCATGAACGCTCCACAAGCCTTTGAAATTAAAGAAGATATTGCTCACTATATCGGTGGTCAAGTTGTTTTGCCACAAGGCACACGTTTTGCCGATGTGCACAACCCTGCCAAGGGCTCGGTAGCCCGTCGCGTTGCTCTCGCTAGCAAAGCCGATGTGGGCAAGGCTGTTGCTGCAGCACAAGCAGCCTTTCCTGCTTGGGGCAATACCTCGCCGCTTCGTCGCGCCCGTATTCTCTTTAAATACCTTGACCTTCTGAACCGTCATCGCGATGAACTCGCCGCCATCATCACCGCTGAGCATGGCAAAGTCTTTACTGATGCTCAAGGTGAAGTCACCCGGGGTATTGAGATCTTAGAATTTGCGACCGCTATCCCAGAACTCTTAAAGGGAGATTACACCGAGCAGGTCTCAACCGATATCGATAACTGGGTTATGCGTCAACCTTTGGGTGTTGTAGCAGGGATTACCCCCTTCAATTTTCCAGTGATGGTGCCGATGTGGATGTTCCCCGTTGCAATTGCATGCGGCAATACCTTCATCCTCAAACCGAGCCCGACCGATCCCTCTGCCTCCTTATTGCTTGCGCGCCTTTTGAAAGAGGCTGGATTGCCAGATGGCGTCTTTAATGTTGTGCAGGGTGATAAAGAGGCTGTAGATGCATTGATTGAGCATCCAGATGTCAGAGCAATTAGCTTTGTGGGTTCGACCCCAATCGCTAATTACATTTATGAGCGCGGCGCTCATTTTGGTAAGCGCGTTCAGGCTTTAGGTGGCGCCAAGAATCATATGGTGGTCATGCCCGATGCTGATATTGATAAAGCGGTGGATGCCTTAGTTGGCGCAGCCTACGGATCTGCTGGTGAGCGCTGCATGGCAATCTCAGTTGCCGTATTAGTGGGCGAAGCAGCTGACAAAGTAATGCCTAAATTAATTGAGCGTACCAAAACCTTGAAAGTGAAGAATGGTCTTGAGCTTGATGCTGAGATGGGTCCCATCGTAACGCGTGCGGCTCTCGATCGCATTACAGGCTATATCGAAAAAGGTGTTGCGGGTGGGGCTAAGCTTTTAGTAGATGGTCGCGGACTTAAAGTGCCTGGCTTTGATCAGGGGTTCTGGTTAGGCGGCACCCTCTTTGATGCAGTTACACCTGATATGACTATTTATAAAGAAGAGATTTTCGGTCCTGTGCTCTCGTGTGTACGGGTTGCTAATTTTAGTGAAGCACTCGATCTAGTGAATGCTCATGAGTTTGGCAATGGCGTAGCTTGCTTCACCAGCGATGGCAATATTGCTCGTGAGTTTGCCCGTCGCGTTCAAGTTGGTATGGTTGGTATTAATGTACCGATTCCGGTACCGATGGCTTGGCACGGATTTGGTGGTTGGAAGCGCTCCTTATTTGGTGATACCCATGCCTATGGCAAAGAAGGGGTGCGTTTTTATACCAAGCAAAAGAGTGTCATGCAGCGTTGGCCTGAGAGCATCTCAAAAGGTGCTGAGTTTGTCATGCCAACCTCGAAGTAACAACTACTTTTTTCTTGAGATGAACATCGCTGGAACCGTCAGGTTCCAGTAGATGGCTGCGGATCGAAAGCAGAAGATTAGTAAGATACAAGCAATCGATCCTGGCATTGCATACTCTGGGAAATAATTTAGGAGTAAGACATAAAGCATGCAACCGAGTGATACGGGAATTGCATATAGCTCATAGGACATTAATAAGGTTTTGCGACCTGCCAATACATCCCGAATCAATCCCCCACCAATTGCTGTTACAACCCCCAAGATAATGGCTGCTTCGGAGCCACCGAAATCTTCATGCCAAGCCTTATCCGCCCCCTGTATCCCAAACAAAGCGGCCCCCAGACCATCGATATAAAGAATGGCTTTATACAACTGAGGCTGAGAAAGTATTGACTCGGAATAAAAGGTAATGATGCTGGCAATTGCAGCAACCAAGATATAAATAGGTGCATCGGCCCAAAAGACCGGCACCCCCATAATCACATCCCGAATGGTTCCGCCACCAATGGCTGTGATGATTCCTAAGACCAGAACCCCAAAGAGATCAACGCCCCGCTCCGAAATAGCAAGAACACCTGTAATTGCAAAGGCTGCCGAGGCAACGATACCAACCCAAAAACTAAGCTCTTCCATCGAGCCTTCCTAGTCAATAAATAGAGAGGAAGTAATTATTGCAAAGTATTTTTGAGGAGCGGCATTTCTGGGAGGGCTAGTACATCAATCCCCTCCTCACGCAAGGCACTTACCTCATCCGCACTGGTCTGCCCCCGAATACTCCGCTCAGGAGTTTCCTTGTAATGTATCTTTCTGGCTTCTTCTGCGAATGATGAGCCCACATCCTCTGATTTATTGACTAGATCACGCATGGCCTTCATAAAGGTTGCTTGGATCTGCTTCTCCAATTGGCCATGATCAGCATTGGATAAAGCAATCGTTTGCGCAGGCTCTGTTGTCACCGAGGCGGGCTGCAATTGCTCCGGACTAGCTCTGCCGCCAATATGCGGTGCCGATGGTAAGCGTCGCACCTCAGCGTTATCGCAAATGGGGCAGCCTAAGCTTCCACCCGACTGCTGGCTCAGGAAATCGACTTCAGACGCAAACCAGCCCTCAAAGTGATGCTCATGAGCGCAAGCTAAGTTATAAACTTTCATGGGTAATAGATGGGGGCCTCTGGCCTGAATTCAAGAGAGAAAGAGTATTTTTGTAGATATTGCCAGTTTAATGCTTTATGGCTTAGGAGTTTGATGAGGCGCGTCGGCGACGCTCTAACCAGTAAGTCGAGATGATAGTTTTTACATCCGTAATCTTGCCAGTTTCTACCCACTCCAAGAGCTCCTCTAAGGGCGCTGCAAAGACGTCCAAAAACTCTTCCTCATCAAGTCGTGCCGGACCTGGGATTAAGCTCTCAGCCAAATAGATATCAATGAACTCGGTTGAATACGAAATCACTGGATGAATACGCCTAATCTTGCTCCAGCGCTTGGCGGTATAGCCGGTCTCCTCTTGAAGCTCCCGCTGAGCACACAAGAGCGGATCTTCGCCGACATTTAACTTACCGGCAGGGATCTCGATCACAGCCTGAGAGATTGGATAGCGGTATTGGCGCTCCAATAAAATACGGCCATCATCTAATACAGCCAGAATGGCAACCGCTCCAGGGTGCTCTAGGTACTCGCGTAGGGCATGCTGCCCATCTGGTAAAGAGACGGTATCGCGCTTCATTTTGAGGAAGATGCCATCGTAGACTCCCTCCCCGGATATCCTTTTTTCGACGAGATGATCGTCGTCGTGGGCGAGGTCTTGGAAGGATTTCTCGCTCACGCTCTACTCTCTATTTAAGAACCAATGAGAGTACTGCGCATCGCATTCAAGCACAAGCTCATGAGTCCAGCAGGGAATATTCCGAGAACAAGGATCATTAAACCGTTAATGCCAAGAATGCCCTTAGCAAAACTGGTGCCATTCACAGACTGCTCATGCACCGGCTCATCAAAATACATGACCTTAACAACGCGCAAATAGTAGAAGGCACCGATTAAGGAAGCAATCACTGCGATCACAGCCAACACGATGAAATCTGCATCCACCAAAGCTTCCAATACAGAGAGTTTGGCTGCAAATCCAACTGTCGGCGGAATCCCGGCTAATGAGAACATCATGACCAGCCCAATAAATGCATACCAAGGATGCTTACGGTTGAGACCCTTCAACCCCTCCAAGGTCTCACAGTCATAGCCCTTGCGGGAGAGAACCATCAGGAAGCCGAAGGTACCCAAGGTAGTAATCACATAGGTAATGGCATAGAACATCGAAGCACTGTATGCATGATCATCAAAGACTGACAACATACCCAGTAATACAAAACCCATTTGGGCAATTGCTGAGTATGCCAACATCCGTTTAAGGTTGGTTTGCGCAATGGCTGTGACATTGCCGAGTACTAGAGATAGTACTGCCAAGATCATTAGCATCGGCTGCCAATCTGAAATCAAGGGCAATAAGGTATTAATGAGCAAGCGGAAGAGCAAGGCAAACGCGGCCAGCTTTGGGGCTCCGGCAATCAGTAAGGTCACTGCTGTAGGCGCTCCCTGGTAAACATCAGGCACCCACATATGGAATGGCACTACCCCAAACTTAAAGGCTAAGCCAGCCACAATGAAGACCAGGCCAAATGCCATCACTAAGTGGTTAATTCTGGGGTCGAGCAGGAGTCGTAGGATCTCTAGTAAATCCAGTGACCCGGTTACACCATAGATCATTGACATACCGTAGAGCAAGAATCCAGATGCTAATGCTCCCAAGACAAAATACTTAATAGCAGCTTCAGAAGAGAGGCCGCTGGAGTGGCGCATCGCCACTAATCCATAGGTGGACAGCGCCATTAACTCTAAGCCAAGGTATAAGGTAAGAAGATTTGCTGCAGAGATTAAGACCAGCTGTCCTAATAAAGCAAATAGGGTTAGCACAATGAAGTCCGGTCTAAACAGGCCCCGATCAATCAAATATTGCTTGGAGTAAATAAGGCTGAGGAGTAAGGCAAAGCAAGATCCAGCCTTTAACAAATTAGCAATCGCATCGGACTGGAACAACCCAGCCATTGCAAGGTAAGGAAGATCAGCGATCCGTGTAATGAATGCGGCACCCAAACCAATTAAGAGAAGGCAAGCCACCGAGTACACATAGGATGCGGCTCTAGGAGCATGAAATACATCCTGCTCAGGACCGCCCTTCGCTTCTTTAACAAACGCACTACTGACCAACAATAAGCAGCTGATCGTAATTAAGACGAGCTCTGGAGCAATCGCGATAAGGTCAAAGGAGTCCATAAATGTACTTTACTCAGAGTTTGCTAATAGCGACATGCTCAAGCAGTTGCATCACTGCTGGATGAATAATGTCGGTGAATGGTTTTGGATAGACGCCCATACCGATCACGCAGATCGACAAAACAATGAACATCATAAACTCACGATTATTTAGGTCCACCAAGCCATCAACCTGAGGATTGGTAATGGCGCCAAAGATAACGCGCTTAACCATCCATAGGGAATATGCCGCACCCAGGATCAAGGCAGTGGCCGATAAGAGTCCAATCATGAAGTCATAATCGACAGCGGCCAGGATCACCATAAACTCCCCCACAAATCCAGAGGTTGCTGGTAAGCCACAGTTGGCCATCGCCATCAATACCATGAAAGCGGAGAACTTAGGCATCCGGTGAACCACGCCACCATAATCCGCAATCTGGCGTGTATGCATACGATCGTAGAGAACGCCAATAGCCAAGAACATCGCACCCGACACAAAACCGTGAGAGATCATCTGAACAATACCGCCCTCGATACCCAAAGGACTAAAGATGAAAAAGCCCAAGGTCACAAAGCCCATATGTGCGATCGATGAATAGGCCACGAGTTTTTTCATGTCCTGCTGGACTAAGGCAACTAAGCCAACATAAATGACCGCCACCAAGGATAAGAAAATTATGAAAGGGGCAAGATACTGACTTGCATCTGGCGCTATCGGCAAGGAGAAACGCAAAAATCCATACGCACCTAGCTTCAACATAATAGCTGCCAAGACCACGGAGCCACCAGTAGGCGCCTCCACGTGCACATCAGGCAACCAAGTATGTAGCGGCCACATGGGAACCTTAACCGCGAAGGCCATGAAGAAGGCAATGAAGAGCAAGACCTGCTCAACAATATCGAGTTTCGTGTGATGCCAAGCTAATATGTCAAAGGTATTGCTAAGGTTGTACAAATAAAGCAATGCTATTAAGGCGAGTAATGATCCCAGCAAGGTATACAAGAAGAACTTGAATGCCGCATAGATACGATTTTTACCACCCCATACACCGATGATGATGTACATCGGGATTAGAGTAGCCTCGAAGAATATGTAGAAGAGTAAACCATCAAGCGCAGAGAACACACCGATCATCAAACCCGAAAGGATCATAAAGGCGGCGTAATACTGCGATACCTTCTCAGTAATCACCTCCCAAGCCGCAATCACCACAAAAATATTAATGAAGGCGGTCAGAACTACAAACCAAACCGAGATACCGTCAACTCCCAAAGAGTAATTAATGTCGTATCGGGGAATCCAACTGAACTTCTCCACAAATTGCATGCCTGGATTTGCTAGATCAAAATTAGTAATCAGTGGCAATGTAGCGATGAATCCAAGAATAGCGCCAAATAAAGCAAGATAACGGACGCCAGCCGATGGACGCTCTGAGCCATAGATCAAGATGATCAGACCAAAAACAATCGGGATCCAAATGGCGTAAGAAAGAATCATGGTGAAGGCTTTACTTAATAAGCGATATAAATGTGGGTATACAAAATCCAGGCTAACAAGCTAACTAAACCCAATATCATGGCAAAGGCGTAGTGATACAAATAACCCGATTGCAATTGCCGAATCACGCCCGAGAACTTACCAACTAAATGTGCACTACCGTTAACCACCCAACCATCAATGACCCGTTGATCACCCTGCTTCCATAAACCACCACCGATCAAGAGTGCGCCCTTGGCAAATATCCATTGATTAAGATCATCTAAGTAGTACTTGTTATCCAAAATTTTCTTAAGAGGAGCAAAGACTTTGGCAATCTTCTCGGGGAGTGAAGGAACCCATAAATAACAGATAGCAGCCACAAGCACTCCGAGCGCCAAGAGTAAAAATACGGGGGTCGTAAATCCATGCAAGGCCATCGCCACTGGTCCATGAAAATGGGATGCCAGGGTCGCCATCGCCGGATGCTTTACCGCATCCACAAAAATTGCATCCCCAAAGAACTTACCAAAGAGCATAGGATCAATGGTGTAGTAACCAATAATGACCGATGGGATCGCTAATGCGATGAGAGGTAGAGTAACTACCCAAGGAGACTCATGAGGTTTCTGTCCCGGTGCAAGCCCATGGTGTTCATCATGGCCATGGTTATGGTCATCGTGACCAAATCGCTCTTTGCCATGAAACACATAGAAGTACAAGCGGAAGGAGTACAAAGCGGTCACAAAGACACTCAGCATGACCGCAAAGTAAGCAAAGCCTGAGCCAGGAATAGTACTAGCGGCGACCGCTTCAATAATCGAGTCTTTAGAGTAAAAACCGGAGAAGAATGGTGTACCAATCAGTGCTAACGATCCTAATAGCATCATCAAGCAGCTAATCGGCATATGCTTCCATAAACCGCCCATCTTACGCATATCTTGCTCATGATGCATGCCAATAATGACGCTACCCGCACCCAAGAACAATAAGGCTTTAAAGAATGCATGGGTCATTAAATGGAATATGGCGATTGGATAAGCAGATACTCCGAGAGCAACGGTCATATAACCTAATTGTGAGAGTGTGGAATATGCCACCACCCTCTTAATATCGGTCTGCACGATTCCTAAAAAGCCCATAAAGAGTGCAGTAATCGAGCCGATGACCAAAATGAAACTCAAGGCAACATCCGATAGCTCAAAGAGAGGTGACATTCTGCTAACCATAAAGATGCCAGCGGTCACCATGGTCGCAGCATGAATCAATGCAGAGATCGGGGTTGGGCCTTCCATGGAATCTGGTAACCACACATGGAGCGGGAACTGGGCTGACTTGCCCATTGCACCAATAAATAAACAGATACAGGCAACTGTTATCAAGTTCCAGCTCGTACCTGGCACTGTTTGAGCAGCCATCACAGTATTTTGGGCAAAGATATCGGCATAGTTCATAGAGCCAGTTGCAGCCAATAACAAACCAATCCCTAATATGAAGCCAAAGTCACCAACCCGGTTCACCAAGAAAGCTTTCATATTGGCAAAGATCGCAGTGGGTCGGTCGTAATAAAAACCAATCAAGAGGTAAGAGACTACGCCTACCGCTTCCCAGCCGAAGAACAGCTGCAACATATTGTTACTCATCACCAGCATCAGCATGGCAAAGGTGAACAGGGAAATATAAGCAAAGAAGCGGTTATAGCCCTCCTCGCCTTTCATATAGCCGATGGTGTAGATATGCACCATAAGAGATACAAAGGTCACGACGACCATCATCACAGCCGTTAGAGGATCGATTAAGAACCCAATATCAAAACTGAGCTCGCCTAATTTCATCCAGGTATAAACGCTACCGTCAAAATAGTAGCCATTATTTACTTCAAGCAAGACCCAGCACGAAAGGATTAAGGAAATTGCAACGCCTAATATGGTTAAGGACTGGGTTGCAATCTGTCCAATTCGATTACCTAAGAATCGAGTTCCTAATAAACCAGCCATGGCAGAACCGACCAGTGGGGCTAGCGGTATTGCGCAGAGATGGGCTGTAGTTAAGGAGGATGCCATACGGATTAGCCTTTGAGATGATCCAAGTCTTCGGCATTAATGGTGTCCACTTTACGAAACAGAACCACCAGGATTGCTAAACCAATTGCGGCTTCTGCAGCAGCGACGGTCAAAATGAAGAATACAAACACTTGTCCTGCCATATCGCCCAAATAATGGGAGAAAGCTACAAAGTTCATATTGACGGCCAATAGCATTAGCTCAATAGCCATCAACAAAATAATCACATTACGACGATTTAAAAAGATACCAACTACGCTAATTGCAAAGAGGATGGCACCAAGGACAAGATAGTGGGCAAGCGTGATGGTCATGATTTACTCTCAGTCTCAGAAGATTTAGACTTTCGATCCTGCTTAGCCTCATTACTCGAATCCATGGATACAATCCGCATCCGATCTTTTGCCTTAACGGCCACCTGCTCCGCAATGTTTTGACCCTTAACGTCCTTGCGCTTACGCAAGGTCAATGCCACCGCAGCAATAATTGCCACTAAGAGAATGATTCCGGCGATCTCAAAGGCATAGAGGTAATCGGTAAACATCAGATAGCCAAGGGCCTGAGTGTTGTTAGCAGAGACCACTTCGGGGAGGATATTGACGGGGGCAGTGGTACCAATAAATCCTCGGATCAAGACAATTGATAACTCGAGGATGATAACCACGCCAATGAGCATTGCCAGAGGGAGGTATTTCTTGAAATCACGGCGTAGATGGGCTAAATCAAGATCGAGCATCATAACCACAAACAAAAATAGCACCATCACGGCACCCACATACACCAAAATCAGAATTAAGCTAAGAAACTCAGCCTTAAGAAGCATCCAAATACCTGATGCGCTAAAGAAGGCCAAGACCAGGAATAAGGCAGCATGTACTGGGTTTGAGACGGTCACTACGCGCAATGCAGAAATAACTAACAGGCCAGCAAAGGCGAAGAAGAACACTGCGAAGAGAGTGGATGGATCAAAGTTCATAAATCAATTATCGATATGGTGCGTCGGCCTCACGGTTTGCTGCAATTTGCTTTTCATACTCGTCGCCAACCGCCAGCAACATCTCTTTCGTAAAATACAAATCACCCCGCTTATCACCAAAGTATTCAAAGATATTCGTTTCGACAATCGCATCGACTGGGCAAGCCTCTTCGCAAAAACCACAGAAGATGCACTTGGTTAAATCGATGTCATAGCGCGTGGTTCTACGAGTACCATCCTCTCGCTGATCCGACTCGATTGAAATAGCTAAAGCAGGACACACCGCTTCGCATAGTTTGCAAGCAATGCAACGCTCTTCCCCATTTGGATAGCGACGTAAGGCATGTAAACCCCTAAAACGTGGCGACAAGGGTGTCTTCTCTTCAGGGTACTGAACAGTAATCTTTGGCTTAAACAAATAACGGCCTGTGATAGACATACCAGTGAGCACGTCTTTTAGCATCAAGCTATCTAAGAACTGGGAGATTCGTTTAAACATAATCGCTTAGCTCCAGATATTCCATGGGGACAAAATCCAAGCTCCAACCACAAGGACCCAAAATACCGTTAAGGGAATAAAGACCTTCCAACCCAGACGCATAATTTGGTCATAGCGGTAACGTGGCAAAGTTGCCCGTAACCAAATAAAGCAAGAAAGCAAGAAGAAGGTCTTGGCAAATAACCAGAAGAAGCCTGGGATATCGCGTAAGACCGGTACATCAAGAATCGGTAACCAACCGCCTAAGAACATGGTTGATGCTAAAGCCGCAATCAAGATCATATTGGCGTATTCAGCGAGGAAGAACAATGCAAATGCCATACCCGAGTACTCGACCATATGGCCCGCAACAATCTCCGACTCCCCTTCCACAACATCAAATGGATGTCGATTGGTTTCAGCAACACCTGATATGAAGTAAATCACGAACATTGGCAAAAGCGGTAACCAGTTCCAAGAAAGGAAATTGAGTCCTATGCTGGCGAAGTAACCGACCTCTTGCGAATGAACTATATTGCTCAAATTAAGAGAGCCTGCAACCATTAATACAGATACCAGTGCAAAGCCCATAGCAATCTCATACGAGATCATTTGTGCCGATGCGCGCATTGCACCCAAGAAAGGATACTTCGAGTTTGATGCCCAGCCCGCTAAGATCACGCCATAAACACCCACCGAGGTAATTGCCATGATGTAGAGCAAACCAGCATTCACATCTGCTAGAACAAGTTCCGCCTGAAATGGCATTACTGCCCAAGCAGCAAACGCAGGGGTGAGCACCATCAAGGGTGCAATGATGTATAAAGCATGACTTGCACGGGCCGGAGAAATAATCTCCTTCATCAATAGCTTTAGGGCATCCGCAATTGGTTGTAATAAACCCAAGGGGCCAACGCGATTAGGGCCTAAACGAATATGCATCCAGCCAATTAGCTTGCGCTCCCACAAGGTGAGGTATGCAACCGCAGCAAACATCGGCAGAACTATCACCACGATCTTAACCAAGGTCCACACCAATGGCCATGTGGGACCAAAGAGCTCTGCGCCTTGGGTCGTGATGGTATTTAAAAGATCTGTCATGATTATCTTTAAGCAGTAACCGCCACTTTGGTAACGGATACTTCCCCAAACATGGGACCTAATTGACAGCTGAGCTCCGTTGCAACGGAGATACGCACCACGCCATTTGCCAAACCAGGCATTAAGGCCACAGAAGCCTCGATCGTTTGACCTGCTTGGCTTACAGCAACTAAATCTCCCTCATTTAAGCCCAATTGACTCAACAAAGCCTCACCCAGGCCAACTTGTCTGGCTGACTTTGCATCACGTGTGAGCTGTAAAGATGGTGCACGACGTACGATCGCATCAGAGGTATAAATTGCTTGATCCGCAATCCTCTGGATCGATCCTGATAGAGGGGTCTTGTTAATAACCTGCGCGTTTGCTGTAAAGCCGTTATCAAGGGCCTCTGCAAGCGGTTTTGTAAGAGCATCCGCATAAACCTCTTCGGGTAGGTTATACAAGAAGCCTTCTAATTTAAGAAGACTACCAATTGCTCGCAATACTTTCCAAGCAGGTCTAGCATCGGCTAGAGGGCGAACTGCAGGCTGAATGGTTTGCGCCTGCCCTGCGAGATTTACAAAACTGCCCACGGTCTCGGTATAGGGCGTAATCGGCAAAATGACATCAGCTAACTCAAGCAGATCAGGGCTTGTATACGCACTCATCGCAATCACTGTATCGGCCTTGGAGAGTGCCGCACGGGTTTGCTGAGGATTAGGTAAATCCATCAAGGGTTCAATATTCATCAAAACGTAGGCACGCGCATTGCTGTGCAAGATACTTTCTACGCTACCGTGACTGCCTTGAGTGGCGCCGACTACCTGAGCACCAACAGCATTACCACCCTCGCTTAAGAATCCTAATCGGGCACCTGTATGCGTGGCAATAAACTCTGCCAAGACATGTAGATCAGAGGCATTAGGATGAGCGATTGCCATAGACCCCAAGAAAATGGCTTGTGCTTCAGGGCTCTCCCCTTTAGAACCAGCAAGCAGCTGATCGGCAATCACTTGAGCCTCGGCTGATATTGCGCTAGTTGGTGCTCCAGTTGGCAATGCTAATGATTTAGCTTTAGCAACCGCACTCGCAATTTCGGTCAGCTGATTGATCCACTGACTGGGAGTGCTATGAAGATGAGTGGTAATCGGTATTAACCAATCATTACCCCCTGCGTCTAATCGATACACCTGTAAACCGCGCTTGGTTGCGGTTCGTATGCGTGCAGCCAGCAATGGCTGATCTTTACGCAAATGACTACCAATCACCAAAACACGCTTAAGCTGATTAATCTCGGCAATTGGCAACCCCAGCCAAGCTCCGTGAGCGGCGCCGCGCGTATCAATCTGACGCAAGCGGGTCTCCACTTGATCAGACCCAAGGCCGCGTATCACCTTTTGCAAGAGATATAGTTCTTCTACGCTTGAGATTGGATGGGCCAATGCTGCCAAGGCCTTAGCGCCATGCTGCTCCTGAATATCTCCCAAGGAATGCACTACATAATCCAGTGCAGATTGCCAATCGGTTTCTAGCCATTGACCATTCTGCTTGACCATCGGCGTGGTTAGGCGATCATTACTATTTAGACCTTCGTAGGCAAACCGATCACGATCGCTAATCCAGCATTCATTAATATCTTCGTTCTCGAGAGCGACTACGCGCATAACTCGATTAGCCTTGGTTTGCACGGTAGTGTTAGCGCCCAATGAATCGTGTGGACTCAGCGAGCGTTTACGCACCAACTCCCAGGTACGAGCGGCATAGCGGAATGGTTTGCTTGTTAATGCGCCTACTGGGCAAATGTCAATCATGTTGCCGGATAGCTCAGAGTCAACGGTCTGACCAACAAAGGTGGTGATCTCAGAATGCTCGCCACGATTAATCATGCCTAGCTCCATCACTCCAGCCACTTCCTGACCAAAGCGAACGCACCGCGTGCAATGAATACAGCGCGACATCTCTTCCATCGAAATCAATGGACCCACGTTCTTGTGGAAAACGACCCGCTTCTCTTCTTTATAGCGAGAGCTTGACTTGCCATAACCCACTGCAAGATCTTGTAACTGACACTCACCACCCTGATCACAAATCGGGCAATCCAAAGGATGGTTAATGAGCAAGAACTCCATAACTGATTTTTGTGCTTCGACTGCTTTTGCGGAATGTGTGTAGACCTTCATACCAGCCATCACAGGAGTGGCACAGGCTGGGAGTGCTTTAGGTGCTTTCTCTACTTCGACCAAGCACATCCTGCAATTGGCAGCGATCGATAATTTCTTGTGATAGCAAAAATGAGGGACATAGGTACCTAATTTATTGGTGGCATGCATCACCATCGAACCCTGAGGAACCTCAACGGGTTTTCCATCAACGTGGATCTCAATCATATTGATCGCACTCATTACTTAGGCCGCCTTTGCATAAGAAGAGACCAAGCAACGTTTATGCTCGACGTGATACGCAAACTCATCCATGTAATGCTTGAGCATTCCTTGCACTGGCATCGCAGCCGCATCACCCAAGGCGCAAATGGTACGACCCTGAATATTTCCAGCAACGTCCCTAAGAAGATCTAAATCTTCCGGGCGTCCTTGGCCATGCTCAATACGGTTGACGATACGCCAGAGCCAGCCAGTACCCTCACGACAAGGTGTGCACTGACCACACGACTCTTCGTGATAGAAGTAAGAAAGGCGCAGGAGTGAGCGCACCATACAGCGAGTCTCATCCATCACAATGACTGCGCCCGAACCCAACATCGATCCAGCCTTGGAGATTGCATCGTAGTCCATGGTGATATCCATCATGATGTTGCTAGGCAGGACCGGTGCGGATGAACCGCCTGGAATAACCGCCTTCAACTGCTTACCATTGCGAACGCCGCCTGCGAGCTTTAGTAACTCTGCAAATGGGGTGCCCAATGGAATCTCATAATTACCAGGGTAGGTAACATCCCCTGAAACCGAGAATATCTTGGTGCCGCCATTATTGGGTTTACCTAATTTGAGATAAGCCTCAGAACCTATTGCTAACAGAAAAGGTACTGCTGCAAAGGTTTCGGTGTTATTAATAGTGGTCGGTTTGCCATACAAACCAAAGTTGGCAGGGAATGGTGGCTTAAAGCGTGGCTGACCCTTTTTACCTTCTAGAGACTCTAGAAGAGCTGTTTCCTCACCGCAGATATAGGCACCAAATCCGGGTACGGCATGCAATTGAAAGTGAAGTTCGCTCCCCATAATTGACTGGCCAAGATAGCCAGCAGCGCGTGCTTCCTCTAGAGCTTCTTCAAACCGCTCATACACTTCCCAGATCTCACCATGAATATAGTTATATCCTGTAGAGATACCCATCGCATAGGCCCCAATGATCATGCCTTCGATCAGGGCATGCGGGTTATAACGCATGATGTCTCGGTCTTTAAATGTGCCGGGCTCACCTTCATCGCTATTGCAAACTAAGTATTTCACGCCTTGGTAGTTCTTAGGCATGAAGCTCCACTTTAAGCCGGTTGGGAATCCAGCGCCGCCACGGCCACGCAATGATGAGGCTTTTACTTCAGCAATGACTGCTTCGGGGGTAATCTTCTCGCTCAAGATGCGCTTTAATTGCTGATAACCACCACGCGCCTCATAATCTTTGAGACGCCAGTTTTGACCATCCAAACCAGCCAGAATTAAGGGCTTGATATGCCGACTGTGCAAACTACTCATGCCGAGACTCCCTTTTTAGCTTGAGACTTCAGCTCGTCTAGGAGAGCATCGATCTTGTCGTGACTCATAAAACTGCACATCCGATGATTATTAACGAGTAACACGGGGGAGTCCCCGCATGCGCCCATGCACTCTCCCTCTTTGAGGGTAAAAGTACCGCAGGAAGTGGTCTCATTAAAGTTAATGCCTAATTTTTTCTTGAGGTAATCGGCTGCTTCTTCGCCATGCGAGAGTTGGCATGGCAAATTAGTACAAATTACTAACTTGAACTGACCGATGGGCTTGGTCTCATACATATTATAAAAAGTAGCGACCTCTTCTACCGCAATGGTCGGCATATCCAGAATGCAGGCAACTTCTGCGATGATGGCCGGAGATACCCAACCATGCTCTTCTTGAGCAGCAATCAGACATGCCATAACGGCTGATTGTTTTTGCTCAGGCGGATACTTAGCAATATTGCGATCCATCTCTGCGAGAGTTTTGGAGGAGAAGATAGAGTTCATGGCATTCATTTATCGATCAATCTCACCAAACACAATGTCTTGAGTACCAATAATGGTGACCGCATCAGCAATCATGTGACCGCGCGACATCTCATCCATGGCAGCTAAATGCGCAAAGCCGGGAGCCCTAATCTTTAAGCGATATGGCTTATTGGCACCATCCGACATGAGATAAATACCGAACTCACCCTTTGGATGCTCAACAGCAGCATACGCTTCACCTGCTGGCACATGAATACCTTCGGTGAATAGCTTGAAGTGATGAATCAGTTCTTCCATATTAGTCTTCATGTCCACTCGATTAGGAGGGGCTACTTTATGGTTATCGCTCATGACTGGCCCAGGATTAGCGCGTAACCATTTCACACACTGGGCAATAATGTGATTGGATTGACGCATCTCCTCCATGCGAACTAAATAGCGGTCATAACTATCGCCATTCACACCCACGGGGATATCAAAGTTCAGCTTGTCATAGACCTCATAGGGTTGCTTCTTGCGCAAGTCCCATTCGATGCCAGAACCGCGCAGCATTGGGCCAGTAAAGCCCATTTGTAATGCACGCTCTGGTGTCACAACGCCAATACCTACTAAGCGCTGCTTCCAAATTCGGTTATCAGTTAAGAGATTGTTGTACTCATCGACATTGGCAGGAAAACGATTACTAAAATCTTCAATGAAATCTAACAAAGATCCACTACGGTTCTCATTTAAACGCTTAACAGCCCCCTCACTTCGGATCGCTGACTTCGTATACTGAGGCATCTGCTCAGGAAGATCGCGATATACACCACCGGGGCGATAGTAAGCAGCGTGCATCCGTGCACCAGATACTGCTTCATACATATCAAAAATATCTTCACGGTCTCGGAAGGCATATAAGAATATTGCCATAGCACCAACGTCAAGACCGTGACATCCAACCCAGAGCAAATGGTTAAGTAGTCGGGTAAGCTCATCAAACATGACCCGAATGTATTGCGCCCGAATCGGCACTTCTACATCCAATAACTTCTCGATAGCCATTACATAGGCATGCTCATTCACCATCATTGAGACGTAATCCAAGCGATCCATATAGGGAACGTTTTGGATCCAGGTTCTAGTCTCGGCTAATTTCTCGGTAGCGCGATGCAATAAGCCAATATGAGGATCTGCTCTCTGAATCACTTCACCATCAAGCTCTAGCACCAAGCGCAATACACCATGAGCAGCAGGATGCTGTGGTCCAAAATTAAGGGTGTAGTTCTTAATCTCAGCCATTAGTTCAATCCACCATATTGATCTTCACGAATCACTCGGGGTGTTACCTCGCGAGGCTCGATCGTAACTGGCTGATAGACTACGCGCTTTAACTCAGGGTCATAGCGCATCTCTACAGTGCCCGATACTGGGAAGTCTTTTCTGAAAGGGTGACCAATAAAGCCATAATCAGTAAGGATGCGACGCAAATCATCGTGTCCATCAAACAAGATGCCAAACAAATCAAATGCCTCGCGCTCGAACCAATTAGCAGAGTTCCAGATCGGCACCATTGATGCAAGCAATGGATAGTCATCGTCGGGCGCAAATACTCTAACCCTTAAGCGTTGATTGTGTTTTACAGACAGTAAGTGACTCACGACCGCAAATCGTCGACCACTCCACGCTCCATCTGCATAATCTTTGTAGTCAACACCACATAGATCTATTAACTGCTCAAACGAGAGGCTGGGGTCATCACGTAACAACTTGGCTGCTTCGGCATAGTGTGCCGCATCAAGCACAATCGTTAGCTCATTGTGCGCGATCACAGAACTCTTCATACGATCACCAAGCGCACGGTCTAACTGTTGACGAAGTTGCTCTAAGCGCTCTGACATCTCAACCCTTACGCGCAATCGTGCTGGTGCGACCAATCTTGGCTTGTAACTGAATAATTCCGTAGATCAGTGCCTCTGCTGTGGGCGGGCAACCAGGGACATAAACATCGACAGGCACGATACGATCGCAACCGCGCACCACAGAATACGAATAGTGATAGTAACCACCGCCATTAGCACAAGAACCCATGGATAGAACCCAGCGAGGCTCAGGCATTTGATCATAAACCTTACGCAAAGCGGGTGCCATCTTATTGCAGAGAGTGCCCGCCACAATCATTAAATCCGATTGGCGTGGAGAAGGACGAAACACAACACCAAAACGATCTAGGTCATAGCGTGATGCACCAGCGTGCATCATCTCAACAGCACAGCATGCCAAACCAAAGGTCATAGGCCATAAAGAGCCAGTCCTGGTCCAGTTGATTAACTGATCTGCCGAGGTAGTAACGAAACCTTGTTTTAGAACACCTTCAAGTGCCATCTACGCTTACTCCCAATCAAGGGCGCCCTTTTTCCAGATATAGACAAAACCAATAATGAATTCAAGCAAGAAAACAACCATCGCAAAGTAGCCTTCCCAGCCAATATCCCTCAAGGCAATACCCCAGGGAAATAAAAATGCAGTTTCGAGATCAAACAAAATGAAGAGGATGGCGATGAGGTAATAACGCACATCGAATTTCATACGAGCATCTTCGAAGGCCTCAAAGCCGCACTCGTATGGAGAAACTTTTTCTGAATCAGGTTTAGAGGGAGCTAAAACTTTACCGAGAATAATAGGAGCCAATCCCACACCGATACCGACAAGTATGAACAACAGCACTGGGAAGTAATTTGAAAGGTTCAACTTCTATCCTGCGTCAGTTTTATTCCAAAAACACAAAAAAATTATGTACGATTTCAATAAATGAACTCTTGATTTACGACAAAGACTCCAAGAATTCCCGAACAAAACTAATCCATATTGGTGCCGACGGCGAGACTCGAACTCGCACAGCCTAAGCCACTACCCCCTCAAGATAGCGTGTCTACCAATTTCACCACGTCGGCATCTTGGAAAAGCCCTACAACAACCCACGATTCTACTGCATTGCACCCTTTTTAATGGGTCACAATTACTTTGGTACGACCGGCTTTGCTGGCTCTGTGCCCCCTGCCGCTGCAGGAGCTGGAACAGATTGATTACCCTGCTGAGCAGGCGCTACTGCTGGCAGGGTTGAGTTTGATAAAACCCCTGACTCAACAGGCTTTTTACTACCCAACCAGGTAATACCAAGCGTGCTCACAAAAAAGATAACAGCAAACACAGCGGTAGTGCGCGATAGAAAATTGGCAGAACCTGAAGCACCAAAAACACTTCCCGAGGACCCAGATCCAAAAGCAGCACCCATATCAGCGCCCTTACCCTGTTGGATTAGTACCAAACCAATAATGGCCAAGGCTGAGACCACCTGCAACACAACAAATAAAGTTTTAAGCCACTCCATATGATTTCTCCATAAATAAATCAGTTAGTTCGTCAAGCAAACTATGCTCGGCAAATTGCTAAAAATTCTTGGGCATCCAAGGATGCTCCGCCTACTAAACCGCCATCTATATCGGGCATTGCAAATAACTCGGTTGCATTATCTGCACGCACGCTACCCCCGTAAATAATCCCAATATGCGCTGCCACGTCATGATCAAACTCTGCTAACTGTAGACGAATAGCCCGATGCATATCTTGAGCCATTTGAGCGCTCGCAACTTTACCTGTGCCGATAGCCCAAATAGGTTCATAAGCAATTAAACAATCAACCAAGCGATCTTGTAAGGTACTAACTTGGCTAGCAACTTGACGCCTCACGGCCTCAATCGCACGCCCAGAATTTCGTTCATCAGCAGTCTCGCCTACACAAATAATAGGTGTAATCTCATGATCCAAAGCGGCTCCTGCCTTCAGTGCAATCGTTTCATTTGCTTCGCCGTACTGCATACGCCGTTCGGAATGACCAACGATTGCAAAACGGACGCCCATCTCTTGAAGCATTACCGCACTGACCTCACCCGTATATGCACCTGACTCATGCGCAGATACATCCTGAGCCCCAAGCAGAAGCTGACTACTTGCTAATAATTGTGAGCACTGATGTAAATAAGGGAATGGAACACACACACCAAAACGACGACCCGCAGGCATACCGCATTGCATACCTTCGCCAACTGATTGCATCCATGCTTGATTGATAGAAAGACTGCCATTCATCTTCCAATTACCGATGACAGTGAGTGCGCGCATGGTTGATCCGAATTACGCAGTCAGAATAATTTTCCCGACATGCTCACTAGACTCCATCAAACGATGGGCATCAGCAGCCTGTTCCAGGGAAAATGTTTTATAAATTACTGGCTTTAATGCGCCCGAATTGAGCAAGGGCCATACATGCTCATAAAGCTCTTTGGCAATCTGACGCTTGAATGACACTGGGCGTGGCCTTAGTGTTGAACCTGTAACAGTCAAACGACGGCGCAATATTTGACCTGTATTAACCTCTGATTTGGAGCCACCCATAATCGCAATCACCACGATACGTCCATCATCTGCAAGACAGTCAATTTCTCGTTGCAAGTAGGTGCCCGTGACCATATCTAAAATCACATCAACACCTTTGCCATTGGTGACCTTCTTAACCTCTTCCACAAAGTCTTGAGTTTTATAGTTGATCGCCACATCTGCGCCGAGTTTGATACAAGCAGCGCATTTTTCATCGCTACCAGCCGTTACAAAAACACGGTGACCCATGGCCTTAGCCAGCATGATGGCGGTCACACCAATCCCGCTTGAGCCACCCTGAACTAATAAAGTTTCTCCAGCGCTAAGCTGGCCACGCTGAAAGACATTGCTCCACACGGTAAAGAAAGTTTCTGGAAGTGATGCTGCCTCAACATCACTAAAGCCGTTTGGGTAAGGTAAGCATTGTGCGATTGGTGCAATGCAAAGATCGGCATAACCACCACCCTGAACCAATGCACAAACCCGATCGCCTATCTTTAAACCCAGACTGTTATCGCTGTGTGCTAAATCGCCACCAATAACTTCTCCGGCAACCTCCAAACCAGGAATATCGGATGCGCCAGCAGGAACGGGATAGTGCCCTTTTCGTTGCAAAACATCAGGACGATTAATGCCTGATGCCTTCACCCGAATTAATATCTCTCCCGAGCCTGAAGCAGGTACTACCGGATCCGGTCGTTCTGCCTTGACCAACATCTCCGGTGCACCAAATTCCCGAATCTCCATCACGCGCATTGCAAATCTCCTGCGTTTAGGTGGTCTCGTTGGAGCTTGCACTCATTTCTGAATTACTTGCACCGCCATCTTGAGCTAAGAGCGCCTTCATGGAAAGTCGTAGACGGCCGCGTTCATCGGCAGCCAATAACTTAACTCGCACAATCTGACCTTCTTGCAAATGGTCCTTGACGTCTTTGACACGCTCATTGGAGATCTCGGAGATATGCAGGAGACCGTCCTTACCAGGCAGGATATTGACTAATGCGCCAAACTCGAGAAGCTTAACAACTGGGCCTTCGTATATTTTGCCAACTTCTGCTTCAGCGGTAATACCCTCAATGCGTGACTTTGCTTCCGCCATTCCTTCAGCACTCGTAGAGGCAATTGTTACGGTGCCATCATCTTTAATGTCAATGCTACAACCGGTCTCTTTAGTCAAAGCCTGAATCGTTGCACCACCTTTACCAATCACCTCACGGATCTTGTCTGGATGAATCTTAAAGCTCACCATACGGGGTGCGTGCTCTGATAGCTCAGTACGCACAGAACCCATGGCCTCTTGCATCTTGCTAAGGATGTGTAAACGTCCTTCTTGAGCTTGCGCTAATGCAACTTGCATAATTTCTTTGGTAATGCCCTGTACTTTGATATCCATCTGTAAGGCAGTAATACCATTTGCGGTACCAGCAACCTTAAAGTCCATATCACCCAAGTGATCCTCATCACCCAAGATGTCGGTTAATACTGCAAAGCGATTGCCATCCAAAATCAGACCCATTGCGACACCAGCAACGTGTGCTTTAACAGGCACGCCTGCGTCCATTAATGCTAAGCAACCACCACATACCGATGCCATGGAAGACGAACCATTGGATTCAGTAATCTCTGAGACCAAACGAATACTGTAAGCAAAATCTTCTAAGCTCGGCAACACTGGAATCAAGGCACGCTTTGCTAAACGACCATGACCAATCTCACGACGCTTTGGCGTACCTACGCGACCAGTCTCGCCAGTTGCGAATGGAGGCATGTTGTAGTGGAACATAAAGCGATCACGATACTCACCCTCTAGTGCATCAATAATTTGCTCATCGCGTGCGGTACCCAAAGTAGCAACAACCAGCGCTTGGGTCTCACCACGAGTAAAGAGTGCAGAGCCATGTGTGCGGGGCAATACGCCATTCCGAATCTCAATGGGACGAACAGTACGTGTATCGCGGCCATCAATCCGTGGCTCGCCATTCAAAATCTGACTACGAACGATCTTCGCTTCGATCTCAAATAAAAGATTGCCTACCTCGACTTCGTCGACCTCACCATCCGCAGACAATTGGGTCATCACATTAGCAACTACTTCTTTGATCTTAGTAGAGCGGGCTTGCTTCTGACGAATTTGATACGCCTCACGCAATGGGCCTTCAGCCAAGCTTTGTAATTTAGCAATCAGTCCCTCATTTTTAGCAGCAGGCTTCCAATCCCACTCTGGCTTACCGGCCTCACGGACTAGTTCTTGAATAGCATTAATAGCAATTTGAGCTTGCTCATGGCCATACACGACGGCGCCCAACATCACAGACTCAGATAACTGCTGAGCCTCAGACTCAACCATCAATACGGCTGCTTGAGTGCCTGCTACTATTAAATCTAGTTCGCTAGTGGTTTGCTCTGAGCGATTTGGATTCAATAAGTATTGACCATCTCGGTAACCAACACGAGCAGCGCCCATTGGGCCATTAAATGGGATACCTGAAATAGCAAGTGCAGCAGAGGACGCGATCAAAGCAGGAATATCGGCGGGCACATCTGGATTGATCGACATTACATGAACAACCACTTGAACTTCGTTGTAGAAGCCTTCTGGAAATAATGGACGAATGGGACGATCGATTAAGCGAGAGGTTAAGGTCTCGCCTTCAGATGGACGTCCTTCACGGCGAAAGAATCCACCTGGGATTTTTCCTGCGGAATAGGTCTTCTCAATGTAATCAACGGTCAAAGGGAAAAAGTCTTGACCAGCCTTAGCGGTCTTTGCACCCACTACGGTTGCTAAGACAACCGTGTCATCCATATTGAGCATTACAGCGCCGCTCGATTGGCGAGCAATTTCGCCAGTTTCCATGGTGACAGTATGCTGACCCCATTGGAAAGTTTTTACTACTTTATTAAATATTGACATCGTTTTCTCCAAATAAATACTTCGCGGATAAGCAGCGCCGCGATATCACTGGAGTGATTGATAGAAAAACCCAATTGGGATGCCATTCCAATGAACCTCTTCCTTAAGAAGTTCATTGGAATGACACGATCCCTAGAAGCCGGTCATCTAGAACCACTCAAAGTAAAGCCCCGCCCATTTGGCAAGAGCCCTACTTCATTGCAATGCTGACAAAAACAGTCGGAAGTTACTTACGTAAGCCGAGTTTGTCGATCAGCGCGCGATAACGGTCCAGATCTTTGCCCTTGAGGTAATCCAAGAGACGGCGGCGGCGCGAGACCATCTTCAACAAGCCACGACGGCTGTGATGATCTTTTGCGTTTGCCTTGAAATGGGGGGTAAGTTCGTTGATACGAGCGGTTAACAAAGCCACTTGAACTTCTGGGCTACCCGTATCGTTTGCGCCACGCGCGTTTTGCTGGACGATTTCCGCCTTATTAATGTCTGCAACTGCCATATTCATACTCCATACGTGCGAACACTCGAGCTTGCACCCGATATGCCGTGTTAATAAAAATGCTTTATAAATCAAAGCCTCAGCATTCTAACAGACCCAACCCTCTTTTTATGAGGGCATGGGCTAGGCATTGTATAAATCTATATAAATCAATAACTTATAAATTTATGGGGCCATTTGCGCGTTGAGCTTAATCGCGTTGGGATCATGCAATTTGTTCAAAGCCGCCAAATAGGCTTTGGCCGACGCTGCAATGATGTCTGGATCCATGCCGACGCCATTCACAATCCGCCCGCCTTTTGAGAGACGCACAGTGACCTCCCCTTGTGATTCCGTACCCGATGTAATCGCATTAACGGAATACAACAATAACTCGGCGCCACTCTTCGCCTCGGTCTCGATCGCATGCAAAGTAGCATCGACAGGACCATTGCCCTCAGACTCCGAATGCACATCCTTACCGCCCATCTTGAACACGACTTTCGCTGTTGGCTTCTCACCGGTCTCAGAATGTTGGTTTAAGGATACAAAACTAAAGTACTCACCCTGGTCGGTTATGGATGAATCTGACATCAAAGAGGTAATGTCCTCATCAAAGATCTCTGCTTTTTGATCAGCCAATGCCTTAAAGCGTGCGAAGGCATCGTTAAGCTCACTCTCGGAGTCCAAGACAATGCCTAACTCCTGAATACGTTGCTTAAAGGCATTCCGCCCAGATAACTTACCAAGCACGATCCGATTGGTTGCCCAACCCACATCCTCGGCACGCATAATCTCGTAGGTATCCCGTGCTTTCAAAACACCATCTTGATGAATCCCAGAGGCATGAGCAAATGCGTTCGCACCGACAACTGCTTTATTAGGCTGCACTACAAAACCAGTAATTTGTGAAACCAATTTAGATGCCGGCACAATTTGTTTCGTATCAATGCCTAACTCTAATTTAAAGAAATCCTTGCGGGTACGAACTGCCATCACAATTTCTTCCAAAGAGGTATTGCCAGCACGCTCGCCAAGACCATTGATAGTGCACTCCACTTGACGGGCACCCCCAATATGAACTCCTGCCAAGGAATTCGCTACCCCCATACCTAAATCATTATGGCAATGCACAGACCAAATCGCCTTATCTGAGTTTGGTATCCGCGTACGCAAAGTTTTGATGAACTCGCCATACAGCTCAGGAACTGCATAGCCCACGGTATCAGGAACATTGATGGTCGTTGCACCCTCAGCGATTACTGACTCCAAAACTCGGCATAAGAAATCCATATCTGAGCGATAGCCGTCTTCGGGAGAAAACTCGATATCACCTGCCAAATTTCTAGCAAAACGAATTGATTTCTTCGCCTGCTCGAATACCTGATCAGGGGTCATTCGTAATTTCTTTTCCATATGTAAGGCACTGGTTGCCAGAAACACATGAATCCGTTTAGCTTGAGCAGGCTTTAGGGCATCGGCTGCGCGCGTGATATCAGCCTCATTAGCTCGAGCTAAGGAGCAAACAATAGAGTCTTTCACAGCGGCGGCAACTGCGCTAATAGCTGCAAAGTCACCTTCGGAACTCGCTGCAAAACCAGCTTCAATCACATCCACGCGCAAGCGCTCAAGCTGACGTGCAATCCGCACTTTTTCGTCACGAGTCATGGATGCACCGGGTGATTGCTCACCATCTCGCAAGGTGGTATCAAAAATAATTAATTTGTCGCCCATAGTATTTCCTCTTTAACTGCACAGTTCCATAAACAAAAACCCCAGCTGTTTGGCTGGGGCTGGTTGGTTAGCTAGTAACTACGAATTCATTTTGCTAAGCGCGACCCGCCCCGAGCCTAAGGCCCAGTGCCAGTAGAAGTAGTAAAAGCGCGCTTGGTTTCAATAACATGACTTTACTATACCGCATTTAATCTGATTTGTGGATGGCTGTGGTTTCCCCACCAATTCGACGTCCTGTTGCCCTCTCCCAAAGCCACAGCACGTAACCCGATAAGGCGTACACCACGAATACACCAAATAAGGTGAGGGGTGGATTTGTAGATATCAGGACAAAGCCTAGAATCACTAACACCATAACCCAAAAAGGGACGCGGTAGCGAACATCCAAAGCCTTACCGCTATAGAAACGTGCATTCGATACCATCGTGAGTCCCGCATAGATGGTGATGAAAAAGGTCACGATTGGAATTGCTGAATCCTTAACCGGAATCTTATTGTCATCCGCTAGCCAAATAAAACCGGCAATTAAAGCAGCGGCAGCCGGGCTGGGAAGGCCCTGAAAAAATTTCTTATCGACCACACCAATGTTGGCATTAAAACGGGCTAGGCGTAAAGCAGCTCCAGCACAATACGTAAAGGCAGCCAACCAGCCCCACTTACCAAGATCTTTTAAGACCCACTCATACGCCACCAAGGCGGGAGCCACTCCAAAAGAGACCATATCAGCTAATGAGTCGTATTGCTCACCAAAGGCACTTTGCGTATTGGTCATGCGGGCAATGCGTCCATCCATGCCGTCTAAGACCAAGGAAGCAAAAATAGCAATTGCTGCGACCTCAAAACGATGGTTCATGGCGTTTACGATTGCAAAGAACCCACAGAATAGTGCCGCCGTCGTAAATGCATTAGGCAATAAATAAATACTTTTACTGCGCGGTCTTGCAGGCAAGGAAATGGGATCCTCATCAAGCGACTCGTCATTACCGTCCCAATCATCGCGTCGTACGTTTCTACTCCTTAAAAAACGGAGACGATCTTGACGAAATTTACGGCGTGGCAACATCAATTAATCCAAGCCTGGTAGGCGGGCTAAAGCAGTATTCGTTGCAAATACTTTTTCACCAACGCTGACCAATGGCTCTGCCTCTAGGGGTAAATAAACATCTACCCGTGAACCAAACCGAATAAAGCCGTAACGCTCTCCCCGCTTAACTCGATCATTGACGTGGATGTAGCAAAGAATACGCCGCGCTACTAAACCAGCAATTTGAACCAGGGTTACTATTTTGCCGTTCGCATCAATCACCACCGCATTGCGCTCGTTCTCAGTCGAAGCTTTATCAATACTGGCATTAAAGAACTTGCCAGGAAAGTAAGTCACCTGTTTAATCAAGCCGCTCACAGCACAGCGATTGGAATGCACATTGAATACATTCATAAAAACACTAATCTTCAACGCCTCACGATTAGCATAAGGATCGTGTGCTTTCTCAACCACTACGATCCTACCATCGGCTGGAGAGATAACCAGGTCTTTACCCAAGGGAACAATGCGTTGCGGATCTCGAAAGAACTGGAGGGTGAAGACAAAAAATAGCCAGAGGGGCCAAGACCAAAAGAGTCCACCAATGCGATGCACGATAAATGCAAGCACCCCGATCACTACCAAATACAACCATCCCTCTTTAGCGATGATGGGGTGTGGATACATCATAAGTTGATCTACTTTCTCTAAATTAGTTCTTGGATTGATCTACTAATTTGTTCTTTGCAATCCAAGGCATCATGGCACGGAGTTTTGCACCTACCACCTCGATCTCATGGTCAGCCGTTAAGCGACGACGTGACATGAGAGTTGGAGCGCCAGCCCGATTTTCTAGGATAAAGCTCTTGGCATACTCGCCCGTCTGAATATCATGCAATGCTTTACGCATCGCATTTTTTGTCTCTTCCGTTACTATCTTGGGACCCGTTACGTACTCACCGTACTCGGCATTATTCGAGATCGAGTAGTTCATATTGGCGATACCGCCTTCGTAAATCAGGTCAACAATTAACTTGAGCTCATGCAAACACTCAAAGTACGCCATTTCTGGTGCGTAGCCTGCTTCTACTAAGGTCTCGTATCCTGCTTTGATTAACTCAACGGTACCGCCACAAAGCACTGCCTGCTCACCGAACAAATCCGTTTCGGTTTCTTCACGGAAATTAGTTTCAATCACGCCAGCACGACCACCACCATTAGCAGTTGCATAGGAAAGTGCTAAATCACGTGCTGCACCTGATTTATCTTGATATACAGCAATGAGGTGTGGCACACCGCCGCCTTGGGTGTAGGTGCTGCGTACAGTATGGCCTGGAGCCTTTGGAGCAATCATGATGACATCCAAATCAGCCCGTGGCACCACTTGTCCATAATGCACATTAAAGCCATGAGCAAATGCTAGGGCTGCGCCCTGCTTCATATTGCCATGCACTTCACTCTTATAGACTTCACCGATTTGCTCATCTGGTAGAAGCATCATGACCACATCGGCATCCTTCACAGCCTCAGCAACCTCTTTCACCTGCAAGCCAGCATTAGCTGCTTTTTTCCATGAGGCGCCGTCTTTACGTAAACCAACCGTCACCTTCACGCCTGAATCGTTCAAGTTCTGTGCATGCGCATGACCCTGTGAACCGTAACCAATGATCGTTACTTTTTTACCTTTGATCAGGGACAGATCGGCGTCCTTGTCATAAAAAACTTTCATACTTTTTCCTTAAATTAAACGAAGAATAATTGAAATTAAACCTTGAGAATCCGTTCACCGCGACCAATACCTGATCCACCTGAACGCACTGTCTCAAGAATGGATGCACGATCAATTGCGCTGATAAATGCATCGAGCTTACTACTCACACCAGTCAGCTCAATGGTGTAACTTTTATCGGTCACATCAATAATGCGTCCTCTAAAAATATCGGCGGTGCGCTTGAGCTCTTCTCGCTCTTTACCAACTGCACGCACTTTAATCATCATGAGCTCGCGCTCTAAATGCGCTCCCTCAGTCAAATCAAAAACCTTAACAACCTCAACCAAGCGATTTAGATGTTTTGTGATTTGTTCAATCACATCATCAGAGCCAATGGTCACAATCGTCATACGCGATAGTGATGGATCTTCAGTAGGTGCAACGCTTAAGGTCTCAATGTTGTAACCGCGCGCTGAGAAAAGACCAACCACCCGTGATAAAGCGCCAGGTTCATTCTCAAGTAATACAGAAATAATGTGGCGCATTACAAATCCTCACTTCCAAGCAACATCTCACTAATGCCCTTGCCAGCTTGCACCATTGGCCAAACGTTTTCCTCTGGATCGATCTGGAAATCCATAAATACAGTTCTATCCTTGAGCTTCAGAGCCTCTTTAAGTGCTGGCTCAACATCAGCCTTGGTCTCAATCCGCATACCGACATGCCCATAAGCCTCCGCAAGCTTCACAAAGTCTGGTAAAGAATCCATATATGAGCTGGAATAACGTTTGCTATAGGTAAGTTCCTGCCATTGACGAACCATACCTAAGTAACGATTATTCAAGGACACAATCTTAATTGGCGTGTTGTATTGCGTGAGCGTAGAGAGTTCTTGAATACACATTTGTATGGAACCCTCACCCGTGATGGTGACCACCTCTTTATCAGGGAAGGCTTTCTTAATCCCCATGGCATAGGGCAAGCCAACACCCATCGTGCCAAGACCACCTGAGTTAATCCAGCGACGAGGTTCATCAAACTTATAGAACTGGGCAGCCCACATTTGGTGCTGACCTACATCGGAGCAAACATACGCATCGCCTTTGGTTAACTCCCAAAGTTTTTGAACCACATACTGCGGCTTCACAATTTGTGACTCACGATCGTACTTAAGACAATCTTTTGTTTGCCACTGTGCAATCTGATCCCACCAGGCTTTAACCTTCGCTTGATTCTTTCGGGCAGGTGCACTCCGAATCTGTGCGGACATATCTGCCAAGATCTCTTTGAGGTCGCCGACGATTGGCACATCGACCTTGACGCGCTTAGAGATCACAGACGGATCAATATCAATATGAATAATTTTGCGTGGATGGCTTGCAAAGTGCGCTGGGTTACCAATTACACGATCATCAAAACGCGCGCCAATTGCAATCAATACATCGCAGTGCTGCATAGCCATATTGGCCTCGTAGGTACCATGCATTCCGAGCATGCCAACAAACTGCTGGTGAGTACCTGGGAATCCTCCCAAGCCCATTAATGTATTGGTGACTGGGTAGCCTAACAGCTCAGCAAACTCTTTTAATTGGGGAGCAGCTTCTGCCATGATGATGCCGCCACCGGTATAAATGTACGGGCGTTCCGCCTCTTGCAGCAGAGAAACAGCTTTCCGAATTTGTCCGCTATGACCCTTAACCACTGGGTTGTAGGAACGCATATTGAGAGTGTCTGGATAAACAAACGCGCCCTTAGTTGCCGATACATCCTTTGGAATATCCACTAAAACCGGGCCAGGTCGGCCAGTGCGCGCAATATGAAATGCCTTCTTTAAGGTCAAAGCAAGGTCTTTAACGTCTTTTACTAGAAAGTTATGTTTTACGATCGGACGCGTAATACCAACGGTATCCGCTTCTTGGAAAGCATCTTCACCAATAGCATAGGTTGGCACGTTGCCGGTAATGATCACCATGGGAATCGAATCGGTATATGCAGTAGCAATACCAGTAACCGCATTGGTCACTCCAGGACCTGAGGTTACCAGTGCAACACCAACCTTACCGGTTGCACGGGCATAACCATCAGCAGCATGCACAGCAGCTTGCTCATGGCGTACAAGAATATGTTCAAACTTATCTTGCTTGAATATCTCGTCATAAATAAAGAGAACTGCTCCGCCAGGATAGCCCCAGACGTATTCCACGCCTTCAGCATGGAGAGCATGAACCAGCATCTCTGCACCAATCATTTCTGGACCAGAGGGTGGCGTATTATTTTCTGAAATTACCCCACCTGGGGCTTGACTAGCTTTGCTAGCTAAAAATTCAGCGCTTGTTGTATTCATTTTTCCTTTTCCTTTGCAATTTTCGGCAAAAAATTGTTTAGGCTGTTCTGTCCCATACTTATGGTCCGGGTTCGAACGGCACCGCCGCGCAGAAAATTAAAGCCACTTCTTGGATGGTTTCTTTGCGGTAAGCCTTATATTGTAAAGCAATAGCCTAGAATGAGCGAGCTAAGCCCTTAATTCAGATCGATTTATAAGCTAAATTGTCCCCCTTTAACCTATCCTGCAAGCCCCAGATTTAGAATGGCATCCGCCCAAGAACTGAACCTTTTCCTAGCCAGTATTGAGAAAAAGGCCTTTAAACAGGCTGTTTATGCCGTTCGGGATGATGCCAGCGCCCTAGACATTGTTCAGGATGCCATGATTAGTCTGGCTGAAAAGTATGCCGATCGCCCTGCTAGCGAACTTCCTTTGATCTTCACCCGAATTCTCCAAAATCGGATTCATGACTGGTTTAGACGCCAAAAGGTCCGCAATACCTATGAAACCTCTTTCTCCTCCCTGGGCTCTGGTCAAGATGGCGAGGATAGCTTTGACCCTCTAGAACTGCTTGAAATCAGGGATGACGCCCAAATATCCCAAGACGGGGAGGAAAAGCTCGCACAAAGTCAGTTATTGGCTATCCTAGAGGCTGAAATAACAAAATTGCCAATTCGTCAACGAGAGGCCTTCCTCATGCGTTATTGGGATGAGCTAAGTACGGCCGAAACAGCTCTCGCCATGGGGTGCAGCGAGGGAAGCGTTAAAACCCATTGTTCCCGGGCCACGCATACCTTGGCCGCTGCCTTAAAAGCCAAAGGAATTGTGCTGTGAAGATGGAAACAAACAACCAAATGCATAAAGCAGACATTGAGGACCAATTTGGCAAACGCGTTGCCAAGCTCTTGGATTCACAAAGTCAACAGCTAGACAGCGCTGTTCAAGAACGGCTATTGAAATCACGAACTCTAGCAATGGGTCGTGCCAAACCAGAGTCCATTCTCGTCCTAGATCGACAAATGGCTACTGTAGGCCATCGCCTCAATGCGCCAAGGCCTAATTATCCTCTTTGGTCATTTGGCACATGGCTAATCCCCCTCGTAGTTGTTGTGTTGGGGCTCATTGCGATTACCGAATGGCAAGAAGATATGCGGATTAAAGATATCGCTACAGTAGATATCGCCCTTCTAACCGACGATGTTCCGCCAAACGCATTTGCAGATAACGGCTACATGGCCTATCTAAAAATGAAGACGGTTGCCAAGCCTGAGGTGGAAGAGAAAAAAGCGGAAGACGAGAAAATTTAGTCATGAAAAGAGCTGCGCTCTCGGCATATGTTCTGACCGTGTCTTGTCTGATTCTTCCTTCGGCTACCGCAGCCCAAGAGCCAAGCCTCAATCAAAAAACTCAAGAGAGTAGCTCGCGAAAAAAGGGAGCAAAGTTAGATTGGCCAAACCTAAGTCCATTACAACAAACTGTTCTTGCCTCACTCGAATCTGATTGGAATACCTTCAACCAAAATAGCAAAGTGAAATGGTTAAAAGTGGCAGATCGCTACCCCTCGATGTCATCTGCAGATCAAGAGCGCCTTCAAGGGCGTATGTCGGAGTGGTCAAAGCTTCCCCAAAAAGATCGGCGGATGGCACGCGATAATTACTTATCCAGCTTGCAATTTCCGCCAGAGCAAAAAAAGGCTGCTTGGGAGGCCTATCAACAATTAAGCGAAGAAGAGAAACAAAAGTTAGCCCAACAAGAACGTGCTCAGAAAAAAACAGGGGCGGTTAGCTCACCAGCGATCCAACCTCGGCCGGTACTTAACAATACCAGTGCCCCCTCATCAAACCCCACAATCAAATAAACTGAGGGGATGAACCCCAGCGATCTCAAAGCACTGCCCTCACCTCGATTTTGGCGAAGGGTTTTTTGTAATCTCTACGAGCAATTAATCCTTTTGGGGGTTCTTGCCTTCACCTTCCTGGTCCCCAATCTGATCATTGGTATTGTCTTTGGAATAGCAATCCCAAGCTGGCTCACCTTCTTCTATCTGTATGGGGTACTTGCCCTCTACTTCACCTGGTATTGGCGCCGTAATGGTCAAACTCTTGCGATGCAAACCTGGCGCATACAACTAATCACTGCAGATGGCTATCGCCCTGAAAAAAAACAGGCGTTCTGGCGTTATGTATACGGCTCACTCTGGTTATTGCCCTGCTTAGCAGTTCATGCCGCTTTTCCTTTGCGGGGCTGGCAAATCATCAGCCTACTCTTTGTAGTGGCTCTTTTCTTATGGCCACTCAGTATTTATATCGATCGCAAACATCGTCAAGGCCTACCCGATCGAATGGCAGGTACAAAATTGATTGAATTACCTAGATATACAAAAAAAGAGCAAGCGCCAACAAAGGCTTAGTTATGCTGCGCGCAAGCAATCCATCGTGCTTGCGCTTTGTATTTTGCGTTGTAACTGAGCACCCGCAATCAAACTCACTAGCAAGCCAATCACCATACCTAGAGCAATTGCGCTCGCAAATGAGTAAAACTCAATTTCTAGGAGATAGTGACCCAAGGCCCATGTACTAGCACTAGCCGCAAGACCGCCGAGCAAGCCTGATAACAAACCAATCGCTGCGAGTTCCATAAACACCAATTGACTTAATGTTTGCTTGGAAGTGCCCATTGCTTTTAATAAAGCAGCATCTCGAAAGCGATCATCCTGCGTTGAGCCCAAAACCGCAAATAACACCAGAATGGCAGCGCAAAGGGTAAAGGCAAGCAATAGTCCAAGAGCGCTTGCCAAGCGATTTAAAACTTCCTGAATTTGCCTCAAAGAGTTATCAATATCCACAATCGTAAGATTTGGATATCGCTGGGCCAACTGAATATCCAAGGATTCTAAGTTCTTCGCTTGGTGATAAGACGTAATCCAAGATTGCGGGAAGCTCTTTAAGGCCTCGGGCGGAAAGATCACGAAAAAATTAACCTGCATTGATCCCCAATCAAGTTTACGTAAAGAGGTGATGGGAGCAGTAATCGTTTGCCCAGCGATATCAAAACTCATTTGATCGCCCAAGCTTAGTCCTAAGGTTTTTGCAATGCCGGTTTCCAGAGAAATCTGTGGCCTACTATCTTCCCCAAACCAACGACCCGATACCAATTGATTATCCGTCGGAAAAATAGATGTATAGGAAAGATTGAACTCACGATCCACTAATCGCTTGGCATTATCGGATTGATACTGATCGGGCATAACCTCGCGCCCATTGATTTGCGTGAGCCTACCTCGTACCATGGGGTATAACTGCACCTGGCCTACCCCGCCGGTATCTAGCATTTGCCGAACAGTTTGCCGTTGATCGTTTTGAATATTGATCAAGAAACGATTGGGCGCATCGACCGGCACATTTGCTTGCCAACTCTGCAACAAATCTTGTCGCAGGAGAAAGATCAGTAGTAAAGCCATGATTGCCAAAGCAAGTGAGCTCACCTGAATCATGGCAAAGGCAGCACGGCGTGACTGCGCACTAATAGCAAAGCGAAGAGCAAAACCAATATTAGCCAAATGACTAGATTGGGCAAATCGACCTAGACTCCAAAGACCCAAGTAAGCTAAGGCTGCAAATGCTATTGCCCCTAACCCAAAACAAACTGTGACCCAAATTAATAACTTCCAATCACGAGTTGCCCAGAAAATTAATGCCAAGCAACTAAGCAGGCCAAATGCAGCCATCGACTGAGCGGCAAATGGCACCTTACCAAACTCTCGTCGCACTAAGCGGAGTGGCGATATCTGACTTAAGGTGAGCATGGGCGGTCCGGCAAATCCTAATAAAAGTAATAAGGCAAAAATAATGCTCCAAACCATAGGCCAAATTGATGGGGCTGGTAAATTACCCCGGATTAACCCCCCCAGTAACTGCATCAAACTTTCTTGAGCAAACCAACCAATCGCTGCGCCAGAAAAACTTGCCACTAAACCAATGGCTGCCAATAGGTATAACTGCCTACGCAAAATCATGCCTTGACTGGCACCAAAGCATTTCCAGACCGCGCTAATATCGGCTTGCTTTAGAACGTAACGTCTTGCAGCTAAAGCAATAGCAAGAGCACAGATTAATGCGGTCATCAAAGCAACAATCGATAAAAACCGCTCAGCGCGTTCTAGGGTCTTGCGCATCACTGGCTGTGCATTCTCTAAAGACTCAATCCGGATACCGCGAAGTTTTTGTTGCTCAATGAAGCCTGTTGCCCATGTTTGATAAGACTTTATTTGGGCATCGCCTCCAGAAAGTAATAGGCGATAGGTAACCCGACTTCCAAACCCGATTAGCCCGGTACTTGCTAAATCATCTAAAGCGATCATCACGCGAGGCGCAAAATTCATAAACGCGGCTCCACGATCGAGCTCCCGAATAATCACTGCATCAATCTGAAATTGACGATCACCGATTGTTAGACGATCCCCAATCTTTACTTTCAGGGAAATTAATACTGCCGGATCTACCCAAACAGTATTCTTAGGCGGCATGCCAGTGACCTCAATGACAGAGAGATCTTTATCTTTGCTTAATGTGTCCTGACGACTAATTTGCAACGTACCGCGCAATGGGTATGCATTACTAACCGCCTTGAGTGAGCTTAATTTACTTTCACCCCCATGGCTAACCATACTGGGAAATACAACCGTTTGCGCAATCCCTAATTTCTTTGCGTTTGCTTCCTCAATGAGTTGAGCGGAAATAGGCTGATCTGCAGCAATCAATAAATCAGATGCTAGTAAAGTACGCCCGTCTATCTCAAAACTACGTTGTAAACGATCGGCCAAAAAGCTGACGCTAGATAATGCGGCAACCGATAAAACGAGGGCTATGAAAAGCCAAAGGAGCTCTTTTGCTCGAAGCTCCTTTGCGAAAGTTAGCATGGCAATTAAATACTCGGCACTTGTCCGCCATCGATACGGATGACCGATCCAGTGACGTAAGAAGCATTGGCACTTGCCAAGAACGCAACAGTATCTCCGTATTCTTTAGGATCACCATAACGCCCCATCGGGATTGTTTTAAGGCTTGCACTCACTACTTGTTCATAGCTAATGTTCTCGCGCTTAGCACGCGCCTCATCCAATTGGCGTAAACGATCTGTTGCAACACGACCTGGCATGACAATATTGACAGTAACACCTTCTGCAGCAACCTCGGCTGCCAAGGTCTTTGACCATGCCAATAATGCAGCGCGCAGAGTGTTAGAGATTGCTAAATTTTTGATTGGCACAATTGCACCCGAGGTCGTGCTGGTAATTACTCTACCCCACTTACGTTCACGCATACCTGGTAATACTCGGTCTGTAATGCCCATTAGGGATAAGACCATTTCATTAAAACTTTTTTGCCATAACTGTGGGTCTTGCCCGGTAGCGGTCGTGGGTGGCGGACCACCAGTATTGTTAATCAATATATCAATCGGACCTAGTGTTGACTCTACCTCTTTCACATGAGCATCAATCGAATCTAGGTTGGCCAGATCCCAATTCAGGGCTAAGGCTTTTCCACCCACAGCCTCAATCATCTGAACAGTCTGCTGCAAACTATCTGCATTGCGACCGGTTACAGCAACCTTCACTCCCTCGCGTGCCAAGGCAACAGCCATGGCTTGACCAAGACCTCGGCTTGAGGCGATAACCAGTGCTGTTTTTCCTTTAAGTCCTAAATCCATTTCATCTCCCTTAGTAATTTCAATTGTTTATTCTGAAAATATCTTTTTATTTGAAAACAGCCTTAATAAAATGATTATTCTATTAAGGGTAAGCCTAATAGTTAGTATTAAAACAAACTATTTAGGCTTTGAGGAATTTGCCCGTGGAGGGCAAATAATAGGAATATGGCGCGGCTGGCAGGATTCGAACCCACGACCCCTTGGTTCGTAGCCAAGTACTCTATCCAACTGAGCTACAGCCGCATGAGGCAGAATTATGCCATGGATAGCAAGAACTACATTACCCCCATTGGTCATCAAGCCCTCAAAACGGAGTTATTGCACCTTTTGGATCAGGAGCGTCCAGAAATCGTTCAGGTGGTCCATTGGGCTGCATCCAACGGCGATCGCTCAGAAAATGGGGACTATATCTATGGCAAGAAGCGCTTACGAGAGATCGATCGGCGTATTCGCTTCTTAAACCAACGCCTAGAAAACGCCGTTGTGGTTAATAACTCTGACCGAATCGCCAACGGTGGTGATCCTGAACAGATATTTTTTGGCGCTACCGTTCAATACTGCGACTCTGAAGGGATTGAGACCACCATTCGGATCGTGGGGGTCGATGAGGTTGATCTTGAACGAGGCTATGTTAGTTGGGTCTCGCCGATTGCAAAGGCGCTCATCAAAGCAAAGGTGGGGGATACGGTCAAAATACAAACTCCTTCAGGGTTAAAAGAGATTGATATTGTTGGGGTGAACTACGATGAGTCGTAGTCACTTTGCTTAGGCACTGCGATTACGGATCACTCTAAATACGTCAGAGTTAGTGCGCAGCCCTCTTAATACTCGGGATAAGTGCAGGCGATTAGATACCTGAATCGTAAAGCGCATCGTTACGGAGTCTTCTTTGTACTTATCGTCCATCGAGACGTTCAAGATGTTCGAATCGGCTGACGTAATACTGCTAGCCACTCTCGCCAATACGCCCTTACCTTGCTTTGTATCTACTGTAATAGCGACATCAAATTCTCGATTGGTATCTTTACTCCACTGCACTCCCGCCCATTTGTCACTATCTTTAGAGAGCATCCTAAATGCAACTTTGCAATCCTGTGTATGAATTTGTAGGCCCTCGCCCTTTCCTAGGTAGCCAATAATGTCATCGCCCGGAATGGGGTGGCAGCAACTTTGGAAGCTTACCGACATTCCCTCGCGACCATCCACCAGAATTGCCTGCCCCAGTGGTTCATTATGTAAGGTACTCCAATCACCCGTACCGAGTCGCATTTGTTCTGAGCCGGCTTCCTCTCCAATGAGGATCTTTAAGCGCGTAGCAAGCTCTTGCGCCGTTCTTCGACCAAGCACAATGTTCACACACACCTCTTCGCGAGTTTTATCACCCGTCCAATGCAACAATTTCTCCCATAACTCGGGAACCAATAAGCCAGCATCAACCCCCTGCTGTCGTAAAGCACTGGCTAATAATCGCTCACCGAGTTGAAGAGCTTCTGCATAGTGTTTTGTCTTTAATGAATGGCGAATTGCTGCACGCGCTTTACCGGTGCGAACAAACTCTAACCAGCCTGGATTGGGTTGTGATGAGGTCGAGTTAATCACCTCCACAATATCGCCATTCTTTAACTCAGTGCGTAAGGGTAATTGCAGATTATTAATCTTGACCGCTACGCAGGCATTTCCTAAATCACTATGAATGGAGTATGCAAAATCTAATGCTGTCGCTCCCCTTGGTAATGCACGGATCTGCCCCTTGGGCGTAAATACGTAAACGGCATCTGGGAACAGATCAATCTTCACATGCTCCAAAAACTCCTGTGAGTCGCCACTATTATCTTGGATATCGACCAAAGACTGCAGCCATTGGTGCGCACGATTTTGTACCTCGCTTAACTCTGGAGAACCATCTTTGTAGACCCAGTGTGCTGCAACCCCAGATTCAGCAACCGCATGCATATCAGCAGTTCGTATCTGGAACTCTACCGGCACACCGGATGGACCTACCAAAGTGGTATGTAACGACTGATAGCCATTCAGCTTGGGAATCGCAATGTAATCCTTAAACTTCCCTGGCATCGGCTTATAGAGCGAATGTAATATGCCTAAAGCGCGATAGGTCTCATCGACCGTGTGGACGGTAACGCGGAAGGCATAAACATCTAAAACCTGGGAAAAACTCAAGTGCTTGCTGCGCATCTTGTTATAGATGCTAAAAAGCGTTTTTTCTCTCCCCTGTAAATCAACCTCAATCGCTGCCTTACCAAATTGCGAGCGCACACTCTGCAAAATCTTGTCGACCATCTCACGACGATTACCTCGCGCTTTCTTGACTGCGTTTTCAATTACCCTAAAGCGCATCGGCATCGAGTGCTTAAAGCTTACATCTTGTAAATCACGATAGATCAGGTTCAAACCCAAACGATGCGCAATTGGCGCGTAGATCTCCATGGTCTCTAGGGCCACGCGACGTCTCTTCTCGACAGGCACTGCATCTAAGGTATGCATGTTATGGGTACGATCAGCAAGCTTCACTAAGATCACGCGTACATCGCGCGCCATCGCCATGAACATCTTCCGAAAACTCTCGGCTTGTGCTTCGGCATGACTTTGGAACTCTAATTTATCTAGCTTGGTTAAACCTTCGACCAATTCGGCAACTTTAGCTCCAAACTGGTTAACCAGATCGGTTTGTGAATACCCTGAATCTTCAATCACATCATGCAATAAAGCAGCCATGATGCTCTGAGCGTCAAGACGCCAACTAGCACATAACTCAGCAACGGAGACCGGATGGGTAATATAAGGCTCGCCACTGTGACGATACTGTCCTAGATGAGCAGTATCGGCAAACTGAAATGCCCGTTTGATTTGATTAATTTCCTCTGGCTTGAGGTAATGAAGTTTCTCGGTGAGGCCCGTTATCGAGACAACTTGTTGCTTAGGTGGAACGGTAGGTTGTGATGTTGGCCCAAACAGGTGCCGACTCGATTGCTCAAGCAATGAAGCAATCACACTTTGATTTGTACTAAGACCCGACTTAGCTGAGTTTGCACTCAATTGGCTAGACGAACTTTCGCCTAGCAAACCCGTTGTGGTGACTGTTGACGCCACAGCGGGGCCTCCAATTTAAAGAGGAACTTTGGTCAACATATCCCGATCGGTTACGCCAGCAGCAATCTCACGCAAGGCGACAACGGTTGCCTTGTCTTTTGCATCCACGCGGGCTGCGTGACCCTGAACGAGCTGACGCGCACGATAGGTTGCGGCCAAGACCAACTCAAAACGATTGGGTACGGTTTTTAAACAATCTTCTACAGTAATACGGGCCATACGGAACTCACTTATTTAGATTAGGAGGATCTCCAACCCCTATAGGATAACTGATTGGCTGGGATCACGCCCCAAGACGCTTAACGAGTGCGGGGTAACGAGCCATCATGGGGCTTGCACGCAAGCGGCTTGCAGCCACAATGGCTTGCAGATCCCGCAAAGCGTCGGCAAAGATCTCATTAACCACGATAAAGTCGGCTTCATGGGCATGCTGGAGCTCAATATGAGCCGCTGCAACCCGCTTGGCAATGGTCTCTTTATCATCCTGACCGCGTTTATAAAGGCGTTCTTCCAAAGCCTGTATCGACGGTGGAAAGATAAAAATCCAAATAGCTTGCGGTATTAATTGACGAATCTGTTGTGCGCCTTGCCAATCAATTTCTAGAATGACATCGCTTCCCTTTTGCATTTGTCCCTCAATCCATGAGCGAGAAGTGCCATAAAGATTGCCGTGCACTTCCGCCCACTCTAGAAAATCACCTGAGGATTTCTTGGCTAAGAATTGCTCTTTAGAAATGAATGAGTAATCGCGCCCATCTAGCTCCCCAGCCCGTGGTGCTCGTGTAGTACAAGATAAAGAGAGTTGCAGGCTGTGATCCGCCTCAAGCAAAGCGTTGACTAATGACGATTTGCCGGCACCCGAAGGGGCCACAATCATCAACATACTTCCTTCATACGATTGCGGGGTCGTGTTCATATTAATAATAGGATTTACTCTAGATTCTGCACCTGCTCGCGCATTTGCTCAATCAATAATTTGAGTTCGAGCGCGGCGTTGGTAAAGTCCGGATTGACTGATTTAGATCCTAGGGTATTGGCTTCCCGATTAAGCTCTTGGATCAAGAAATCTAAACGCTTACCAACAGGCCCACCCTCCTGCAGGGTTGTATGAGCAGTCTGTAAATGGGTCTTTAGGCGCGCCAACTCCTCAGCCACATCAATCCGGACTGCATAGAGAACAACCTCTTGCCGAATCCTTTCCATCAACTCGGTATTGATTGGTATTTGCACTGTCTTGGAATGAGTACCAAGCGCTTCTTCTAAACGAGCGACCAATTTACTTTGATATTGAGAAACGATCTCTGGCATTCGGGGCTCTATCCGAGTCACGATAGCCTCCATCGAGGTCAAAATAGTGCCTAGCACTAACGCTAGAGCCTTACCCTCTTCTTGACGCGCACTCAGTAATTGTTTTAGAGCTTCCTGACCGGCTTCAATACTTGCGACCTGCCATTGATCTTCTGCAATTTCTGATTCTGTAACGACACCTGGCCAGCGCAAAATGTCTGTCATTCGCAGTTCCCCGGCATCCGGAAACTGTTTTTTAATACCCTGCTGCAGTTCTTGAAGAGCTGCCAACTTAGCTTGGTTAACGCTAATAGCGGTTTTTGCATGGCCTGACTCCGATTGCGTTAAACGCCAAGCTGCCCGAACCTCGATCTTGCCACGCTTGAGAGTTTTATTTAAAAGCTCTCGGATACCTGATTCAGCACTCCGGCACTCATCGGGCATCCGGAAACTTATATCCAGAAAACGGCTGTTCACCGCCCTAATCTCTACCTGTAAATTAGCAAAGCCCCCCGAACCCAACTGAATTTGGCGGGAGGCGCTTCCATAACCTGTCATGCTCGATATCATGTAGGCATTGTAAATTGCAAAGGTAATCTCCCATGAATCAGCCCTTCCAACGTCCTAGCCAACGCCAAGCCCGCGACCTACGACCCGTGACCGTCACACGCTCCTTCACAAAACATGCTGAAGGCTCTGTCCTCATTGAGTTTGGGGATACGAAGGTCTTATGCACTGCCAGCGTCCTAGAAAAGGTACCACCCCATCAGAAGGGATCAGGAGAGGGTTGGGTGACCGCCGAATACGGCATGCTGCCCCGCTCCACCCACACTCGCTCTGATCGCGAGGCGGCTAGAGGCAAGCAAAGTGGTCGCACACAAGAGATCCAACGTCTAATCGGTCGAGCAATGCGCAGTGTTTTTGATCTCAAGGCTCTAGGGGAACGAACAATTCATTTGGATTGTGATGTATTACAAGCGGATGGCGGTACAAGAACCGCTGCGATCACTGGGGCTTATGTTGCAGCCCGCGATGCAGTTAACCTCCTACTCAAAAATAAAGCAATTACCAGCGATCCAATTCTTGATAGTGTTGCAGCAATCTCGGTCGGCATCTATCAAGGCGTACCCGTTTTGGATTTAGATTACGCCGAGGACTCTGCCTGCGATACCGATATGAACGTTGTCATGACCGGTAAGGGCGGCATAATTGAAGTTCAAGGCACGGCTGAGGGCGCGCCATTCTCACGCACCGAACTAGAGGCTCTTCTTGACTTAGCCCAAGCCGGCATTGAACAACTCAGTGCTCTACAGAGAAAAGCACTCACCTAAGATGAATCAAGGCCTAGTATTAGCATCCAATAATGCTGGGAAGTTACATGAGTTTGCTGAACTTCTAAAACCATTTGCGATCGATGTGATAGCCCAAGGGCAACTGAATATCCCGGCTGCAGAGGAACCCTTTGAAACCTTTGTGGATAATGCGCTAGCCAAGGCAAGACATGCTAGCTTACTCAGCGCTCTGCCAGCTTTAGCGGACGACTCGGGGATCTGTGTCGACGCCTTAGGTGGTGCGCCTGGAGTACGCTCGGCTCGTTTTGCAGGGGAGCATTGTTCTGATCGCGATAACAACCTTAAGCTGATATCGGCATTAGAAAATCAACCAAATCGTCGCGCCCATTACGTTTGTGTCTTGGCATTGGTTCGCAGCGCCACAGATTCACAACCTCTCATTGTAGAAACACGCTGGGATGGGGAAATCATCGATACGCCACGGGGTGCCAATGGCTTTGGCTATGACCCCTACTTTTACCTGCCCGAGCTGGGCAAAACTGCTGCTGAGTTGCTAGCGGAGCATAAAAACCAAATTAGTCATCGAGGTCAAGCCTTAAGGAACCTCATGAGCCAATTACAAAACTCTTCTTTCTTTACCGCTAATGCTTGACTCTGCAATACAGCTCAAAGCATTACCCCCGCTCTCGCTCTATATCCACTTTCCTTGGTGTGAGCGCAAATGTCCCTATTGCGACTTTAACTCGCATCAGGTGAAAGATGGGGGCTTTGATGAGAAGCGCTACATTCAGGCGCTGATTGCAGATTTACAAACAGAGCTTCCGAACATTTGGGGGCGGCGGGTACACACCATTTTTATTGGCGGTGGCACACCCAGCCTACTCTCCCCCGCTGGTCTTGATGAACTGCTCTCCCATGTTCGAGCCCTAATACCGCTCGAACCTCATGCCGAGATCACTCTGGAGGCTAATCCTGGATCAGTAGAAGCTGCAAAGTTTAGAGAATTTGCCCAGCTGGGGGTCAATCGAGTATCGCTAGGGATACAGAGTTTTAATGATCGCCACCTCAAATCCTTAGGCCGAATCCATAACGCCTCTGAAGCGCAGGCTGCCATTGAAATTGCTCAGGACCACTTTGCAAGCGTCAATCTTGATGTGATGTATGCCTTGCCAGAACAAACTGCCGATGAAGCAAAAGCCGATCTACTGCGCGCCTTGTCTTTCCAAACGAAGCATCTATCGCTCTATCACCTCACCATGGAGCCCAATACCTACTTTGCAAGCCATCCACCACCCCTACCGAACGAGGATGAAAGTGATGTCATGTTTGAGTTTGCACTCTCCACCCTTCAAGAGAGGGGGTATCAGCGCTATGAGGTATCCGCCTACTGTCAAGATAACCAGGTCTGCAGACACAATCTGAATTACTGGGAATTTGGAGACTATATTGGCATCGGTGCAGGTGCGCATGGCAAGATCTCGATGCCAAATCGAATTACTCGGCAAATCCGTGAACGTCATCCCGAAACGTATATGGACAAAATCTTCAAAGAAAACTCTGCCTGTCTTGAGAACCGTAGCATCGAGATCGACGATCTGGCGTTTGAGTTCATGTTGAATGGTCTTAGATTAATCAATGGTGTACCAACCCACCAATTTACAGAACGCACTGGTCTGCCTTTGCATCGAATCTCTAAAGCAATCGATGAGGCGATTCGCAAGGGCTTATTAGACGAGGATCCGATGCGACTGAAAGCAACAGCCCTTGGTATGCGCTATCTCAATGACCTACAAGAACTATTCTTGAAATAAATAGCATTGGCGGAAGCGGTGAGATTCGAACTCACGGAGGACTTTCATCCTCGCCAGTTTTCAAGACTGGTGCATTCAACCACTCTGCCACGCTTCCATTAAAGATGAGATTATAAGGAAGTTACGGAATTAGGCTTTCTGCTTTGAAATTTTCAACTAAACCATTACCTTTCTTAAATGCTGCGCAATCGCGAGGCTTGAGGTTAATGCAGGTGATTCAAAGCCATAGAGGTTATAGAGGCCTTCGATTTCATGCTCCTCTGGGCCATCAATCCTAAAATCCCCAGCGGCTTGGTCCTTAGACACAATCTTAGCCCTAACCCCTGAGTAATCCGCTTGCAGTGCTCCGTCTTTAAGGTTCGGCCAGTATTGGCGGATTGCCTCATAAAAACGCTCGCCCCGCTTGGGATCTACGGCGTAATTAATTTGCTCTTCAGACTCAATGTCGAGCCACTCCACATCGGGGCCAAACTTTGCTTGCCCTGCCATATCCAATGTCAAATGAACTCCGAGTCCGCCTGGCTCTGGGACTGGATATATCAAATGTTTGAATGGTGACCTGCCAGAGAGGGAAAAGTAATTACCCTTTGCAAAATAGGCCTGAGGGATCGTTTCAGGAGATAGGCCCTCGATCTTTCTAGCGATGGCGGGTGCGCTCATGCCTGCACAATTAATCAGATATTTAGTTTGCAGGCGCATCGAGTCTATCCCACCAACCTCCAATTCAAAGCCACCGGATATGACTGTCGCCCGGATGAGAGGAGATAAATAGGCAACCATCCCGCCTGCATCCTCAAACCCACCCAAAAGGGAGAGCATGTAAGCATGGCTATCAACAATGCCAGAAGACTTAGAAAGAATTGCTGCTTCTACTCTAAGGTCTGGCTCCAAGTTCTTGGCCTCCTTAGCAGTAATCATGCTAATTTCTGGGGCCTGATTGAGTTGAGCCTTATAGAAAAGTCCCTCTAAGGCATCAATCTGATTTTTATCACTAGCAACAATTAATTTACCGTAACGCTGGGTGCCCACCTGGTGACCCCGGCAATACTCATATAAAAGACGATTGCCTTCAACGCAAAATTTAGCCTTTAAAGAATCTTTTGGGTAATAAATACCTGCGTGGATGACCTCACTATTTCTGGCACTGCTAATTGTTCCAAATGAGGACTCGCGCTCTAACAAAATGGTCTCATGACCCTGCAAAGCCATCTCGCGGGCGATGGCTAAGCCGACAACACCAGCCCCAACTACGACACAATCTAATCGTTCCATATTGTTCTGCTTTGCATGAAGACAAAATCGTAACACTTCAGCCTTAAATAGGCTTTTGAGGGGCTTATTGATAAAATCTACCTATGTCTACCAAGTCTGCTCAAAGCGATAGCGCCAATCCCTCGAAAGCGGTCTTTGGTTCATTACAAGCTGCCGGCCTTACCCTTGATCTTGCTTATCAAGGAATTAGTCAACCAGAGTGGGCTAGCCTATTTACCAAGGCGGATCAAATAGGTCTCAAAGGGCAGATTACTGAGTTATTGACCGGTGGTCTGGTAAACACCTCAGAACACCGACCTGCCCTGCATACCACCCTGCGTGATCTAAATAAAAATCCAATGCTTTATAAGGGCAATGATGTAATGCCAGCAATTGCTGAAGTTTGGCAACGCATGGAGGGTTTATGTAATAAATGGGTAGGGGTGACTGATTTAATCCATATCGGGATTGGTGGTTCTGATTTTGGACCACGCCTAGCAGTACAGGCCTTAGCTCACTCGGCGAACAAACCAAATCGTGGCATGCGAGTTCATTTTGCTGCCAACGTCGATAGCGCTGAGTTAAGCCATATTCTGGAGCGCGCACAAGCTAATAGCACTAAGGTATTGATTGTTTCCAAATCCTTTAGTACTTCTGAAACCATGATGAACGCAAAGACCATCATCAATTGGTTTAAGGCTAAGAATCTCACAAGCTCGCAGATCCAAAACTCTTTATTTGCCGTTACCTGTAATGTCAAAGCAGCCGAATCCTTTGGTATTCAAGCAGACAATATTTTCCCGTTTTGGGATTGGGTGGGCGGACGCTTCTCGGTCTGGTCTGCGGTTGGTCTTCCAATTGCTTTGCAGTATGGTTTTGAGACCTTCAAACAATTTTTATCCGGTGCCAATGCGATGGATCAGCATTTTGCAAGCACGCCAATCTCTCACAATCTACCCGTTTTACTTGCTCTTGCGCTTTACCATCAACAAACTAAACATCACTCTAAGGCGTATGCGGTGGTGCCCTATGCACATGCTTTAGAACTCCTTCCATTTTGGCTACAACAACTCGATATGGAAAGTAATGGCAAGAGTACCGATAGACAAGGCAAGCATGTAAAAGCAAGTTCTCCCATCGTTTTTGGAAGTGCCGGTACCAATGCACAACATTCCTACTTTCAACTCCTTCACCAAGGGCCCGAGATCATCCCGGTAGATTTCATTATGGTGAAGGAGGCGATGAGCTCATTACCAGAGGCCAAGGAGCATCACAATGCTCTCTTAGCCAATTGCTTAGCCCAGGCCCAAGCTCTTGCTCATGGTAAAGAGTCCTCCGATCCAAATTTGAGCTATGCCGGCAAGCGACCAAGTAATTTAATTGCGTTACCAAAGTTAGATGCATACCACCTCGGCGCTCTATTAGCCTTATACGAACACCGTGCATTTTGTTTAGGAGCTCTGTGGAATCTCAATCCATTCGACCAGCCAGGAGTTGAGCTAGGCAAAGTCTTAGCTCGGCCGATTGAAGAAGCGCTCAAGGGGTCTCAACCAAATAATGAAGCTTTTGACTCTGTAACCTCTGCTCGCATTAACTATTTAAAACAATAATTATTATGCAAGTACCCGCATCCATCTTTAAGGCCTACGATATTCGGGGGATTATTAATGAGACCCTCAATCCACAAATCGCTCATGCGATTGGTCAGGCATTTGGCAGTCAAATGCGCGATCTTGGTGAGACAGATGTGGTCATTGGTCGCGATGGTCGTCTATCAGGCCCAGCAC
>JACCDL010610077.1_pt1 | contig 47182 bp, 35 predicted proteins | sample 7441931 | NCBI WGS metagenome assembly JACCDL01 (sample SAMN15323437, study PRJNA562643) | freshwater metagenome | isolation source: river surface water | place: USA:Blue River Watershed | collected 2017-08-16
ATGCAGATCCAGTTTCGCGCCGACGGCGTGGCCCTGCAGGGCTTCTTCGATGCGAGCGAGCAGGTCGTCGCCGCCCACGAGGAATTCGACCGGCGTGTCGAGTTCGTCTAGGGTTTCGCCGAGGGTGTCCTTGAGCGTCCAGGTCAGTGCGACGACGCAGGGGGAGGAAATGTCCATAGGCGAGAATTGTCGCAGTTCAAGCCCTCGACCATGCGCATCGACCACCCCCTGACCCTTTTGGGCGGCCTCAGCCCCACACAGTTCATGAAGCGCCACTGGCAACGCAAGCCGCTGCTGGTGCGTGGCGCTGTCCCGGGCATGCGTGCCCTGGTACCGCCGCAGCGCCTGTTCGAGCTGGCAGGTCAGGACGGCGTGGAGTCCCGCCTGGTGGTCCAGGAGGCCGCTGGCGCCTGGCGCTTGCGCCATGGCCCTTTCGCGCGCCGCGCCCTTCCGGCGCGCAGCAAGCCTGGGTGGACGCTCCTGGTGCAGGGCATGGAGCTGCACGACGCGGGCGTACAGGCGCTGCTTCAGCAGTTTCGCTTCGTCCCCGAGGCGCGGCTCGATGATCTGATGATCAGCCACGCCAGCGATGGCGGCGGCGTGGGCCCGCATTTCGACAGCTACGACGTGTTCCTGCTGCAGGCGCACGGCCGCCGGCGTTGGCGTATCGGCCGCCAGCAGGATCTGTCGCTGCAGCCCGGTGTGCCGCTGAAGATCCTGGCCCGCTTCGAGCCCGAGCAGGAGTTCGTGCTGGAGCCGGGCGACATGCTGTACCTGCCGCCGCGGTATGCGCATGACGGCATCGCCGAGGGGGAGTGCCAGACCTATTCCATCGGTTTTCGCGCGCCGCACCGCGCGGGCCTGGCCCGCGAGCTGCTGCGGCAACTGGCCGAGGACGACGGTGACGAGCGCGGTGACGCGATGTACAAAGACCCGGGGCAGCCCGCAACCGCGACGCCTGGCGCCATCCCACTGTCTTTGCAGGCTTTCGCGCAAGAGGCGGTCGCCGCCGCCCTGCGTGACGGCCAGTCGCTCGATCGCGCACTGGGTGAGTGCCTCACCGAGCCCAAGCCCACGGTGTGGTTCGAACGCCAGCCCGTCCCGCGCCGCCTGCAGGCCGTGGTGCTCGATCCCGGCACGCGCATGCTGTATGACAAACGGCATATCTTCATGAACGGTGAAAGCTGGCGGGCTGCCGGACCGGATGCCGCCCTGATGCGGCGCCTGGCTGACCGGCGCCAGCTGGAGGCTGCGGACCTCGCAAAGGCCAGCGCCGAGGCCCACGCCCTGCTGCGGGACTGGTGCGCGGCGGGCTGGGTGCGTGCCCGTAAAGTCCCGACTGCGCAAGATGGTTAACCTGTGCCTATAATCCGAGGCTGGGCAAGAAGAGCTCGAGTCCTTCTTGTTCTTTTGTCGGTTGTCGAGTGGTTGCGTGGCAACCGATCGCTTTTCCGGAAAACCGTTTACAACTCAAGGAACCCGAAATGAAGAAAACCCTCGTCCTGGCCTCGCTGTTCGCCGTGATCGGTCTGGCTGCTTGCGGCAAGAAAGAAGCCCCGCCCGCCCCGGCCGCTGCTCCGGCTCCCGCCGCTGCTCCCGCCGCCCCGGCTTCGGACGCTGCACCCGCCGCTTCCGCCCCGGCCAGCGCTGCCTCCAAGTAATCGGTTCTCCGATTGCCACGAAAAGGCCGCCCTCGGGCGGCTTTTTTCATGTTCAGTCTTCGCCGAACTCCCTGGAGGCGCAGACCTCAGGCGTCCAGCCAATCGGAGCCGGTGGCTGCGTCCGCCACCGGGAAATCGCCGGGTTCGCCCCCCAGGGCCTGGGCCAGCGCAGCGCGCACGAGGGACGGGTGGTTGTTGATCTTGCTCAAATGTGCCGCGACCACCTGGCGCAGGCCGGTGGGGCCGAGGGCCGCTGCAGCCTCGGCGGCCACCCGGTTGGCCAGGTGGCCCCAGTCGCCGCCCACGCGCCGCTTGAGGAAATGCGGATAGGGTCCGTTGGCCAGCATGTCCGGGTCGTGGTTGCATTCCAGCAGCAGCGAGCGGCAACCCGCCAGGTGCGACAGGATATGCGTCGTGATGTGGCCCAGGTCAGTCAGGATGCCCAGGCGTGTGCCGCCGTCGGTGCAATGCAGTTGCAGGGGCTCGCGTGCATCGTGAGGGACCGTGAAGGGCGTGAACCGCAGGTCGCCCAGTTCGATCGGTTCGCCGTCGCGCGCGATCCGCAGCAGGCCCTCAAAGTCCGGCGCGCCAATCGCGGCATGCGTGCCCGCACTCAACCAGATCGGAATGCGATGGCGTAGGGCCAGCGAGCGGGCCGAGCCGATATGGTCGGCGTGCTCGTGGGTGATGAAGATGCCGTCGATCTGGTCAGCCAGCATGCCGGCCTCGCCCAGGCGACGTGCGAATTCACGCACGCCCAGGCCGCAGTCGACGAGCAGGTGGGTGAGGGTGGTGCCGTCACGCGCCTGCACCAGGGTCGCATTGCCCGAGCTGCCGCTGCCCAGGCTCTTGAATCGCAGCACGCCTGAAGACGGAGACCGGCAGGTTTACTTCAGGTCGTCCGCGAGCACCTGCACGATCCGCTGCGCGCTGGCGGAGGTCTCGACCGCGCCGCTGGCATTGAGCACCGACACAGTGGTGGACGAGCCTTCGCTGCGCAGGGTGATGCGGTACTTGACCGGCGGCTTCGCCTTCTCGGAGCCGCTGAACATCCGCGAGAAGAAGCCTTGTTCCTTCTTGTCGGCGGAAGGTTCGACGTAGCGCACGAAATACGTGCCCTGGGCGCGGTCGCGGTCTTCGACGGTGAAGCCGGTGCGGTCCAGGGACAGGCCCACCCGTCGCCACGCGCGGTCGAAGCCTTCATCGATTTCGACCACCGGGGTGTTGCCCACCTTGGCGGCGCGGGCGGTGGGCTTTGCCACGCCGGCTGCGGAGGCGGCCTTGGCCTGTTCCTGGGTGACCCCCAGTTTGACCATCATGCGGCGCAGGAACTCGGTTTCGAGTTCGGGGTCGGCCGGACGCGGCTGCCAGACGGTGCTGTTGTCGGAGTCGCGCGCGGCGCCGCGGGTGTAGACCTCGACCATGCCGCGGTGCGAGACGTAGATCTCGGTGCCGCCGGCGGTGGTGCGCTCCAGGCGCGTGCGAAAGCGATCACGCTCGGAGGTGGAGTAGAGGTTCTCCAGCAGCTTGCCCAGGGTGGAGCGGATGAAGTCCTGGGGTAGCTTGGCGCGGTTCTCGGCCCAGTCGGTTTCCATGATGCCGAGCTCGGCCTGGTCCAGGGTCAGGAGAAAGCCGTTTTCCTGCCAGAACTCGCGCAGCGGACCCCACAGCTGGTCGACGGGGCGGTCGACGACCAGCCAGCGCTGGTTGCCGGCGCGCTCGATGCGCACATCGCCCACGGTGAGGGCGGCGGTGGCGACGCCGGCGCCGGTGCGGGTGCCTTGCTGGCTGCTGGCCGTCACCGGCGCGCCGGGCAGGGCGTAGCGCGTGTCGCGGGCCAGCTGGGTGAGGTCGGGCGGCACGTCCAGCGACGGGGCCTTGCCCGCGCTCTTGTAGTCGATCTTGTCGCTCTCGAGGACCGAGCAGGCCGAGAGCAGGATGGACAGCGCCAGGACGGACAGGGAGGCGGATCGCTTCATGGGCAGGGGGTTCCTGAAGGGGCGCAGTTCAGCGCAGCAGGCCGCTGGCGCGCAGCGCGCCTTCGACCGTGGCGTGGTGGGCGGGCGACAAGGGCGTGAGCGGCAGGCGCAGTGCACCCCCGCACAGGCCCATGCGGGCCATCGCCCACTTCACCGGGATCGGGTTGGCTTCGACGAAGAGGTGCTTGTGCACTGGCATGAGCTGCCTCTGGATCTCCATGGCGCCGCGCGCGTCGCCAGCGATGGCGGCCACACACAGCGCGTGCATCAGGCGCGGCGCCACGTTGGCGGTGACGCTGACGTTGCCATGGCCGCCACACAACATGAGTGCTACGGCAGTGGGGTCGTCGCCGGAGTAGATGGCGAAATCCTTGCGCGCATCGCGGATCAGCCACTGGGCGCGCTCGATGTTGCCGGTGGCTTCCTTGATGCCAACGATGCCAGGGACCTCGGACAGGCGCAGCACGGTGTCGTGGGCCATGTCTGCCACGGTGCGGCCCGGCACGTTGTACAGGATGACGGGCAGGTCGCCGGTGGCTTCGGCGATGGCCTTGAAATGCTGGTACTGGCCCTCTTGCGTGGGCTTGTTGTAGTAGGGGACAACCTGCAACTGGCAGTCAGCGCCGACGTCACGTGCGTACTTGGCCAGGGAGATGGCCTCGGCGGTGGAATTGGCGCCGCAGCCGGCCATGATCGGGACGCGCTTGCGGGCGTGCTCCACGCTCACGCGGATGATCTCGCGGTGTTCTTCGACGCTGACGGTGGGCGACTCGCCGGTGGTGCCCACCACGCCGATGCAGTCGGTGCCTTCGGCGATGTGCCAGTCGATCAGTTTGCGCAGACCCGCGTAGTCGACGCTGCCGTCGTCATGCAGGGGAGTGGCCAGGGCGACGATGCTTCCGGTGATCGGGGTCATGGATGGGGCTCGGTGGGTCGCTGCGGGGTGGCGTAGCGCGCGCAGGTCAAAGCGGCCATTCTAACTAGAGCGGGTGACGCGCCGGCCCGCTGCCGGGGTGTTCCCGCACGGCGGCCACGCGCTGCACGAAGCGCTCGGGCGCGGCTTCGAAGCCGTCTTCGTAGGCCACGATCCGCAGGCCCGCGCAGGCGGCCAGGAGTTCGCCCGGCCGCAGCAGGAAATCTGGCCGCGAGGGCTTGCCGACGGTCTCGTTGCCAGCCGCGAAGGTCTCGTACACCAGCACGCCGCCGGGTTCGACGCTGGCCACCAGCGTGGGCAGCAGGGCTCGCCAGAGGTAGTTCGTGACCACGACGGCCCCGAACGCACGGTCCGCGAAGGGCCAGGGGCCGTTCTCGATGTCGGCCAGCACGAGTTCGCCGGCGCCATCCAGGTGCCAGGCCGCGGCAGCCAGTGCCTGGGGGTCGCGGTCCACGCCGGTGGCCGGGTGGCCGCGCCCGGAGAATTCCAGGAGGTGGCGGCCGGCGCCGCAGGCCACATCCAGCACGGGGCGACCCGCGGGCACCAGGTGTGCCCAGCGCCGGACCCAGTCGCTCGGCGTGGGGTTGGCGTGCATCAGTTGAAACAGGCCCAGATCTGCTCGGACAGCGTCACCAGCAGATCGGGCCGCGTGTACAGCGCGAACACACCCGCGAGCGCCGCGAGGACCACGGCATAGGCCAGAAAGGCGCGGGGACGCAGCGTCATGGCGCGTGTCCGTGGCACAGGCCTCAGGCCGCCTGCGGCGCCGGCGGGCGCTCGATCGGCGAGCCGCGCACCGGGAGGTTCAGGGCCGCAGCCACCAGTCCCAGGACGATGGAGAGGTACCACACCACGTCGTAGCTGCCGGTGCGGTCGTACAGCAGGCCGCCGAGCCAGACCCCCATGAAGGAGCCGATCTGGTGATTGAAAAAGGCGATGCCCCCCAGCATGGACAGGTGGGCCACGCCGAAGATCTGGGCCACCAGCGCCGTGGTGGGCGGCACGGTGGACAGCCACAGCAGGCCCATCACCGCCGAGAAGATGTAGACCGACAGCGGTGACAGCGGCACGAGCAGGAACACCGCGATCGCGGCGCCGCGCGCGATGTAGATGAAAGCCAGGATCTTCTGCTTGGCCAGCTTCTGCCCCAGGGTGCCCGCGATGTAGGTGCCGAACACGTTGAACAGGCCGATCAGGGCCAAGGAGTAGCTCGCCACCTCGGGGGTGAGGCCCTTGTCCTTCAGGTAGCTGGGCATGTGCACCGCGATGAACACCACCTGAAAGCCGCACACGAAGTACCCCAGTACCAGCAGCTGGAAACTGGGGTAGCGAGCGGCTTCGCGCAGGGCTTGCAGGATGGTCTGGTCACGCACGGGTGCCTTGCCGCCGGTGAAGCCCGGCTCGCGCAGGCCCATCGACAAGGGCAGGATCAACAGGGCGCACAGGCCCAGCGCGATGAGCGCCTCTTGCCAGCCCAGGCTGGCGATCAACATGCCCTCGACCGGCACCATCAGGAACTGTCCGAAGGAGCCGGCGGCTGCCGCCACGCCCATGGCCCACGAGCGCCGGGTCGGGTCGATCTGGCGGCCGATCACGCCGTAGATCACGGTGTAGGTGGTGCCGGCCTGGGCCGCGCCGATCAAGATGCCGGCGGTCAGGGCGAACAACCAGGCGTTGGGTGCCAGGGCCATGCCGACCAGGCCCAGGGCATAGAGCAGGCAGCCGGCGATCAGGACCTTGAAGGCGCCGAAGCGGTCGGCCAGCATGCCGGCGAAGATGCCCAGAAAGCCCCAGGCCAGGTTCTGGATCGCCAGGGCGAACGAGAAAGTCTCACGGGTCCAGCCCTGGGCCTGGGTGATGGGCTGCAGCCACAGGCCAAAGCCATGTCGGATGCCCATGGACAGGGTGACGATGGCGGCGCCGCAGGCGAGCACCTGCAGCATGGAAAGTCGGGGTGGGGTGGACATATGGGCGTGGACTGTACCCAATGCGAGGGCAGGGCGCTGTCGCGAGGGCGCCCGCTGCGGCCCCAATCGGCCTTGTCGGTCGGCATGGGCTGTGAATTCATACAGCCCCCGAGGCTGCCCGCCACTACAATGCGCGCTCCCATGGCAAGCAAAACCACCCCCTCCGACTATTCCGAAGGCTCGATCCGTGTGCTCAAGGGCCTGGAGCCCGTGAAGCAGCGGCCCGGGATGTACACCCGCACCGACAACCCCCTGCACGTGGTGCAGGAGGTGCTCGATAACGCCGCCGACGAGGCCCTGGCCGGCCACGGCAAGCGCATCAAGGTCACCTTGCACGCCGACGGCTCCGTGAGCGTCGAGGACGACGGCCGCGGCATTCCCTTCGGTCTGCACCCCGAGGAGGGCGCGCCCGTCATCGAGCTGGTCTTCACTCGCCTGCACGCGGGCGGCAAGTTCGACAAGGGCAAGGGTGGCGCCTACAGCTTCTCCGGCGGCCTGCATGGCGTGGGCGTGTCCGTCACCAACGCGCTGGCCAAGCGCCTGGAGGCGGTGTCCCATCGCGAGGGTCAGGTCGCCCGCCTGGTGTTCGAGGGTGGCGACGTCACCGAATCCCTGCAAGTGCGCAAGGCCGCCGAGGGCGATCGGCGCCAGGGCACCACGGTGCGCGTGTGGCCCGACGCCAAGTACTTCGAGTCCGCCCAGTTGCCCATGGCCGAACTGGCCCACCTGCTGCGAAGCAAGGCGGTCCTGATGCCGGGCGTGGCGGTGTCCCTGGTCAACGAAAAGACCAAGGAAACCCAGAGCTGGCAGTACAAGGGCGGCCTGGCCGACTACCTGATGCAGACAATCAGTGCGGACCCGGTCATCCCGCTGTTCCCGGGCGAGGGCTACGCCGACAACAACGAGACCTTTGCCGAAGGCGAGGGTGCGCAGTGGTGCGTGGCCTTCACCGAAGACGGCCAGCCGGTGCGCGAGAGCTACGTCAACCTGATTCCCACATCCGCCGGCGGCACGCACGACAGTGGCCTGCGCGATGGTCTGTTCACCGCGGTCAAGAGCTTCATCGACCTGCACTCGCTGCTGCCCAAGGGCGTGAAGCTGATGCCCGAAGACGTCTTTGCCCGCGCGTCCTACGTGCTCTCGGCCAAGGTGCTCGACCCGCAATTTCAGGGGCAGATCAAGGAGCGCCTGAACTCGCGCGACGCGGTGCGCCTGGTCTCCAGCTTCGTGCGGCCGGCCCTGGAGCTGTGGCTGAACCAGCATGTCGAATACGGCAAGAAGCTGGCCGAACTCGCGATCAAGGCGGCCCAGACCCGACAGCGTGCCGGCCAGAAGGTGGAAAAGCGCAAGGGCTCCGGGGTGGCCGTGCTGCCTGGCAAGCTCACCGACTGCGAGAGCCGCGACATCCGCGACAACGAGGTCTTTCTCGTCGAAGGCGATTCGGCCGGCGGCAGCGCCAAGATGGGCCGCAACAAGGAATCGCAGGCGGTGCTGCCGCTGCGGGGCAAGGTGCTCAATACCTGGGAAGTCGAGCGCGATCGCCTCTTTGCCAACACCGAGATCCACGACATCTCGGTCGCCATCGGTGTCGATCCGCACGGGCCGAACGACACGCCCGACCTCTCCGGCCTGCGTTACGGAAAGATCTGCATTCTGTCGGACGCCGATGTGGACGGCTCGCATATCCAGGTGCTGTTGCTCACGCTCTTTTTCCGTCATTTCCCCAAGCTGATCGAGGCTGGCCATGTGTACGTGGCCCGCCCGCCGCTCTTTCGGGTGGACGCGCCGGCCCGCGGCAAGAAGGCCGCCTCCAAGAACTACGCCCTGGACGAGGGCGAGCTCACCGCCATCCTGGACAAGCTGCGCAAGGAGGGCGTGCGCGAGGGCGCCTGGTCCATCAGCCGCTTCAAGGGCCTGGGTGAGATGAGCGCCGAGCAGCTGTGGGAAACCACCCTGAACCCCGACACCCGCCGCCTGCTGCCGGTGCAACTGGGTGCCTTCGATTTCGCGGGCACCGAGGCGCTGATCACCAAGCTCATGGGCAAGGGCGAGGCCGCGGCCCGCCGCGAGCTCATGGAGCTGCACGGCGACGCCGTCGAGATCGACATCTGATGAACGTCTCGCCTGCTGCTGCCGCCGCTGATCGCGTGGTGCCGCGCGTGCGCTTGCGCCCCACACTGCAAAGCGACCTGGACTACGTGCTGACCCTGGAGCAGGACCCCCAGAACCTGCCGTTCATCACGCCCTGGGAGCGCACGCAACACGAGGCGGCCATCCGCTTTCCAGACTTTCGCCACTTCATCATCGAGAGCGGCGGCGCGTGGCGGGCTGCGGGATTCCTGATCCTGATCGGGTGCAAGAGTCACCACCGCTCGCTGGAGCTCAAACGGATGGTGGTGCAGCACCAGGGCCAGGGCGTGGGCCGCGCCGCGCTGCGCGAGGCCCAGAAGGTGTCCTTCGACGACCTGGGCGCGCACCGCTTCTGGCTGGACGTGAAGACACACAACACCCGGGCCCGTGCCCTCTATGACAGCGAAGGTTTCGTGGTCGAGGGTGTGCTGCGCGAGTCGGTACGCGTGGCGGGCGGCTACGAGTCGTTGACCGTGATGTCCATGCTGGCCCCGGAATTCGCACAGCGTCGCCAGGGCGGTGAGGAGCCGCCGGCATGAACCTGTGCGGCGTCGTTCGGCGAAGCATGGGGGCGCTCTCCGCGCTGGCCTGCGCGCTCGCCGCTGCGCTGGCGCTGTCACCTGCGGCCGCACGTGCCGAGATTTGGGGTTATGTGGACGAACGCGGCGTGGCCCACCTGGCCGCCGAGAAATTGGACGAGCGCTACGCGTTGTTCTCGCGCGGCGCGCCGGTCTATGCCCTGGGATCGACCCGTACCACCCCGGATCCTGCGCCTGAAGTCGCCATCCCCGATACGACCCCGGCCTTGCCGCCCCCTCTGGCTCGGTTCTTCGCCACCTCGGCAGGCTACCGCCAAGCACAGCCCCTGCTGCGTGACGCGTCCCGTCAGCACGGCATCGATTACGAGCTGCTCAAGGCCCTGATCGTGGCCGAGTCCGGCTTCGATGCGCAGGCCGTCTCTCCCAAGGGGGCGATCGGTCTGATGCAGGTGATGCCTGCGACCGCCGAACGCTGGGGGGTGCGCGGGGACCGGACGCTGCCCATCGAGAGGAAGCTGGCCGACCCCCAGGTCAACGTGCGCACCGGCACGCGCTACCTGCGCCACTTGATCGACCTGTTTCCGGGCCAGCTGGACCTGGCGCTGGCCGCCTACAACGCGGGTGAAGGCGCGGTGCAACGTGCGGGCAACCGCATTCCACCCTTTCGCGAGACGCAGAACTACGTGAGGACCGTCATGCAGCTGTACGCCTTGCTCAAGCCGCCGCAAGCGGCCCGCCCTGCGGCGGTGGCGGCGGCGTCCACTCCTCGACGCGTGCGCATGGAGCTGCCGGGCCAGGTGCCCGGGCGCGCCAGCATGCCGCCGTCGCTCACCCTGCCGTCCCCCGCGCTCACCGACTGACCCCATCGCCCTGACTGAAGACAAGTAGACCCCATGGAGCAGGACCTCATTTCCCTCGCCGCTGGCGGCGACGACGATTCCGGCCTCGACCTGGCCACCTATGCGCAGCGCGCCTACCTCGAGTACGCCTTGAGCGTGGTCAAGGGCCGGGCCTTGCCCGACGTGGCCGACGGCCAGAAGCCGGTGCAGCGGCGCATCCTGTATTCCATGGCCCGCATGGGCCTGGGCTTTTCCGGCGCCGGTGGTGCCAAGCCAGTCAAGAGCGCGCGCGTGGTGGGCGATGTGCTGGGTCGCTTTCATCCGCATGGCGATCAGGCGGCCTATGACGCCCTGGTGCGCATGGCGCAGGATTTCTCGCAGCGCTATCCGCTGATCGACGGCCAGGGCAACTTCGGCAGCCGTGACGGCGACGGCGCCGCAGCCATGCGCTACACCGAGGCGCGCCTGGCGAAGATCACCAACCTGCTGCTCGAGGAGATCGACGAGGGCACGGTCGATTTCGCGCCCAACTACGACGGCAGTACCGAAGAGCCCGTGCAGCTGCCCGCGCGCCTGCCCTTCACGCTGCTCAATGGCGCCAGCGGCATCGCGGTCGGCCTGGCCACCGAGATCCCCAGCCACAACCTGCGCGAGGTGGCCGACGCCTGCGTGGCCCTGATCAAGAACCCCAAGCTGTCGGACGACGAACTCTTCACGCTCGTTCCCGGCCCCGATTACCCGGGTGGCGGCCAGATCATCAGCGCCCCCTCCGACATCGCCGAGGCCTACCGCACCGGCCGGGGCACGCTCAAGGTGCGCGCTCGCTGGAAGATCGAAGACCTGGCGCGTGGCCAGTGGCAGCTGGTGGTCAACGAGCTGCCCCCGGGTGTGAGCAGCCAGCGTGTGCTCGAAGAAATCGAGGAACTCACCAACCCCAAGGTCAAGGCCGGCAAGAAGGCGCTGTCGCAGGACCAGCTGCAGTTGAAGCAGACCGTGCTGTCGGTGCTCGACGCGGTGCGCGACGAGTCCAGCAAGGACGCCGCGGTGCGCCTGGTGTTCGAGCCCAAGACCAGCCGCATCGAACAGGCTGAATTGATCCAGGCGCTGTTGGCGCACACCAGCCTGGAGACCTCGGCGCCGATCAACCTCACTCTGGTGGGTCTGGATGGCCGGCCGGTCCAGAAGTCGCTGCGCCAGATGCTGGACGAGTGGATCGCCTTCCGCCAGCGCACGGTCGAACGCCGCTCGCGTCACCGCCTGGACAAGGTGCTCGATCGCATCCATATCCTCGAGGGCCGGCAGCTGGTGCTGCTCAACATCGACGAGGTGATCGCCATCATCCGGGGCAGCGACGAACCCAAGGCGGCCCTGATCGCGCGCTTCACCTTGAGCGAGCGGCAGGCCGAGGACATCCTCGAAATCCGCCTGCGACAGCTGGCGCGCCTGGAGGCAATCAAGATCGAGCAGGAACTCGCGACCCTGCGCGAGGAGCAAAAGAAGCTCGAGGAGATCCTCGAAAGCCCCGCCGCCCTGCGCCGCCTGATGGTCAAGGAGATCGAGACCGACGCCAAGCAATTTGCCGACGCGCGGCGCACCCTGATCCAGGCCGAGAAGAAGGCCGTGGCCGAAGTGAAGATCATCGACGAGCCGGTCACGGTCATCGTCTCGCAAAAGGGCTGGGTGCGCGCGCGCCAGGGCCATGGCCACGAGGCTGCGAGCTTCGCGTTCAAGGCGGGCGATGGCCTGTATGGCACCTTCGAATGCCGCACGGTGGACACCCTGCTGGCCTTTGGCTCCAACGGGCGCATCTACTCGGTGGCGATCGCGTTGCTGCCCGGGGCGCGGGGTGACGGACAGCCGGTCACCAGCTTCCTGGACCTCGAGCCGGGGACGCAACTGGTGCATTACTTTGCGGGTGCTGCGGCCAGCATGCTGCTGATGTCCAACAGTGCAGGCTACGGCTTCCTGGCCAGCGTCGAGGACATGACCTCGCGCCAGCGCGGGGGCAAGGCCTTCGTTACCTGCGCCGCAGACGAGACCCTGTGCCGTCCCTCGCCCGCGCGGGTAGCACCGGGTGCCCCGGCCACGCATGTGGCTTGCGCCTCGGCCGGCGGCCGCATCCTCACCTTCGAGATCGCGGAGCTCAAGCATCAGCCCAAGGGTGGACGCGGCCTGATGCTGCTGGACCTCGAAGCCAAGGACACGCTTGCCGGCGCCGCGGCCTATGTGCGCAGCGTCAAGATCAGCGGCGTGGGCCGTGGCGGCAAGGACCGCGAAGAGACGCTGGAGATTCGTTCGCTCAATAACGCCCGGGGTGCCCGCGGGCGCAAGGGCAAGGCCGCCGACCTGGGCTTCAAGCCCACGGGGGTCGAGCGGGTCGAATAAGCTCCGCGCTCAGTCGACTTCGGCGATCAGCTCGATCTCCACGCAGGCGCCCATCGGAATCTGGGCCACGCCGAAGGCACTGCGGGCGTGCGCACCGCGCTCGCCAAACACCTGTGCCAGCAGCTCGCTGCAGCCGTTGGTGACCAGATGCTGCTCGGTGAAGGTGGACGTGGAGTTGACCAGGCTCATGACCTTGACGATGCGGCGCACTTTCTCCAGGTCGCCGATGGCGGCCTGCAGCGTGCCCAGAAGGTCGATGGCGATCGCACGCGCTGCGGCCTGGCCCTGCGCGGTGTCCGTGTCCTTGCCCAGTTGGCCGACCCAGGGCTTGCCGTCCCGGCGGGCGATATGGCCACTGAGGAACACCAGGTTGCCGGTGCGCACGAAGGGCACATAGGCGGCGGCTGGCGTAGCCACCGGGGGCAGGGTGATGTTCAGTTCTTTGAGTTTTTCAGCGATGGACATGCAGGGCCTCGAGCAGTTGGAGGCTCAGATTGTAGGAGGCCGCTACGACGGGCCGCCTGCGCTCATCGCCCCGGGCCGCCCTGCACGCGGGTCGTGGGCACGGTCGCAGGAGAGATCGGAGGTGAGGTCGTCGGGGCAGGGTCCCCGGGCCGGTCGAAGCTCAAGGCATAGACCAGGTCCACCCCCGTGCGGTCACCGGCCTGCGCGCGCAGCGAGAGGCGGGTGGTGAGGTCGTAGAACACGTACAGCGTACCCAGCGCGCCCGAGAGGCTGCGCTCGTACGCCGCGTAGAGTCTGCGACTCAGGCGCTTGCCCAAGGTCAGTGCGGCGCCTTGTTCACCCTCGCGCCGCAGCGTGAAGGTATCCAGCCCGAAGGCCCCGGCCAGGCCACCCGTGCCGAGGCCGGCGCGCCGTGCCAGCAGCGACAGCGCAGCCTGCTCCAGCAGGACGGTCTCGCCGCTACCGGCGGCCGTGCTCCGTCCCAGGACCAGCCAGGACAGCTTTTCGGCTTCGGTGGCGGGTGCCTGCGACCACAGTCGCAGGACCGGGGCCTGCGCGCGGCCTGTGATCTGCACGCCCACCGGCTGCGCCAGGTCTGAACGCACGGCGATCACGTCCAGCGCCGGATCGTCATGCGGGCCGGTGAAGCGCAGTACGCCGCGCCGCAGGTCCAGGCGCTGACCGTAGGCGGTGTAGCGTCCATTCACCGCCTGCACCGTACCGACCAGACGCGGCTGCGCGAAGGAGTCGCCCGTGACGCGCACCTGGCCCTGCACGCCCGTGTCCACGCCGCGGCCGCGAACGCGCAAGTCCCGGCCCAGGTCCACACTCAGATCCAGCTCGATCGCACGCTGCACTGCCGTGGTTTCACGCACCCATGGCGAGGCTGTTCCCGAGGGCAGGGAATAGACGCTGACGTCGTCGCCCAGGCGCGGTGCAGGCGTGTCGGGGACCCCGATGCGCGCCCGGTCCACGCGCAGGTTCCCCTGCACCGCAAGGCGGGCAGGCGTGATCGACGCCGACACGTCGCCCGAAAGCGTGACCTGCCGGTCGCGGCGCACGCTGGCCTGCAGCTGGTCGAGCCGCGCATCGATGCGGGCATGCACGCCCCCAGGCTGGCCGGCGTCTGCGTCGACCCAGCGAGCCTGGCCAGTCGCGCGCAGGGTGCCGGCGGTCCCCTGGCGTTCGCCGGGCGTGTGCCACACCCACTCGTCGATGACCAGGTGCGGGTGATCCCACCGCGCCCGCAAGCGTCCCCTTTCAAGCGCGATGCCGTCGACCACCGAGCGCAGTGCCACGTCGTCGGCGCGCAGCGGACCGGTGAGGCTCGGCGCGCCGCGCGTGCCGCCGAGGGTGAGGTCGGCTGCCAGCGAGCCGCGCAGGCGCCACCCTGGCGGGGCCAGGACCGACCAGGCCGCGATGCGGGGCAGCCGCGCCTGCAGGCGGCCCGAGATCGGGGCTTGCGCGGGCCAATGCCAGCCTACCCGCCCGCCGCGCGTCAGGCGGGTGGAGAGCTCACCCTCGAGCGTGCCCGCGCGCTCGCTGTCCCATCGCAAGGCCAGGCGCACGGCCTCGGCATCGCTGTTCAGCGTAAGACTGGCTTCGCGGACGCCGGCGGCCACGCGCACGGGTGTGCCCTCCGGTGTCTCGGCCAGCAGGGTGACATCGCCCCGCAAGCGTGCGAGGCGCGCCTGGATGCGTAGGGTGTGGGCCAGGTGGAGGTCCCACTGGGCGTCGAACACCATGTCATGGCCCGCAGGCGCTGGACTGGCAAGCGGCCACCAGGCCAGGGGCAGGCCCTGGATGCGCCCCGCGCAATGCAGTTCGCCTCGACCCCAGCGGGCCGGACTCCAGGTCACCACGGCCGGCGGCGATCCACGGGCTGTAGGTGCGCTGAGCCAGGCCTGGCCGGCGTCCAGTGTCCAGGGTGCCCGGTCTTGTGCGCGTGCCGCGCGCCCGGCGCGCAGGCCCACCGGCGCCTGCAGCTCCAGGCGCCAGGCGCCAACCTGGGACTGCGGCAGGACCAGATGCGCCTGGTGGATGCGACCCTGCCAGGGTGCGTGTGCGTCGGCCCCGTGTTGGGCTTCACCCGCCAGCGCGAAGTCCAGGATCCGGCCGCCCAGCTGGACCTGGCCTCGTGCATGTCCCTGCACGGAGAGCTGACCCGACTGCCAGCGGCCCTGCGCGCGCAGGTCCCCGAGGGCCAGTGCGGGCCCGGAGGCCTGCGTGTCGCGCGCGGCGGTTCGCGCCGTTGGCGCCACAGGCTGGGCCTGCAGCGCGAGCTCGAAGCCGACGAGGCCGGCGCGCGCTTGCGCTTGCAGTCGACCCTGGAAGGCCTGCGGCGCCCGGACCGTACCGGCCCGCCATGCGCTGTGCAGGGCGTGGGCCTGCACGCGGACCATGTGCAAGTCCAGGTGCCCGCTGCGGTCCGCCTGCCAGTGGCCCTGGCCTGTGATGTGCCCGTTTTGGACTGCGTCTCCCAGCTGCGCGTCCAAGCGGCGCATGCGCGCCACGCCGTCGCGCCATTCGCCTTCGCCCTGTACACGTGTGAAAGGCAGGGCATGGAGGTCCCAGGGACCCGGCCGGCCGTTGCGCAGGTCCGCGTGCAGTTGCCAGCCGTCGTCGCGCTGCGGCGCCAGGCGCACCTGGCCCTGCAGGTCGGTGCGTGGACCTTGCGGCCAGAGTGCGGCCAGATCCACCCGTTGCAGCTGCAGTTGCGCCTCCTGCACGAAGGGCGCCCGTCCCGGCGTGATGCGTGCCTGCAGGTGGCCTGCAGGCGTGTCGGCGCGGGCCGCAGCACCGCGGCGCGCAGCGGCGCCGGCGCGCAGGTCCGCTTGCAGCACGAGGTCCTCCAATGTGCCGCTCGCTCGGGCGTTGAATGTCAGGCGCAGCACTGGGGCGGTCTTGGCGGTGACGACCTGCACGAGACCGCGCAGCGTGGCGTCGATGGCCCATGGCGCGCGAGCACCCAGATTCACTTGGCCGTGGTAGCGGCCGCTGGCGATGCTGGCATCCAGAAGCGTGAGCTGGTGTCCGCCCGCAGCCGGGTCGTAGCGGTAGGCCGCGGCGAGGTGACCCGCGTGGAAAGGCATCGCGCCTGTCCATTCCAGTCGGTCCAGGGCCAGGTGGTCTGCACGCACACTCAGAGAAAGAGAGAGCGCGTCCGGCAGGGTCGCGGTGGGCGCGCGCTGCGGTACGCGGTCCGGACCGGGCACGCGCTGTATCCGCAGGCTGACCGCACGCAGGCCGGTGATGCGCAATTGCCTGTCCAGCAGGGCCCATGGGTCCCAAGCCAGAGCAATCTCTCGCAGGTCCAGATGCAGGTCGCCCGCTTGCGCCTGCACGCGCTGCGCCTTCAGGCCGGTGCGCAGTGATCCGGACAGACCGTCGGCTTGCATGCCGCGTGGCGCGGCGTAGTGCCGCCAGGCCCAGTCCAGCGATGCCTGCGTGCCGCTCCAGGCCCACAGGCCGGCCAACACCGAGGCGCCCACCACGCCCACCGACACCAGCGCGTAGCGCAGTGCGCGAAGCATCGCTCGCAGGGCGGTCCATCCGGCCCGGCGGGTGTTCAAAACGTCACTCCCACGTTCAGATGCAGGCGCAGTCGGCGCGTGCGCAGGCCATAGGCGAGGTCGGCCTGCAGCGGACCCACCGGACTGGCCAAGCGCAGCCCCGTGCCCACGCCTAGCGCAGGCCGGTGGCTGCTGCCGCGATCGGCGACCAGTCCAGCGTCTGCAAAGAGCGTGTGTTCCCAGGCCGACCCGGTGCCATCCCCACGCAGGGGCCGTTGCCACTCGAGGCTGCCCACTGCGAGATAGCGGCCGGCGACCGGCGGCGCGCCAGGGCGCTGCACGCCGATGTCGCGAAAGCCGTAGCCGCGTACCGAGGTGTCGCCCCCGGTCCGAAACAGCTGCGTGGACGGCACGCGCGTGCCCGAGGCCGAGAGCACGAGCCCGCCCTCGCCCCGCAGTTGCAGGCGTCCCCGTGGCAGGGGCAGCAGTCGCAGGCCGCGAATCACCGTCCGCTGGAAGAGGCCGCGTTGGCCGCCCAGGGTCAGGCCCAGTCCCGCCTCCAGGCCCAGTCCGTAGCCGCGCTCGGGGCGCGACGGCCGATCGAAGTGGCGGCCGGTCCACAGGTAATTCGCGGTGAGGGCCGAGCCGTCGCCCGTGTCAGCCGGCGCCAGGCCGGTGGCGTCCTGTACCCGTGCGCGATCGAGCTGGAGGTAGCCATGCCGACTGATCGGTTCGTCGTCCAGCAGGCGACCGATGCGCAGTCGCCGCGCCTGCGTGACCTGCGCCTCGTCGCGGATCCGCTCCGCGCCGGCCAGCACACCCCAGCGCCAGCCGCGCTCGTCGGGAAGCGCAGTCCATTCGGTCTGTACCAGCGGTGCCTTGCGCTCAAGCTCCAGGCGCGAGTCCGCACGCCAGCCGATGCCGGGCATGCGGTTGTGGCGGTGTTCCAGCGAAGCGCGCAGACCGCGGTCGGTGCTCAGGCCCAGGCCCAGTGTCAGGCGCTGCAGGGGCGCTTCGCGCACGCTGACCTGCACCGGCGCGCCCTGTGGGTCGCTTTCGGGGTCGATGTGCAGGAAAGCCGACTCGAAGTAGCCGCTGCGGGTCAGACGCAGCTGTGCTTGCGTCAACGCTTCCTCGTCGTACTCGGCGCCAGGGGCGAGGCGGGTCAGGCGTGGCACCAGCACCGAGTCGTAGCGCTCGACGCCGAGCACCTGCAAGGGTCCCAGGTAAAAGGCGGGTCCCGAGTCGAACCGCAGGCCCAGGTCGGCCTGGCCGGTCTGCGCGTCGACCCGCGCGTGGCTGTGCGCGATGCGCCCGCGCAGGTAGCGGCGCGCCACCAGCACACGCAGAGACTGCGCCTTGGCGTCATCCCAGGCGGACTGGGTCCAGCGTTGTCCGGGCGGCAGGAGCCAGGACGAGCGCATGGCCTCGCGCCGCAGTCGTGCGCCGGCGTCGCTCGGATCGGCGATCGCGCCTTCGAAGGTCAGTTGTACCGCGCCCACCACCGTCGCCGCGCCCGGATCGGCCCAGAGCGTGATGTGTGCGGGGCGGCGGGCGGTGTCCAGCGTGATCCGCAGGCGTGGATTGAAGAAGCCGAGTGTGGCCAGCAGGCGCCGTGCATCCTGCGCGGCCAGCGCCATCAGGCGTTCGAGTTCGGCTTCGTCGAGGTCGGGGACCTCGCGGTAGCGGGCCAGCTCGAGGTGGCGCTTGAGGGTGGTTCCTGCGGGTTCGGGTGCGACGACGGACAAGGTGAACGAGGGCAGGGCCTGTCCCGCGCCCCACCCCGGCATCGCCAGGGCGGCGGCGATCAGCAGGACCCGTGTCATCTCGAACGGGAACGCACGCATCGCGGGCAGCTTCACCCAAGCCTGGACGGTACGGCGTAGGACGGGCGCGATACCCGCCAGGCCGCATGGGCTCGCGCACGCTTACCCGTGCACGTTTAACCGTGCACGCGTGTCACCTGCATCTGGTGGCTGAACGTGACATGCGCCTTCTCGACCCAGCCTTCGACCGGCGCCGCGCCGGCGGGCTCGGGGGTGCAGGCCAGGGGGATGTGCCCCTCGCTGGCTACGAGCCCCGAGGTCGGGTCCAGCCCCAGCCAGCCCGCACCGGGCAGGTAGATCTCGCACCAGGCATGCAGGTCGGTGGCCCCGTCGCCTTCTTCTTCGGCCGCGTCCAGTGCCGGCGTGCCGGCGCCGAACTGGACCAGATAGCCCGAGACGAAGCGGGCCGCCAGGCCCAGGTGACGCAGCAGCTGGACCAGGAGCCAGCTGGTGTCGCGGCAGGAGCCATTGCCTCGGGCCAGCGTGTCCTCCGGCGACTGCACGCCCGGCTCGGGTCGGCGCAGGTACTCCACGTCCGCGCGCAGACGGCGGTTCAGGTCGACGAGGAAGGCGACGCTGGGCTGGGGGCTGCGGTCGATGCGATCGAGGTAGGCCTGCAGCCGTGGGCCCGCCGGCTCGGCCACCCGGTACGGCGCGAGCGCTGCGGCCAGCGCCGGCTCGTAGTGGAACGGGAAGTGGGCGGCGTCCGGCTCGAGGAAGAACGCGAAGGGATTGAAGGGCGTCAGCTCGACGACCAGATCCACCGTGAGCCGCAGCTCCAGCGTGCGTTCGGGAAACAGCAGCCGCGCCTGGTAATTGGCATAGGGGTCCTGGTGCCAGTGGACGTGAGCGCTGGCGGGTTCGACTGAGAGGGCGTAGGACAGGATGCGGCTGCGCCCGTGTGGCGCTGGCCGCAGGCGCACGAGCTGGGGCCCGAGCTGCACCGGTCGGTCGTAGCGGTAATGGGTGATGTGGCGCAGGGCGGCTTGAGGGGGCATGGAAACAAGGCGGCAAGAACCGATCCGGCTTGCATCCTAGTCTGCCTGGGCCGGGGGGCGCGTGCGGCGAGCCAATACCGCCTCCAGGGCCCCGGCCTCGACCGGCTTGGTCAGGTGGTGATCGAACCCGGCTTCGGCGCTGCGCCGCTGGTCGCCCTCGGTGCCCCAACCTGTCACGGCGACCAGCATCAAGCCCTCCAGCGTGGGGTCGGCGCGAAAGCGCTGCGCCACTTCGTAGCCGCTCAGGCCCGGCAGGCCGATGTCCAGAAGCGCTACATCCGGGCGCCAGCCGGCGACCACAGCCAGGGCCTGCAGGCCGTCATGCACGGTACGTACCTCATGCCCGAGCAGGCCCAGCATCAGGGCCAGGCTCTCGGCGCCGTCGACGTTGTCGTCGCACACCAGCACCCGGCAGGGCGGCGCCGGCGCGGCTTGCCGGGCGGCCGCTGGCGCCGGCATGCCGGGCGGGGCGGCTTGCGGCAGCCATACCGTGAAACGACTGCCCTGGCTGGGCCCTTCACTCTCGGCGCGGATATCGCCGCCGTGCAGTTCGACCAGCTTTTTGACCAGGGACAGCCCGATGCCCAGCCCGCCCTGGGCGCGCTCCAGGGTGCGATCCATCTGTGCGAAGAGGTCGAACACGCGCGGTAGCATCTCGGCGCAGATGCCGGTGCCGTTGTCGGCGACCTGGATGACCACGCGCCCGTCCTGCGCCCGCGTGCAGACCTCGATGCGGCCGCCGGCGGGCGTGTACTTGGCTGCGTTGTTCAGGAGATTGCTCACGACCTGGGCCAGACGGGTGAGATCGCCCTCGACCCACAGGGGCTCGGCGGGCTGCTGCAGCACCAGGCGGTGGCCGTTGGCTTCGATGGCGGGGCGACTGCTTTCGAGGGCGTGGTCCAGGACCGACTGCAGCGTGATGCGCGCCAGGCGCAGGTCCACCTTGCCGCGGCTGATACGCGAAACGTCCAGCAGGTCGTCCACCAGACGCACCATGTGGGCCAGCTGGCGCTCCATCATGTCCCGTGCGCGCGCGGCCGGGCCGACCAACTGACCACTGCGCCGCAGGATTTCCAGGCCATTGCGAATCGGGGCCAGGGGGTTGCGCAGCTCGTGGGCCAGCGTGGCCAGGAATTCATCCTTGCGGTGATCGGCCTCGCGCAGCGACGCGTACAGGCGGGCATTCTCCAGTCCGGTGGAGGCAATGGCGGCCAGCTGCACCAGCACTGCCTTGTCCTCGTCGGTGAAGTCGCCCTGCGTGCTGCCGGTCAGTTGCACCAGGCCCAGCTGCTGGCCGTTCTTGCCGGTGAGCGGCGCGGTCAGCAGCGTCCCGCGTGCGGGGGGCTCGGGGGGAAAGGCCTCGTCGGCCTGTGCGACGGCCTGCAGGGTGCGCGCGCCCGGGCCGTCCAAGGTGAGGCGGGTGACCGCGCGGCGCGCGCCGATGATCTCGCGCGCCTGCTGCGTCAGGACCTGCGCGATTTCGTCAGCCGACAGGCTGGCATGCACCAGGCGCGAGGCCTGGGCCATGCGGGCAAGCAGGCGGGCGTAGTGGCGCTCTTCTTCGAGCAGACGGCTGATGTCGTCTTCGGCGCGCTTTTGTTCGGTGTCGTCTTGCAGCACTCCCAGCACATGCTCGATCGCGCCCTCGGGGCCGAACTCGGGGACGAAGCGGCCCGAGAAGTGACGCAGCCCTCCGGGGGACTGGAAGCTGAACTCCACCGTCTGGGCCTGGCCCTCGCGCAAGGCGGCCTGGATTGCCTGTTCCCAGCAGGCGCAGAGGTCCTCGGGCAGGGCCAGTTCGCGTGGCGTGCGGCCGAGGAAGAACACGGGCGGATGCCCGGTCATGCGCTCGATGGCCGCGCTCACGAAGACGTGACGCAGCTGGCGGTCAAAGCGCGCCAGGATGTCTGGCGTGTTGTCGGCGAGCGTCTGCAGTTCGCGCTCGCGCGCCTGCAGCGCCGCCTGCGTCTGCTTGAGCGGCGTGACGTCGGTGGAGACACCGCAGACCGCGTAGGCGCGGCCGGCATCGTCCATCAGGGGGAACTTGCTGGACAGGTAGTGCACCGGCTGCCCGTTGCGGTAAGTGGTTTCCTCGGCCACGATCAGGCGGCCCGAGGCCAGGACCTGCTGGTCGTTGCGGCGCAAGGTGCGTGCCACTTCAGCGCCATAGACGTCCTCGTCGGTGGTGCCGACGGCCTGTTCCTCGGACAGGCCGATGCGTTCGCGCCAGGCGCGGTTGGTCAGGAAATAACGGCCCTGCAGGTCCTTGGCAAAGACCAGGGCACCCGCGCCGTCGATGATGGTCTGCGTGAGGCGTTGGGCCTCGCGCGTGCAGGCTTCGCTGCGTTGCAGGGCGTCGTCGCGCTCGCTCAGGTCACGCTCCATTGACCAGCGTACCCGGGCGTTGTCCACGGCTCGCGCCAGCACGAACGGGCTGAGCCAGTCCTCGCCGATGTAGTCCTGCGCCCCGGCCCGCAGCAGCACGGGACCCAGCTCACGCCCGTTGCCCGGGGTGATGACCACTACCGGACACAGCGTTCTGCCCTGCGGGCCGGCCAACCGGGCGAGAAGGCGCAGGGCGTCCATGTCGGCCAGCGGGCCCGCCAGCAGGATGCGCTCACCGGCAGTCGCCACCGCCTGCACCTTGCGCAGTGCGGTTTCACCCGAGTCGGCCTCGAGAAATTCGCAATGCCAGGACGAGGCGCTTTGCAGCAGTTCGGTCACCCACTGCCGGTCGGCAGGGCTGCTGCCGGCCAGGATGACCCGAAGGACATCGGCGGGCTTCATAGGGGGACGGGCCGGGCCGGTACGGCGCCGGCATGGCAAGAGACAAGGGAGGGCATAGCAGGCAAGGACTTTTGTAGTTCCTAAGTAGTATAGGAAGTCGGGTGCACCGGAGCGAGGGAATGGCGATGCCGCTGGGTTGGATGCTGGTAGGGCTGGTGGCGGGTACGGCGCTGCAGCTGCAGCAGGCCACGCTCTGGCCAGCCTCTGTCTATGCGGGCCTGGCACTGGGCGCGGGGCTGGCCTGCCTGCGGGTCAGGGGGCGTACTTTGGCGCTGGTGCTCGGGGCAGTCGCCTTTGCATGCACGGGGCTGCGGGCTGTCGCCTTCACACAGCAGGCGCTGCCGCCCGCGCTCGAAGGGCGTGACATCCTGGTGCGCGGTGTGGTGGCGGCGATGCCCCAGCGTGGTGAATTCGGACCACGCTTCGTCTTCGAGGTCGCCTCGTCACAGCCTGCGGGTGTGCCACCCCGGCTGCTCCTGACCTGGTTCGCTGGACCGCCTGTGCCGGGCGCGACGGGTCAGCCGCTGCGCACCAGCCCGGTGCTGCGGGCTGGCGAACATTGGCAGTTCGTGGTGCGCCTGAAGGCGCCGCATGGCCTGCGCAATCCCCACGGCCATGACCACGAGCTGTGGCTGTGGGAGCGCGGACTCCAGGCCACGGGCTACGTGCGCACAGGCCCGCGCGATGTGGTGCCGCAGCGCGTAGCGCAGGCCGATGGGTGGGTCCCTCTGGAGCGTGCCCGACAGTCGGTGCGAGACGGGCTCGTCGCGCGGGTGGCCGACCCGGGCGCAGCCGGCGTGCTCGCGGGACTGGCGGTGGGCGACCAGCAGGCGATCGAGCGCACCGATTGGGATGTGTTTCGTGCCACCGGCGTGGCGCACCTCATGAGTATCTCGGGCCTGCATGTGACGATGTTCGCGTGGCTGGCCGCGGCCGTCGTGGGCGTGGCCTGGCGCTGCAGCGCGCGCCTGTGCCTGGCGTGGCCGGCGCCCCACGCGGCAGCCGTGGGTGGCGTCCTGCTGGCGGCGTTGTATGCCGCGTTCAGTGGCGGTGGTTTACCGGCCCAGCGCACGGTCTGGATGCTCGTGACCGTCGCCGGGCTGCGCTTGACAGGTGTGCGCTGGCCCTGGCCGTACACCTGGGCCCTGGCGGGCGCGGCGGTGGTGGTGCTGGATCCCTGGGCCTTGCTGCAGGCCGGGTTCTGGCTCAGTTTCGTCGCGGTGGGGGTCCTGTTCGCCACTGACATGGGTACCGACGCCGATACGGGCCCCGTTCGTGCGCCCGGACTGACGGGCCGCCTGCGGTCCTTGCTGCGGGAGCAGGCCGTAATCACCGTGGCCCTGGCGCCGCTCACTTTGTGGTTGTTCGGGCAGGTGTCGGTGGTCGGCTTGATCGCCAACCTGCTTGCCATTCCCTGGGTCACCGGCGTGGTCACGCCGTTGGCATTAGCCGGTGTCCTGTGGCCGCCGCTGTGGCAGGCCGGCGCGTGGGCGGTGCAGGGGCTCACGCAGGTCCTGCAGCTGCTGGCGCTGGTGCCGGGGGGCGTGTGGTCGGTGGCAGCCGCACCGCCCTGGATGGCCCTGGCCGGTCTGGCGGGCGGCCTGCTGCTGGTGCTGCGCCTGCCCCCGGCGCTACGGGCGCTGGGCCTGCCCCTGCTGTGGCCGATGCTTGCGTGGCAGCCGCCGCGTCCGCCGCCTGGCCAGTTCGAGCTGGTGGCGGCCGACATCGGTCAGGGCAACGCGGTGATCGTGCGCACCGCGACGCACAGCCTGCTCTATGACACCGGCCCTCGCCATGGCAGCGAAAGCGACGCCGGCGACCGCGTGCTGGTGCCGCTGCTGCGGGCCCTGGGCGAGCGCCTGGACCGGGTGGTGGTGAGCCATCGCGACAGCGACCACATCGGCGGCGCCGCCTCGGTGCTGGCGCAGCATCCGCAGGCGGGGCTGATGTCCTCGATCGACCACGGCGACCCGCTCGCGGTACTGCATGCGCACACGCGCTGCCTGGCGGGTCAAAGCTGGACCTGGGATGGCGTGCGCTTTGACATCCTGCACCCGCCTGCCGCCGGGTATGCCGTGCGCGGGCAGCCCCCCAACGCGCTCAGTTGCGTGCTGCGCATCACCGGGGCGCAGGGCGGCGCCGGCGCGAGGCCTGCCACCGCCTTGCTGGTGGGGGACATCGAACTCGCCCAGGAGCGCGCGCTGCTGCGCGAGACCGCCGCCGGCCTGCGCGCCGACCTGCTGCTGGTGCCGCATCACGGCAGCAAGACCTCATCCAGCGACGCTTTCCTGGATGCGGTTCGACCCCGCGTTGCCCTGGTTCAGGCGGGCTACCGCAACCGCTATGGCCATCCCGCGCCCGCAGTGATGGCCCGTTACGCTAGACGGAGCATCCCTGTCTTCGTGTCACCCAGTTGCGGCGCGGCGCACTGGTCGTCGACCGAGCCGCAGCAGGTGCGCTGCGAGCGGGAGGTCTCGCGCCGTTACTGGCACCATGCCGCGCCCGCGCCGGTCGTGGCCGGCGACCCCGCTGAGGGGCCCATCCGACCGGCCGCCTCGTTGGCACCCTGAGGCCACGATGAAACGGCCCGGATATTGCTAACTCCAACTCAGGTAACCTGTTTGCCTGCCATGGAGTTGCCCCGCATGCCCCGATTCGACGAAATGCTGACTGGTTCGCCAGGTCCCGGCCCGCTGGCTCTGGCGAAAGGTCCGGGCCCGGACGTACGTCCCCACTACGCCGCCTACACCCGATGGCTGGCAGCCCAGACCGAGGCCTCGATGCGGGCGCGCCGTGAAGAGGCTGAAATGATCTTTCGCCGCGTCGGCATCACGTTCGCGGTGTATGGCGCGAAGGACGAGGACGGCGCGGGCACCGAGCGCCTGATTCCCTTTGATCTGATCCCGCGCATCATCCCAGCACACGAGTGGCGTCAGATGGAAAAGGGGCTGGTTCAGCGCGTCACCGCCCTGAATCGCTTCCTGCATGACGTCTACCACGAGCAGGACATCCTCAAGGCCGGTCTGATCCCGGCCGACCAGGTTCTGGGCAACGCGCAGTTCCGCAAGGAGATGATGGGCGTCTACGCCCCGCACCGCGTGTACTCGCACATCGCCGGCGTGGACATCGTGCGTGCGGCCAACGCGCAGGGCGAGGGCGAGTACTACGTCCTCGAGGACAACCTGCGCGTGCCCAGTGGCGTGAGCTACATGCTGGAGGACCGCCGCATGATGATGCGGCTCTTCCCCGACCTGTTCAGCCAGCACCGCGTCGCACCGGTCATGCACTATCCCGACCTGCTGCTGGAGACCTTGCGCGCCAGCGCCCAGCCCGGCGCGCCCGATCCAACGGTGGTGGTGCTCACCCCCGGCATGTACAACAGCGCCTACTTCGAGCATGCCTTCCTCGCGCAGCAGATGGGGGTGGAGCTGGTGGAGGGGCAGGACCTGTTCGTCAAGGACCGCTACGTCTACATGCGCACCACGCGCGGGCCGCGTCGGGTCGACGTGATCTACCGGCGCATTGACGACGACTTCCTCGACCCCTCGGTGTTTCGCGAGTCCTCCACCCTCGGCTGCCGCGGCCTGGTCGACGCCTATGCCGCTGGCAACGTCACCATCTGCAACGCCATCGGCACTGGCGTGGCGGACGACAAGTCCATCTACCCCTACGTGCCCCAGATGATCGAGTTCTACCTGGGCGAGAAACCGATCCTGAACAACGTGCCCACCTACATGGGCCGCAAACCCGAGGACCTGGCCTACATCCTGGCCCACCTGCCCGAGCTGGTGGTCAAGGAGGTGCATGGCGCGGGCGGCTACGGCATGCTGGTCGGCCCCGCGGCCACGAAGCAGGAAATCGAGGATTTCCGCCGTGTCCTGCAGGCCAACCCCGGCGGGTACATCGCACAGCCCACGCTCAGTCTCTCGAGCTGCCCCACCTATGTGGACGCCGGCATCGCGCCGCGCCACATCGACCTGCGGCCTTTCGTGCTCTCAGGCAAGCAGGTGCAGATGGTGCCGGGCGGGCTCACGCGCGTGGCGCTCAAGGAGGGCTCCTTGGTGGTGAATTCGTCCCAGGGCGGCGGTACCAAGGACACCTGGATTCTGGAGGAATGAACCACCCCCGAAGCGCCTACGGCGCGACCCCCTCCAGGGGGCGCCACCCGCGGCCCGGCAAAGCCGGTTGCGCGGTGGCCCACGAAAAGGATACCTCTCATGCTTTCAAGAACCGCTGATCATCTGTTCTGGATGTCCCGCTACACGGAGCGCGCGGAAAACACCGCGCGCATGCTGGACGTCAACTACCAGACCTCGCTGCTGCCGCAGTCGGCGGCCGTGGCCGAGATGGGCTGGCAGGGCCTGCTGTCCATCAGCGAGCTGCTGCCCGCCTACACCGCGCGCCACGGCGAGATCACGCCGCGTGCGGTGATGGAGTTCATGGTCAAGGACGAGAACAATCCCTCGTCCATCCTGTCTTGCCTGCGCGCCGCACGCGAAAATGCCCGGGCGGTGCGGGGCTCGCTCACCACCGAGGTCTGGGAGACGCAAAACCAGACCTGGCTGGAGGTCAATCGAATGCTGGCCCATGGCGAGCTCGAGCGGGATCCCGGGGTGTTCTTCGAATGGGTGAAGTTCCGCTCGCACCTTTCGCGCGGCGTGACGGTGGGCACGATGCTGATGGACGAGGCCCTGCACTTCATGCGCCTGGGGACTTTCCTGGAGCGCGCGGACAACACGGCGCGTCTGGTGGATGTGAAGTTTCATGCGGTGCAAAGCGACTTCTTCGGCGCCGCCACCCTGCAGGACCAGGAGTACGACTTCTACCACTGGAGCGCCATCCTGCGCAGCGTCTCCGGCTTCGAGGTCTACCGCAAGGTCTATCGCGACGTCATCAAACCCGAGCGCGTGGCCGAACTGCTGGTGCTGCGCCCGGACATGCCGCGCTCGCTGCACGCCAGCATGAACGAGGTGGTGGCCAACCTGCGCATGGTCGCGGGTGATGAGTCGTCCGACACGCTGCGCCACGCGGGCCGCCTGCGCGCCGAACTGCAGTACGGCAGCATCGATGAAATCCTGGCCACTGGCCTGCACGCCTTCCTCACGCAGTTTCTGGACCGCGTGAACGCGCTGGGGGGGCGTATTAGTCGCGATTTCCTGGTGCCGCAACGGGCCTGAGGCCGCAGCGCTGACCATCGGCAACGGCACTTACACGCCGTACGTACTGTGATGCGCCAGGCGCTCAGGGATCAGCCCCCGTGCGCGCTGAATCGGGATACGCTGGCGGGCCCGACCGCCTCGCCCCATGCCCCGGCCCGACTGCCATCAACCGCCTGAGTTTCCGGGCGACAGCCATTACCGGCAGATCGTTGCCAGTGCCATCGATTACGCCATCATCACCTTCACCGAGGATGGCTGCATCACCAGCTGGAACCGCGGTGCCGAGAATGTGCTGGGGTGGACCGCCTTGGAGATGAAGGGCGAGTCCCTCCACCGGATCTTCACGCCCGAGGATGTGGCGCAAGGCGTGTTGGAGGCGGAGCTGCAGAATGCGCGCACGCAGGCCCGCGCCATCAACGAGCGCTGGTACCTGCGCAAGGACGGCGCGCGTCTCTGGGCCTCGGGTGAAACCATGTCGCTCCTGGACGACCAGGGCCACCCGCAGGGCTTCGTCAAGATCATGCGGGACCTCACACCTCTGCTGCAGCACACGCGCGATCTGGAGTTCGTCGCCAAGGCCAGTGAGAGCTTCGCGAGTTCGGCCGGCGAGAGCGGCATGCTGGACCGGCTGGCCGAGATCGCGGTCGAACACTACGCCGACCTGTGCCTCATCGACCTGGACGGCGTCCAGCCTCCCTTGCGCCGCATGGCGATCGCCTGCCGCGACTCGCAGTGGCGCGAGAAGCTGTCCGAGCTTGACCTGCATAGCGCTCCTGGCGAGGGCCCGCTGCAGGCGCTGCCACCGCAAGTGGCCCCGCGCCAGCCGCAGCTGGTGACCGACATGCACTCGCCCCTGCTCGAGCACGTCGTACCCTCGCCCCAGCATCGTCAGGCGCTGCAGGACCTGGGCCTGGGCTCCTGCATGGTCGTCCCTCTGATGGCGAACGAGCAACGCCTGGGGGTCATGTGCCTGGCCCGCAGTGCGTCGGCGCGTCGCTACGACGAGGACGATCTGGCGCTGGCCACCGACCTGGCACGGCGCGCCGCCGTCGCCTTGCTCAATGCCCGGCTCCTGCGGGCCCTGCGCGAGGCGGACCGCGCCAAGGACGTCTTTCTGGCCACGCTGGCTCACGAATTACGTAACCCGCTGGCCCCGATCGCCAGCGGCCTGTCCATCATTCAGCGGGTACCGGGTGATCGGGAGCGGGTCGAGCAAGTCAGCGCCATGATCGGCCGACAGCTGCATCAGCTCACGCGCCTGGTCGACGATCTGATGGATGTCTCGCGTATTGCCGAGGGCAAGCTGGAGATCAAGCCCGAGGTCACCAGCCTGGTCTCCATCCTCGGCACCGCCGTCGAAATGAGTCGCCCTCACATCGAGACCGCACACCACCAGCTGGTGCTCAACTTCACCAACGAGCCCACCCTGGTCCTGGCCGATCCGGCGCGCCTGGCCCAGGTCTTCACCAATATCCTCAATAACGCGGCCAAATACACGCCGCCCGGCGGACGCATCGAGGTGGCGGTGCAAGTGCAGGGCGAGGAGCTGCAGGTGCGTGTGCGTGACAACGGCGCCGGCATCGAGCCGCGCATGCTGCGGCAGGTGTTCGGCCTGTTCACGCAGATCCCCCAGCAGGACGAGCGCCCCGGCGCGGGCCTGGGCATCGGGCTGTCCCTGGTCGATGGCCTGGTGCGCCTGCACGGCGGACGGGTCGAGGCGCGCAGCGCCGGCTTGGGCCAGGGCAGCGAGTTCATCGTGCAGCTGCCGCGCCACAAGCAGGCTGACCTCGTAGTTCCCCCTCCGGTCGGCGTGGCGCTGGGCGAGGGCCAGCACCCGCCCCGGCGGGTGCTGGTGGTGGACGACAACACCGACGCTGCGACCACCGTGGCCGACCTGCTGGCGATGTCCGGTAGCGAGGTTGATGTGGTGCATGACGGCCGGTCCGCCGTGGACCACACCGCGAGTTTTCACCCGGACATTGTGCTGCTGGATATCGGTTTGCCAGACATCAGCGGCTACGAGGCCGCGCGTCGTATCCGGCGGCTGCAGGGGGTGCGCCAGCCCACCCTCATCGCGCTCACCGGCTGGGGCCAGCAGGACGACAAGCAGCAGGCCGCACAGGCCGGCTTTGACCAGCACTGGACCAAGCCGGTCGATCCGCAGCGCCTGATGTCCCTGGCCCAATTAGGCCCCTGAGGTCCCACACTTGTCTCCGGGTGTAGCATGGCCCGATGACCCGCACACTCAAGATCGACTTCGTCTCCGACATCGCATGTCCCTGGTGCGCCGTGGGGCTGGCCTCACTGGAGCAGGCCCTCGCACGCCTGCGTGGCGAGGGCATCGCGGCGCAGGTGCATTTCCAGCCCTTCGAGCTCAATCCGCAGATGGGGCCCGAGGGCCAGGACATCACGGAGCACCTTTCGCAGAAATACGGCTCCACCCCCGAGCAGCAGGCCGCCAATTGGCGCGCCCTGTGTCAGCGGGCTGCAGCGGTGGGATTCACCTTTCGCGCCGAAGGTCGCGGGCGCACCTGGAACACCTTCAAGGCCCACCGCCTGCTGCACTGGGCTGGCGAGCAGGGCCAGGCGCCGCAGCGTGCGCTGAAGATGGCGTTGCTGCAGGCGTATTTCACACGGGCTGAAAACCCCTCGGATGACGCCGTGCTGCTTCAGGCGGTCCAGGCGGCGGGTCTGGATGCCGAACGCGCTCAGGCGATCCTCGCCGGCGACGACTACGGCGCACAAGTGCGTGAGCGCCAGCGCTTCTATGCGCAGGCGGGCATCAGCGCCGTGCCCTCGGTCATCATCAACGACCAGCACCTCGTGCAGGGTGGGCAGCCGCCCGAGGTGTTCGAGCAGGCGCTGCGTCAGATCGCGACGCAGGCTGCCTGAACGCGCAGGCCGCACGCATCGCACCTTTTTGAACGGATCAGGCTCCTGGGCCTGCCCCTGCGGATGCTTCGTAGGCTGACATCGGCACGCAGGCGCAGAACAGGTTGCGGTCGCCGTAGACGTTGTCCACCCGGCCCACTGGCGGCCAGTACTTGGCATGGCGGCGACCCTCAAGCACTGCGGCGCCCACATCGCGCGGGTAGGCGTGCGTCCACTCGCCGCGCAGCAGGCTGGCTGCAGTGTGAGGCGCATGCTTGAGCGGATTGTCTTCGCGCGGCCAACGGCCCGACTCGATCGCGCGGATCTCCTCGCGGACCGCGATCATCGCGTCGATGAAGCGATCCAGCTCCTCGAGCGTCTCGCTCTCGGTGGGTTCCACCATCAGCGTGCCAGCGACCGGGAAGCTCAGGGTCGGCGCGTGAAAGCCATAGTCGATCAGGCGCTTGGCCACGTCTTCGGCGGTGACGCCACTGCTCTCCTTCAGCGGACGCAGGTCGAGGATGCATTCGTGGGCCACATGGCCATTCTGGCTGGCGTACAGCGTGGGGTAATGATCGGCCAGGCGCTTGCTGATGTAGTTGGCCGAGAGGATGGCCACCTCGGTGGCCTGGCGCAGGCCCTCGGGTCCCATCATCCGGCAGTACATCCAGCTGATAGGCAGCACCGCCGCATTGCCCAGGGGCGCCGCGGACACCGCGCCGACGCGGTGCGGGTTCGTGCTGGCCACCGCCTGGCCGGATTCGCTCTCGGCCGTCGCATGACCGGGCAGGAAGGGCACGAGGTCCTCGACCACGCACACCGGGCCCACGCCCGGGCCGCCGCCGCCGTGCGGAATGCAGAAGGTCTTGTGCAGGTTCAGGTGGCTCACATCACCGCCGAACTCGCCGGGCGCGGCCACGCCGACCAAGGCGTTCATGTTGGCGCCGTCCACATAGACGCGACCGCCGTGCTGATGCACCAGCGCACACAGGTCCTTGACCTGGGTCTCAAACACGCCGTGGGTGCTGGGGTAGGTGATCATCACTGCCGCCAGCCGGTCGGCGTACTGCGCGCACTTGGCGGCCAGGTCGGCCAGGTCCACGTTGCCCTGGGCGTCGCAGGCGGTCACCACCACCTGCATGCCCACCATCTGCGCGCTGGCTGGATTGGTGCCGTGGGCAGAGGAGGGGATGAGGCAGACGTCGCGGTGGTGGTCGCCGCGGCTCTCGTGCCAGGCCTTGATCACCAGCAGGCCGGCGTACTCGCCCTGCGAACCGGCATTGGGCTGCAGGCTGATACCCGCATAGCCGGTGGCCTGGCACAGCCACTCACGCAGCTGCGCGTCGAGCTGCGCATAGCCTTGCAGCTGGTCGGCCGGGGCGAAGGGGTGCACATTCGCGAACTCGGGCCAGGTGATGGGGATCATCTCGCTGGTCGCATTGAGCTTCATCGTGCAGCTGCCCAGGGGAATCATGCTGCGATCAAGCGCGAGGTCCTTGTCCGACAGCGCACGGATGTAACGCAGCATCGCGGTCTCGCTATGGTGGGTATTGAACACCGGGTGCGTGAGGAACTCGCTGCTGCGACGCAGGCTGTCCGGAATGAGTGGCTCGATGCCCTTTTCGAAGGCGGCGAATTCGGGCAGGGTCTGCCCGTCCTGTGCAAACACGGACCACAGCAAGGTCAGGTCTGCGCGCGTCGTGGTCTCGTCTAGCGAGACGCACACCCACTGGCCAGCGTGCACCCGAAGGTTGGCGCCACGATCGCGGGCGCGTGCCGACAGCGTGGCGGCCGCCTCAGGGCCAACACGCAGAGAGAGCGTGTCGAACGCGCTGTCATGTTCCGGCGTGTACCCCAGCTGGCGCAGGCCGGCGGCCAGGATGGCGGTGTAGGCCGCCACGCGCTGGGCGATGCGCTTGAGGCCCTGCGGCCCGTGGTAGACCGCGTACATGCTGGCCACCACCGCAGGCAGCACCTGCGCGGTGCAGATATTGGAAGTGGCCTTCTCACGGCGTATGTGCTGCTCGCGCGTCTGCAGCGCGAGGCGATACGCCGGGTTGCCATGGCTGTCGACGCTCACGCCCACCAGGCGTCCGGGCATGGAGCGCTTGAACTCGTCGCGGCAGGCCATATAGGCGGCGTGGGGCCCCCCCGCGCCCATGGGCATGCCCAGGCGCTGCGTGGTGCCCACCACGATGTCGGCGCCCCATTCGCCCGGAGGCGTGATCAGTGTCAGCGCCAACAGGTCGGCCGCCACGATGAAGGCGCCCTGCTGCGCGTGGGTCTTTTCGACATCGGCGCGCAGGTCGGCGATACGCCCGCTGGTGGTGGGGTAGGGCGCCAGCGCGGCAAAGTGCGGACGGCCCAGGGCGTCTTGCCAGGCTTGTACCGAGTCGGTCACCACCACCTCGATCCCCAGGGGACGGGCGCGCGTGTGTACCACCTCGATCACCTGCGGGTGGTTATCGCCCGCGACCACAAAGGTGCTGCTCGCGCTTTTCACGCTGCGTTTGGCCAGCGTCATGGCCTCGGCTGCGGAGGTGGCCTCGTCCAGCATCGAGGCGTTGGCGATGGGCATGCCTGTGAGGTCGCAGACCATCGTCTGGAAATTCACCAGGGCCTCCATGCGGCCCTGGCTGATTTCGGCCTGGTAGGGCGTGTAGGCGGTGTACCAGGCGGGGTTCTCCAGGATGTTGCGCAGGATCACCGTGGGCGTGTGCGTACCGTGGTAACCCTGGCCGATGAAGCTGCGCATCACCCGGTTGCGACCGGCCAGCGCCTTGAGTTCGGCCAGCGCCGCGGCTTCGGTCACCGGTGCGGGCAGGTTCATGGCGCTGGTGCGGGCGATGGCGCGCGGCACGATCCCGTCGATCAGCGCGCGGCGCGAGGCCACCCCGATCACGGACAACATGTGACGTTCGTCGGCTTGACCGATGCCGATGTGGCGGGCGATGAATTGGTCGGTGTCCTCGAGTTCGCCCAGGGGGCGCGCGGATTGCATCAGCATGAGTGGGTACCTCCGGTCAGGTGGTGTGCAGGCGAGCGGGTGCGGTGGCTGGCGATCAGCCGTTCTGCGCGAACGCGGCGTAGGCGGTTTCGTCCATCAGGGGATCGAGCTCGGCGGGGTTGGCCAGCTTGACCTTGAAGAACCAGCCCTGACCCAGCGGATCGCTGTTGGCAAGCGACGGGTCGGCGCGCAGGGCTTCGTTGACCTCGGTCACTTCGCCGTTCACCGGCATGTAGACATCGGCCGCTGCCTTCACGGATTCGACGACGCCAGCCACATCGCCCTGGGCATAGGTGCGGCCGACCTCAGGCAGGTCCACGAACACCACATCGCCCAGGGCGTCCTGCGCGTGCACGGTGATACCCACCGTGGCCGGGCCGCTGCCCTCGGTCTGGATCCATTCGTGGTCGGGGGTGTACTTGAGGCTCATGGTGTCTCCTGGTGGGATGTTGGAAAGTCGCAAAGGGGATCAGGCCGCGGGGCCGCGGTAGTAGCGCGTGGGGACGAAGGGCAGGTCGGCGACGACCATGGGCACCCGCTTGCCGCGCACCAGGGCCTGCAGGCGGGTGCCGGTGGCGGCCAGGGCGGATTCCACATAGCCCATGGCGACGGGCTGGTCGATGCTGGGGCCCAGCAGGCCGCTGGTGACCTCGCCCACGCGTCGGCCTGAAAGGTCCTGCAATTCGGTGTGCTCGCGTACTGGCACGCGCTCCTGCGCGATCAGGCCAACGCGCCGACGCGCCAGGGGCACGGTGCCATCGAGCTGACCCAGCACCCGGTCCGCGCCCGGAAAGCCGCCCGCGCGCGCGCCCCCGCTGCGCCGCACCTTCTGCATCGCCCAGCCCAGGGCGGCCTCGACCGGCGTGGTGGTGGTGTCGATGTCATTGCCGTACAGGCACAGGCCGGCTTCCAGGCGCAGCGAGTTGCGCGCGCCCAGGCCTATCGGCTGCACCTCGGGCTGGGCCAGGAGCGCGCGCGCAAAGGCCTCGGCCTGCGCGGCCTGCACCGAGATCTCGAAACCGTCCTCGCCGGTGTAGCCGCTGCGGGTGATGAACAGGTCACCCCCTTGCCAGGTGAAAGCGCCGCCGGTCATGAAGACCAGGCGTTCGACCCCTGGCACCAGCCGCGACAGGGCCGTCACGGCCTGCGGCCCCTGCAGCGCCAGCAGGGCCTGCTCGGGCAGGGGCTCCACGGTGCAGCGCGAGCCGATGCGCGCCTCGATGTGGGCGATATCCGTGGCCTTGCAGGCGCCGTTGACGATGACGAAGAGGTCCTCGCCCCGGTTCACGAACATCAGGTCGTCCAGGATGGTGCCCGCGTCGGACAGCAGGAGGCCATAGCGCTGCTTGCCCACGCCCAGCCCGATCACATCCACCGGCATCAGGGATTCGAAGGCGGCGGCCGCGTCCGGTCCGACCAGGCGCAGCTGGCCCATGTGCGAAACGTCAAAGAGGCCCGCGGCGGTGCGGGTGTGGCGGTGTTCGGCCATCAGGCCGGCGGGGTACTGCACCGGCATCGCGTAGCCGGCGAAGGGCACCATGCGCGCGCCCAGCGCGAGGTGCAGGGCGTGCAGGGGCGTCTGCAACAAGGCTTCGGGGGTGGGGGCGCTGGACATGGACACTCCGGTGACAGGGCTGCAAGCCATGGCCTGCGCCATGGGTGAGCCCCGCTGTCCGCTTTACCTGAGAGATTCGCCTCGCCAGGCCATGCCGGGCAAGGGTTGCTCCTTCGGTGGGCACCCGTCGCACTGAGCGGGGCGCCTCTCTCCAGCAGGGGAACGCCCCGTTACCGGAGCGTGTCGTCAGTCCTGGGTGCCTGAGCGTTCGGCGTTCAGCCTGCGCCTTCGGCGGCCGGGACCACCTAGGTGGGACTCGGCGCTCTCCTGACGACGGCGCATTGTAGCCGCCCCATGCCGCACGCTGGACGTAGGTCGTGTGGCCTACATGTTGGCGTAGTTGGGGCCGCCGCCGCCCTCGGGCACCACCCAGGTGATGTTCTGGGTGGGGTCCTTGATGTCGCAGGTCTTGCAGTGCACGCAGTTCTGCGCGTTGATCTGCAGACGGTCGGCGCCCGAGGTGGCGTCCTTGACATACTCATAGACCCCCGCCGGGCAATAACGCGACTCGGGGCCCGCAAAGCGCTTGAGGTTGGTGTCCACCGGCACCGAGGGGTCGGTGAGCTTCAGGTGCGCGGGCTGGTCTTCGGCGTGGTTGGTGTTGGAGATGAACACCGACGACAGCCGGTCGAAGGTCAGCTTGCCATCGGGCTTGGGGTACTCGATGGGCGTGCACTGGTTGGCGGGCTTGAGGTACAGGTGGTCCGGCTTCTCGCGGTGAATCGTCCAGGGGATGTGCCCGCGCAGCAGGAACTGCTCGATGCCGGTCATCACGGTGGCCAGGGGCAGCCCCTTCTTGAACCACTGTTTGAAGTTGCGCGCCTTGTGCAGTTCGGCGTGCAGCCAGGATTGCTCGAAGGCCGCGGGATAGGCGGTGAGCTCGTCGTGGCGGCGGCCGGCCGCCAGCGCGTCGAAGGCGGCTTCAGCCGCCAGCATGCCGGTCTTGATCGCGGCATGGCTACCCTTGATGCGCGAGGCGTTGAGGTAGCCCGCGTCGCAGCCGACCAGCGCGCCGCCCGGGAACACCGTCTTGGGCAGCGACAGCAGCCCGCCCACGGTGAGGGCGCGCGCGCCGTAGGCCAGGCGCTTAGCCGGCTTGCCGCCCTCGGGCGTGTCGAAGTACCAGCGGATATTGGGATGGGTCTTGAAACGCTGGAATTCCTCGAAGGGCGAGAGCCAGGGATTGCTGTAGTCCAGGCCCACCACGTAGCCCACGGCCACCTGGTTGTTTTCCATGTGATACAGGAAAGAGCCACCGTAGGTGTCGTTCTCCAGTGGCCAGCCTGCGGTGTGCACTGCCAGCCCCGGCTGGTGGCGGGCCGGATCGATCTCCCAGACCTCCTTGATGCCGATGCTGTAGCTTTGCGGATCGCTCTTGGCGTCCAGGCGGAAATTCGAGATCAGCTGCTTGCCCAGATGACCGCGCGCACCTTCCGCAAAGAGGGTGTAGCGCGCGTGCAGCTCCATCCCCAGCTGGAAGTTCTCGGTGGGCTGACCGTTCTTGCCGATGCCCATGTTGGCGGTGGCCACGCCCTTGACCGAACCGTCGGCGTTGTAAAGCACTTCGGCGGCCGGAAAGCCCGGGAAGATTTCCACGCCCAGACCTTCTGCCTGCTGCGCCAGCCAGCGCGTGAGGTTGGCCAGGCTGATGATGTAGTTGCCTTCATTGTGGAAGTTTTTCGGCAGCAGGAAGTTGGGCGTGCGCATCGCGCCCTTTTCGGACAGGAACAGGAAGGCGTCCTCGGTGACCGGCTGGTTCAAGGGCGCGCCCAGGGCTTTCCAGTCCGGGAACAGCTCGGTCAGAGCGCGCGGGTCCATGATCGCGCCCGACAGGATGTGGGCGCCGGGCTCCGAGCCCTTCTCCAGCACCACCACCGAGATGTCCTGGTTTTTCGCCTGGGCCAGCTGCTTCAGGCGGATCGCGGCGGATAGGCCGGCCGGTCCGCCACCGACCACCACCACGTCGTATTCCATCGCTTCGCGGGGGCCGTACTTCGCCAGTATCTCGTCGTGGGTCATCGTGTCTCGCAGATAATGAAATTCCGAAATGTCGTGCGGTGTTTGACGCCCCGCCCGGCCTGGCGGCAGGTGCGGGTCCGACTTGCATCCGAACGTGACATTCTATTGCGGCGGTCGTATCGCGCCCTGCGGCCCCACACCCGAACAGGTTGCTCCATGAAGCTGGAAATCCCCGAGAAAAAGAAGCTGGTCTACGAAATGACCTTGCCGGTGCGCTGGGGCGACATGGACGCCATGGGCCATGTGAACAACACCCTGTACTTCCGGTACATGGAGACCATCCGCATCGACTGGTTCGACACCATCCGGGCCCTGCCCAACCCGCAGGGGCAGGGCCCGGTGATCGTGAACGCCTTTTGCAATTTCTACCGCCAGTTCGAGTACCCGGACGACGTGTTGATCCGGATGTACGTGAGCGACCCGGGGCGCAGCAGCTTCGAGAGCTGGACCACCATGGCGCGCACGGCCCAGCCCGAGGTGATCTGCGCCGCCGGCGGGGCTACCACCGTGTGGACGGACTTCCCGGCGCAGAAGTCGGCGCCCTTGCCCGACTGGTTGCGCCGTCACCTCGAATAAGTCGGGGCTTATTTCGCGCGAGGCACGCGCCCGAGTAGGTAGAACTCGGGGTTGGGCATCATGCTGCTGGCATTGGCCATGCGGTTGGACAGCCCGAAGAAGGCGGTGATGGCTGCGATATCCCAGGCGTCCTCGTCGTCCAGGCCGTGAGCGTGCAGGGCGGCGAAGTCGGCGTCCTCGATCTCGTGCGAGCGCAGGCATACCTTCAGCGCGAAATCCAGCATGGCCCGTTGGCGCGGGGTGATGTCGGCCTTGCGGTAATTCACGGCCACCTGGTCGGCCACCAGCGGCTTCTTTTCATAAATGCGCAGGATGGCGCCGTGGGCCACCACGCAGTACAGGCACTGGTTGGCGGCGCTGGTGGCGGTGACGATCATCTCGCGGTCGCCCTTAGTCAGGTTGCCGCCCTCCTTAAGCATCAGCGCGTCGTGGTAGGCGAAGAAGGCGCGCCACTCGGCGGGCCGGCGGGCCAGCGCCAGGAACACGTTGGGCACGAAGCCGCTCTTTTCCTGCACCTCGAGGATGCGCGAACGCAGGTCCTCGGGCAGGTCCTTCAGTTCGGGCAGGGGGTAGCGGTTGGACATGGGCGGCTCCTTGAGTGGGTGGCGGGTGGGTGAGGACGATGGCGGGTGATTGTGGGGGCAGGGCAGGGCCGTTGCCCGTGCCTGAGGCGCTGCGAATTTCACGCCCCTGCCATCAGCTTGTGCACCAGGTCGGCCGTCGTGCTGGCCTTGTACTTGCGCATGAGGCGCGCCCGGTAGATTTCCACCGTGCGGTGGCTGATCGCCAAGGCCTTGCCGATCTCCTTGGAGGTCATGCCATCGAGCAAACGTGCTGCCACCTCGCGCTCGCGCGGCGTGAGCTCGGCGCCTACAGGCCGCTGCGCACTCAGGTCTTCGAAGGACCAGATGCCGGCCTCGTGCGGCGCGCCGCGCACCAGCGCGCGGCCCATCACATGGCACCAGAACAACTCGCCGGTGGCGCGCTTCATGATGCGATCGTCGGCATACGAGCCTCTGGCATTGAGGATCGGTGCCATGCGTGCGCCCAGGCGTTCGTATTCGTCCACACTGGGGTACAGCACCTGGAAGGTCTGCCCGATCAACTGCTCGCGCGAGGCGGCGAACATCTCGCACAGCGCCTGGTTGCAGTCGACGATCCCGCGGTTGCGTGACAGGCACAACCCCACCGGCGCCAGGTCGAAGGCGATGCGGTAGTCGACGTCCATAGGGCGGGTCTTTAAGGAAAACTACGTAGCAGGTTACGTAGTATCGTAGCGGTTCTCCGGCGCATGGCGCGCCGGGGTTTCCCATAGGAGACCACATCCGTGAACAAGATCTTTCCCTCTGCCGCGAAGGCCCTCGAAGGTGTCCTGCGCGACGGACAACTCATTGCCGTTGGCGGCTTCGGCCTGTGCGGCATTCCCGAGGCGCTGATTGATGCCGTGCGTGACAGCGGCATCAAGAACCTCACCGCCATCTCCAACAACGCCGGCATCGACGACTTCGGCCTGGGCAAGCTGCTCGCGACACGGCAGATCAAGAAAATGATCGCCAGCTACGTGGGCGAGAACAAGGAGTTCGAGCGCCAGTACCTGGCGGGCGAGCTCGAGCTGGAATTCACCCCCCAGGGCACGCTGGCCGAGAAGCTGCGTGCCGGCGGCGCGGGCATCCCGGCCTTCTTCACCAAGACCGGTGTGGGCACCCTGGTGGCCGAGGGCAAGGAGCTGCGCGAATTCAATGGCGAGACCTATGTCATGGAGCACGCGCTGTTCCCGGATGTGGCCCTGGTGAAAGCCGATGTGGCCGACCGTTCGGGCAATCTGCGTTTCAACCTCACCGCCCGCAACTTCAACCCCGCGGCCGCCACCGCCGGCAAGGTCTGCATTGTGGAAGTGGAACGCATCGTCGCCACGGGTGAACTGGCCCCCGACGACATCCACCTTCCTGGCATCTATGTGCACCGCATCGTGCACAACCCCACCCCGGAAAAGCGCATCGAGAAGCGCACCACCCGTCCCCGCAAGTAAAGGAGATCCTCATGCCCTGGACCCAAGACGAAATGGCTGCCCGCGCGGCGCAGGAACTGCAGGACGGCTTCTATGTGAACCTCGGCATCGGCATCCCGACGCTGGTGGCCAACCATGTCCCCGACCATGTCGAGGTGTGGCTGCAAAGCGAGAACGGCATGCTGGGCATCGGCCCCTTCCCCTATGAAGACGAAGTCGACGCCGACCTGATCAACGCGGGCAAACAAACCGTGACCACCATCAAGGGCTCGGCCATCTTTGGTAGCGACCAGTCCTTCGCCATGATCCGTGGCGGCAAGATCAACCTGTCCATCCTGGGCGCCATGCAGGTCTCCGAAAAGGGTGACCTCGCCAACTGGATGATCCCCGGCAAGATGGTCAAGGGCATGGGCGGCGCGATGGACCTGGTGGCCGGCGTGCCGCGCGTGATCATCCTGATGGAGCACGTGGCCAAGAAGAAGGACGGCACCGAGGACCTGAAGATCCTGCCCCAGTGCACGCTGCCCCTGACCGGTGTGGGCGTGGTGGACCGCATCATCACCGACCTGGCGGTGATGGACGTCACGCCTGAAGGCCTGAAGGTGGTCGAGCTCGCGCCTGGCGTGACGCGCGAGGCGCTGCAGGCCAAGACCGGCGTCAAGCTGCACTAAGACGCACCGGGAACCCGTCGGGTCCCCGGTACGGGAGGGCTGCGCTCAACCCGGCTTGGGAAACGGCGGGGTGCCGGTGGTGACGTAGGCCGCGAACGCCCGCAGCACCTGCGGGTCGGCGCTGTGGAATACCACCGTGCCGCCACCGCGCGGGCGGACCACCAGGCGTGGCGTGATGAGCCCTTCCAGGAAAGGAATGGCGACCAGGCGTGCCTGGGTGATGTCCTGCCAGGCCACATGCTTGTCGCGAATCCAGGTCTGATGGATGCCCTCGGCATCCACGCGGGTGCGGCTGCGCCACATCCAGACCAGGCTCCAGACGGCCATGAACGTTGCCACCCCGATGACCGCTGCAGTCCATCCATTCCACGGCACGCTTAGCCACTCGGTGCGGCTGCGGATGCCCCAGTGCATCAAGCCGGCCACCAGCGCGCTGGCCAGCAGGCGCACGCCCAGCGGAAAGGCGCGGCCGCAGATCGGTGCACTCTCCGGCCCATTTCCAGAGCGGGTCCCTGATGTGGCCGACGGTGCCGTGGAGGGGGAGGCCGTCGCCGGGGTCATGGGCGCGTGCCCGGCGTGATCGGTGCCTTGAACAGGTCGTCCATGGCTTTCTGTTCGTCGACCGGCGAGGACGGTGGCACGTCCGCAGGTGCATCGCCCTGGGGCGGCATCTCGATCTGGACCTTGTCGGGGTCGATGACCTGCGGTTTGTCCAGGAACAGGGTGACGGTTTGGGGCACGAAGATCACTGTCACCACCAGGGCCAGTTGCAGGACGACCCAGGGGATGGAGCCGAGGTAGATGTCTTTCGATTCCACCTTCTGGGGCAGGGCGCCGTTCTTGTACAGCGTGTCCGAGATGCCGCGCAGGTAGAACAGCGCAAAGCCAAAGGGCGGATGCATGAAGCTGGTCTGCATGTTCACGCACAGGAGCACGCCGAACCAGATCAGGTCGATGCCCATCTTCTCAGCCACCGGACCGAGCAGGGGCAGGATGATGAAGGCGATCTCGAAGAAGTCCAGGAAGAAGGCCAGGAAGAAGATGAAGATGTTGACCGCCAGCAGGAAGCCGACCTGGCCTCCTGGCAGGTGCGACAACAGGTGCTCGACCCAGCGCCCGCCGTCCACGCCCTGGAACACCAGCGAGAACACGCGCGACCCGATCAGGATGAAGACCACCATCGCCGTGATACGCATGGTGCCGGCCATGGCCTCTTTCATGAGGTCCCAGGACAGGCGGCGGTGCAGGGCTGCCAGCAGGAAGGCGCCCAGGGCCCCCATGGCGCCGGCCTCGGTGGGGGTGGCGATGGCATGGTCGATGCCGGGCAGGCCGCCCATGCTGCCCAGCACCGCGAAGATCAGGATGGCCGAGGGGATGATGCCGCGCAGGCATTTGGCCCACAGCGCCCAGCCGTCCAGCGTACGGGCCTCACGGGGCACACCGGGCAGCTGCTCGGGTTTGAGACGGGTGAGGATGAAGGTGTAGAGCGCGAACAGCAGCACCTGCAGGATGGAGGGACCCCAGGCGCCCTTGTACATGTCGCCGACGGAGCGCCCGAGCTGGTCGGCCATGACCACCAGCACCAGCGAGGGCGGCACCAGCTGGGTGATGGTGCCGGAGGCGGCCAGCACGCCGGTGGCGTAGCGCATGTTGTAGCCGTAGCGCATCATGACCGGCAGGGAGATCATGGCCATCGCGATCACCTGCCCGGCCACCGTGCCGGTGATGGCGCCCAGGATGAAGCCGACGATGATCACCGAGTAGCCCAGGCCGCCGCGCACCGGGCCGAACAGCTGGCCCATGGAGTCGAGCATGTCCTCGGCCAGTCCGCACTTCTCGAGGATGGCGCCCATGAAGGTGAAGAAGGGGATGGCCAGCAGCAGCTCGTTGGACAGGATGCCGAAGACGTTCAGGGGCAGGTTGGCCATGAACTGCGCGGGGAACCAGCCCATGGTCACGGCGTAGAACCCGCACAGCAGGCCCAGGGCCGCGAGGGAAAAAGCCACCGGGAAGCCGATCAGCATGATCAGGATCAGCCCCGCAAACATGAGGGGCGGGAAATTCTCCAACGTCATTGCAGGGGCCTCTCGTAGTGGATGTCCATCTCGTGGGTGTGCGTGAGCCATCCCACGCGCTTGATGATTTCGGACAGGCCTTGCAGACCCACCAGGGCAAAGCCCAGCGGCAGCATGAGCATGGCGGGCCAGCGGATCAGGCCGCCTGCGTTGCTGGACATTTCGCCGCTGCGGTACATGCTGAGAAACAGCGGCCCGCTGTGGTAGATCAGAACCCCGATCGCGGGCAGCAGGAAGAACACCAGGCCCAGCAGATCGATCCAGACGCGCCCGCGGCTGGAAAGCTTGGCGTAGAAGATGTCGACCCGGACATGTTCGTTCAGGCGCAGGACCTGCGAGGCGCCGAGCATGACGCACACCGCGAACAGGTACCACTGGATCTCGAGCCAGGCGTTGGAGCTGATGTCCAGGCCATAGCGGACGAAGGCGTTCCCAGCGCTGATGGCGCAGGCCAGGGTGACAGCCCATTGGGCCAGGGTACCGAAGCGATCGTTGATCCAGTCCACGAGGCTGGCAAAGGCGAGTAGGAACTTCAAGGCACCTCCGGCGTGAAGACAAAGCGGCGAATTTAGGGAGGAATGCGTAGGAAGGTTGTGAAATAGCTGTAGGGCCACTGACTCACCACTGACGCGCACGACCCCAGAAGAACGCAGGCGCACGAACGCTCTGTGTGGCCCGCGAGAGAGGCCGACCGAGCGCGGCTTGATCACCTCAACAGCAGCCACAAAATACTGTATAAACGTACAGTTATTTGAGGATTTCTCCGTGTTGTCGTCTGTCCCCACCCCACCTTCCGAGATCTCGCCACTGGCTGTCGCCGAGGAGGCGTTGGCCGGGCAGGTCTGGCGCGCCGACGCCCTGGCGGGCGGGGCGTCGCAGGCGCTGTCCAGCGGCTGGCCGGCGCTGGATGCGGTCTTGCCCGGTGGGGGCTGGCCCGTCGGGGACCTGGTCGAGGTCTTGCAGGCGCGTGCGCAAGGCCCCGTGTGGCAGCTGCTCGCGCCGGCCCTGGCGCAGGCCCTGGGGCAGCAGGCAGGTCCGGTGGTGTTGGTGGGGGCGCCGTACCCGGTCTTCACGCCGGGCTTGGCCGCTCTGGGCCTGCCGCCGCAGCGGCTGCTGTGGGTGCGGGCCGAGTCGCCCGCCTCGCGCCTGTGGGCCGCCGAACAGGCCCTGCGCTGCACCGAGGTGGTGGCGGTGCTGGCCTGGTTGCCGCAGGTGCTGCCCGCCGACCTGCGGCGCTTGCACCTGGCGGCGCAGCGGCACCGGCGCCTGCTGTTCGCGCTCAGACCGGAGGCCGCGCGTACACAAGCCTCACCTGCGCGCCTGCGCCTTGCGTTGGCGCCGAGCGAGGTGCCCGAGGTTCAGGTCCTCAAGCGCCGCGGACCGCCGCTGGCCTCGCCCGTGTGTCTGGGGCCAAGTCCCGCCGTGTTGGCCGATCTGTTGCGGTCTCGCGCGTCGCCGCTTCCCGCTTCCTTGCACGCGCCCTCCCGCACGCCCGCCACGGCGCTGCCTGTGGCACTGGATCGTCCGCATGGACTGGATCGCGCTGCAACCCCCGCCTGAAGACCCGCCACAGGCCTGGGACTGGCAGGGCCTGCGCTTCACGCCGCGCGTGGCCCGGGTGGACGAAGCCTTGGTGCTGGAGGTTTCGGCCAGCGTGCGCCTGTTCGGCGGACCCGAGGCCTTGCTGCGGGCCCTGCTCGTGCCGGAGCCACCGCTGACGCCCCTGCCGGATTCACGCTGGGCGCGTGCCGGCACTTCGCGGGTGGCCCTGGCGTTGTTGCGGCTGAAGGCCGCAGGCCATGCACCCCCCCCGCGCGTGCCCGATGACCTGCCCTTGCCGCTGCTCACGGCGGCTGTGCCCCATGCCGACTTGCTCGCGCGCGCGGGTTGTCGCACTTGGGGCGCGCTGCGTGCCTTGCCGCGCGGGCCGGTGGCGCGCCGCTTCGGCGCTGCGCTGCTGGACGCGCTCGACGCAGCCTGGGGCCAGCGGCCCGAGCGCTATCCGTGGCTCACCCTGCCCGAGGTGTTCGATCTCGACGTGGAGCTGCCTGCCCTGGCCAGCACTGCGCCCGAACTGATGCAGGCGGCTTCGCACCTGCTCGGTCAGCTGCAGTGGTGGCTGCGCGCGCGGCACCGGGGTGTGCGGGCTTTCGAGCTGCAATGGGCCTTGGACCTGCGCCGTCTGGACGGCGTGGCCTTGCCTTCCTACCAGGCGCTGGTGGTGCGCACCGCGCAGGCGGTGCAGGCGATGGACCACCTGCATCGACTCACCGGCGAACAACTGCGGCACACCACGCTGGCAGCGCCAGCCCATCACCTGCGCCTGCGCACCCTGGAGACCGAGCCCTGGGCGGAGGTGACCCGTGGCTTTCTGCCGGAAGATGCCCTCGAAGGTGAGCGCCTGCACCAGCTGGTCGAGCGGCTGTCGGCGCGCCTGGGCGCGGACCAGGTCTGCGTGCCGGTACCGCAGGCCGACTGGCGGCCCGAGCGCATGCAGCGCTGGGAACCGGCGGTGCACCACCTGCACGAAGCGGCCCTCGCGCGCGCCGCGCCCGGCTTGCCGCCCGCCTTGGCCCAAGGCCTGTACCCGCCTTGGCTGTTGCCCCAGCCCCTGCGGCTCTTGATGCGGGGCCACCGGCCCTGGTACGAAGGACCGCTGCGCTTGCTCACGCGTCGCCAGCGGGTGGAGACCGGCTGGTGGGAGGAGGGCGGCACGGTGGTGCGTGACTACCGCATTGCCCGCAGCGAACGCGCTGGCCTGCTGTGGGTGTACTGCGAGCACGGGCCGCAGGCCGATGCGCCTGCGCGCTGGTATCTGCAGGGCCTGTATGCCTGAGGCACCTGCGCGGCCTCCGCTGCCGCCTCGCCCCGAGGAAGATGACACGCCGCCCCTGCTTGCCTCGTCGATGCAGGGCGAGGGTCTGCCGGCCTACGCCGAGTTGCATGCCCTGAGCAACTTCAGCTTCCAGCGTGGCGCTTCGCACCCGGGCGAGCTGGTCAGGCGCGCCTACAACCTGGGCTACGAGGCCCTGGCGATCACCGACGAATGCTCGGTGGCCGGCGTGGTGCAGGCGCAGGTCGCCCTGCGCGAACATCTGCAGGAGGCGGCGCGCCTGGAGGGGGAGGGAGCGGGTCGGCGCGTACGGCCCTTTCGCCTGCTTTTGGGTAGCGAGTTCGCGCTGCCCGAAGGCAGGCTGGTGGCCCTGGCGCGCAACACCTTCGGCTGGGGCGACTTGTGCGAGTTCATCACCGCCGCGCGCCGGCAGGCGCCCAAGGGTGATTACGCGGTGGACTGGCAGGCGAGTGACTGGTCGCTGCTCGCAGGCTGCGAGTGCGTCTGGGTGCCACGGCGCGACGCGGCGCAGGCCCTGGACCTGGGCACGCTACTCGAGGGGGTGTCCCGTGCGCGCGAGCGCATCGGCTCACGGCTGTGGCTCGGGGTGGCGCTGCATGGCGAACTGGGCGACGACCTCTGGCTGGAGCGCCTGCAGGAGGTGGGGGCGCAGTGCGGCGTGCCGCGCGTGGCGACGGGTGGCGTTCAGATGCACCGGCGTTCGCGCCAGCGCCTGCTCGATGTCATGACCGCGGTGCATGAGGGGCGTGGTGTCGCGGACTGCGGCTTTGCCTTGTCCTCTAACGCGCAGCGCCATCTGCGCTATCGCGCGCGCCTCGCACAGGTGTATCCGCCCGATCTGCTGCAGGCTACGCTGGCGGTCGCGGCGCGCTGCCGCTTCGAGCTGTCCGCCATCCAGTACAACTACCCGCTGGAGTCGGTGCCGCGCGGGCAGACGCCCCTCGGAGCGCTCACGCGCCTGACGCTGCGCGGCGCGCGCCGGCGTTATCCGCAGGGGCTGGCAGCCGCGCACCGCGCGCAGATCGCCAAGGAGCTGCGCCTGATTCGCGACAAGCGCTACGAGATGTTTTTTCTCACGGTGGAAGACATCGTGCGCTACGCCCGAAGCCAGGGCATCTTGTGCCAGGGGCGAGGCTCGTCTGCCAATTCGCTGGTGTGCTATTGCCTACACATCACCGAGGTCTCGCCCGAGCGATCGAGCATGCTGTTCGAGCGCTTCATCAGCATGGAGCGGCATGAGGCGCCCGATATCGACGTCGACTTCGAGCACCAGCGGCGTGAGGAAGTGATTCAGTACATCTACCGCAAGTACGGGCGCGAGCGCGCCGCGATCGCCGCGGTGGTGGTGCGCTATCGACCGCGCATGGCGTTGCGCGACGTGGGTCAGGCGCTGGGTATCGATGCACGGCTGGTCGACGCCTTCGCCAAGGACCATCATGGTTTCGAGCGAGATATCGCACAGGAGCGACTGCCACAGCTGGCGCATGCGGTGGGGGTGGCGTTGCACGAGGCCGGACCGATCGCGAGCGAGTCCGCGCCGCTGCCACGCCGTGTGCGCCTGTGGCTGCAGCTGGCGCGCGAGTTGTGCGGGTTCCCGCGCCACCTGAGTCAGCATGTGGGTGGCTTCGTGCTCACGCAGGACAAGCTCACGCGCCTGGTGCCAGTGGAAAACGCCGCCATGCCCGATCGCTCGATCATCCAGTGGGAGAAGGACGACCTGGAGGCCATGGGAATGCTCAAGGTCGACGTGCTGGCCCTGGGCATGCTCAGTGCCCTGCGTCGCTGCCTGCAACTGGCCAACGACTGGCGCGGGCGCCGGGGCGAGGCGGCCTGGCAGCTGCAGCAGGTGCCGCAGGAGGATCCGCATGTCTACGCCATGCTGTGCCGGGCCGACAGCGTGGGTGTGTTCCAGGTGGAGAGTCGCGCGCAGATGGCGATGCTGCCGCGCCTGCGTCCGCGTACCTACTACGACCTGGTGGTGCAGGTGGCTATCGTGCGGCCGGGGCCGATCCAGGGCGGCATGGTACATCCCTATCTGCAGGCGCGTCAGCGTCGGCGCGAGGGGTTGTCGGTGCGGTATGTGAAGGACGAACTGGCCGGTCCTTTGGGGCGCACGCTGGGCGTGCCGATCTTCCAGGAACAGGTGATGCAGCTGGCGATGGTGGCGGCGAAGTTCAGCGCCGACCAGGCCGATGCGCTGCGCCGCTCGATGGCGGCCTGGTCACGCAAGGGGGGCGTGCACAAGTTCAGGCAGCCGCTGGTGGAGGGCATGGTGCGCCGGGGCTATCCGCAGGACTTTGCCGAA
>JACCDL010134975.1_pt1 | contig 47066 bp, 46 predicted proteins | sample 7441931 | NCBI WGS metagenome assembly JACCDL01 (sample SAMN15323437, study PRJNA562643) | freshwater metagenome | isolation source: river surface water | place: USA:Blue River Watershed | collected 2017-08-16
TTAGCAAAAAACAATCCTACTTGATTGCTGCGCTGTCCCTTTTGTTGCTGCCTTTGTTTTTTCGAATTCTTAAACCTTTCCCTGCTGGAATGGATTGGTATCACTGGGATGTAGAATGGCGAAAAGTGGTTGTCTATCGTTTGGATGCCATTGCTTTTGGATTGCTCGCCGCGTTTCTTTCCTTTTTTCATTCCAATGTTTTTATTAGAAATCCAAAGTTGTTTTTTGCTGTTGGAATGATCATTCTTATTGTTGATTCGAACTTCATGATTGATGCTTTTGGTTTTTATGAACGGGTATTGTCTTTTTCCATTAAGTCATTGGGCGTTGCATCCACCCTTCCATTGTTTTCCAATTGGGTTTTGAAACCCAAAGGTTGGTTTGGGCAATGGATAGAATGGACATCAAAAATTTCCTATTCCATGTATTTGATCAATTTGGGTGTGGTGTATGCCTTGCTCAATCATTTCTTGGTTGGATCAGAACACACGGGCTCAATTCTTCCCTACATTTTGTTTTGGGTACTTACATTTGCGTTGTCTTATCTCCTTTATCGTTTTGTAGAAATACCATGGATGAAACTGAGGGATAGAAAAAAGAAAGAACATGAACAACTCAGAAGCATTTGATCAAATAGTCAAAACCCGCCGTGCGGTTAGAAAGTACCATCCTGCGGATTACGACCCCAATGCAGTAACGGTTAGCCTGGAGCGAGCGCAGTTGGCTCCTTCCAGCAGCAATATGCAATTGTGGGAAATGTATAGGGTGAGTACTCCTGAGAAAATCAAGCAGGTATCGTTTTGTTGTTTAGGACAAAATACCACAGAGACTGCCAAAGAGATTGTGGTTGTTGTGGCACGACCTGATTTATGGCGGCAACGTGCTGAAGCCAATTTAAATCATGTCAAAAATGTCCATGGAGATCGTCCCAGTTTTCGCGGACAAAGTGCCTTGAAGTACTACAGCAAATTAATGCCGTTGTTGTACAACAATGATTTTCTAGGATTTCGCGGATGGATGAAGAAGATTTTTGTGACGATAGCGGGATTCAAAAGACCGATGGTTCGTCAAGTGACAGGAACGGACATGCGCATTGTTGTTCACAAAAGCGCAGCATTGGCCGCTCAAACTTTTATGTTGTCCATGAGTGCTGAGGGACATGATACTTGCCCAGTGGAAGGGATGGACAGCAAGCGTTTAAAAAAGTTATTGAATCTTCCTCGAAAAGCGGAGATCAACATGGTGATTTCCTGCGGCAAGCGTATTCCAGAAGGTATCTATGGTGATCGCTTTAGAATTCCCCTGACGGAGATGGTGAAGCAAGTGGATTAGGCAAACTGCGCTTGCAATTGCTTTTGAAAATTCTGCAATAGGTTCTCCAAAATCGGTTTGATCATTCCGGCCATCAAAAAATTGACATTGGCCTTCACTTGAATGTTGGCTTCTGTCTTTTCACCTTGTTCAAGACTCTGAAAAAGGATGGTGGCGGGTAACAACGGATTGTCTTCTGTGACAAAATGAATCTCTGAGTTGGAAATATTTTTTTTTCTGATTTTCAAAGAAATAGAAGACTTAATTTTAAACTCACAACTGTCCTCATCATTTTGCCATTCAGAACAGTCATCCGGCAGAAACTGTTGAAAGTTTTCCATCTTATTCAAGAACAGATGAATGTTTTCCTCTTTGTCATTTAAAACAAAGGCTGGAACTTTAATTTCCATGATTGGCAATGAATTGTTCAGACCAAGCCGCAGGATTTTCCTTCCATACCTTCAAAGCTTGGTGTTGCTCTGTTTGGATGTAATTTAAGTCAATGGCTTTTTCTAAAAGGTAGCTGTAATTGGAAAGGGTTTTCACTGGGAATGAATATGTTTCAAAACGCGCAATGGCATCCGGAAATTGATAAGTGAAAATGGCAATCATACCAACGACATCCGCCTTTCGGTCTAGCAATGCATCAACGGCCAGCAGACTACTTTTTCCGGTCGAAATCAAATCTTCAATGACCAAAACTTTGGCACCTTCTGGACAGATGCCTTCTACTTGATTGTTGAGCCCATGTTTCTTGGCTTCACTCCGAACGTAAATAAAAGGAAGGTTCATGAGGTCGGCTACCAGAGCGCCAATTCCAATGCCGCCGGTGGCAACACCCGCAATGATTTCAGGTTGAGTTGGAAATGTTTTAATAAGCTCTGCAAAGGCCAGGGCGACTTTTTTACGAATATCGGGGAATGACAGGATCTTGCGGTTGTCGCAGTAAATAGGTGACTTCAATCCGCTTGCCCAGGTGAATGGTGAGGAGGGATTCAATTTTACTGCTTCGATAGAAAGAAGGTTTTCAGCTACTGAATGACCAATGTTTGTTTCGATACTCATGCGGCAAAAATACGGCGCACTACCTATTAATTGGTCTTAGTTTTCAACAATTGTAACCTTAGTAGAGGATGTGTCGTTGTGTGACATAAGTCAAATTTGTTTAAAGTTTAAAATGTTAATTTTGAAATAAAATAGAAAACCATGTTAAAATTTAATTCTTCAAGTGCCCGAATTGTCAATACCAAACGGGCTGTAAATGAGTGTATGGAAGTTGCGTTGGGTGAGGAAATGAGCTCCGCAGATTTATTGATTTTTCATGCCTCCATTGGGCATGATTTTAAAGATATGGTGGATGAGGCCAAACGTTTGGCTCCTAACGCAAGAATTGTAGCGGCATCATGTTGCGGAGTTGTAGGCAGGGAAGGAGTGAGTGAGTCCATGAAGGACATGGCGCTGATGGCTGTGCAAGGTCGTGATTTTTCATTGGGTCAAGTGGATGGAATCTTTGGTAACAATTCCTACGAGAAGACCCTGGAAATGGCGCAGAAGATGAGAGCTGAGAATCCCAACATCAATATGATTTATTTCTTGGCTTCGGGAATTGACATTGCCAATGACCAATGCATTGAGGCCTTGGAGGAGGTGTTTGGAAAAGAGGTGACCATATTTGGTGCCACCTCATCTGACAACATGCGCGGTATTATCAGCTTTCAAGCGGTGGATGATCAGGTGTATGAACATGCTGCTTTTGCCATTGGATTTTCGGACTCAACCATTGGAGTGGATACACAGGCCACACACGGATTTGTTGCCGTTGGTGAGCCTTTGGTGGTGACCAAATCCAATGGTCATATTATTCAAGAATTCAATGGTCAACCCGCATGGCAAGAGTACACAAGACGTTTGGGTTTGACTAAGGAAGCCACTTGTGGAGACTCTATTCCCATTGGTGCATTGGGTGAACGTTTGTCAGATGACTTGGCCAAGGAATATGGCAATCAACACATCTTGCGTGTTGTGACCAAGCATGAAGGCAACGACATGTATTATGCTACAGAAATACCTGAAGGCACTGAGTTATGGCTAACAACAAGAGATGAAGAATTGATTTTCTCTGAAATGGATAGAATGGTGGATGTCATGAAACAACGCATCAATGGTAAAGAGGTGGTGGCCGTTTTCCATGCGGATTGTCTTGCACGCGGAAGATTTTTATTCAATCGTATCATCAAAGATGAATTGGTCAGTAAGATGCAGTATCCATTTTACAACAATGGAGAATGTCCTGCTTGGTTAGGAATGTATGGCTTTGGTGAGTTTGCTCGCTTAGGAGGTCAGAATACTTACCACAATTACACAACTGCGTTGTACGTGCTATATCGGAAGTAATGCCAGATAGGTTAACGCATGAGGAGTTGAAACAGCGTTATCGGGAGTTGCAGCTCCGGGTAACGCGCTTTTCTGCAACGGAACAAGAGCTGATCAATACCCGTGATCGTTTGGATCATGAGTTGGAATTGTACAAACGACTTCACAAGTACAATGAAACGGCAGCTAAGGTTACAGGAATGGATGATTATTTCCAAGTCATGGCGGAAGCGTTGGTGGATGTATTTGATTTAGAGTCAGGACTGATATTGGTTGCCGATTCCGTAAACAAAACAACAAAATTGTATTCAGAAAGCATCCACATTGAAGGCAAGGAAGAAAAGATATGCAATGATTTAAAATCCTTGTCGAATGCGAGTAATACTGCAATTGCTCAACACTTAAAATTAGAGTCTTTTGGTGGATTGTCAGCTTTGAATAGCTGCTTTGAGGGGATGTTTTACCATCAGGATTTGGTGCAATTGCAAAAGGAAGTTTTCTTATTGGGCAGTGTCAGTATTGAGAAGGCTCCATTGTATAATCAGATTTTAGACAGGCACTATACCATCTTCAAAGTGTTTGTTCAACAGTTTTTAGCAGGTTTATCCAATAGGATAAAAACAGAAGAAGTTGTTCATCAATTGGAACAAATCAAGCAATCTCAGGCTGAGCTGAGGAAGTTGTCTTTGATTGCAACAAAGACCAAGAACGGTGTAATCATCTCGGATTCACACGGACGAGTGGAATGGGTGAATGATGCCTTTACAAAGATTTCCGGATTTCATTTGGAAGAAATCAAAGGCCGAAAGCCAAAAGAATTTTTGCAAGGGGAGGATACTACTGATTTTGATCGAAATGTTTTAAAAAATGCCCTTTGGAACAAGGAAGATGTTGAATTGACCGTAGTGAATTACACCAAAGATGGTCATCCTTATTACAATCAATTGGAAATCATCTCCGTTTTCAATGAAGAAGGTGAGCATACTAATTTCATTGCTTTACAAAAGGATATTACAACAGAGATAGCCACTCAGCAGGAGATGTTGAGGATGAACTCTAGGTTTGAAATGATCACTGAAAAATCAATGATTGGTATCTGGGAATTGGAGTTTCCTGATGACAATGTCGTTTGGAGTGATTTACTTTATAAAATCTATGGATTTGAGAAGGATGAGGATTTGATGCGGAATGAGATGTGGAGGAAGGTTCTTCATCCTGATGATCGTGAAGCTGTTTTGAAGCGATTGGAAAGTATTATCAACGGAGAAAATGGGGTTATCCACGATGAATACAGAATTATCCGTGCCAATGATCAGTCGGAAAGATTGGTGGAGTGTCTTACCATTGCGGAGCGTGATGAGAGAGGGAATCTCATTCGCTTGGTGGGAAGTGTCAAAGATGTAACTGATGTCAAGCAATACCAGAATTCTATCCTCCTTCAAAACGAAGAGTTGAAGAAGATCAATCTGGAATTAGATAATTTTGTGTACAGCATTTCACACGATTTGCGTTCTCCATTGCTTTCCATTAAAGGGATATTGTCACTTCTGATGCATGATAATCAGCTGACTGATGATGGAAAGCGGTTCTTGAGTATGGCGGATGTTTCTATTGGTCGATTGGACGGAACCATTCAAGAGATTCTCGAATATTCCCGCAATTCAAGGTTGGATTTGAAACCTGAAACTTTTGATTTGGAAGAAATGGTTCAAACTGTTTTTGATGACTTGAAGTTTAGTACAACAGATTCCCTTTCCTTGTTTATCCATGTTGATGGATCTTCTCAAGTGTTGTTGGATAAAGCTAGAGTGAATGTGTTGTTAAAAAATATCATTGGTAATTCGGTAAAATATAGGCGGTCGGATGTTGATGCTGAAATCAGGGTCAATATCATCAATGAGAACAAAATGGCGCATATCGTTGTTTCAGATAATGGTGAAGGAATTGCTTCGGAACACCAACAAAAAATATTTGATATGTTTTTCAGGGGTACATCCAATTCAGTAGGAACGGGTTTGGGTTTATACATTTGTAAGGAAATAGTGAATAAGATGAATGGAACAATTGATGTTTCATCTCAAAAGGGAATTGGGACAACCATGAAAATTAATTTACCTCAATGAGTAAAATGAATGTTGTATTGGTTGATGATGATGAGGTAATCAATTTGGTTCATCGAGAGGTGATCAAAAGGATCGTACCAGATTCAAATATCGAGGTTTTTAGGTCAGGTCCACAGTTGATTCAATATTTGCAAAATGGGAATCACGGGCCTATCGACTTTCTTTTTTTAGACATTCGAATGCCTGAGATGGATGGATTTGAGGTATTGGATAAAATCAAAAGTTTATCTAACCCAGCATTGGAGCGATCAAAGATTTACGTTTTATCATCAACTTTAGATGAAAGGGATTTGAGCAAAGCCAAGAATGATGCTGCGGTGGCTGATTTCATCGGTAAGCCGCTAAGCTTCCAAACCATAGAGCAACTTTTGGGCAAAGCGTCTTAAGTTTGTCGTATGTTGAAACCAACCATTGTCTATTTGAATGATGCCATTCTTTTGTTTGGAGATGGCCATGAAGGAATTGCTTTTACTGACATTCAATTGAATGATTCACATCCCAATTGGATCAGTTGGATTGAATTCTTAAAAGACAAACAAGGCGCATTCCGTTGTTGTATCGAAGGTCAATCTGCTGATGAGGTCTGGAATAACTTCTGCGCTGAATTTAAACTGATTACGGCAGCTGGAGGTAGAGTGAAGAATGAGCAACAATCAGTGCTACTAATTTTTAGACGTGAAAAGTGGGATTTGCCGAAAGGAAAAGTGGATGATGGCGAAACCATTGAGGAAGCAGCCTTGCGGGAGGTGAAGGAAGAGTGTGGTTTACAAAACTTGGTACTTCTAAAAAACATTGGCATCATTTACCACATCTATTTTCACAAACAAAAATGGGTGCTGAAGGACACCCATTGGTTTGATATGAAAGGTACACTGCTGGATCCTTTGATCCCTCAATTAGAAGAGGACATTACCTCCATGGAATGGGTTGATGCCAATGATGAGCGCTGGAAGAAAAATACCTTCCCGTCTATTTTGCAGGTGATGGCTTGGTAGGATTTAAAACGACTTCATAAATCTCGAAGCTGCTTTCATCTTTCCAAATTAAATTTCCAGATGTATTTTGTTTTTCCTTGCTGAACAATGATTGCATTTGATTTCCTTTGGAAAGCATCTCTTGAAAAGGCAACAAGTCAATTTCCTTTTTGTCTCCCAAATTCACCACCATCATGTACATTTTGGCATCGTTGTATCTAAAATAGACATATACATTGTCTTGGGGAACAAACTGTTTCAGTTTGAGCTCTCCCAATTGAGAGGCGGTTCTGAAAGAAGTGAGTAGGTTATAAAAGTCAAAGGCTTCTTTTTGTGTTGGACTGATGTTCTTCTGTTCGAAATAATTGATGGCATCACCTTCCCAACCCCCATTGAATTCTTGACGAACAAGATCATCCGGATTGGTAAAGCCTTCAAACAAATTTTCGGTTCCGTAATAGGTACATGGAATCCCACGATGTGTCATGAGCATTCCCAATCCAGCCTTCCATTTTTTAAGGTCTTTTCCAATGATGGAAAAAAATCGACTGAGATCGTGATTGTCCAAGAAAATGACGTTGTTTTCTGGGTGCTTATAAATGAGGTCTTGTGTCAAGGTCAATTGTATTCTTCGCAAACCTTCTTCCCATCCAAAGTTTTCATTGAGTCCTTTGCTAACACCAAAATACCATTGGAAATCTGTCACACCATCCAAATGCGTTTTGTTGTTGTTGTATTGAAAGTCATCAACAAACCATGCTTGAACAGTAGGTTCGGTGACCCAAGTTTCACCAAAGAGAAAGGCAGAAGGGTACTCTCTTTTTACAGATTTATTTAGCCGAGACATGAAGGTTTGATCGGGATAACTATATGTATCAATTCTGATGGCATCAATTCCGGCAAACTCCATCCACCAAATGGTATTTTGAATGAGATAGGTGGCCAGGTTGGGGTCCTGCTGGTTAAGGTCAGGCATGTGGGTATCAAACCAACCATCGCTCATCAATTTTTTATCATAATCGCTGGAGTAGGGATCCATGAGGGTTTCAGCCCTGTAATTGGTTTTGGTGAAAGTGGGGAAGAAATGAAACCAATTGGAGTCGGGGATATTTTTAAAGAGGTAGTGCTCATTTCCCCAGTGGTTATAAATGGCATCCCAAACCAATTTTATTTTTTGTTGATGGCATTTCAATCCCAAGTTGCGAAATTCAAGGTTGGTTCCTATGCGTGGATCTACTTTATATGAATGAGTGGTGGCATATCCATGATAGCTGTCCACAGGTTGATTGTTTTCTAAAATTGGATTTAACCAAAGGGCAGTGTGTCCTGTTTTTTCGATATAATCCAAATGTTGGGCAATGCCAGCCAAGTCACCACCATGTCTGGATTTTTTTCCATTTCGATGAGCGCCTTGGTAATAACCAGGGATGCTGTCATTGTTCACGTTTCCGTTAGCAAAACGGTCGGGATAAACCATGTACATGATATCATTGGCATTTAGACCTTGAGCTTTGTAGCCTGTTCTTTCATAGAGCGGAAAAGGCAATGTCAACTGTCTACCATCGTTGAATTGAAAATTGAAGGCGACATTTTGAGCAGGACAATTGTCTAAAATATCTACATCTAAAATGATGTATTGACCATTGGGAAGCCATTTCCATTGGTTCAATTTGACGTTGATACCAACAGTAACAATTTGTTGCAATCCAACAAATTGGGTACCTCTAACCAAAAGTTCTAAATGAGTAGTTTTCATTCCTACCCACCAATTGGGGGGATCACATAGTAATGAATCTGGTTTGATTGGCTTTTTTTTGTCCAATATTGGAGACGCAGATGAAATGACAGAAATCATCAAAACAGCGATAATGAACAGCGATTTAAGAATTTTTGAAAAAATCATTTTTTGTCAGAGCAAAGTTATTTTATTTTTGGAAAGTGTTAAAAGTACACCAAGTAAAACTAAACCCTTAAACAAAATGAAAAAAATTTACACATTCGTAATGTCTGTGTTGGCTGCGGCGGTGATGAGTGCACAAACGCCAGTAACCTTCACGGTAGACATTGCAGGCGCTGGATTGACTCCAGATGCAAACGGCGTTCACATCGCAGGAAGCTTCCAAGGTTGGAACCCAAGTGCTACGCTCATGAACGACAACGGAGATGGAACTTTCTCTGTTACTTTGGATTTGGCCCCTGGTCACCATGAATTTAAGTTTTTAAATGGTAACGATTGGCCATTTGTAGAAGATGTACCCAACATTTGCCAAGTAGAATTGAATGGTAACGATAATCGCCATGTTGAAGTAGGAACGGATCCTATGACTTATGCGGTATGTTATGCTTCATGTGCATTGTGCGGAACCAATTCTGTTTTGTTGCGTGTTGACATGAGCATGGTTGATGCTGATGGCGATGGTATCAATGCTGAAGTAGGTGAGGACATCAGCCCAGCTGGCGTTCACGTTGCCGGTAGCTTTAACAATTGGGATCCTGCAGCAACAGTTTTGACTCCAATGGGAAACAACGTATATGGTGTTGTATTGCCTTTGGCTGCTGGTGACTATCAGTACAAGTTTATCAATGGTAACGCTTGGGGCTTTGAAGAAGCTTCTGGTGGTGCTTGTTTCACAGGTGGAAACAGAACCATTACCGTTGCAGATCCTAATACATTGACTGACGCTGTATGTTTCGGTGCTTGCTCAACTTGCTTGATGCCAACCAACGTTACTTTCCGTGTCAACATGAGCAACGAAACAGTTTCTCCCAATGGTGTTCACATTGCAGGTAGCTTCCAAAACTGGACGCCAAGCGATATGAACTGGGCGATGGTGGACATGGGCAACAACATCTACGAATTGACTAAACCTGTTCCTGCTGGTTCTTACCAATACAAATTCGTTAATGGTAACGATTGGTCAGGAGCTGACAATGACAATGAGTCTTTGCCTGCGGAGTGTAATGTAAACGGAAACCGTAGCATTGATGTAACAGGTGCTTCAATGTTGGTTGAATATTGCTACAATCAATGTACTGCTGATTGTATCATCGATCCAAACCCAGCCAATGTAACTTTCCAAGTGGATATGGGCAACATGATCGCAATTTCTGCCTTCAACCCTGCAGCTGATACACTTTGGATGATTTCTGGTGCAACAACTCCACAATGGCAAGCTGGTAGAACTGCAATGACAGATGCAGATGGAGATCAAGTTTATGAGTGTGTTGTAAACATTTCTGGTCCAGCTTCCTTCCAATACAAGTATTTGACAGGAACTGACATCAGTACTCCAATTTTGGAAGAAGGTGTAGGCATTGATTCAACAGGTTGTGGTATTGACAATGGTGTTGGTGGATGGAACCGTACTTTCGTAAGAACAGGTGTTGATGAAGCTACTGGTATTTATTGCTTTGATCAGTGTACGGATTGTGATGGTAATCCAGTGACTGGAGTAGATGAGATGATTTTGAACAATAACGTTCAAGTTTATCCTAACCCAACAGAAGGTTTGTTGAACATCGCTGTTCAAAGTACAAACGTACAGGACATCAAAGTTGAGGTTTACAATGCAATGGGTCAATTCATCATGGTAGAGAAATTCAACAAGGTAGCTGCTGGCAAGAATGCCTTGAGCTTGAATTTGAATAACGTACCAACAGGTTTGTACATTGTTGAAGTAACAGGAGCTCAGTTGAATGAGACTTTCCGTGTTGCTGTGAAGTAAGAAATAGTTGATAGGTAAGAGGCCGTCCAATAGGACGGCCTTTTTTTTAATTTCTCGGTGATAATTAATCAAGAAAAACCTAACAATTAAAAAATGTTTGCTTCATCTTTGAAAAAGATTGGCGGTGCATCATCGCCTTATGAAAATTACAATGGCAGATATCAATAGCGTACTTCAAATGTTAGTCCCTAAGGACAAGCGTTTTTACCCTCTTTTCGAAAAGAGTGCTCAAAGTTTAACCGACATGTCCAAAGCCATGGTCGAAGGTTTATCAGGAAGTGATGTGGAACGCATCAATATGTTGGCCACCATTTCTCAATTTGAAAAGCAAGGTGATGCCTACACAGACGCCATTGTTCGAGAGGCCAATGCCATTTTTTTGGTTCCCTTTGATAGAGAAGATATTTATGAGTTGGCTGTGGTTTTGGATGATGTAGCGGATTTTATGCACAGTGCTGCCAAAAAAATCAACTTGTACAAGCCACGTCAAATTCATCCCAATATGATTGCTATCGCAAAGCTTATTCAAGAGCAATGTGATTCATTGAATCAAATTGTGGGAGAACTTCCGGAAATGTATTATTCTGATCGTGTTCAAAAATGCATTGCTGAAATCAGAAACAACGAGAAACGCGCAGAAGAGCTGAGAGATGAAACTTTGGTTGCCTTGTTCAACGAAGAAAATGATGTCATCGAAAAAATAAAGATCAAAGAAATCATTACAACCTTAACCAAATCCGCAGACAGTGCTGAAGTTGCAGCTTCTGTTATGGAAGGGATATTGGTGAAAGTTTCCTAAAAACAAAGCGTCGTTCTAGTTGTTTTCAGATTGATGGAGAAAGAGTACATTGAGATTTTAGGGGCACGAGAAAACAACCTGAAGAATATTGACCTGATTATCCCAAGGGATGAGCTGGTTGTGATTACGGGATTAAGCGGAAGCGGAAAGTCTTCATTGGCTTTCGATACAATATATGCAGAAGGTCAGAGGCGTTACATCGAGACATTTGATGCCTATGCGCGCCAGTTTTTAGGAGAGCTAGAACGACCTGACGTGGACAAGATCAATGGCTTGTCGCCAGTTATATCCATTGAGCAGAAAACCGTTTCAAAAAATCCGAGATCAACCGTAGGTACCATAACGGAGATTTACGATTTCCTTCGCTTGCTCTATTCCAGAGCTTCCACGGCATACAGCCATGTGTCTGGTTTACCTATGGTAAAATACAACCAAGAGGAGATCATTGACCGTATTAAAAAAGCCTTCAAGGGCAAGAAGATTGTTTTGCTTGCGCCCATAATCAAGGGTCGCAAAGGACATTATCGAGAATTGTTTGAGCAATTCATGCGACAGGGATTTGTCCGAGCCAGAGTTGATGGAGTGATTGTGGAATTGACGAAGGGAATGAAGTTGGATCGGTACAAAATTCATGATATCGAGATTGTCATTGACCGCTTGGCCGGCAATGAACCGGATACCCGTTTGAAGGATTCTGTGCGCTTGGCCATGAAAATGGGAAAGGGTTCGATGATGGTTGCTCCAATGGAGGATGAAAAATTGAAACTACAGCATTACAGCCAGTTTCTGATGTGTCCCACATCCGGAATCTCCTATCCAGAACCTGAACCCAATTTATTTTCATTCAATAGTCCATATGGTGCATGTCCCCATTGCAATGGATTGGGCAGTGTCGCGGAAATTGATTTGAAGAAAATTGTTCCAGATGACAAAGTGTCCATCAAAAAGGGAGGGATTGCTCCGTTGGGAGAATCCAAACAGACTTGGATATTTCAACAGATCGAGTCCATTTTAAAAGGTTATGAGGTAGGACTTACTACCCCCATCAAGGACATTCCCAAAGATGCTATTCAGGTCTTGTTTTATGGAACCGACGATGAAGTAGTAGTTACATTGAACAATGGCCAAAGCATGCGAACGCGCTATGATGGCATCATCGCATTCATCGAAAAACAAGCAGAAGATGATGCCAGTCCTTCCATCAGGCGATGGGCGGAGAGTTTCATGAACAAGGTCAATTGTCCTGAATGTCAAGGTGCGCGGTTGAAAAAAGAAGCGTTGTATTTTAAGATCAATGGAAAGCACATTTATGAGTTGGCGGCCATGGACCTGAAGTTGTTATCGCAATGGATGGAAACTGCGCATGAAGCGATGAATGAAAGGCAATTGAAGATAGCCCGAGAGCCGCTAAAGGAGATCAAAGACCGATTGCGTTTTTTAATGGATGTGGGGTTGGATTATCTCACCTTGCACAGAAGTTCTAAAACGTTGAGTGGAGGTGAAGCACAGCGCATTAGATTGGCTTCTCAGATTGGTGCGCAATTGGTGGGCGTGTTGTACATCTTGGATGAGCCCAGCATTGGGTTGCATCAACGTGACAATCAGCGATTGATCAATAGTTTGAAAGCACTGCGTGATGTGGGCAATAGTGTTTTGGTGGTTGAGCATGATAAGGACATGATGCTGAGTGCCGACTACCTCATTGATATTGGTCCGCATGCCGGAGTTCATGGAGGTAAGGTTGTAGCTCAAGGTCCTCCGAAAGAGCATCTCAAGGGAAAAAGTGTTACCGGTCAATACCTCAGTGGGAAACGTAAAATAGAAGTTCCTATAAAACGTCGGAAAGGAAATGGAAAGCAACTGGAGCTTTTAGGGGCCAGAGGCCACAATCTTAAAAACGTCAACCTAAAAATTCCACTCGGAACTTTCACTTGTATCGCTGGCGTGAGTGGTGGGGGAAAATCAAGTTTAATCAATCATACGTTGTATCCCATTTTGGCGCATCATTTTTATGATAACCAAAGAAAGCCGTTGCCTTATAAAACAATCAAAGGATTGGAACATTTGGACAAGGTTGTGGAGATTGACCAATCCCCCATTGGTAGAACGCCAAGATCCAATCCAAGCACTTATACGGGTATCTTCACCGATATTAGACAACTCTTTGCTCAGTTACCGGAATCCAAGATCAGGGGTTATCAGCCGGGTCGATTTAGTTTTAATGTAAGTGGTGGACGATGTGAGACCTGCAAGGGCGGGGGAGTCAAGGTGATTGAAATGAATTTTCTTCCAGATGTAATGGTGGAATGCGAGTCTTGCAATGGAAAGCGATACAACAGAGAGACTCTGGAAGTGAAGTACAAAGGAAAAAGCATTGCAGATGTTTTGGATATGACAGTTGAGGAAGGTGTTTTGTTTTTTGAAAATCATAGGAATATTCACAATACCCTCAAGACATTGCATGACGTTGGTTTGGGGTATATTTCTTTGGGACAACACAGCACCACATTGAGTGGGGGAGAGGCCCAACGGGTGAAGTTGAGTACAGAGTTGTCCAAAAGAGATACGGGAAATACCATCTATATTTTGGATGAGCCCACAACTGGTCTGCATTTTCAAGATGTAGAGATGTTGATTAACGTGCTGAATCGATTGGTAGACAGAGGAAATTCGGTGGTTGTTATTGAACACAATATGGATGTGATCAAAGTAGCGGATTTCATCGTGGACTTAGGACCCGATGGTGGCGAGGGGGGAGGTATGATTGTTGGTCAAGGAACGCCAGAAGAGCTGGTTAAAATCAAAGCCAGTCATACGGGAAAATTCTTAAAAGATGAGTTGAAGTAATTTAGAAGCTTTATTTATTCTATTTTTGATTCATGAATCAAGAAGTCCTAAATCAATTCTCTAATCACTTATTTTGGGATATTGATTTGACGCAAATCAACCTAAGTCAGCATAAATCTCAAATCATTTTTAAAGTAGTGGAGTTTGGTTTTTTGAGAGATTGGGAGCTGATTAAGAAATTGTATTCCAGAGAGGAAATTGTTGAGGTTGTTACCAATTTGAGAACGTTGGATAAGAGGACTCACGCCTATTTAGCTTTGGTTTTAAACATCGATAAAAGTCAATTCAGATGTTACACACAGCAACTGTCAAGCCCGAACTTCTGGAATTGTTAGCCAACATAATGAATGAATCAACTTTTGATTCATTTGTTCTGGTAGGTGGTACTTCGTTGGCGCTTCAATACGGTCACAGAGATTCAATTGATTTGGATTTCTTCGGAAATCAGCCCTTGAATGAAGATCTTTTCCTTTCTAAACTTTCGTTACTAGGCAGTGTTCAATTGATTAAGAAATCAGAGAACATTTTGGTTTGCTCTGTTAATGATATTAAAGTTGATTTGGTTTCTTATCAATACGCATGGATTGGACCTGTTATTCAAAGCAACAAAGTGCGGCTGGCCTCAGATAAGGATATTGCAGCAATGAAATTGAACGCAATTTCCGGAAGAGGTAGTAAAAAGGATTTTATTGATTTGTACTTTATATTACAACGTTACTCTTTGAGTGAAGTGTTAGGCTTTTATAATGATAAGTATCCGGATGGTTCTGTATTTATGGTTTTAAAAAGTTTGAGCTATTTCGAGGATGCTGATTTAGAGTTAAGTCCGCGAATGTATATCGATGTTCAATGGGGTGAAATTAAAGCCTATATCTCCGAGCAGTTAAAACACATTTGATTGTGTTGCTAAAAATTGTCTAATCCGTTTTGGTTATATTCGCAATATGACGCAACCAACACGTTTATTTGATTTTCCGTACCACCAAATGGAACACTATCCATTGTCGGAAATGATTGTTACCAAGAAGGACAACCATTGGGAGTCTATCTCCACTGAGTCTTTTATTCAACAAGTGGAAGAGATGGCTCAAGGCCTTCTCGAATTGGGCATAGAAAGCGGAGATCGCATAGCCATTATCACCTCATACAATCGTTGTGAATGGAATATTGTGGATCACGCAGCCCTCCAAATAGGTGCGGTGGATGTTCCCATTTATCCTACCATGACAGAGACCGATTACGAATATATTTTGAATCACTCTGAAGCCAAGTTGATTTTTCTGTCCGACGTGGCTTTGTATGAGAAAGTAAAAGCCATTTATCCTCGCTTAACGGCTCAACCCAAAGTGTTTTCATTTGATGCGGTGGACAATGTGCCCAAATGGAATAGCATTGCTTTAAAGGACAACAAGCGAATAGAGGAATTAACATCTCGAAGGAATAAAGTAGTGGTCAATGATTTGGCCACCATCATTTATACCTCCGGAACCACAGGTCTGCCCAAAGGGGTGATGCTAAGCCATGAGAATATTGCTACCAATGTTGTCGCGTCCGATCCTCGTTTGCCACTGTTGGAAAAGGGCAATTCTGTTTCGTTGAGTTTCTTACCCTGTTGTCACATATTTGAGCGCATGCTACACTATTTGTACATGTTGAATGGGGTGACCATTTACATGACCAATATGGAGAACATCAAAGAGGATTTGAATCACTGTCAGCCTCATGTATTCACCGCAGTACCAAGGTTGTTGGAAAAAGTGTACGATGGAATTGTTCAGAAAGGTTTGGCCAATACGGGTATTAAAAAAGTACTGTTTCAATGGGCTTTGAACTTGGCTTTAGAATGGGAGCCTTCTGGTAAATCATTCTCGTATCGTTTACAATTAGGGCTAGCCAATAAGCTCGTATTTAGCAAGGTCAGAGCAGCTTTGGGATTGACGCGAATAGGAGCCATCGCATCGGGTAGTGCAGCTTTGCAGCCGCGGTTGGCTCGTTTTTTTAATGCAGCGGGTATGACGGTTTTGGAGGGTTATGGACTTACCGAAACTTCCCCTGTTGTAACGGTGAATACGGTTCGTGGTAAGGATATGTTGTGTGTTGGATCGGTCGGTAAACTGATAGATGGAGTGCAGGTCAAAATCATGGAGGATGGCGAGATTACGGTCAAAGGTCCTAATGTGATGTTGGGTTATTTCAAACAGCCGGATCTAACGGCTGAGGTCATCAAGGACGGTTGGTTTCATACGGGCGATATCGGAGAATTCAGAGACGGCTTTTTGGTGATTACGGATCGAAAAAAAGAAATGTTCAAGACCAGTGGCGGGAAGTATGTTGCGCCGCAGGTTCTGGAGAATGCTTTGAAAGAGTCTTTGTACATTGAGCAATGCATGGTCATTGGGGAGAATCAAAAATTCCCTGGTGCATTGGTCGTTCCTGATCGTTTGGCCTTGGCTGAGATTGCACGTCAAAAGGGCATTGCCCAAGACCATGGAGATCAGTGGTTACACCATGAGACCATTAAAGAATTGATATGGCAAGACATTTTGAAAATCAATGTTCGTTTCGGAAAATGGGAGCAAGTAAAATCTTTTCAAATAGTAAAGGAGCCCTTCTCCATCAACAAAGGGGAGATTACGCCTACATTGAAATTGAAGCGCAAGCGCATCTTGGAGAATTATCGTCATTTGGTTGAAGAAATGTTTGGGGAAAAGTAAATCATGTCTATCGATCAATCTATTATTGCCTTCATTCACCAGTATCATTCTGCTGGGATGGATCGTTTTATGTGGTGGATTAGTTACCGTGATGCAAGTTTTTTGCTTTATGTGGTCATGATTTTTGTTTTACTTCGTCGCTTTCAACTGTCTGTTTGGAAAGTGCTTATTTGCTTCGGATTATTGATTCTTTTCAATGACCAATTGGCTTCAACAATTTTTAAACCCATGGTGGAACGACTTCGTCCCAGCCATGATCCAATATTAGAAGGATATTTACATTTTGTCAAAGACAACAACGGTCATGATTACAAGGGAGGACAGTTTGGTTTTTATTCCAGTCATGCGGCCAACACCATGGCAGTGGCCTTGTTCTTCATCTTGGTCCTACGACCCATTCATCGTTTTTGGACCATCTTCTTGACCATTTGGGTTCTCTTGATTGGATACTCTAGAATGTATCTTGGGGTGCATTATCTGACAGATGTTCTAATGGGTTGGTTGATGGGCGGATTTTCCGCATGGGGGCTTTGGAAAGGACTAAAGTCAAAGAAGATGCAACATTGGTTGAACCTTTCATTACATTGAAGACCACTCCTCAGCTGGATCCCAAAAGTGTTTTTCGAAATCAATGATTTGGTCTCCGTCAACGATTAGCCCATCCGCTCTTAAACGATTGGCCATTTCCTCAGGGCCTGGAAAGTGAACTTTTCCTGTGAGCAATCCATTTCTGTTCACCACACGATGAGCAGGTAAACTTTTATCACAGGCATTCATTGCATATCCTACAAGCCTGGCTCCTTTGGGCTTTTCCAATGCCGCAGCTATGGCTCCGTAAGTGGTGACTTTTCCCTTTGGAATCACTTTTACCAATTCATATATGGCTGCGTAAAACTCGTTCATCTCGGCTTCAAAAGTAAATGAAACCTTCGTATTTTGCAGACTGAAATGGAGAATGTAAAAACACATTTGGTAACCGGTGGTTGCGGCTTTGTCGGTCGCAATATGGTAAAACGAATTTTGAATACAACGGAAGATCAAGTTGTTTTTATTGACAACTTGATGGTGGGAACCCATCCGGACACTTGGTTGAGTCATGAGACTGCGGTAAGGGGTGAGGATTATGTGGTGTACGATTCACGAGCATTGTTTATTCATGATGATGCTTTAAAAGTGATGCGCCGTTTGATGGACAATCCTCAGCATTTTTCAGAGGATTACCCCTTTGATACAGATCGCATCGCAGATGTTTTTCACTTTGCTGCCATTGTGGGTGGGCGCGCTAAGATTGATGGAGATCCCATGGTGGTGGCCTTGGATTTGGCCATTGACGCAGAAATGTTTTATTGGGCTGTGAATTATAAACCGGAGCGTTTGTTGTACCCCAGCTCCTCCGCGGCTTATCCGGTGGACTTGCAAACTGTTGAAGGTGCCATTGCACTGAAAGAGAGTGACATCAATTTCAAGAAAATGGGTGAGCCAGATATGACCTATGGTTGGAGCAAACTAACGGGCGAATTTTTGGCCAAGATTGCAGCTTCACATTACGGTCTAAAGGTGACTTGTATTCGTCCATTTAGTGGTTATGGTGAAGACCAAGATTTAACCTATCCTGTTCCTGCCATTGCAGCCAGAGCAGCTCGCAGAGAAGATCCATTTGAGGTGTGGGGCAGTGGTCACCAAGGTCGTGATTTTGTCCACATCGATGATGTGATTGATTGCATTTTATTGGCCATGGACCACATACATGACGGAACAGCCATCAACATTGGAATGGGTAAGCTCACATCGTTTAGAGAGATCATTCAATTGTTCTGTCAATTCGCGGGGTACGAGCCTACCATCAAGCCTTTGTTGGATAAGCCAGTTGGCGTTCATTCCCGCTATTGCGATATGTCTTTTGTCGAACAGAAGTTGGGATGGAAAGCCAAAATTTCAACCGAAGAAGGAATGAGACGGGTGTACGAGGCAGCACTGAAACAATTGAATGCATGAGTAAAGAAGTAGTGGTGTGTTTTGGTCCTGGACCTTTATTCAAAGGAGGGATTCAGAATTACAATACTTCACTGGCCTTGGCTTTGGACAAACGCCAGGATTGCGAAGTGCACATTGTTTCATGGACGCAACAGTATCCCGCCATTATTCCCAGAGAATTTGTAGACAAATCGAGTAAATCTGATTTGTTGCAGGGTTCCAATGTTCAGGTTCATTATGTGACCAATTACAACAATCCGTTGACTTGGAGAGAGACGGTTCAGAAAATCAAGTTACTCAAAGCGAATAAAGTCATTTTTCAATGGAGCATAGCCTTGCAAGGTTTGCCGTTGTATTTTATTGCAAAGGCGCTAAAGGGTTTTTGCGAAGTTATTTTTGATGTTCATTTTGTGCAACAGAAGGAGCATTCAGCTATTGATAAAGTCCTTACCAAATGGGCATTGGGCAAGGCGGATACCATTATTGTTCACGCTTTGAAAACTTATGAGGAATTGCAAAATGTATTTCCTAACAAGTCGTTTCATTTGACGGAGCATGGCGATCGTTCAAACAACACGGTCATTAAATTGTTTCATCCCATTTATGATTTGTTCAAGCCTCAGCCTGATTTGGACATTGAAAAATTAAAAGAAGAATGGGGATTGAAGAAACATGTTTTTTTATTCTTTGGATTTATCAGACGTTACAAAGGTTTGGATCAAGCCATTCAAGCTTTTGCGAAGGTCAGGGAGCAGAGAGATGATGTGAGTTTGCTCATTGCAGGAGAATCATTCTGGAACACCCTGGATCAAACCAAATGGAGTACACGTTTCAAACAAACTTTGTTTGGTTGGGCCAAGCGCATTTTACTCAATAAAAAGGATGATGAACGAGAAGATCAACCTTTGGAATGGATTCAAAAATTGAACATTGAGAAGGATTGTCACGTTGTGAATCGTTTCATCGGTAACGAGGAAGTGCCTCCTTTTTTTCAAGTCAGTAATGCAGTGTTGTTGTTTTATAGGACAGCAACCCCAAGTGGGATTGAGTCGCTCAGTTACAATTTTGCATTGCCATTGTTGGCCACTCGTGTTGGACATTTTCCGGAAACCATTACTGATGGCTTCAACGGTTATTTGGCCAATGATTCGGATGTGGACGACATGGCCAAAGTGATGTTGAAGTTTCTGGAAGAGCCCATTTCTCGGGAAAATGTAAAACAAAAAACGGCCATGATGAGTTGGGAGCGATATGCTGCGGCCATTATGCAATCTTGATATGAAGATTGGTTATACCGGAAACAATTATCCAGAAAAAAGAAACATCATTGGTCGTGTTTCCAAAGCAGAATACATAAACATAAGCCCATATAATTTTTACGCTTATCTGAACAAGATCAATTTTTGGTTGATGCAAAGAGGTCGCTCACCATTATTTGATTCAGATTACTATCAATACCAATCACTTTTGCCTGCTGGTGTGGATGGGATGCATTTTTTCAATAGCGTGAGTTATAGCCAAACCCCTTGGATAACCACTTTTGAAACCGTCTTGCCTTATTTCAATAAAATGAAATCAGGATTCAAAGATCCGGCTACTTTGCAACTGCTAACGGTGAATCCGAGCATTCACAAAGCCTTGGATGCCATGGCCAAGCCATCTTGTAAAGCGTTGATTGCATTGTCTCAAAGTACAAGGGACATACAGGAACAAGTCTTAGAATATTTCCCTGAATACAGAAGATTGATTGAAGGAAAAATAATGGTTTTGCATCCACCACAGGCTGCTAAACCCTACGAGCCTAGGGATTGGAGTGGGAAGATACAATTGCTTTTTGTGGGTCGAGCATTCTACCGAAAGGGGGGGCAGGAAATGGTTCATGCCTTGGATAACTTGCGCAAAAAGTATCCCATACATCTGACCATTGTCTCCTCATTGGATGTTGAATCCGGATGGCCTGGAATTACGGATGCTCAATTATCTGAAGACAAGCGATGGTTGTCTACCCAGGATTGGATTACTTGGTATCCTCAATTGTCCAATGACCAGGTATTGGATTTGATGCAAAAAAGTCATTTGGGATTATTGCCCACATGGCAAGATACCTATGGATACAGTGTTTTGGAAATGCAAGCCAATGGTTGTCCTGTATTGAGCACCAATATTCGATCACTTCCGGAAATCAATCGAGCAGATTGCGGATGGCGGTTAAATCATGAGACCAATGAGTGGGGGGAGTGGAAAGAGATTCCTGAGGAAAGAAAGTCTGAAGTGAGTGCGCATTTGGTTGCAGTAATGGAGGAGGAGTTGGTCAAGATATTGGACAATCCCAATGAAATGGAAGCCAAGGGTAGACGAGCAGTGAAAAGAATCCTTCAATTTCATCATCCCGAAGATCATGCAGCCAGATTAGCTGAAATATATCAGCATTGTTTCATGGATTCTGACAGACATTAGCAATATGGAAAATCTGTATTACACCCGAAAGAATTACGATCGTCAAATCTTGTTGGAGGAAGATGCCTTGGCGCATCCCATCGATCAATTGAAACATTGGTTGTCTGAGGCAGAGCAGGAGAAAATTCAGGATTATAATGCCATGGTTGTGAGTACGGTGGATGAGACAGGGTTTCCGCATGCTAGAGTGGTGTTGTTGCGTGAGGTAGATACCAGAGGAATTGTGTTTTATACCAACTATCAAAGTGACAAAGGAAAGCAGTTGGCCAATAGTCCGAAGGTGAGTTTAAATTTTTTTTGGAATGTTTTAGAAAGACAAGTGAGGGTGTTGGGCGTTGTGCAACAAATGAGCGCAGAGGAGAGTGATGCCTATTTTCATTCAAGACCCAGAGAGAGTCAAATAGGAGCTTGGGCATCACCGCAGAGCCAGGAGATGCGCACCAGGGAAGCGCTTGAGGAGAACGTCGCAAAGTATACCGCACAATTTGAGGGACAGGTGATTCCAAGGCCTCCACATTGGGGTGGCTACCGTATCGTACCGCATTATTTTGAATTTTGGCAGGGCCGTCCAGGACGCTTGCATGATCGCATTGTCTACAAAGTCAATGAGGATTTTGAGTGGTTCAAGGCCCGTTTGGCACCGTGAGAATCACTGGGGCGTATGTCAATTCGCCCCGAAACATTCAGTGAACCACCCATGTAAATTACTAATGAAATCAAGCCCCTTTAAATTTTGGCAAAGGGGATATTATGATCGGGTCATTAGAAATCAAGATGAATTGAAAAGGATCGTCCATTACATCTTTCAAAACCCAATAAAATGGTCACAGAAGATGAATGAAAATTCATTGCTGTAACGCGATATCTTTGCAGTATGAGTTCAACCACCGAAACCATTTGCGCATTGTCCACACCACAAGGTGTCGGAGGGATTGCAGTGGTGCGGATCAGTGGCCCCAATGCGTGGAGTATTTCCCAGAAAATAGTACGACAGCCTTTGAATGAAACCAAAGTTCGTGTAGCTCAATTCAGGGCCATCATGGATGGAGATCAGATTTTGGACGAAGTCGTGTTGACTTATTTTCAGGGGCCTGCCAGCTTTACGGGCGAAGATGTTGTGGAGATAGCGGTGCATGGTTCGCGGTACATTCAACAGCGATTGTTGCAGGTTTTGGTAGAGCAGGGTTGTCGTATGGCACAACCCGGAGAATATACCATGCGTGCCTATTTGAATGGCAAGTTGGATTTGAGTCGTGCGGAAGCGGTTGGTGATGTGATTGCGGCGGAAAGCGCAGCGGCGCACAAGCAAGCCGTTCACCAGATGCGAGGTGGATTCTCTCAGGAGATCGATGGCCTGCGAGAGAAGTTGATTCAGTTTGCGTCATTGTTGGAATTGGAGTTGGATTTTGCCGAGGAAGATGTTGAATTTGCAGATAGAAGTGCCTTGCAAAAATTGTTGGCCGAAATAGAAAAGGTCGTCGTTCGATTGCGCGAGAGTTTTCGCTTGGGCAATGCCATCAAGCACGGCATACCCACCGCCATTGTTGGCGCTCCCAATGCCGGTAAGTCCACCTTGTTGAATGCCTTGTTGAATGAAGAGCGGGCCATTGTCAGTGATATCGCAGGGACTACCCGCGATACCGTAGAAGAGATATTGCATTTGGGCGGAGTCCAATTTCGTTTGATTGATACAGCAGGAATCCGTGAAACCCAGGATACCATTGAGCGCATGGGCATTGAGCGAAGTTGGGAGAAAGCCTCACATGCCGAGATGATTTTGTGGATGGTAGATGGAGGAAATTGTTCTCAAGACCAAATGGAAGCAGAGTGGAAGCAGATTTCTGCAGTGCGCCGTCCAGAGTCCAATGTATTGTTGGTCGTTAACAAGCAAGATCAGGCCGACACCCTCATTGAGTGGCATGCTTGTCCACAGGTTCGCATTAGCGCCAAAGAGAAGCAAGGATTAGAAACTTTGAAGACCCAGCTCAGTTCCCATTTTCAAGAAGAGTTGCAAGGTCAAGACACCATCGTCACCAATGCCCGTCACCATGAGGCTTTGGGGCAGGCGTTACAATCTTTACAGGAAGTACAACGCGGCATGAGTGCCCAGCTCACCAGCGACCTATTGGCCATTGACATCCGCAACACCCTGTATCACCTGGCCAGCATCACCGGCGCAGTCTCCGCCGATGATATTTTGCATTCCATTTTCAGTAAGTTTTGTATCGGCAAATAATCGCCGATAATCATCGATAACCATCAACAACAAAAGATAAATGAAACCCTTGCTAGTCAAGGGTTTTCGCGTTTTTAGACCTCAAGTCAATTTTCGTCATTTTCAGCGTTTTGCACCTTATTTGTTGCTTACCTGTTGGTGAATTTTTTTGAGCAACATCTCAGCAACAAAAAAATAACGGTACTAAAAAATTTGCACCATCCTGCACCATTGTGCACCACCCTGCACCATGCTGCACCATAACGGCGAAATAACAATGACTGCTAGTAAACACCCATATCCAAAAATTTGCGTTTTCTGCCAAGAAGCTTTCGTGGCAAGGAAAAGCACCACTTTATACTGCTCACACAAGTGTGCCCAGAGAGCCTATAAAGAGAACAAAAGACAGGAGAAATTACTCCAAAATAAGGAGGAGATGAAAGGCGAAATGACGGCCTCTGTGGTGCAGATACAAGCTAGAGAAATCCTGAGCGTAAATCAGGTGAGTTTGTTGCTCGGAATCTCTCGCTGGACAGTGCAAAGAATGATTCGTGCTAACAAAATCCGCACTTTTTCTATTGGATCCAGGCGATTAATCCTACGCCAAGAAATTGATAAACTCTTAAAAACCAAATAAATATGCGAGTAACACTAAGAAAGCGTCTCACAAAGACAGGCAAGATCAGCCTTTACCTCGATCACTATCCGCCAGTTATACACCCAGAAAGTGGCAAATTAACCCGGTGGGAATACCTCAATATGTTTCTCTATAGTCCACCGCGTGATGAAGTGGAAAAGCGACATAACCGCGATATAGAAACATTAGCCAAGTCCATTGCCGCAGCCAGGCAGCTGGATAGATTGGCAGGAAAATTCGGCATCAAACGCTCCGCGCAGTTTGATGACTTCCTGCCATTCTATGAAAAGCTGGTATCGAAATGGGCTGGCAAGTCAAGCACCCATGGCGGATGGGTGGCATCGTATAAAACCTTCTTGATTTTTTGCAAGGGTAAATGCAGCTTTGGTGATATCACACCACAGTTCATCAATGAGTACAAAGAGTTTTTAACGAAGAAGGCCACGCGCATTCACTCTCCCGAAATGCGCATCACCCTCAACTCTTGTTATACCTACTACAATAAGCTGCGTGCCGCGGTTCGTGAAGCCATGGTATTTGGGTATATGCCTAACAATCCATTTGATGCTGTAAAAGGTATTCCGCAGCCGGAAACCTATCGTGAGTTTTTAACCAAAGAGGAATTGATTACGATGTTTAACACACCTTGTGATTCCGCATTGTTGAAACGCACTTGTATGTTCTCTGCTTTAACCGGACTACGCCTGGGTGATGTAATGAAACTGAAATGGCATCAGATTCAATACTCTGAATCGATGGGACATTTTATTCGATTTACTCAGAGTAAAACTCAAGGCATGGAAACATTGCCTATATCGGATGAAGCATACGAGCTATTGGGAGAAGTAACCACTCCGGATGAATTTGTATTTGGGGATTATGATTTTAGAAGAGAGTATGCTATACTGCAACGCTGGTTGCAGGCAGCAGGTGTGCGAAAGAAAATCACCTTCCATAATTTCAGACACACTTTTGCTACGCTACAACTTGCAGAAGGAACCGATATCTATACCGTTTCAAAATTGTTGGGGCATAAACACATTCACACCACACAGATTTATGGTAAGGTGATGGATACAACGAAAACCAAAGCGATGAAAAGTATCAAGCTCGGTATTAAAACTGACAAGAAGGACAAGGATTGAAAATTATGTCAGTGCCATTGTGTCTGAAAATAATTTGCACTAAAAATATTTTCAAAATGCTTGATTTTGCTTGCATTTGCGCGTGTCTGCGCACCACGATGCTACACAACAAAATTTTTATGTTGAAATAAAATTTCATTGTGCAGCTCAACGCAATTCAGCGCAAAGAAAATAAGCATAATCAAAGCATAGCAACGATAAATGTTGGCACGGCTTTCTTTTTGATGCTAGGTGGGTAAATGTTTCAATTATGAAAGAAAGTATTACCCACCTTCAAGCATTCATCACAGAGCTGGTGAATGAAGCTGTACAAACAGCATTAGTACAACGAAATGATGTTGTACAACAAGAACAAGTCGAGCAGCAAGTAAAAGCAGAAGTGATGAATGCCGATCAGGCAGCTGAGTTTCTGCATATCGCTAAGCAGACATTGTATTCCATGACGAGCAGGCGCAAAATCCCTTTCTATAAAAATGGAAAGAAGATTTTGTTTCGCCGTGGAGATTTGGAAGATTGGTTGAACTCAGGCAAACAAGAACAACTGAGTAAAATTCAAAACAGCGCTTATCAATTTGTTCATCAAAATTCGATTAAGCGTTAGTCATGTACAATCAATATAACAATCATCGTCAAGAAGAGGAAGCGCCATTCATTTTACCACAGTATCAGGATCAACTCAGAGCTACATTTCCGCAGGCTATTTATAAACATCTTCCACCTGCATTAAGAGAATTGTTTGCAGGAATGGATAATGCTTATGAAAGAGATATACTGCTATTGGGCGTATTAACTGTGATGTCGGGTTGTATGCCTAATGTGATAGGCTTTTACGACCGTAAATGGATTTATCCTAACCTATATACTTTTATTGAAGCTCCGGCAGGCTCCGGTAAGGGCGTATTGAGTTGGGCAAGATTAGTGGGGATGCCTATTCATAAAATGCTATTGGAGGAAACCCAATTAGCTCGGCAACAATTTGAAGAATTGAAACGAGAGAAAGCCAAGCAGAAGGAGAGTGATGGGCAACTATTAAAAGAACCTCCCTACAAGCTCTTATTTATCCCAGCCAACAATAGTGCCAGTTCGGTAGTGCAAACACTCTGCGAAAATGACGGTGCCGGAATATTATTCTGTACAGAGGCCGACACACTAGCCAATTCTTTAGCGCAGGACTGGGGAAACTTCAGCGATGTTTTGCGTGGTGCATTTCACCATGAACCGGTGGAAATGCAACGCCGTCAAAACCGCGAGCATTTTTCAGTGGAACACCCAAAATTATCTGTCCTTCTAACTGGGACAAAAGGCCAGGTATTTCGATTAATACCCAATACAGAGAACGGATTGTTCAGCAGATTCATGTTTTACTCGTTTCCGGCTGTCCCGGCATTTAGAAATGTGTTTGAGCGAAACGGGACAGATCCGGGACAACGATTCAGAGATGTGGGACAGATTATTTTAGAGATGTACCGCTATTTGAAAGAGAAACAAGAGCCATTGCACATGTTTTACAGCAAAGAGCAGCAGGAGAGTTTCATGACGCTTTACAAAAGCATTGCGGAGGTTGCCTTCAAAGGATCTGGAACGCCCATATTAGCAACTGTACATCGATTAGGATTGATCACCTTTAGGATATCGATGGTTTTATCCATGTTCAGGTATTTCACTCATCCGAATAAAGAATACAAAACAGAGATAAAAATCACAAAGACTGATTTTGAAATCGCACAGGAAATCTGTCTTACTCTATTGTATCATGCCAATTTATTGATTGCCGATATGAAAGATGGCAGTAAGATGATACAGAATCAGGCTAAATACGAGCGGCTATATGAAGAGCTACCGGAAGAGTTCACCCTTGGAATGGCTTTACAGCTCTCCTCTAAATTAAATCTATCGGCATCCTCCATCAGAAGATATCTGTTGAACGGACAGTTTGAAAGAATCAGTAAGGGCATATATCGCAAACTGCTCAAAAAAGGAGAGGGTGAGCAGATGAACAGTGAACACATGAACAGTTGAACAAACCGGAATAATTATGAATGAAACAGCATTGATGCAACGAGCCTTGGAATTAAAAGAGTTGGGCAGAAGCATTAGGCAGATAGCTGCCGAATTGGAAGTAAGCAAAAGCAAAGTATTTCGTTGGCTGAACGGGCAATCAGGCAATAACGGCATAGAGATGCCGATTGCCTTGTTTGCCCAGGCCAACCCCACTAACGAAAACAATAAAAACAAAACACAAATGGAAAACCACAACGACAACTATCGATTAGAAAAAGAAATTGCTTTGAAGAAATTACAACTCGAGCACGAGCTTGAATTGCGCAAACTGGCGCAGCAGGAAAAAGAATTGGAACTTCGCAAACGCGAAATGGAATTGAAACACCAGGAGAAGGATATGGTGAAACGCCAGCAGCAGATTGAAGAAAACAAACTGCTCTTTGCCATCAAGAAATGGGTGAGGGAAGAAAAGAAGCTCCTGGACAATTTTGATTACGAAGAGATCCTTGTTACCCTTGCTCTATTTCGCAAGCGCTTATTTACCCTTGAGAAACTCATACAGCAAACGGAAGAGCATATCAGCGTGTATGGCTATGATCGAGAAGATCAGACCTTCCTGGATGAGTTGATAAAGCTTTACGCTTTTCTTGAAGAGGTGAACTCCGAATTCGATGAAGATGACTACGATTCCGAAGAATTACCGGAAATTTCCTACGAATGGCCTGAAGATTACCTAGAAATTATCGAAAATCTGGAAGATTCCGCGTTTTTACCGTGAGATTGCCGTGGAATTTCAATGTTTTTTAAAAAAGGGAACCCTGTATTTCTATTTTCGGTTGAAATGTCCCGATAATGATGAACGGATTTGGAGCTACGTTGTGAAACTGTGCAGTTGTCCCTAAGAAAAAATGCAGGTCTTTTGTCTTGGCAAAGTCGTCAAAGTATTTTTTGCGAACATCTTCTATTGCTCTTTCCTCATTTTGATATTTCTCGAACTGTCGCCAGTAAAGTTGTCCAGTTTCCCAATCTTCAATCATCATGTGGCTTACTGTGCCTTGATTGTCTTTGAAATGGAATTTGAATTTATATGGTAGTTTTTGCACTATTTCAAACTTTCCTTCCTTATTGGTTTCAAAAAGGTTGAGTTGGTTCAGTTTGGCTAACTTGTCTTTGTCCCACTCACGGTCAACCAATTCAGCTGTAAAATCTAAAATCTCTGTCGGCTTAAAAACAGCCAATGAAGTGCCGATATCTTTGTTCTTGGCTTCTGCAATCAGTTCTGTGAGGTTGTAATAAATTTTCCCTAAACAGATTTCCTTGCGTTCTTCCCAATTGTTGGCGGTGTCAATGTGTCCAACAACTTTTATTTCGGTGTCTATGCTATGTGGTCTGAAACTTTCAGGTCTGAAATCGCTGGTGTTCTTCACCAAATCAACTTCAATCCAATCGTATTTTTTGTATTGCTCATTGTATGATTTTTTACGAAACGGAACAGGATAAAGTCGTATCCATGTGCCATCTTCTCTAAAACCTGCGGTACAGACCAATTCATCATATTTGGCGGAAATTGTCGGGTATGTTTTTACCGTGATTAATACCTTCGTTAATGCCATGCTTAAATATGTTTTACTTCATAATCAAAGCCGGGCAGGTGTTCGATGGCCTCGGCTAAGTGCTTGCGGTGACACTGACAAATATTGGCTTCAAAACAAGTTAAAGCAATTCGTTTGTTTTGCTTCAACAAGTTCAAAATTTGCTGTTGCTGTGTTGTTGTTTGAGTCAAATTGTTTTTGCGGTAAACGACAAACAGTTTATCGTAATCACTTTGGGTGTTCAGTTCCTGGCGTTGGTCGCCTTGTATTCCTACTTCTGGAATATGCACATACTCAATACCCAAACTGCCGCAATATTTTTTCAAGTGGCTTTTACTAAAGCCGTATTTCATGCTCAACGGATTGTTTCGAACATCTACCAAAACTTTTACATCATTTTTGAGCAAACGAACCAAGTACTCTTCCAGTGAAATGCCTTCGTAACCGATGGTAAACAGCACGGTTTTATTGCTTTTCGGTTTGGCTTTGGTTACTTTTTCTAATTCCTCTTGGCTCAAAATATTCTCGGCTACTTCGCTTTTAATGGCATAAAACGGAAAGTTAATATACGTGTGCTTCATTAAAGCCTTTGCGCTCATTTTTCCGTAATTAATTTTTGCTTCCTGCAACAGTTTTAGATCGGCAGGTTTCAGTTGTTTCAGGTAGTCGGTTGGGTCTTTTTTTGCAAAGGCTTTTTCATCTTCGATTAAAAAGCCCCTTTTAACCATTGCTGTCATATCGGCATTGGCAGAGTAAGAATAGCAACCGAATTTGTAAGGAATAAAATCATACTCGGCTTTGCCTTGCTTGTTGGCAAATAGGAACAACAGTTTTTGCAGGCGGATTTTATCCAATTTTCCGTCAAACAGTTGTAGTAGAGCCAGTATTATTTTTCGTCTATAAAACACGATGCGAAGTTAAGATTTTAAAGTGCCGGTATCAATTTTTATACTCAAATCATTGAACTGCTTGCTGTTGATTTCTAAAATATTGCCATTATTAAAGTAATCGGCTTCTGATAGAAAATAAACCTCTTTCAGATTGGTTTTGTTCTTAACCCAAACCAGATAGGGTTTTACGTGTTTTGGATAGGATTGTAAAGAAGAGTTTCTTTTTGGTGTCATTATAATAACCAAAGAACCTGTTCTTTCTCCTTGCAGAAAATGAGCTGCCTTAATTACATCGGCAACAATAGTTTTTCTGTTTGGTTCGCTTTCATGTTCAATTAAAATAAAGACGTTGCCTTTACTTAAAACAAAATCGGGGCTGAAATTATTTTCAATTTCCTTTCCGTCACAAAATTTTGAATATCCTTTAGCATGATGCTTTAGTATTTTGAAGTCTGCATCTTTCATACATTTATTATTTCATTATTATTTTTGGTTTCCTTTTCGCTTCAAATTCTTTTTTCTTCTTTTCAAATTTCTCTTTCACTTTCTTCATGCTGTTTTTATACTGTTTCTCGATAGTTTCAGACTTCATGTGTTCGGAGGCTCGTTCCGCATAAGAAATAAAGTTTCGGCCTCCTTTATCTGTGTATCTATTGTTTAGTTTCTTTCTGAATACAGTGTCGCCTATTGCATTTTTTCCGTATGCTGCTTTCAAGTTTTCTCTTATTCTAGCTGTCAAGCGTTTGAAATAGCGAGACATACTAGAAGAACGGATGTAAGTGTTTTTGCCGTTGAATTCAAAACCCAGATATTGCAAATTATGATAGCCGTCTTTGTCGTTATATGCTCTTAGTTCGCCTTTTTTGTCCGTTTTGAAATATGTTACCTCAGTTTTGCTGTCATTAATTTCAAGATGGTAACGCTTGATTTCATCTAAAATGAATTTTCTGGCCGTTTCAGCATCTTCAATATTCACTACAACTATGATGTCATCACAATATCTTCTGTAAAGTCCATTAATGCTATTGATGAATTCATTTGTTCTTATGTCAAATTCAATCATGTAGATGTTTGACAAGCAAGCACTGATTGGTGAGCCTTGTGGTATACCGCATTTCTTTCCTAAGCGAGGACTTTCCTTAACGGCTATTTTGAATAGATTTTGTTTGATTAACCCTTTTTTTCTTACCCTTTCTCTAAACTCTGCTGGTTCACAAATTTTCTTGGTATAAAGTTTCTTTTTGATATTCGTGACAAGATGTGGGAACTCCTTTTCAAGGTCTGGTTTATCAACAAAAGTGTAATCTGTTAGTGACTTGAAAACTTTGAAATGGTCCTCAGGTAGTTTTGGCTTATTGATTACTCGTCCCCACATTTTCTTTAAATGCTCATGGTCTAATCCATCAAAGAAACTGCTTACGTCAAAGGCGAATGCAACGCATTCGCCTTTACCTTTTATATGTTCAAATACTTCATGAGCAAACTCAATATTACTCGCGCCTTTTTCTAAATATGCCAGCACATTATCGTAAATGCCCCAATTTTTTGCTTTCTTCTCATACCGTTCAGTTAATAGCGTAGAGTAGTATGAATAGATAAATGCATCAAAGTGTGCTGCATATGCAAGTGGCCTTGGCTTAGGAACAATTTTTCTAATTACTTTGCCGTGCTCATCCTTTTCATCAGTCTTTTTGAAACGGGGCGTTTCAATTATCATTCTTATAAATGGATAGAATGAATGTTGTGCAACATTTTCTTTTTTGGAAAAGTAAGATTTGAAGAACGCAATGTTTTTGAAGAAATTGATTTTGGGGTCGAAGTGAGGATACTTCCGCTTTCTTGCTTTGGAAGTCCTTTCCTCCTTTTCAACCCAGGAATTGAAAAGGGCTTCCTTCAGCATATATTTTGATTTAAGAAACTTCTGCAAAGCCAAAGGTCATTATCTGGCGTGGGATATCCTTGCGGAAAAACCTTTGGCGCATACAACTGGGAGCCAACCCAATTTTTGATGCTACGTGGCCATTCTCGTAGCCTAACGCCAGTAAACTTATATTTGCATACAGAGATGCTTATGATGATATTAATAGGACGAACCCTACACCTCCTGTGGGAGGGAAGATTTGGGATAAATATATCAATATTGAAAGATTTATTCCAAATCGCTTGGGATTGCCAAGAATTTAACTTCATCCCCTTTACACAAGATTGCTCATTGTAAAGGCATTGCAAAGATAAATATTTTTCATTAACTGTCATTAATTGTTGATTACTTCAATTTTAAGAGAATCTCTCAAAGCACCCTGTAACAATTTTTCATTTTCAATTTTGCTTTGTTGTATGCTGTGTTGTAATTCATCACAATGCTTCAAAAGCACTTCTAACTTATTTACGATGCAGTTTTGTTCGGGAAGTGGGGGAAGTGGAATAATTATATTGTTCAATGTTCCTTGTGTAAGTTGATTTATTCCTGTGCTTTTCTTGTCGTTTATCTGTGTCTTAAATAAATCGGAAAGCATAAAAAGAAAAACAAATGGATTGAATTTGCTTCTGTATAAACTCATAAACGCACCAAAAGACAATCCTTCTTTTTCAATTACTGCGGCTTTACCAATTAGATTATTGCTTCCACTTCTAACACAAAGAAGTATGTCACCGATGTTCGCAATTTGTTTTTCTCTCACTTGTGTATCAACTAAAATTAAATTAGAGTATTCAATTTTATTCTCTTGAATATTATTAGCTCTTAAAACAGGAACGCCAACTTTACCTACTTGATTTGGCCTAAAAATTATTCCAATTGTTGAATCACCAATCTCTGATAACCTACACCAATGCCAATTCTTGGGAATCTCAAATAAAATTTCTTCCTCTCTAACTGGTAATACATCTTTCTTGTTTCCACCTTTTATTTTCTCCAACAACTCTTTTGCATTTCCATCTTTCAAATTATGCTTTGACAGCTTTCCTTGCATGGCTTCTCTCAAAATAGCTTGCCGAAGTTTTGCAACTTTACCATCCTGTGCAATTAATCTTTCTTCCAATTCATTTTTTAATACTGCGGCTTGTTCTTCCAGTTCAATTATTTCCAATTGCCTTTCATAGCTCGGCACTTCAATTTCTACATCCGCCAGTTTATTCATGGGCAAACTCACATTGGCTGCACCTTTCATCAATGGCACTAATAAACTGTCCTTAAACTGCTGTAAATACAGGTGTAAATATTTGGGATGCAGTTTTTTTTCATCATTTGGAATTACGGCACACAAAATATTGCCTAAGGCAAACTTCCCTTCCTGATAATGCACTCGTTTCATACTGGCATGTCCGTGTCCTGTGCTGCTTATAAGTGGAACAATAACTGCCTTTTTATCAAACTGATATTCGCTGTGTTGTTTGCGTTCTTCGCCCAATGCCACCAACGGATATTTTCCGCCATCTGCTTTCATAATACCCGTTGCACCTTTGGTAATGCTGCACAAATCTTTCAGTTTATACTTCATTCTGTTGCCAATAGTTTTTTCAGTTTACCTAGCAATTCATGTATTTTGTTTTGCTCTGCATCAATTCTAGAAAGTATTTCGTTCGATGTTTCTTCATTTTCCTCCACTACTGCATTTGGGTTTTTAATATCCAAATCGTAACCCCGTTCAATAATAGTGTCAATAGAAACTTTCCAACTCACTTCGCTTTCTGTTCTTTTCTTCCACCATGCTTTTATCGGGTCGAGTTCTTCCAATTTCAATGGATTGGTTTTGGAATATGATTTTACACCTTCTGGATATTTGTGCTGATAATACCAAACATCTTTAGTCGGTTTCCCTTTTTCAAAAAACAGCAAGTTGGTTGCTACAGTTGCATAAGGTTTGAAAACCGAGTTGGGCAAACGGATGATGGTGTGCAGATTGCAATCTTCCAGCAATTTTTGGCGAATGCGTTGTTTCACTCCATCACCTGATAGGGAACCATCGGGCAATACAATGCCTGCTCTGCCACCTTGCTTCATCAAATGTATCATCAGGATTAAAAACAAGTCGGCACTTTCTTTTACTCTATAGTTTGCAGGGAAATTGTTTTCGTTGTTATTAGCAACCGTTCCGCCAAAGGGGGGATTGGCAATAATTATCTCCACACGGTCTTTTTCACGGTATTCCGAAAGTGGTTTATCCAGCGCATCACGATAAGTAATGTCAGGTAATTCCACATCATGCAAAATCAAATTGGTAGTGGCCAAAACATAAGGCAGTGGCTTCCATTCCCAACCGCTTACGGTTTGCTGTATGGTTTGGCGTTGCTCAATATTTTTGGCTTGCTTTTTCAGATGGTCAACGGCACAAGTTAGATAACCGCCTGTTCCGCAAGCAGGGTCTAAAATCTTTTCACCCAGTATGGGGTTGATAATGTCCACAATAAATTGAGTGATGGCTCGAGGTGTGTAGAATTCACCGTAGTCACCAGCACTTTGCAGTTCCTGTAGTATTGTTTCGTAAATCTCACCAAACAAATGCCGTTCACTGGCTTTGTTGAAATCGATCTGATTGAGTTTGTTACACACTTTGCGGATGTTGATGCCGCTTTTCATATAATTATTGTTACCCTCAAACACTTCACGTACCATGTAGGCCCGTGGGTCAAGGGCAGAAAGTTCTTTTAGCGTAGGAAAAAGCTGCTGGTCAACAAAGTTGAGCAGTTCATCACCAGTCATGCCCTCATCATCGGCAGCCCAGTTTCTCCACTTAAAATTTTCAGGAATGGGTGATTTGTATTTGTCGTCTATCAATTCAAGTTCCTTGTCTTTGTCGTCAAATATCTTGAGGAAAAGCATCCAGCCCAATTGTTCAATGCGTTGTCCGTCTCCACTTACCCCGCGGTCTTGACGCATCTCATTCCTAATAGATTTTATTATACTATTTAAGTTACTCATGCTGTTTTATATAATTCAGTTTCTAATTCTTTAACTGCCTGTAGATATTTTTCTTTGTTACCAAATTCACTGATGATTTCAAGGGGAGAGCCGAATTCATCAAATGGATTCACCCTCAAAACCTCAATGCTTTCTATATTGGTAATGCCTTCATCAGCGTATTTATCCAATAATGCCTCTAATACCCTTCGAGCCGGTTCTCCGTATTTAGTGAAGTAATTCCGCTTCTTGACATTATTTGCCCTTTCCTTTCGGGTTAATGGTGGCATGTCGTAAGCCACATGACAGATTAAATCAAACAGATCAACCTGTTTATCTACTGCTTGATACAAGGCCTCTACCATTACGCCTTGCTGTTGCAGCTCATCAATGAGTGCTTGCTTTTGTTCTGCCTTATTCCATGAACTCAAAAAATCATGGAGGGATGCGTATTTGCCTTTAATGATCTCCTTAGTGTAATCTTTTAAGCTAGTTGTGATGGGCTTACCGGTTTGGTCAAAATACATCTCTCGACTAATAAGTACAGAAACATCCACGCCATTTACATAAACCTTGTCTCGGGGTTCTTTGGCCACCCAGGTTCCATTAGGTTTTGTTCCATCGGGATATCGAATGGTTGCTTTTTTAAATTCAATCTCTTCTCCTGTTTCTGTATCAACGGCTTTAATTGTATCATCCTCCTCTTCAGTAATGACAATATCAATTGGATCATCCTGACTTATTGGTTTCACCCTAATTGGATCACCATCAAAATCTTTATCAGCAAATAGATCCGTTGCATTTCTGAAATCCAGTATGGTGAAATACATCTTATTAAACTCCTCATTAATTCGAGTGCCACGACCAATAATCTGTTTGAACTTGGTCATGGAGTTGATGTTGGCATCTAGCACTATCACCTTGCAGGTTTGCGCATCAATACCGGTAGTCATTAATTCGGAGGTGGTAGCAATGACAGGATAGCGTTCTTCCGGGTTGATGAAATTGTCGAGCTCGCGCTTACCCTCATCATTATCTCCGGTAATCTGCATGATATATTTGTAATTCTCCTTTACCAAATCAGCATTGTACTTAGTAAGAGCAGAACGCATTCTTTCTGCATGGTCAATATCCACACAGAAAATGATCGTTTTAGCATAGCGGTCATAACCCTTTAGAAATTCAGTAACCTTTTTCGCTACCAAATCTGTGCGTTCATCAATCACTAAATTTCTATCGTAATCCTTTTTATTATAAACCCTATCCTCAATGGGATTGCCGTGTTTATCTACTTGGCCTTTTATTGGTCTCCATCCCTCTGCATCTACATTTAGAGCAACACGAATCACCCGATAAGGCGCAAGGAAGCCATCATCAATACCTTGCTTCAATGAATAGGTGTAAACAGGGTCTCCAAAATATTCAGTGTTGCTGGTTTCCTTCGTTTCCTTGGGTGTAGCCGTTAAACCGATATGGGTGGCTTTATTGAAATAGCTTAATATATCTCTCCAGGCGCTATCCTCCTTTGCACTCCCTCTATGACACTCATCGATCACAATCAAGTCAAAGAAATCAGGAGAGAATTGCTTATATACATTCTTTTCCTCTTCACCACCGGATAAACCCTGATATAGAGCCAGGTAAATCTCGTAACTCTTATCAACCATGCGTTGCTTCACTACAGTCATTTTATCCTTAAAGTGTTTGAAGTCGCCTCGCTTGGTTTGGTCGATCAAAGCATTTCTATCTGCCAAAAACAGAATCCTCTTTTTAGTTCCGGATTTCCATAATCGGTGAATGATCTGAAATGCCGTATAGGTTTTTCCGGTACCGGTGGCCATCACTAAAAGCAATCTGTTTTGTCCTTTTGCAATCGCCTCAACCGTTCTGTTTACTGCAATTTGCTGATAGTAGCGTGGCCTGCGACCACTGCCATCAAAGTAATATTCTTGCGAAACAACGGCTTCTTCTTTAGTAGTGGTAATGCCTTTATACTTTTTGTAAATCTCCCACAGTTGCGTAGGTGTAGGAAAATTTTCGAGGCTAAGTTCCTGCTCAATTCCTTCATCTTCTCGGCTTCTATCATGGAATAAGAAACCATCTCCGTTGCTGCTAAATACGCAAGGAATATCTAAAATTCGAGCATAGTCAATTGCTTGTTGAATTCCTGAGCGAACAGAATGTGTATTGTCTTTTGCCTCAACAATAGCAATAGGAATATTCGGTTTGTAGTATAGAATATAGTCTGCTCTTTTCCCTTTGCCTCTTGCGGTCAAACGGCCTCGCACAAAGATTTTTCCATCAGTAAAGGAAACCTCTTCTAATAGCTGAGTTTGTTTATCCCAACCTGCCTTTTCAATAGCTGGGGTGATAAACTTGGTGCAGATATCGCGTTCTGATAGGGTTCGTTTATCCATAAATAAAAATTATTCCGGCCAAAGCCCTTTTCTAAATTTGATTTTACCGGCCAATTCCTCCTGATCTTCTTCTAGGAGAAGATCCATGACCTTGTCATATTGTTCGGTGAAAATTTCAATAAAGCGTTTACCATCGATAAGGCTAATCGGTGTCTTTTCCGGATCGCCTGCGCTATCAATCGCCTTCTTTTGAAATGAGCTCAATGTGATGAAACAACCCTGATGAGCTGATTTCAAAGCCCCGCGTAGGTTTCTTATATCTCTTTCGCCAATAGCAGATTGCTCATATCGTTTAACCTGCACCTGGAGTTGAATTTTGGCTACACCCATTACATTCAATACACCTTCAAAGTCAATTCCACCATCACCGGTTTTGCCTTGGCGTTGCCTGGCTTCGAAACCTAAGGATTGTAACACATAACTCACCAACAATTCAAATTCATCGGAGTCTAATTCTAGTAATCTCTCTTTGATTTTATCGAACAGGTGATCAAGTTCAATAGCAGTTGCTACAACAGGAGCATCTTCCACTTTTTTACCAATGGCCTTTAAGACTTCACCTTCCTGCTTTACACGATATACGGTTTGCATAGAGCGAAGTGTATTTTGCAAAGGCACAGAGAAATTCTGTCTGTTAATGGGATCCTTTTGCCAATTCACCTCACGCACATAATTCCATGGCATCCCTGGTAGGGTTTTGAAGTACACATCAGATACAACCTCACCCACTAGCAGCATTTCATTATCATAAGGACATAAGAGAATGTCACCTTGCTTGATCTCAAACATGAAGCGATAGATCTGTCCAACATTGATCGCCTTCTGCATTTTTTTGTGAGAAGGGTATTCAACTTCGTAAGTCCTTTCAATTTCCTCACGGCTTTGCGGCAGTGTTTGGTGGTTATTAAACCAGCCAATGGCTGCAATGCCCAATTCTTTGAATTGATTAGTGAATCTTCCGTAGTCTGCGCGTATGATATAAACTGCCATAATTTATTTTTCTCCGGAGGGTTCATTCCCCTCTCTCTCCGTGTTAATCGTTTTATACTGCTTTCAATCCAATAGATTTAGCTACTGTTTTAATCGTTTCCTTCGCTACCTTTTCGTTGTCCACCACATCAAATACCCGGTCTGCCAACCAATAAGTCAGCAGCTCTTCCTCACTCACCTGTAGGAGTTTGGCCAGTTTGGGTATCCACTCTCTCTTTGCCCGGCGATCGCCTCTTTCAATATTGCTGAGCATAGGCGAATCAATGTCTAAATGATAAGCCACCTGGCGCTGCAACAATCCCTGGGCTTCACGCAATGCTCTGATCTTCTTCCCAAAAAGGTATTCCATACTACTCGTTTTACGACTTGTCAGTGTACTGACAAATATAGCAATATATAACCAAATGAAGATTCAGTATTATGTGTAGTTGGATTTGGTTGGGGATGGTTTGTGATGATAGAGAAATAATTATGATGAGCTAAACCCTGTGCACATAAATCTGTGGCAGTAGGGAGTTTTTGAATGGCTCTAAGCCTTAAATCCGGTTTTTCTGCCTCAAAATGTGATTTTTTGCTAAAAACCCTTGTTTTGAATGTCCTTATGTAATATATTTGTGAGCTAATCACAAAAAACGGCAATTATGATTCTGAAATTTGCCTTCGAAAACGTTCTCTCGTTTAAAGAGCCACAAGAGCTATCAATGATCGCTTCTGCCAAGCAAGAGCGATTGTTTGATGATAGCCAAAACTATGTGGAAAATGGAAAAGATATAAAAACACTGAGCACGGGTGTTTTATATGGTGCAAATGCCAGTGGCAAGAGTAATTTGATTAAGGCGCTTGCGCATTTTCATCGCTATGTAATTACCGGAAATCAAAATCTCGATAGCCTGGAATTAGCTGTTCCGTGTTTTCAACTTGCGGCAGATAACGCAAAGAAACCGGCAGTTTTTGAAGTAGAGTGTTTTTGGAAAGGGAAAAGTTATCGCTATGGATTTAGCATTTTGCGCACTGGTATTGAAGAGGAGTGGTTGTATGTTAAGGATAGTCGAATTACTGAAGTGTTCAATCGTAAGAAGCAGCAATTTTCTATACCGGCTAAAAACAAAATCCTCCATGAATTGACCTCTAAGAAAATGGTTCATTCAAAGGCTTTTTTAGTAACTATTGGAGCCCAATTTAATGATTCCGCTTGCGCTGGTTTTTTAGATTGGTTGCATCACCTCAACATTATTTCCGGAATAGATGATCGCCTCTACAGAGATTATACGGTAAGAAGAATGAAGGAGAGTAAAGAGTTTAGCCGTAAAGTAGTTGAGCTTATCAAGTTTGCCGATTTTGGAATCGAGGACATTTCTATTAATTCAATACCCGGACAAAACATAAAATTTACCGTGGGTGCTAAATCCGGTGTTGAAGTAGAGCCGAGTACAATTGATGATTTGGTATCAAAGCGATTTGTTTTGAATTCAAAAGGGAAACCAGAATTAAAAGATTTTCAATTTGGACAATTTGAATCTGAAGGCACACAAAAGTTTGCACATATAGCAGGCCCTATATTGGATGTGTTGGAAAAGGGTAGCACCTTGGTGATTGATGAATTAGATACAAAGTTGCATCCTGAACTTACTGAGCGATTGGTATTGATGTTTCATAATAAGGAGATTAACAACAAAAATGCGCAGTTAATTTTTACCTCACATAACACCAATTTGTTGGGAGCGAAAATTTTTAGGAGAGATCAGATCTTCTTTGTTGAAAAGGATTCATTCGGAGCTTCTCAATTGTATTCATTAGCTAATTTCAAAAAGAACGGCAAGGGTGCACGAAATGATGAAGATATTGAAGCGAATTATCTGAAAGGTAAATACGGGGCATTACCATTTTTAGGGGACTTTGATAACACTTTAAATCGTTAGGGAATGCCAAGAAAAACGATTTCAAGAAGTCCTATAAAAGGCCATCGTATGCAGCAGCTCAGGAATCTGCGACAGACCTTTATGATTTTTACTGAAGGGGAAACAGAAGAAGGATACTTCAAGCAATTCAAAGTACGTTGCAAGACGGTGAAAGGAGGTCATGCTTTGAAAATTGTGGAAGAAGCCATCGTGCAAAAGAAAAATCTGAAAAGAGCATACGATCAGTACTGGGTAGTGCTAGACAAAGACAACACAAGCGTTGATGATTTTTTGAAAGCCATTCAGCTTGCTGAAAGAAACAAAATGCGTGTTGCCTACAGTTGCGACGCGTTTGAAATATGGTGGTTATTTCATTTCATGCAAATCAAATCACCCATTCCCCCTAAAGAATACGAGCGCAAGATCAAAATATATATCAAGGAATACTCTATGAGAAACAAAGGCCTTCAACAGGGTGAGACAATGTGGTTAATGCTTAACGAGAAACTCAAAACTGCCATTTTTAATGCCAAGAAGGCACACAATCAGTTCTCGTCACCCAAAGATGCTTTTAACCAAAGCGTTACAACTGTATATCAGCTTGCAGAGATTCTAAACAATCAAAATCGATTTTGATAATTTAGAATAGCAGGTGATTTTTGATTTTTATCCAAAGAGAAATAAGCATTTTGTGCATAGTCCAAAGTGACAACCGAAAGAAATCAAATATTTAAGGCACTTTTTGTATGACATATCATTCACTAAAGCCTAAAATGCCGCTTAATGAATGATATATCGGACAATAAGCATGAGTTTCCATGATTATTTTTCTGATGATTGTTCATTCATCATTTGCTTCACCTCTTGCACCTTGTAAAAACAGCGTTTGCCAATTTTGGATGATTTTATTTTTCCCTGGCTAACATAATTGCACAAAGTCCTACGACTGATGCCGAGCATCTTCATCACACATTCGCTATCCACCCATTCATGCGCAAACTGATCCACCGGATTTTTCATGCGTTGCAGTTCGGCATGCATCGCATCAATCTTTTCCAGCAGCGTTTTATAAGCTTGCGTTTCTATGGTGATTACTTCCATTACGAAACGAATTTAATAGCTTTTATATTCACTTGAAAGTCCGCGAACGCTGGCGAACATAAAAGAAATGAACGCGAACGAAAACGAACGTTTGCGGAAAGTCGAAAGCAACCTAATTGTGCTTTTGTTTGCTGATAGATGGATGTAAATACTTTCATTGAGCAACGAAAATATTCACTCATACTTTATGAAAAAAGAGCGTAGACAGATATAGACATAATATTATTATTAAAGACAAAATTGGACAGAATGAGAATGGAATCATCTGTTCAAATGTTCATTGTTCATCTGTTCATCGCTTCAAATATGAACAGAGAAAAACATGTAGTGAAAAACAAAAATCAACAAGAAAAAACAACATTAAAAGATTTCTATTATCTTCGTTTTGTCGTTCTTTTTTGTTGCTTATTTGTTACTCAACAAACATCAAATTTGACGAGTAGTTGCTTTCTTGTTGCTCGAAAAAATTTCAGAAAGCCACGCTGGCATGGGGTTTCAGCGTTTTTTGTTGCTTATCGTTTCATGTATCGGGAAGTGAGATGACTTGAGCAAATCGATTTAGTTCTAAGCAAAACAAAGCAGATTTATATACATTTTCTGTTTAATAGTTTTTGTTGATTGGTATTGTATCGTGTTGTAATGCAATGTATTGATTTAGTTTTAAATATTGTTGGACCTATAGTCATGTGGAATTTTTTGTTTAATTTTTCAAACATCGTACAGATAAAAATTCAGTTTTACTCATTCCGTACTCTGATCCAAAAAAATTAGATGCAATAAGCCAACCAGTACTTGCGCTATTTGAATTGGCTGTCAAACTCCAAAACCAAGAACTTTCACTTATATAATAATCCCCCAACCCTCCGGGTAAAGCCGAGAATCCTGTCAAGTTGTTTGGGTCCATGCTTGAATTGTTCCAATAACTTGTGCCCGCAACAGACACTCCATTACTTGCAAGGGCATTTCCATTGTTCGCGACATAATTTTCAAGAATACTCCAATCATTATCATTTGGAACATGCCAACCCAAAGGACATAATTCTCTTAAATCTGAAACGGCAAACCAGTTGTATTGTTTTCCATATGGACAAGCATAACTAAGAGTATTTCCTGGATATTGCCAAGTCCCGCCAATTGGATTTTGAATTGAATTAATAATATCTCCATTTCTGTAAATGCTTACACCTAGATTTTCAGCCATCCACTCCTGAGTCCCAATGACAATGGTTTTATATGAATTTCCTTCTTGGTCTATCACAGTCCCATAAGTTAAATTGGGATTATGAACATTAATTGCACCACATGTATGGCTACTCGAATTTACGGTTCCTTGGTTATTTAAAAGACTTATTCCAGGAACAATAATACTATGACCTCCTATTGACAGAGAATCTCCGGTGCTGCTTACGAAGACGGATGTATTATTTGCAAATAATGCATAAGGCACACTCAACATCTGTTGCGTTCCAAGGTCAATATTTCCATTTCCGTTATTCATAGCCACCTGAAGGAATTTTGTACCGCTGCCCCAGTTGATAGCACTGAAAGTACCAACAGATGGAGTTCCTTGCCCAACATTCAAGTTGATTAAGCCCAAGGCATTGCTGGTGGTGCTGTGATTTTCTTGGTATTCAGTTGTTCCATCAACCGCATTGTTGTGAATGGTGAAGGTAATGGTAACGGCTTGGTTGGCAATCACGCTTCCATCCGCATTCCTGAGAACCGCTTGGTAAGGGATGGCTTGAGGACTTTGGGCAATTGCGCTAAAAACGCAGAGAAATAAAAACGGTAATGCAATAATTTTTTTCATACAATTGTTATTGCAGTAAAAGTAAGTCGATAATCCAAAATTGATATCTATTGCTACTTATTTCTTTTGTGATATTTAAACGGATTTGTACCTTATTTGTACCTCAAGTAAGTTTGTTTTTCTAAAAGTCTTGTTATCATTGGTTTTCAGCTAATGGGTTACATTTTGTATCGGCAAATAAACGCCGATAATCAACGATAAACAAAAACAACAATTGATAACGAAAACCCTTGCTAGTCAAGGGTTTTCGCGTTTTTAGACCAACTGTCAATTTTCGTCATTTTGGGCGTTTTGCACCCATTTTGTTGCTCATCTGTATGCCAGATATTTTGAGCAACATGTCAGCAACAATTTTAGAACATAAGAAAAAAATTTGCACCACCCTGCACCATGCTGCACCACCGTGCACCACGCTGCACCATAAAGGCGAAATGACAATGACTGCTAGTAAACACCCAATTCCGAAAATTTGTGTTTTCTGCCAAGAAGCCTTCTCGGCACGAAAAAACACCACCTTGTACTGCTCTCACAAATGTGCCTCCAGGGCCTATAAAGAGAACAAAAGGCAGGAGAAGTTACTCCAAGATAAAGCTCTTGTAAAAAGCCAATTAACAGCCCCAGTAGTGCTGCTTCAAGCAAGGGAGGTTTTGAGCGTAAATGAGGTGGGTTTGTTGCTCGGAGTGAGTCGATGGACAGTCCAACGAATGATTCGAACCAATAAAATCAGAACATTCTCCATTGGTACCAGGCGATTAATCCTGCGTGAAGAATTAGATAAACTTTTAAAATCCAAATAAATATGAGAGTAACACTTAGAATGCGTCCGTTAAAGACAGGAAGAATTAGTCTTTACCTAGATCACTACCCACCAATTATACACCCAGAAAGTGGTAAAATTACCCGGTGGGAATACCTTGATATGTATCTCTACAATCCTCCTAGAGATGAGATGGAGAAACGACATAACAAGGACATGGAAACATTGGCTCGATCCATTGCATCCAATCGCCAGCTCGATAGATTGGCAGGAAAGTTCGGCATCAAACGTAGTTCACAGTTTGATGACTTCCTGCCATTCTATGAAAAGCAAATGAACAAATGGAAGGGCAATCCGAATACCCATGGTGGTTGGGTAGCATCATATAAAACCTTTCTTCAGTTTTGTAAAGGTCAATGCAACTTTGGGGATATCACTCCGCAGTTCATCAATGAATACAAGGAGTTTCTTCAGAAGAAAGCCACTCGCATCAATTCACCCAAAATGCGGATTTCGGAAAATTCGTGCTATACCTATTTCAATAAACTCAGAGCAACTGTGCGTGAAGCCATGGTCTTTGGACACATGATTAGTAATCCTTTTGATGCGGTGAAAGGAGTGCAACAACCTGAAACCTATCGGGAATTTTTAACCAAAGAGGAACTATTGAAATTGTATAATACGCCTGCGGAATCCGATACGCTTAAACGTACATGTATGTTCTCAGCTCTTACAGGTTTACGGTTAGGTGATGTTGTAAAACTTCGAGGCGAACAAATTCAACACTCCGAAAGCTTAGGATATTTTATTCGCTTCACACAAAGTAAAACCAAAGGGATGGAAACTTTACCTATATCAGATGAAGCATTGAGTTTATTGGGTGCTTATGAAGAATCAAGCGATAGGATTTTTGGTGATTACAATTTCCAAAGAGACTATGCGCATTTGAATCGTTGGTTGCAACGTGCAGGCATTCGAAAGAAAATTACCTTCCACAATTTCAGACACACTTTTGCAACCTTACAACTAGCGGAAGGAACCGATATCTATACAGTTTCAAAATTGCTTGGACACAAACACATTCATACCACACAGATTTATGGAAAGGTGATGGATACAACGAAAACAAAAGCGATGAAGAGTATTCAATTGGGTATCACTACTGACAATAATGAACAAGAATGATGAAAAATGTCAGTGACAAATTGGCTGAATGTCAGCGTGATACGGAGACAAAATTTGCTTTCTTGAATTTGCGTAGTAGAAAAATTTACCACGCAAAAGTAGACTTGTTTAGACGTTTTGATACACTATGAGACAGTGTTTTTGTAGCAACATGAACCCTTTAAAAATCGATAATTAAAAAAAGGAAACCAAAGATTGTGGCACGGTTCTTTTTTTGATGCAGGGTGAGTAAATGTTTTAAAATGAAAGAAAGTATTACTCACCTACAAGCATTCATCACAGAGTTGGTGAATGAAGCTGTTCAGACTGCATTAGAACAGCATCAAGACGCATCAGCTACCGAACTGGTAGAGAACAATCAGAAAGCGGAAGTGCTCAGTGCCGACCAGGCAGCGGAGTTTCTGCACATCGCCAAACAAACTTTGTACTCAATGACGAGTAGAAGAAAAATCCCCTTCTATAAGAATGGTAAGAAGATTCTATTTCGCAGAGGCGATTTAGAGGAATGGTTGAACTCAGGGAAGCATGAACAGATTAGTAAAATTGAAAAGGATGCCAGGAACTATGTTCGTCAAAATCCTATTAAGCGATGATCCCAAGTCATGACAATCAAGATGAAGAGATATATTGGGTACCTGATGAAGTAGAAAATACGGAATTGAATTTTGATGATTCTGTATTTGACTTGATTCCAGATTGCTTACAGCCTTTGTTTATAGTGGCATCTAATAAGCAAGAGCGAGATGTAATACTACTGGGAGCAATTACCATACTATCAGGTTGCTTGCCGAATGTTTATGGTATTTATGACAATCGACTAGTGTACCCCAACCTCTTCACATTTATTGATGCACCTGCTGGAGCTGGTAAAGGTATTTTGAATTTTGTACGACTATTGGCCACTCCGATTCATCAAGCCAAACGTGAAGAGTCAAAAAAACTTCAGCAAGAGTTTGAAGCAAAACTCAATAGTAAGAAAAAGGACAAGGATAGTTCGGAAGGATTTATTCCACCGCCACCCTGTAAAATGTTAATCATACCGGTTAACAACAGTGCAAGTTCATTTCTACATACGCTATCTGAAAACAACGGAACTGGAATTCTATTTAGCACAGAAGCTGATACCTTGAGCAATTCTTTAACACAGGACTGGGGAAATTTCAGTGATGTGTTACGTTGTGCTTTTCATCATGAGACTGTAGAAATTCAGCGAAAGACAAACAAAGAATACATTTCATTAGAGGCTCCGAAACTTACGGTGTTTCTTACCGGGACACAAGGACAGTTAAAACGCCTGATTCCTGATGCAGAAAACGGTTTATTCAGTCGTTTCATGTATTATTCCATGAAGAGTGTCCCATTTTTCAAAGATGTATTTGAACGCAGAGGGACAGTTCCGGGACAAGAGTTCATGGAATTGGGACAGCAAATGTTCTTGCTCTATGAATTATTGAATAGGCTTGGGACACCCATAGAATGTACCCTTGGTAAATCCCTACAGGTAGAATTTCAAGAGAACTTCTCTCAATTATTGAAATCGTATTTCAAGGATACAGGCGATAAGATTTTGGCATCACTACATCGTACTGGTTTGATTTGTTTTCGAATCACCATGGTACTTACAACTTTGCGCCAGTATATCGACCAAAGGCAGTCGTTTACAAACACATTGGAATTGAATGAATCGGATTTCAAAGTTGCGTTGAGTTTAGCAAAGCATTTGCTCAGTAATAGTGCTAAACACATGGCTGAAATGCCTGGAGTCAATAATGACATCATTAAGCACAGAAAGCTCGAATTCATGATTGAGATGTTGCCTGATACATTCACAAGGAAGGAAGCGAATGAAATTGGTGAAGGATTAGGAATTTCCTTGGCAACCCTTACAAGGTATTTATCCAGTGATGCTTTTGAGCGAACAGGGCATGGAAGGTATCGCAAAAAAGATGCTCAGAGGACGGGCGATGAGCCAATGAGTATTTGAGCAAATGATGATTTCAACCCTATAGAATAGAAAAACCAATGAATCAGAATTTAATAGCACAAGCTTTAGAGCTTCAAAAATAAGGATTGAGTATCCGTCAAATTGCAGCGGAACTCAACATAAGTAAAAGTCAGGTGTTTCGTTGGCTTAATGGACAATCAGGCAATGGAGGCAACACCTTGCCCATTGACCAGATTGCCATAGCCACCAACACATCACAATCAGTCAAACACAAAAATCAAAATAA
>JACCDL010997075.1_pt1 | contig 47042 bp, 102 predicted proteins | sample 7441931 | NCBI WGS metagenome assembly JACCDL01 (sample SAMN15323437, study PRJNA562643) | freshwater metagenome | isolation source: river surface water | place: USA:Blue River Watershed | collected 2017-08-16
CAATGGGGTAGAAAAAATGAAATTATATCAAAGTAAGGATTGGCTTCGCAGAAGATATGTTATTCAAAGAAAAACAGTAACTGAAATTGCTACTGAGTGTCAAGTTTCTGCTATGACTATACAAAGATATTTAGAAAAATTTGGATTAATTAGAAAATGATCAAAACAATTTTTATTATTGGAGAATCACAAATAGCATACATGTCAGGAGGAGCAGTACACTCTGGACCCCCAAAAGCATTAGAATTTGGTTCATATTCAAGAATTAAAAATGGGTACAACCTAGTATTTTTGTGGCAGCACAGTAGAACTGCTTTTAAAGTAGATTTTAATTATTTAGAAGATTTGTTTAAAGATCACGTAGATAATTTAAATGAGTCAGCTGTGATAGTGTCAGAATTTGGCGGAATGGATGCTGCGCTGGGGCAATATCAAAAGCATAACAATATGTCTGAAATTATGACAAAGTATACTTCTGAATGCATTAAGTTTGCAGATAAATATAAAGCTAATTTAGTTTTTATGGCCCCCTGGTGGCAAGTAGATGACGATAATGTTTATCAACTATGGCATGATATAACTGATTTGTTAAAAGATATATCACAAAAAAATAACTTGCCAGGACCTATAGAAATAATGTATACTGTTTTAAGTAGACAATACGATGTTTTAGATGAATGGAAACACCATACTCCAGAGGATTCTGAGAGAATAGTAGAATATACTATATCACAAATAGAAAAGATATATAATGCTTGAACCAGTATTCCCAGATTCACAAGAATTTAAATGTCAGGATTTATACCTTCTAACAGTTGGAACCGCAGCAGGTAAAGAAATTTTAGAAACCTGCCATGAAATTGCACACATGCTCGTAAAGAAAAATATTGCATATGGCAATTCGGCCTTAGATCCAATTAGAATATTTTCTAAAGCTGGGTCAAGAGAGCAGCTACATGTAAGAATTGATGATAAATTAAATAGGCTTATGAAAGGAACCGATTACCCTGGAGACAATGATATTGATGATTTAATTGGGTATTTGGTTCTATTAAAGATTGCCAAGTCTCAATCCATTTGATTTTTTAGTCAACCAGGAATATAATAGGCATATATGGAAATTGAATTAGCTGATCATTATGATCGCATGAATAAGGTTGTTGGTGAACTTTTAAAGGGTAACAGCCCAACCCAGATTGCCTCTATAACAGGTTTTAAGCGGGCAGATGTTGTTGGGTATATAGATGAATGGAAACAGGTCGTTAGAAGCGATTCTGGGGCTCGTGAGAGGGCAAAGGAAGCAGTCTCTGGGGCAGACCAGCACTATGCGATGCTCATCAAAGAGGCTTGGAAAACAGTAGAGGATGCTGATACTCAGGGTCAGCTTAATGTTAAAGCTACTGCCTTAAAACTAATTGCAGATATTGAAGGTAAAAGAATTGGTATGCTGCAAGAGGTAGGACTCCTGGACAACGCAGAGTTAGCCACACAGCTAGCAGAGACAGAGCATAAGCAGGATATTTTAGTTAAGATATTAAAAGAAGTAACTGCTACTTGTCCAAAATGTAAGCTAGAGGTAGCAAAAAGACTTTCTCAAATTACTGGTGTTGTTGAGCCAGTTGTACTAGAGGCAGAGCAGGTTGATGGATCTTAATTTTAATGACCTGATAGACATTCTAGACGGAGAAGAATTTGAAGAGCGTCCAGTAGATTTGCGTACTTTTGTAACTAGCCCAGAGTATCTTGGGCTACCACCTCTTTCTGAATATCAATACACTTTAATTGAAAAATCTTCTCAAATTTATAAAGAGTCTACTTTGATTAAGTTATTTGGTGAAGAAGAAGGTCGTCGTATATTTAAGCAAACATGTAATGAAATTATTGCACAGCTTGGAAAAGGATCTGGCAAAGATTACTGCTCTACAATATCTGTAGCATATCAAGTATATCTTTTATTATGCCTTAAAGATCCAGCAACATATTATGGAAAGCCACCTGGAGACACAATTGATATTCTCAATATTGCTATTAACGCACAGCAAGCTAATAACGTTTTTTTCAAAGGATTTAAAACAAGAATAGAAAGATGTCCTTGGTTTGCTGGGAAGTATGATCCCAAAGCATCTGAAATTAAATTTGATAAAAATGTTAGCGTCTACTCTGGCCACTCTGAAAGAGAAGCCTGGGAAGGATATAACGTTTTGACTGTAATTCTTGACGAGATTTCAGGTTTTGCAACAGAAAATACAACGGGACACGATCAAGCTAAAACTGCTGATGCTATATACGATATGTATAGAGGATCTGTTATATCTCGTTTCCCAGAGTATGGCAAAATCATTTTGCTTTCATTTCCACGTTTCAAGAATGATCCAATTCAAAAATTTTACGAATCAGTTATTGCAGAAAAAGAAGTAGTTATAAGAAGTAAGGTTTTAAAGATGGATGACGAGTTGCCAGATGGGACGGAGGGTAATGAGATAACTGTAGAGTGGGAAGAAGATCATATACTGTCTTATAAAATACCACGTACATATGCAATTAAAAGACCGTCATGGGAAGTAAATCCAACTAAAAATATAGAAAATTATAAGGTCGAGTTTTATAAAAATATGCCAGACGCATTAGGTAGATTTGCCTGTATGCCCTCTGAAGCTGTTGACGCTTTTTTCAAGTCAAGAGAAAAAATAGAAAAAGCTTTTAATAACACAGCGTTAGCAGTAGATAAATTTGGAAGACTAGAATCATGGTTTGCACCAGATCCAGATAAAGAATATTTTATACACGTAGACTTAGCACAGAAGCATGACCACTGTGCAGTTGCTATGTCTCATGTAAATAAGTGGGTAAACGTTAAGGTTACTGATTCTTATTCGCAACCAGCACCTATTGTTGAGGTTGATGCTGTGATGTACTGGACTCCTACATCAGATAAGTCAGTAGATTTTACTGAGGTAAAAGACTACATCTTGTCCCTAAGAACTGCTGGTTTTAAAATTAGACTCTGCACATTTGATAGATGGAATTCGCATGACATGATGCAACAGTTAAAGCAATATGGAATTAATACTGAGACTCTATCTGTTGCAAAAAAACATTATGACGACATGGCAATGGTGGTTCTTGAAGAGAGAGTAAGCGGGCCAAGCATTCCTCTTTTAATAGATGAATTATTACAGCTAAGGATAATGAGAGATAAGGTTGACCACCCAAGAAAGGGATCAAAGGATTTATCGGATGCCGTATGCGGCTCTATATATAATGCTATAAGTAAAACTAAGTTTAATATTAATCAAGAAATAGACATACATACTTATGATTCCATAAGATATGATAATCAGGAAGAAGAGGTTAGGCTAAATATGATAAGGCCACCTAGGATGCCTCAAAATTTATCTTCAGTTCTTGAGGGAATGGAAATATTATGAGTATATATCAAGATCAAGCTAAAGAGTGCAAGTGTTGCGGAAAGCATGTACCATTGCCTATAGTATTAAAAGAGTATCATGGAATTAAGGTTTGCCCAACCACATTTGATAATATTTTGGAGTATAGAAGACTTTGGTTGCTGACTGGATCAAGACCTCAAGGAAGTATTAGAAAGCATTTTTCTGAGTATGTGCAGCAAATTGTTGAGTCCGAATACATTAAGGATAAAAATGACAGCGGAATATGAAATAAATGAGCATGAGGTTGTAGAGGTCAGTGATGTATTCCATAACACATTATTTGAAGCAATTCTTAATGAAGAAAGCAATATAAATTACGACTATAATGATGAGACATTGAAGTATATTTATACAAATAATTTTGAACACTACGGATTAAATACAACCGAACCTTACGGGTTAAAATACAATTTTAATGAAAACGGGTACAGGTCAAATACATTTTCAATAGGTACCGAAATGCTTGTTACTGGATGCTCGTTTACTTTTGGATCAGGTATTGAAGAAGAATTTAGGTGGGGAGACATTCTATCAAAAAAACTAGGTATGTCTTACTCTAACTTAGCGCTACCTGCCAGTAGTGTTACAAGGCAAGTTAGAGATATATTTGAATATTTCAAAGAGTATGGTCATCCAAAATATATATTTGCAATGTTTCCAGTATTTAACAGAATGGAAATTGTATCTAATCCAAAATACCTTAAAGTTGGTGCTTGGGAAAGATCAATAAAAAAATTTAAAAAACACAATTCTAACAATAAAACAGAGCTTTATAGGCAAACCTCAAACATTAACATGATACCTATGAATCAAAAATTTTTAACTCATCCTCTTATTATTGAAGATATAATGCCTTCCGAGACTCCGCAGTTCTATGCTAGTTTGCATATACAGATGCTTCAGCAGTATTGTGATCTAGCTGGGATTAAGTTTATTTGGTCTACTTGGCATCATCCACAAAATCAAGTTTTAGAAAAAGTAAATGAAAAATATCCAAATACATTTAAAAACATGGTTTATACAAATCCAAATGGATGGGTGTACAATAAGCAAACAAAAGAATATGATTATATTGAAAATAAAGAAATAGTAAAATGTCATGAAGATTACAAGGTAGAGTCTGGAGACATGTTTCATATGGCTAGAGACATTGAGTTTGGGATAGAATGGGCTCATTGGGGTACCCATAGGCATCTTCATGTTGCAGAAGCATTTGAAAATTATTTTAGGAATAATTTAAAATGATGATAGAGGATATACATAAATACATTTATGTATATTTTATAAAAGTTGTAAGAAAAATAAAAAAAAGAAAACCTGAAGACTACACTTATTAAGTGTTGACGTAGCTCCTTGTTATAGATATAATATGTATCTAGCACCAGTAGCTTAGTTGGTTAGAGCCCCGAACTCATAATTCGGTAGTCGTAGGTTCAAGTCCTACCTGGTGCACAAAAGGAGAGTAATGGAAGACGAAGAGTACATCGAAAGACTTCAACATTATCTTGATATTGGAGCCATACGTGAAGCTGGAATAGATGAAAATGGTGAAATTATATACGAGATAGATGAAGATCATACAAAACAGCTTGCTCCAGAACTTTGGGAATCACACATGGAGTATATCGATAATTCATTTTTAGATCTATATAAAGATGGCCATGTTGAGGTAGAATATGATGAAGACCTAAATGCAATTATGCATTTAACTAAAGAAGGTTATGCTATTGCTTTAGAAAAAGGTTTAATTCCGATAGACATGGATGGAATACCAGATAATTAAAATGGATTTTTCATCAGAATCTTTTGAAAATAGAAGATTTTTATTTCAAAATATAGCTAGAGTCCTGCCAGATAACCCGTGGGTAATAAAGGCTACTGAAAAAATGAAAACATACTCAAAAGACGAGTATGCTATTATGCTTCAAGAAGCGTATAGTTTTCAAGACGAATTTGATAGGGCAGTAGAGTTAAAAATATCTGCAAAAACAGAAGAAGGTAAAAAATTATTTATTTTATTTATTAAGCATATAAATTGGTTCTTCGAGATAGATGAATCTTCTTATAAGGAATTATTAGAGCTTTGTAGTCCAAGTGCCAGCCAGTTTCTTATTGTTAATAAATCATATTCAAGTTTATTATTTGATATACTTGTTGAGTATAAATCAGAGTTAGGAATATAATGAAGGCGATTGTTGTAAAGTCATTTGGCGGCCCAGAAGTTATGGAGTATACTGATTACCGTGAGCCTACTCCTGTAAAAGATCAAGTTTTAGTAGAAACAAGAATGATAGGTGTAAACTATGCAGACACATATCAAACTGAAAATAGCTACCTAGTTCAATCACTTCCTCCAGTCATACCTGGCATTGAAGCGTCTTTTAAATTAAACGGTGATCTTTTTATTGGACATGCTTCAAGTGGTGCATATGCAGAAAAAATGCTTGTAAAAAAAGATAGAATGTTTAAGGTTCCAGAGGGTGTAACAGAGCAAGAGGCACTTTCTGTAATATGTCAGGGTACTACCGCATATGGAATTGTAAGAGATATGTGTAAAATAAAAAATGATGATTTAGTTTTAATCAATGGAGCCTCAAGTGCTGTCGGAATAATATTAGTTCAGTTGTGTAAATTGTATGGAGCATCTGTGATAGCAGTTGCTGGAAGCCAAAATAAAATAGATAATTTAAAAAACTTAGGAGCAGATTTTGTTTCTTTAGACAATTTAAATGAAATAAAACAAGTAATTAAAGCTATAGGAAGAAAACCAAATGTTGTTTTAGAATCGTATGGCGGAAAGCATTTTATGGACTACTACAGCATGCTAGAGTCTGGAGGGCACATATGTTCCTATGGTGCTTCCTCAAGAGAAGGATTGCCCTCTATTCAAATTAGAGAGCTTTTAAAGGATAGCAAGATTGTTTCTGGATTCTGGGGTACTAAGATATTTGAAAACAATGATAGGTTAAGTGCAGCGGTTAATGATTTATTTAATTTAATTAAAGATAAAAAAATAAAAATTATTATTGGTGATGTAATGAGTTTAGAGAATGCAAAAGTAATGCACGAAAAAATACGAAGTAGAGATACTTTTGGAAAGCTTATTCTAGTAAATAAAATGAATGCAGATCTCAGTAATGAAATTTAATATTAAAGATAATTTAATTGAAAATAAATATTTTGGAATATTAAATCCAAACTCTGAAGATTTTTTAATGCCATATGAAAAAGATTTGGGTATAGAGCCAAGCCACGAGATTACCTATAAATATAATAATGTCGGATTCAGATGCGATGATTTTGTAGAAGAGCATAATGGTCTACACGTATTATTTGCTGGATGTTCAGAAACAGAAGGGGCATCTAATAAAATAGAAGACGTTTGGTCTTATATCTTATATAATAAAATTCAAGAAATAATTCCAGCATCTGGCTACTATAATGTTGGTAAAGCTGGACTTACAATATCAGCAGTAGTAATGAATATATTTCAATATATGTATGATTATGGAATGCCAGACTATATATTTGTGCAATTTCCAGATCAAACAAGGTATGTAACTTGGTCAGAAGAAGATGGTCTTTATCCAAAGTACCAGGTTCTTGGCGATAATGCCAGTGACATAAAGTGGGATATATTTTTTACAAAGCATAAAGAGCCAGAAGTTTTAAATATTAATATTTTATATAATTATTTATTATTAAAAAACTTAATTCAGTTTTGCCATATAAATAATATAAAATTAATATGGTCTAGCTGGCATAGCCCGAGCATTGAAAAATTTAGTTCCAATACAAGTATGCTAGACGGTTACATTGATACAAGCACACTCAATAAAGAGCATTGGGATATTAAAATAAAGGACCTAAAGGCAAGAGATGGCTATCACTTTGGCAGAGGTTTTCACAAAATATGGGCAACAAAATTCTATGAGGCATTTTTAAATGATAAAAATAATTAGAAGGCTAATTGTTAAGAGAAAAATTAAAAAAATGATGAGGAAAAATAGGTATACCTACTAATGATAATTTTAGGAATTAATGAAACATCTCATGATGCATCTGTTTCTTTAATCAAAGACGGAGAAATTCTTTTTGCTGCACATTCAGAAAGATACAGTAAAAAGAAAAATGACTGGTATAACAATGTAGATATATACAAAGATATGCTTAATTATGGAACTCCAACACACATAGCCTATTATGAAAGACCTCAATTAAAAAGATCTAGATTGGTATTGCGTGGAGGAGCTGGAGACTGGAAGCCAAATATTCCTATGGACTTACCAGTTAAATACTTTTCTCATCATCACTCGCATGCAGCAGCTGGTTACTATACAAGTAAGTTTGACGATGCAGTTATTGTAGTTTTAGATGCAATTGGAGAATATAATACTTCTACGATATGGGTCGGAGAAGGAGAAAGTATTAAGTTAAAGTTTAAGCAAAATTATCCAGTGAGCTTTGGATTATTTTATTCAGCATTTACTCAGCTAGTCGGACTAATACCAAATCAAGAAGAGTACATCCTTATGGGAATGGCTGGTTATGGTGATCCAAATAAGTATTTAAAAAAAGTTTTAGAATATTTCCCATCACCCTATAAACAAAAATATAATTTTCACAAAGGCATACATGACTGGGGTCACATATCTGGAGACCAAGATAAATTTGATATAGCTGCCGCAGTTCAGGTTGTTTATGAAAGCAATTTAATGCAATTTATGCATATGGCAAAGAGCGTAACTGGTAAAGATAATCTTGTTTTTATGGGAGGCTGTGCTTTAAACTGTTCTGCTAATACAAAACTATGGAAAATATTTAAAGATATTTGGATTATGCCAAACCCAGGAGATGCAGGCAGCTCTTTAGGAGCAGCAGCAGCTTTATATGGAAAACACATAAATTGGAAAGGGCCTTATCTTGGCACAGATATACATGGTGCTTGGCCAAGGCACGAGATATTAAAAGAGTTAAAAGAAAATAAAATTGTAGCAGTAGCTTCAGGAAGGGCGGAGTATGGTCCAAGAGCTTTAGGAAATAGGAGCATCCTTGCAGATCCAAGAGATCCTGATATCAAAGATAAAGTTAATCAGATTAAACAAAGAGAAAAGTTTAGGCCATTTGCTCCAGTTGTTTTAGAGCATTTTGCACATGAGTGGTTTGATATGCCTACTAGGTCTACGCCTTATATGCAATATGCTGTTAGATGCAAGCAGCCTGATAAGATACCTTCGGTTGTACATATTGATGGTACATCAAGAGTGCAAACGGTAAATGAATATAATCATCCTGAGCTACATATGCTATTAAGGCAGTGGTATTGGGAAACTGGCGTACCAATATTATTAAATACTAGCTTGAATATCAAAGGTCAGCCACTCCTGAATGATGAAAATGATATAATTGAGTGGCAAAATAGATACAACACTAAAATATACGGAGGCAATAATGTTTTATAACAACCCCAATGTAGAAAAAATTGGACACAAGGTTTACATATATCGTAATTTTGTTTCTCCAGAAAAAATGGAAGAAATAAATAATGTTATTAAAAATATAAAGGTTGATGATTTAAGAGTAGACACCTCAGATCATACAATAGATTGGTATTATGATAAATTTACTCAGCCAATATATGAACTATATGATGTATGGAAAGACTTAAATGAATTATTACTTCCAGAATATTGTGTTCACCCATGTCTTACTTTAATTAGTACAAAAGAAGGCGAAGAGATGTACGCACACTCCGATAGCCCAGGAGAAGATATGGAAGATGAACTTATAGCCTCAGACGTATGGAATACTTGCTGCGTAATACATTATGGTGCGATTGTTTATTTTGGTGATTTTGAGGGCGGAGAAGTCTACTACCCTAATCTAGATTCTGATGGAAATTTTGTTGGTAATGAAGAACCACTTAAGGCAGGAAAAGAATTTAGAGTTAAGCCAAATGCTGGAGATTTAATTATTCATGGAGCGCACAGTGATACATATCACGGAGTAAAAACCATAACATCTGGAGTTAGATATGCTTTTTCAAACTTTGTATTGCCAGTTGAAAAAAATCCAGGCACATTCCCAGTTTGCGGAACAAAAGAAAATGAAGAAAGATGGAATAAAGGACATCAGGAATGGCTAACACCAATTAATTTTCAATGGAAGCCATCTGAAAAGCTACAGCAAGAAATAGACTCTGGTATTACTGGAGTAAGATACAGAGATATGTAGTTTTAAAACTATAGACAAAAATTCAAAAAAGTAGTATCATTAGGTTACTTAGCCTTTGTAGCTCAGGGGACAGAGCAGTAGCCTTCTAAGCTATTGGTCGCAGGTTCAAATCCTGCCAAGGGCACACAATGGTCCATAGCTCAGTTGGTAGAGCGTCGAACTGTTAATTCGAATGTCGCAGGATCGAGACCTGCTGGACCAGCAGGGAAGCATGGCAGAGTGGTCGAATGCAGCGGTTTGCTAAATCGTAGATCGAAAGATCCGTAGGTTCGAATCCTATTGCTTCCGCATATAGCTTCATTAGTCCAATTGGTAGAGTCGCATGATTTAGGATCATGATGTTGTAGGTTCGAGTCCTACATGAAGCACTGGAACATGGTGTAGTGGTAGCACAAGAGCTTCCAAAACTCTTAGTGTGGGTTCGATTCCTACTGTTCCTGCCATAGCGGAGTAGAGCAGTTTGGTTAGCTCGGAAGCCTCATAAGCTTTAGGTCGTGGGTTCAAATCCCTCCTCCGCTACCAAGCCCTTATAGCCCAGCGGTAGAGGCGGTAGACTTAAAATCTATACAGCGTTGGTTCGAATCCAACTAGGGGCACAAATGGTATAATAAAGTTAGGTTGCCAAATGGGACCTATATTAACTTATTCGCTTGAAGGAGGAATAAAATGAGTTACATTAACGTAACAACAACTGGTCTAGGACCAACATGGTTAAATGATCCATTTTTTATTGGATTTGATAAAATGTTTAACCGCATAACAAATACAACAAACAATCAGTCTGGATTCCCGCCATATAATGTCAGAAAAATTGATGAGGATACCTATGTAGTTGAACTTGCAGTAGCAGGTTATAATAAGGATTCTATTGAGATTACAGAGCATGACGGAACCTTAACAATAAAGGGTGAACGTCCAGAAGATGCAGAAGAATATCTACACAAGGGTATTGCAGGTCGTAAGTTTACACGTACATTTACACTTGCAGAATACATGTACGTAGATTCTGCTGAGCTTAAAGATGGAATGCTTCATATTTTAATAAAGCGTGACATTCCTGAAGAAAAGAAACCAAAAAATATTACAATTAAGTAAAGCATTAGGCTACTACTTATCACCTGAGCATGTGAATAAACTGCTTTTTAAATTAAGGAAAAAATGCCTAGATACGAATACAAGTGTGCGGACTGTAACTTAAATAAAGAAGTTGTAAGGTCTTTTAGTGATGCTGATTTAGTTGAGTTATGTGAAAAATGTAATAATCCAATGAATAAGGTTTACAACACATTTGGAATACAGTTTAAAGGTGGCGGGTTTTATTCCACTGGCGGTTAACTAAATTCTTCAATGATATAATTAACTTGTTATAAAATATATAACAAGGAGTTATTAGTTGACTAGGACAAAGGCATGGAGACTCTCATTAGCATTCATTTTGATGTTTGGATGGCTATTCCTTTCTCCTGCGTACAGTGACGATCCTTTAACATTAGCTGCCCAAGAAATACAAAACCTTAATAGTGCAGTAGATAAGTTAGACTATAAAGATGGTCTAATTAATATGATTGATATAGCAGAGAATAAGTTTGCCTACGCTAAAAATGCGATGGAAATCAGAGATGCAGCTTATGATGCTTATGATGATGCAGTAGAGGCAGAGGCTATAGCCTTAGAAGAAATGAACCTGGCCCAGTCAAATGTAGATGGTCAGACAGTCACAGTAGCCATAGCCCTTGAGAATAAAGATAATGCACTTGAGGATAAGAATGATGCCCAGGATGCACTTGAAATAGCCAATATTAATCTTCAAAATGCAAGAGCAGACATGGAGAGTTCAAACGGACAGGGACTCCAATATACTGTTTATACATTATTAAGAAATGGCAACACGGCAGTTCCTGGATCTGTTGTTTGTTCTGGCACATGGAACTCAAACTATATGCAACTACCAGTGTGTGGAAATAGATACAATGACTTTGTAGTTAAACTTACTGGGCAGATTACTGTGCCACAGCATTGGACATCCACTTATTTTGCAGGTGCTACAGATGATGGGTTTAGAATGTATATCAACGGTGCCCTTGTTATTAACAACTGGGTTGAACAGGGTGTTGAGTGGAGTCCATATTCACCAATTATTGATGTTAGTGAAGATAAAACAATAGATGTAGAGATCTGGTGGTATAACGGTGGAGGTCCAGGATCTTATCATCTTGGATGGGCTATTCCTGGAGGGTGGACTGGAGCAGGATGTGATTATACTGGTGGCTGGGGAGTAGGATTTAGTTGCAACCTTAATACATTTTCTTCTGGATCAGGACCAACTCAAGCACAGATAGATACATACAATAGTGCTATTGCAGCAAGAACTGTAGCACAAGCAAACTATAACAATAAGTTAGCAGAATATAATGACAAACTAAATGTTTATAACCAAGAAGTTGCAACTCTAAACTCATATAATCAAGAACTAACCAACAAGACTTCTGAGTATGACAATGCTGTTAATGATACAGCAGATGCTTTGTCTGAAAAGAACAACTCTATTTCTACTTTTAATAGTGCAATGAATGATGTTAATGCTGCAATTGATGACGCATGGCGTTACTATGATGAGCAATCACAAAGAGAAATCCAAAGAGCAATAGCACAGGCAGCCGCTGCAGCCGCCGCCAACCAGCCTAAGCCAGAGCCACCACCATCACCAAGGCCTACTATTGAGCCAGAAAAACCAAAGCCTTCTCCTCCACCAACAGAGGAACCAAAGCCAGAACCAACTAAGCCAGAAGAGCCAAAACCAGAACCAACTAAGGAAGATCCTAAGCCTGAGCCTACAAAACCAGAAGAGCCTAAGCCAACTCCTGCACCAAGCCCTGAACCAAAGCCAGAACCTACTCCAGAGCCTCCTATTGAGCCTTCTCCAGAGCCTAAGCCACTTTCAAGACCAGACTTTAAGCCAGCAGAAAACATTGATCCAGTCATTAAGGATGCAGAGTTAGCAGCACTTATTCCAGAAAAAGGTAGTGGAACAACTGAAGATCTATCTGGAGTTATTGCAAACCTTACAAGCAAGGATAATAAGTTAGTTAAACTTTCTCCAGAGCAAACGGCAGCGGTAAGTCAGACACTCAAGGCTTTGACTCAAGAAGCAAAGCAAGAACTCGCATTAGGCCTGGGTATCTCAGCGGGAGAAGTTACAAAGGTGGCAGAAGCAATGAAGTCTGATGCAGCAGTAGCATCAGCATTTGTTGAGTTTGAAGAGAGATCAATGAATGCAGGAGAAGCACCAATGCCATTTACATTAGCAGATGCAGTAACAGAAGTACAAACAGAAGCATTCTTAGCAGACCCACTTGGAGCATTTTCAAATATAAATTTTGAAAAAATATTAAGTCCGTCAGAGTGGGGCAAAGATATGACTGATGATCAAAGAGAAAAGGCTCAAGAAGTAATTGTGCCAGTAATTATTGCAGGAAATATTGTGGCTGCTGCCATGACTAGGAGGATATAATGAATATAATTAAAGCATTTTTAGGCTGGGTCTGGGAGGCAATAAAAGAGAGCATAGCTCAGGTTTGGACACTTTTGGGCTTCTTTATTGCATGGCTAACGCTTACTGGGACTGCCCAGGATGTGGTGGGGTTAGCCACTATTGCAGCAACAGCTATATGGCTTATTACGATTCCTCTTCGAAAAGAAGACGAATAAATGCTATAATCTAACTATGAAAAAAATAATTAGTATTGCCACGGCAGGCGTAGTGATGCTATCATTGACTAGTTGCGGATATCAGGGGCATTATAGATATCCTTGTCAGGATCCAGCAAATTGGGAAGCAGCAGAATGTAATCCTCCAATTTGTGAAGCAACTGGAACATGTACAAAAGATATAGTTGGAGAAATTTCAACTACAACTACTGAAACAGGTACTTTGAATGGCTAAAGAAAGATTGACACCAGCTGAGCTAGATGCACGTCTAAAGTTTATTTTAGGCATCACGCTTGGCTCTATTTTATTTTTTACTGCTATAGGAATTCTATACGGTTTATTGTTTGTAACTCAACCAGTAGGTGCACAATCAGAAAACGATAAAATGTTTTTTAATGTCCTTGGCTCAGTTGCAACATTTATTACAGGAACTTTGGCTGGATTATTGATTGGACAATCAGGTGCTAAGGATATCATGAAGGCACAGCTAGATAATAAAGAAATGGATGCTAAGAATACTCAAGCTGACAAAAAGCTTGAAGCAGAAATTGATGCAACAGCAGCACGTTTAGCAGCAAAACCAGATGGCGCAATGCCTGCAGAGCAGCCAGTTGATACGGATTGGGATAAGGAGTAATTATGTCACAAGATTTTCCAGTTCCAGCAGAAACAGCAAAGGCTCCTAAAGGATCTGTTGCTCGTTTAATTCAAATCGCTAAATCTCAAGTAGGATATATTGAAGGTCCTAAAGATAATGAAACAAAGTACGGAGCATATACAAAAGCTAACTTTCAGCCATGGTGCGGATCTTTTGTAAACTGGTGTGCAAACGAAGCTGGAGTAAAAATACCTAATACCGTATATACTCCAGGAGGTGCAGCAGCATTTAAAAAGGCTGGAGCATGGATTGATGGAGACATTGCAGATCCAGAACCAGGAGATATCGCCTATTTTGATTTTCCCTCAGATGGCGTCGATAGGATTTCTCACGTAGGAATTGTTATTGAAGATAATGAAGATGGAACTGTTTGGTGTATTGAAGGAAATACTTCATCAAAGAAGTCTGGAAGCCAGCGAAATGGTGGAGAAGCCTGCAAACAACTTCGTGCATTTAAGAAGAACAAAGCAGGAGTACAAGTTTCAATAGTAGGATTTGGAAGACCAAAATTTAAAAATGGCAATGCTGCAACAGCTAAGACTTCCGCATCTGTTGATGGCAAATGCCCAACTTGTGGTAGATAGGATATCAAATGTCAAAAGAAGGATACAAGCCTACGTCTGGAATGCAATCAGCAGCACGTCGTGCTATAAAGTTAAAAGAGCAAGGTAAGGCAAAAGGTGCTGGTACTGCTGTCGGCTGGACTCGTGCAGGCCAGCTCGCAAGAGGAGAAACATTAAGTCTTTCAACTGTTAAGCGTATGTATTCATTTTTCTCTCGTCACGAAGTAGATAAAAAGGGTAAAGACTGGGATAATGCAGAAAACCCTTCAAATGGTAAGATTATGTGGCTTGCTTGGGGCGGAGATTCAGGATTTTCATGGTCAAGAAAGATTGTAGAAAGAGAGAAAAATATGAAGAAGTCATTAGAAGTTCAGGAAGTTGTTGAAGAAATAAAAAGTATTTTGGAAGATGTTGTTAATCCAATTGACACTGTGGTGGAGATACCAGAAGACCAAGATATAACAAAGTCACTTCGACCTGAAGTTACTCGTGAACAGATGTATGCTGTAATTGAGCATTTAACAGAAGCAATTGAGTCTATGATTGAAATGCCAGAAAAAGATGGCGAAGAAGAAGCTCCAGAAACCCCAGAGGCTCCAGAGTCAGACATGGAAGATGTATATAAGTCTGACGACGAAGAGGAAGACAAGTGGGATAATATGACAAAAGCATGCTGGACTGGATACACTCAAAGAGGCATGAAAGAGAAAAACGGCAGAATGGTACCAAACTGTGTACCAGTTGAAAAGGCCATCGATTTAGATAAAGAAGAGCCAGTAAAGAAATCAATATGGAGTGGAACTTTTCTTAAATAATCTATTGACATAGATCTCACATCTCTGTATACTAGTACAGTAGATACAAACAGTAAATTGGACTAATGTTACATTTGTATGAAAATGGAGTAGAGATACTCAAAAATAAAATACGTAATAAAAATGTAGATGCCTACTGGGATAATTATAGTTTTATTATATGGGAAAAAAATCAAGGCGGATATTCAGATACAAAAGGTGTATTTAGAAATAATAGTTGGGGAATTGCGAAAACTATTAATGTTTCATCTGATGGAACTTGGGTATTACCGCTAAAATATGTCAGATATTTTAAATAAATTAGGTGTAGACGAAGATAAATTTGCATGGTGGGACATCGCAGCTTGTTCTGGCATGAATACAAATTTGTTTTATGATACATACGAATCAGATATTAATATTGCAAAAAATATAGATCAAGCTTGTTTGTCTTGCCCTGTTATAGCAATATGTTATAAAAATGGTATTCAAAACAATGAATACGGAGTTTGGGGCGGAGTTTATTTAAACTTTGGCCAACATGATAAGCAAAGAAATACACATAAAACAAAAGAGATTTGGAAGGAATTAAAAAATAAACATGCCCAAATCTAATATGTATGACAATAAACATTTTAAGCACGGTGTTAACATGTGGACTGGTGAGCCAAATAAACCAGTTTTTTATAATGATGAAATGCGAAAAAGGCTTAGGGAAATAAAGCGACCACATTTATTAATGATGGACGTAGCCATGTATCCAGAATTTTTAGCTTTAAGATTATATGAGGATAACTTTATACAGTTCAGTGGAACTAAAAAAGAAGAGGTTATTGATTATGTAACAAAGGTTAAAAAGATGATCGAATCTTATGGAGTAAGATGCGAGCTGGAGGGGGTCCCAAGTGATAGAACCATCGGAAAAACTTAATGTCTTTATACCAACAGAAGAAGAATATGGATATGTCAAATCTTTTGGGGCTTTCTTTTCAGAAGTCTCATATACAAAAAATGGAGTTGTTTACACAGAAATGATGGAAAACGAAGATTTCATAATAATTGATGAGGATTTAAATTAATGGAAAAAATATTATGTTATTCATGTAATAAAAGTAAAGCTAATCTTAGCTTAGTAAAGTCGACACTGCTTGGAATTAATTTATTTTTATGCGACTCCTGCAAATCAGAAAAATTAGAACCAAGGTGGGTTGTAATAATTGCTGGAAGACAAAATGGTCCAGAATCTGTAAAAGAGTTTATTGCAAAGAAGAAATACAACGGCAACGAGATTTCGGCATCTGAATTATTAATTTAATTAAAGATATATATTACTGTATAATATATGTATAATGACAATCGACCTAATTACAGTAATTTTATCGTTGCTTGCAGCAATATTAAGCGGTATGGGTACAGCCCTAGTTGCTGGTATTAGAGACTCAAAAAAAGAAAAAAATAGGCGTCAAGAGCGTGAACAAGATCATTTAAAGATGGAAATTAAAGATTTAAAAATTCAATTATATGAGCTTGAAAAACAATTAACTGATTGGAAAGATAAATATTATCACGCAATTCAGCAGTTGATTGAGGTAAAATCTGAGCTTGAGCAAACCCTAATTCAATTAGATCATGTGAATATCCACATAGAAGAACCACCTGCATAGAATAAATAAAAATAGTACAATAGTTTGTATGACATGTATTGTAGCTATAGCTCAAAATGGAGTTGTTTATATGGCCTCCGACCACGCAGCATCTGATGATAAAACTGGGTGGATCTTAGCTCGTAAAGAACCAAAGTGTTTTAAGGTAGGACAGTATGGAATTGCTTTCACCGATTCTTTTAGAATGGGTCAGATTTTACAATACTCGTGGGTTCCTCCAAAGTATACTCCAACAAAAACAAACTCTGGTTTAGACAAGTTTATGAGAACAAAGTTTATAGATTCTGTAAAGCAGGCTTTTAAAGATAATGGTTATGGAAGTATCGGATCTCCGTCAGAAGAAGATACTGGTGGAATCTTTATAGTTGGACTTGAAGGCAGAATCTTTACTATAGATGAAGACTTCCACGTTGGAGAGAATGTTGTTAATTATATGGCAGAGGGAAGCGGTGGGCAGATAGCCCTAGGAGCTTTGTACGCAACAAAGAATCAAAAGAATCCTAAACTAAGACTAAAGCTGGCTTTAGAAGCAGCATCAGAATTTAATATGTCTGTTTCTGCCCCCTATACATATATTCAAGTTTAGAGTATAATTTAAGCATGGAAGAGTTTAAGGATATTAATAACTTAAAGCCAAATTACTCAAAGGCTATGGACATCAGAGGTTTACCTACACATGTGTGCCCTTGCGGATGCCAAGTGTTTAACTTAAAAGTAATTTTTTATAACTATGAGATAGCAAGTTATTTTATAGACATGGAGTGTGCTGCCTGTGGCACTATTGCAACAGCTCCTACACCGATTGATAGAGACGGGGAGTAATGAGAAGATCAGAAAAGCTTTTACAATTAGAGCTTGAGGTATATAAGTTAAGATTAGAACTTGATCTTGTATATGAAATTTTAAATAATATTGTTGGATCAATTGAATCACAAAATATTGATTCTGGCAAGTGGTACGTAAGACCCCCTAGACCAGATTTTAATAACTAGTATTGACAATCTTAAAAGCATATTATATTATTCATTTATGAAAAAAACACTAACTGCTCTTGTTGTGACAGCGATCATGGCGGTATCGCTTCCAGCTAATGCAGCACTAAAAAACTCTACTGCCGCAGTACCAACCCTAGCAATCATTGATACAGCGCTAGATACATCAATTCCTTCAATTAAAGAAAAGCTTGTTGGCGAGGTTTGCATACTTGATTGGAATTCATGTCCAAATGGACAAGCTTTCATGGAGGGAGAGGGTTCTTCTGTTCTTCCAATGAATATTCTTTCTAATAATAATTTTAGTCATGGAACTCAAATGGCTTCTATCGCTGTAAGAAATAATCCTAATATGAATATTCTTTTTATTCGTGTTATTGGAAATACACCAGATGGTCGTCGTCAGATTACCAAGTCTACTTTAGTACCAAGAGTTTTAGAATGGCTTAATCTTAATAAAGATAAGTATAATGTGAAAGCTATTGCAATGTCACAGGGTCATCATAATTTAGTAAAAACTGGAGACTATTGTCCAGTTAATCGTGAGCTAGATGTCGCTTTATTAAAGCTAAATCAAGCCGACATTCCAGTAATGTTTGCTGTAGGTAACGATAGAGATTATTCAAGAATTGATTGGCCATCTTGCCACATGTCTCCAAACGTGTTTGCTATCGCAGGTGCAGAAAGCTATAATGCTCCAGCAACATATAATAACCATGATAGCAATAGGACTGATTTTTTTGATTACGGAAATCAAGAAGTGATTCGTCCAAATGGAATTAGGGCTTACGCTGCTGGTTCTTCTGTTGCAAACGTATCTTTTGCTGCTAAATGGTTATTCATTAAGTCAGCAAAAAATAATTTATCAATTAACGATATTAATTCTTTAATTAAAAATACAGCTCTCCCTATTAAGAACTCACGTGGAGTTTCAGGATTGCTTTTAGATGCAGGAAAAGCAATCAATGGCTAAAGACCTAACTGTACTTGAAGAAATTATTGGTCAGGTTGCTGAAGATGTTTATAATAAGTGGGCAGCAGCCCTACCTGAAGATCAAAAAACTGAAGATGCGTTATCTGCTTTAAGTAAAAATGCATATGAGGTTACTGTATTAATTATTCAAAACTTCATGAAGAGGTTTAATGATGCTGCAGAGGAATTAAAGGATAAGTAGGCGGTTTGGGGGAGGGTATTGACTCTCCCCCATTTATTTAGTAGGATATGGTTATGCAAACATTTCTTCCACATAAAGACTTTGCAAAAACAGCAGAGCATTTAGATCGTAAACGTTTAATAAAGCAGAGTGTTGAGAATCTACAGGTACTCAAGTCTTTGTCAGGATACTACGATAGCACTGGGGCATGGATTAATCACCCTGCAGTAAAAATGTGGCGAGGTCATGAAGATTGGCTATTCTTGTACAACGAAGCTATCATTAAAGAAATTATTATGAGAGGGTACAAGAATACTACCAGGGCTACTTTTGATTCCATATACCACGATAACTTTCTTGGATTAGAGTCAGATTCACCGTGGTGGCTTGGCAATGAGAGCCTACACTACTCTCATAAAGGCAGACTTTACGAGAAAGACAGCGAATCTTATTATTTTTACTCTGAGTTTGCTGACTATAAAGACTTGGGGTATACTTGTTGCGTGTCTTGCAACTACTACTGGCCTACTCATGTGGAGGCTCAGTGATAGTTACAGATAGTAATTTTGAAGATGTACTAGCATCTCATAAATTAGTAATGATAGATTTTTGGGCTGAATGGTGTAGACCATGTAAAATATTTAGCCCAATCATCGAAGAAGTTTCTAGCGAAACTGGAATTTGGCTTGGAAAAATTAATATAGATGAAAATGAAATTAAGCCAAATGAGTATCAAGTTTCTTCTATACCTACAACAATTTTGTTTAAAGATGGTAAACCAGTAAAAACAATTATTGGAGCTAAACCTAAACATGTAATGATGGAAGAGATAAAAGAATGGATTTAACTTTTGAAGAATGGATGAAGTTAGGTTATGACAAAGGATGGATCTCTGATGTATTTTGTGATACACATGAGGGACCTCCACTAACAGACGAAGAGTCTGAAGAGTGGGAACAAGGAGGAGACCCTTGTTCTTTCCATGTAAAAGTCATGGAATTACATTAAGTTTCTGCGCTCATTAAGAGGCAGATAAATTAAGGAGAATAAATTAAATGAACTCATTTAAGAAAATCGCACTAGCCATGGTTGCAGCCATGACTTTGGGCACAATCGTAGCAACACCTGCAAGTGCTGCTGTAATGACAGTCGCTGTAACTCTTGATGGAACGGCTAATACAACCGCTTCTGCAATTGCTACACCTGCATCATTGCCAGTCCCTGCAGATAATACAGTTGACGCTGCTGACGCACTTAAGTTCGTCGCAACAGTTGACACAGGAACATCAGTTTCTGTAACAGCAACAAACGCAACAATTGTGTCTGCATTACACACATCTGCTGCGCCAGTAGGAGCATCGTCAGGATCATCATCTCTGACAATTGCAACTGGAACAGGAACAACCGCAACATTTTATGTCTACACAAAGACAACAGCAATTGGTACAGTTGTAATCAATAATCAGGGTACAACCCTTACGTATTATGTACAGGGAACTGCTGGAAAGATTAATACTCTAACAGTTGCAGCACCTACATCAGGTGCTGCTGGAACAAAGCAGGAGATCACAGTAACTGCTACAGATACATTTGGAAACAAGGTATCAGGAAAGTCAATTACTGCAACAGTATTTGCTGCCACAGCCACCTTAGATACAGCAACAGCAACAACTGGTGCTACGCTTTCAGACTTTGGAGTTGCAAAGTTTTCTGCAACACTTCCAACAACTGGAGCACGTTCACTAATTACGTTTGCACCAACAACATCATCAGATGCAACGTCTGCAGATGTAACGGGATTGCCTGCTCGTGCACTTGCACCATTTGCAGAAATCGCAGTTCGTGATTTAGTTTCAGAGCTTGCTGCACAGACTGCTGCTAAGGATGCAGCTCTTGCTGCTAAGGCTGCTTCAGATGCTGCGCTTGTAAAGGCAACAGCAGAGCATACTGCTCTTATTGCTGCTGAGAAGGCTGCTTCTGCTAAGGCGCTTGCTGATGCAAAGGTAGTATCAGATGCAGCACTTGCTGCTAAGGATGCAGAGATTGCTAAGTTGACAGCAGACAATGCTAAGGAACTTGCTTCTCTTAAGAAGGCATTCAACACACTTGCAAACAAGTGGAATAAGAAGAATCCAAAGGCAAAGGTTACTTTAGTTAAGTAATTTAATTATAAATATAAAGGGGCAGGGGGAGACCTTGCCCCTTTATCATATAAATGATAGAATATAGTAATGGACATAGACAGCTTATACGTTTTTTTAAAAAAACAATGTATAAATGAAATTATAAAAGAAATAGAAGATTTAGAATTTCCACCAGAGTGGAGGCCAAGGGATGTCCTTGGTTTTGTAATTAAAAAATTACAAGAAAAGGAGATAAAATGTTAAAAGATTTTAATGTTAAGTTAAAGAAATGGTTTGGATTGCCAAATTATTTAGATGTAAATGTATTTATTGAAAACATTGATATAGAAGAAGATCTTGTACCAGTCAAGAAGGCTCCAGCTAAGAAGGTCGCCAAGAAGCCTGTAGCAAAGAAGGCAGTAGCAAAGAAGGTTGCTAAGAAGGCTCCAGCTAAGAAGGCTGTTGCAAAGAAGTCTGTTAAAAAGAAGTAAAATGGATTCTAAGAGAAAAAGTATTATTAAAGCAGTGACTTGGCAATTTGTCCATCTTGGATTTGTTGCTGGCCTTATTTATATTTATACTCGTGAATGGGAATACGCCTCTCTGGGAGCTGTAGCCTACCTTGCCTGGGAGTCGACGGCATACTATTTTCACGAAAGAGCCTGGGTTAGATTTGGGAAAAATATAAATTAATGGATTTATTAGACTACTGTGAAACACCAGGTTGTGGCGGAAATGCTGAAAGAATGACAAGCACAGAAACCAAAATAATACAGGTTTGTATTGATTGTTTTAATCAAAAATATAAGAAATGATATAATTGTAAGATGGCAGGATTTCTAGACCCTGCTAAATAAAACCTATAGGAGAAATAAAATGTCAGACGGAAAAGATTTAAACGGATTTACCTCACCAAAGGTAGGCAACGCATCACCATGGGCTACAGAGTCGTATACAGAGGCTCCAAAGGCTGCATTTCCATCAACAGATAAGTCATCACAAGATGGAGCTGGACTAGGCAACGGAGGCAAGTAATCGTGTGCGTAGAGTGTGGCTGCCAAGCAGTAGGTAGTGAAACTGGTATTGCCCAAATCAATGGTGGCATACTTGATGTTTCAAGAGACGGTGAAGCTGGACTCACATTAAATATGACAGCATCTCGTGAACAAAGAGAAAGATTTATTAACGAATAATGTCAGAAAATGGATCAGAAACTGTTACAGCGCCAAATGCAGAGCCGTCTGGCGCTGTAACTTCTAGTGAGGCTACTAGGAAGAACCCGAAGCAAGGTAAATTTAAATCTGGAATTAATAAAAAGGTTCCGATGAAAGTTGATGTAAATAAGCACGGTATCAGAAGAGAAACAAGCTTGCAGCCTAAAAAGGTTGGCAGAAAAAAGGTTTAGTTAAACCTTTAATTAGAGAAGAGAGTATCTTTGTACGTAGTAACTGGATCAAGCTCTGGAATAGGTAAATCAGTATATAATTCTTTAAAAGAAACTGATTCAGTAATAGGAATTGATATTCTTCCCTCTGATATAATATGTGACTTATCATCTGAAGAGAATATAAAAAGATTAGTATTTGATATAACGAATACAAATAAGCAAGTAGATGGTATTGTAACATGTGCTGGTGTTATTGGTGGAGATAGAGTAATATCAATTAATTATTTTGGCTCTATTAGGTTGGTTGAGTACCTTTATAATCACTATAATACTGTAAATGCCATACTGATTGGATCTATCATATTTACTCATACGAAAGTAAATGATGATTTAATAAAACTTCTTTTAGAAAATAAAGAAGAAGAAGCTATATCTTTTGTTAAAGATAAAAATTTAACAGATACCGAAGTTTATGCTTCATGTAAAAAAGCACTTAATTTTTGGTCAAGAAGATTTATTCAAAATAATAAAGATGCAAGAATAAATGTGATACACCCATCACTTACTAAAACTGGTATGACAGAAAAGTATTTAAAAAGTGAAGTAATTAAAATTATTTTTGCAGAAGATATACATAAAGCCTACCTAGGTGAGCCAAAAGAAGTATCGGATTTAGTTTGTTATTTGATTAAGAATTCAAAATTTGTAAACGGACAGTCTATATTTATAGATAACGGTGTGTATAGTGTGTAAGAGTTGCGGTAGTTGCTCAAAAGAGCATCAAAGAACAGTAGATGATTCTATAGACGAGGTTTTAGATTTGAGTATAATATGAGCTTGAAAAGAAAGTTATTAGATGGATCTGAGGTAGAGTCATTGCCTACACCAGTTCAATTAATTATACATACTAAAGCCCCTGAAAAATGGAAGATTATAGATATGGAAACTGGAGAAGAATATCTTGGATCAGATATATCTCACCCAACTTTTAGCACTCTATTAAAGCAAAAGGTTTCTAAGGGGCAGGTCGGTTCCTGGAAAAAAATAAAATTTAGGATTAATAATGAGTAAAGAAGATAATATTGAAAATGATTGCAAATGCTATTATTGTAGCAATGAAGGAATTTATTTTGAATTTGCAGACTACAAGCGTGTAAGCGTTTGTAAGCGTCACCTCAATATGGAAGCTTCTAGCTAATGTCAATACAAAAACATTTAAAAAAGGCAGGCCCTGAATTTCTTCTTAATTTTAAAAAGGAAAATGGAAATGTCTTTTGGATGCAAGACTATCTTTTTGCTTTTGATGAAAAGTATGTAAATGAAATTTATGTAAAGCAGTATAGTAATTTTACAAAAGCTGGCGGATGGCATAAGATTAAAAAAGGGATAGGCGAAGGCTTGCTGACTAGCGAGGAGCCTAAGCACCTAAAGCATAGAAGAATCTTGAATCCAGCTTTTCATATTAATAAAATTAATGCACATATAGACAATATGTCTTACATGGTTGCAGAAGAGATTCAGCTCCTTGATACCCAAGATGAATTCAATATATCAAATTATTTTTTAGATCTAAGTTATAAAATTTTAACCAACACTTTGTTTAATGATCCCAATTTGTATGAATCAAAAGAATTTAAAGAAATTTTTTATTCTATTATGAAAAAAACAGTTGATGATGAAGATCCTTACCGTGAGTCTTTAGATGAACATAACAAAAATTTATATGATTTAATATCTAGTATAGTTTTAAAGAGAATAGATAACGAAGAAAGGCACGATGACTTTTTAGACTTGCTAATAGACTCATTTAGCAGTGGAGACATGTCTTTACAAGAGATAGTGGATGAGATACTAAGTATGCTGCTAGCTGGCCATGAGACTACCGCTAATGTGGTTGTTTGGGCCATATGTCTTGTGGCTTTAGATTCAGATGTGCTATACAAAATAAAACAAGAATCTGTGGCTTTTTCAGAAAATAAAAAAACAGAAACAATTTTAAATTCAATAAAAGATTTAAAAGTTTCAGAATATGTTATAAAAGAAGCATTAAGATTATATCCACCTGTATGGTCTAGCCCAAGGGAAGCTATTGAGGATTGCTACATAGGGGACACCTTTATTCCAAAAGGCACAAAAATAATTTTAAGCTCATATGTTTCTCACAGAGATGGAGAATACTTCGAAGAGCCCGAAAAGTTTATTCCTATGAGGTGGGATAATGATTTTGAAAATACGCTGCCAGTGGGAGCATACTTTCCATTTCACGCTGGGCCTAGAAAATGTATTGGGTATAGGTTTGGAGAAGTTCAATCACAAATCACATTGCTAGAATTTTTTAAAAATTTTGAAATTGATTTAAAAGACAAAATGCCAGACGGGGTACCTCTTGCAACATACAGACCATCCGAAAATTTTAGAGTGCCTATAAGAAAGATAGTCTAATGCGAATTCATTATATGACTGACTCCCACTACCACCTAGATAAGCTTTCAGAAGATCTAGACGATGCTGGTTACTATTCACTTCTATTAGTTTATCACTCTACGCAGCCAGATGCCTGGATTAAGTGTGCTCATGCTTTAAATAAAAAACACAAGTTTAAGTACATGATAGCGATGAGACCTTATGCTATCAGTCCTGAATATTTCTCTATGATGTGCAATGCATTTAACGAGTTATCTCCAAACCGAATAATGTTTAATATAGTTGCTGGCGATCTTCAGAAAGAAGAAAAAAGTGTAGAGCATGCTTTATTTATAGGTGATCTTATTGATACATCAGAGAAAAGAATAGACTATACCGCAAAATGGATAAAAAAATTAAAGGAAATAAAAAAAATATGGCCTTTCCCAGAGATAGTGATGTCTGGATTTTCTGAAAAAACATTAGAAACTGCTGCTGAATTTGCTGATTACAATTTATGCATGATTGATACATATAAAGATCATACAGAGAGATTTATGAAAAATAAAAAAAGAATGGTATCTGCTCAAATTGTTATTAGAGATAGTTACGAAGAGGCAAAAGAGTTTGTTGATATAAATGTGCCAGAAAAGCACAAACAAGCTTGGACAATATTTGGTACAGATAAAGACATCATAAAAGAATTTGAGTATCTAGAATCTATAGGCGTTACAGATATAATGCTTAGGGTTAATAATCAAGACGATAAAATAAATCTATTACATAATTTTGTAAAAGAATATAATTCAAGGAAATGATATAATAAAATATGACTAAAATTTATGCAATTGGAGATTGCCACCTATCTAGAGTTCAAGAACACTACGACCCAAGCAAAAGCGATATAGATTTTGTAATTTGGGGTAAAGCTGCAAAAAAAATATGGGATTTAGATTTTAATGAAATGCGTTCAAATAATGAAATATCATCTGGTAAGGAGCAGCAAAGGTTTGACGGGGACGGAGTAACAGAGTTTATTGCAATTAAAGATGAGTCTGTTATATTTTCTTGGTTTGGATATGTAGATATTAGAACCTTTTTATCAAAATATGATAATGCTGATGAAGTTGCAAAAAAGTATATAGATCAATTAAAAAATGAATTTAAAAATTCAATTATAGTTATCATAGAGCCATTACCACAATTTACAGAAATGCTTTTAAAATATGAAGGAATAAGCCCATCATATACATATGAGCAAAGATTAAATCAAAATAAATTATTTTTAGAGTCTATGCACCGTTATGCTGAAGAGGCGGGAATCAGGCATTTCATAACACAAGATGAAATAAAGAATGCAATAGGTAAGATGGAATTAACTCCAGAAATGACTCATACAAAGGCTCCACACCCAGTTGATGGTTTAAAAGATGAATACAATCAAAGAATATTTTTATTGTTTGAAAGCTATGCAAGAAAAATAATTAAGGAGAATTTTAATGTCAATTAATAAGGTTATGCTTACAGATAAAATAGCACAGTTTAATGATATGTTTGAAGATTTGAATAAGATTGTTGATCTAGTGGAGGCTGGCACATGGGAACATTGGGGCAGAGCTAACAACGAAAGAGTAGGAACGCTTAGATGGATATACAAAGGCGAAGGCTATCTTTATGATGAAATAAACAAAGCTACCGTTAAATCGGTAGATAATTATCTTGAAAGCCAGGGGTTAAATAGAAATGAATACATGTTTTCAAACTCTTCCTACCATATAAGAAAATGGGATTCTCCAATGCGTGGCATGGAACATCATTCAGATTTTTCTGCTAATGAAGATGGAAGCAGGAGTAATCCTTCATACACGATATGCGGATATATTACAGAAGACTATGAGGGGGGTCATTTAGAATTTCCAAAGCACGGGCTGGATATAAAGCCACTTCCTGGATCTATCATAATATTCCCATCGGATGAGTGGCATGGCGTTTCAGATGTGATAAGCGGAAACAGAATGATGTTTAGCTTATTTATACATAAAACCCATTGACAAATCCAGCTATTTTTTGTATTATTGAGAAATGAATAAAATAACATTTTCTACACCTCAACATAAAACCAAAGTCATTCCCTTACGCTGGTTAGTTAATGGTGTATTCCATACTGCCTCTATGTATTTTTTCTCAAAATCTCTTGGAATATATTTTAGAGATGAAGACGGAATAACGCCAATGACTCCAAAATTAGAAAGAAAAATGGAATTTTATCATAAGATGTATAAGATACTTGATAAGCCATATGATAAGTTTGGTACAACATACTTAATTAGCAGAAATTTTTTAAATAAAGTATCTGAAGAAATTTCTGGGTCAGAGTGGGACGACTATGATGAAAATGAGGTCGCCTACTGGGAATACATGTGGAATGAGGACCCAGAGACTGGTGATGCATGGAGGATACTAAAACGTGGCTAATTTAGAGATAGGCCAGATGGTACTAAGTAATAATGATTGGCATCAATATGATGCTGATTGGGCTACTGATGGCCTCTATATGATTGCACAAGTAATTGCTGAATTACGTGGCAACGAGTATGGCATATATGGTTGGAGTAACCTATTAACTTCCAATGCTGGTGAGGAAGAGTATGTCAATAATATCTTTGAGATGAGAACATACTGCTGGTGTGATGCAACATGGGAAGAAGATCCAGAACATCCACATGCTAAAGGGTGCCCACCCAACTTTGTGTATAAGCCTACAGGAATGCTTGTAACATGGTATAAGCATGCTAATCGTGGTATTACTTCAAATAAAAGTTATCCAGGAGCCAGAACTTGGTTTGAGATAATTAAGCATTGTATTGGAAGCATAGAATGAATGAAGAGTTAATTATTAAAATTACTAAAGCTAAGTATAATGAAAAATTTTCACATTGGGAAGTTGATGTTACTTCAGATACAGCTGATGTACTTTTGGCAGGAACCGCCCCAACAATTTGGGGAGTATTAGACATGGCATCAGAGTATATCTGGGATCAAAGACAAGAAGAAGAATGGTTTAAAGACGATGCCAATTCACGTTCCTATTTACGTTAATGATAGATTAATTAAAACATATCATATTGGGCGGGTTGCAGGAAACACAGAGCCCGATTCAATTAATGATTACTTAATTATAGAAGATGATCAGCTTTGGCAGTTAGGTAAGAAATTTACTCATAGATATGGAGATGGCATAGACACTTGTGTAATCAAGGGTATAAATGCTATGATAGACAAATGACACAAGATGAACTGTTATCAAAGATGGCAGAGCCAGCACATAATTTAAACGCTAACGATGCACGAAATGTTTATCTATTAGCCCTTCATGCAGTAGTTAAGTTGGCGGGTGAAGACATTAAACACGACTCATATGTTTGGTTAGATGGATATGACTATGCAATGAAACAGATTATTCAGGCTATTGAGAAGGAGTTAAATGACTAAGGATGAATTGATCTCAAATCGTGATGCTTTGATTAAAATGGCGGGAATTTCATGGAAAGAACTAGAATCATTAGGTAAAGCTTTTCAGCTAGATGATGATAGATATAATATATATAGAAGCATTAAATCAATTAATTGGGTATTGGAGGGGAAGTAATGATAGCAATTAATGGACCTATGCAGGGTAAATATTATCATACCTCAGATATTACTCATACAGTAATTGATCATGTAAGAGATAACTTTAATATATTTGAACTAACTTACTACCGCACCAAAAATGGTTGGGCGTTTCATTCATGGAAGAGGATGTACTAAGATGAAGTCATTTATTATAGGAGCAATTCCCGTTGGGATGTTTATGTATTTAGGGGTATTTCATACAGTAATTCTTTTTTATATCATGATGATCGGCGGATTAGGGTTAGCATCATATTTACTAGGTGAAGCATACAGAGAAGAATTTGGAGATCGTAGTGGTAAAGAAAAACATTAAAGTAGAGCGTCCCGCCTACATAATTAAAGTACACCGTGACTGGAAATATGGTCCAAGAGCTAGGTTTTGGGATATTATGAAGTGGTATGAAGGAAAAGACGGAAGCGGATATTGGTCTACAGCATGTAAGGGTGGGCTAGCATATACAGAGTTTGGTATGTGGCGGGCTATCAATAAAAGATTAAAGAAGATGCAATTTGGATATCAGAATAACTATTTTAACTTAGACAGAACACCTATTGAGGAGCCAAAGTAATGGCAGATCCAAATCAGACCCCCTCTAGGGGAGAATGGGCTTGCCCATGTAATGGATGTCAAAAGGCGGTGGCATTTGAAAGAAAGCAACTTATAGAAGAGATAAAGCAATTAAGATTATGGTCACACACCTCAGAGTCTCCATATGATGATGTAATAAAACTAATTGAGGATAGAATGCCTAAACCGAAGGCAAAAAAGTAAGGGGATTAGAATGTGGTCATGGATATTAGCTGCAATTGGAGTTACAGGCATATTTTTTGTTGGTCGCAAGACCATATGGGGATGGCTTATATTATTATTAAATGAATGTATCTGGATAGCCTATGCATTAGCTACAGATCAATATGGATTTATTGTTATGGCTACAGCCTATGCAGCAGTTTATATTAAATCTTATATAGCATGGAAGAAAGAAGAGAAAGAAGTATCTGTCTCACAATATGAGATTAATACTCATGGTCAAATAGATCATAAATATATACATATTGGTCGCAATTAGTGAAGCGCAAAAGTAGAGAAGACAATTTTGAATATATGACAAAAAAAGAGATAATTTTCGCCTTATATAATCAAGGCATGTCGTACCGACAAATCAAAGAGCAAACTGGCTTTTCCAAAGGCACCATTTCTTATCATTTGGGCGAAGGGGTCAAAGAGAGGGCAATGGATCGGAGGAAGCAGGATAGACATAAAATTACCACCTATATCAGAGAAGAAAAGGTGGGCAAGGTATGTATGGACTGCAGAGAAGATTACCCCCATTGGATTCTAGAATTTGACCATAGGCCAGGGGAGGAAAAGAAATTTACCATTGGTACCCATAATATCGCTAGAGACAAATCACTAGATGAAGTTAAGGCTGAAATAGCTAAATGTGATATTGTATGTGCTAATTGTCATAAGAATAGAACATACTGGAGAAAGCTCAAGAATGGAGTATATCCAGCAACCAAGGAACTATACGACTAGTCAACTAAGATTAATATAGTATAATAGAGATATGGGCATACTCGACAATTTAGAAGCATATCTAGAATTAGAAGAATTAGATCCACTTGGCAAATCTTGGAAAGATGCACCAGATTGGTGTGACGACTGTGTAGCAAATCCTGGAGAGAAATGTCCAGATTGTGGCTATACACACAATTGTTAAAAAGGGCGGGAACCAATGGCATATTCTAGATTCTATGATAGCCATATATACATATACCCTAGTACAGAGGGATATATCACATGTGCTGGGTGCTGGTTAAATAAAGATAAGTCTGGTTTAAGTATATTTCCTAATAGTATAAATATAACCAATGATGATGAATTAAGAGCTCATTTAGAAGATCATTCCAATGCTGGTCATAGTATGCCAGAGAACTTGCTTCAAGAGATTCTGGCTGATCCAGACAGATATGGGTCGGTGGAGCTATGAAATGCTACTATTGCCCTAATACAGCTATCAATATAAAGATATATAAAGATGATATAGATGGAGTTGAATATGACTTTCCACATTGTGAGTATCATCAAGATATAGACGATATGACCCAAGAAGCAGTTGATCTATGGGCATCACAGCAAGAAAAATGATATCATAGACTTATGAAGAAGTACATGATTGCTGATCTGGTTAAGGATTTAAGAGAAGATAAAATTAAATCAATTATGGATCAAGGCGGGGTTTCAAGAGAAATAGCAGAAAGCTACCTAGAGACAGGGTATGAATGGCCATTAAAAGAGGATAATGCATTTCAATGGTGGATAGATAATGTCAGACAAGATATAGAAACTGACTTCTTTGAATTCAAAATAAGTCCATCTAAATCTACTTGGAGAAATAGTATGGCAGAAGAACCAGCACAAGTAGAAGCTAGTTTAATATATGAATCTATAGGTCCAACAGGTTCAGATTCAGCTATATATTCGGTAAATGTAGATTGGCCTCAAGGATCAACTTCGGCTAAATATACTAAAACATATGAGATGACATATGAGGTTATCTCGTCTTGGTCTCAAAATACGTCAGGGACGTACTTCAACGACAATATACGAGGAAATTACTCCTAAGCATCTTTCTACCCCCTCCCAATTATCTCCTGTCTATGAGCCTCCTAGAGGCTTTTAAAGTGGAGTAAAGTGGAGTATTGTGGAGAATATTACTATCAATTCATGTCTAATTACTATTATTATATATAGATAAAGATATATGAGTAATGGGACACCATCTCACAATATGGACTTAATCCCAATTTGAGCAAATTTGCAGCATATTCATCCAATTTTGTCAATAGTGGCATATTCAGGCAATTTTGTCAAGCTTTCGTAATAGAAAAATTTGGCCCATTTCGCCAAAAATTCTGATCAAATTCTGACAGATATTATATCTATTTTATTATATTGTTATAACATTTTGTTATATTCTATATTCATTTTGTCTTATTTTGATCGCAGATTTCAGGGACATTTTATAGCTCGTCGTAAACGAATAATTGTGCCCATATTTTTTACATAGAAAAAGGACCTATACATCCAAGATGTACATAATGTACAAATCGGACATATAGGTCCAGGGGAATTACTTTAATCTATTTTTACTTAGGTTGCTTATCTAACATCTTCTTTAGATTGTATGCTAGGATAAGTCCTTTACTTGTTGAGTCTTGGGAGTTTTCTACTGCCCGCCTCTCATCAACAGATTTGATGATATAACTAACTAGTTCCATTACCTTATCAACTGTGTAAATTGGTTGATTAGATAGTTGCCGTGCTAATACCGCTGGGTTAAAGAAATGGTCTTCCATTGCATTAGCGATATTGTCTGCCAACTTGATTTCTTTGCTCATTTGTCCGCCTTTCTAGAACCGTTGATTATATCAGACGGGGCTGACATTTGCCAACCCCGTCCCAATTAATTACTTGCTTGTTGTTGCTGGCTTTTCTGCAGAGAACTTGATCCCTGCCTTCTCTGCCTCTGCAAGAGCTACCTTTGCAGCTCCTGAGAAACGGCCACGGCGGCCAACAGTAATGCCCTTTGATACTAGATATTCACGCTTTGTTGTCATTTGAATCTCCTTTCAAGAGATGAGTTGTTATATTTATTATATAAGATATTTACGAATTTGTAAATACCTTTTTGGATATTATTTTTCCTTTATTTAGTTATCTTAAATTAGTTTTAATTAACTAATTCAAAGTCATATGGTTCAATTGAGTTATCTAACTCTAACTGAATCCATTCTGTCCTATCTGCAGCATCCGCCTTTTCATAGGCTTCCGCCAAGCTTTCCGCCTCCACCTCTAGGGAGTACTTGTATACAAGGTCTCCAAAGATCTTAAATTTAGTCATCTGCCTCCCCTTCTGTTTCTGCATCTACACGGAGCCATTGACATAATTCACCTTCGTGCACATCGGCTGTAAATTTATCGATTGCCTTAAACCATTCTTCGTCCACTGCTAGTTCGATTATATAAGTAGTTTTAGTTGGCATTCTTCTTGGTCCTTTCGTTAATTGCAAATGCTAAATTATATGTTAGAGCATAAACTTCTGTCAAGGCGTCCATGTAGCCCTCGCTATATAGACGTTGCACGGTGTCTTCATACTCCTCATCAGAGCCTAATTCATTTGAATTCTCTAATAATGGATTAAGTATTTGTTCTGTATCTAACATCATATTCTTTAGGGCTCCATGTAGGATATCTGTGCCAGGTAGGCCATTGTCGACTTGCTTTTGTAGGTATGGTTCTAGTTCTGTAGTTGGTATCATTTGGTCATTATACCTTCTGCCACTGACAAAAGGTGACGGGTAGCAATGATTTGCCCATTAGTACTAATATCCTCTATCTCTAAATCCCTATATGCATCATCCTCATAATTAGAGTAAGCATCCATAGCTTTTTCCAGTTGCTCAGAATCCTGTTCTAAACTAATTAGATGTAACTTCATATATTCAATTAATTCGTTAGACATTTACAACCTCATATCTCCTAGTTAATCTATCATAATATCTTGCAGCTTGACATGTGCAACTACATACGCCAGGAATATCTGTAGCTTTCCAAAAATGATCGTGTTCCATTATTCCCCCCAATACTTTACAATTAAATCCATTGCTGTATGCAGATTACAATCGCAATCTCCACCGTTCATATTATCCATAAAATCAAAATGTGAGAAATTGTCTTCATAGATAGTTGTAACTAGTTCATCTATTGTGTATGGCTTATATTCTGTATTCATGCTTCCACCTTTTCTTTAGGGGTTAATAATACCATGTGGGTCTGACATTTTGCCATAGCCTCTTCATCTTGCCAAGAGCCTTGATTACATTCTGAGCAGAATTCTCCGCAGTCATCTTCGCAATAATCTAATGTATCAAAAGATTGGCATGCATAGCAGCGGTTCTCCCATTCGGCTAATAGTTTTACATCACCACGGATAATCTCATACTCTCCACCCCAACCTGTTTCTTCCTCAAATTCTAATGTAAGCACGGAGTTAGGAACAAGATTACTTAGTTTAGTTAAGATTGTAACAGCAGGAGACCAAGCAGTATTGTACTTATATACAAGCCAGTTGTCATCACCTTCTGATTTATATTCAAGTAGTTCTGTCTCTGCATACTCGTCATTATCACGGACAGCCACATCCCATTTGGTTCCCCAATTAGAATTGTTCCATGAGTACCAATCCTTCTGAGTCTTAGCAAACTCAACAGACTTAGCAAACCAATAAGGTTGATTTGTATCAACACGAACAGGCTGGCAGGCATACTCCTCATCAGTAATACCGTCATCCTTATATGAGTGGATATTAAAGAAAGCAAAGATAGGATTATTATATTCAACCTCTACAAATTTGGTGGGGAATCCAGAAGATGAAATATCACCCATACCAAATGTTTCTTGTGCTAATGTAAATGGACGATTCAATCTTTCTTTGATAGAATCAATTTCCTCTTTTGGTCCTTGAATAGTTAATGTGTTATATACCCAGTTTGGCATATTTATATCCTTTCGTTGATATGTGATTATTATATATGAGACCACTGACAAATGGAATACTATATGGGTGTGAATTGGACCACATTGTTAGGTTTGATCAAAGCTTGTTAGGTTTAATTAAATCTATTGTTAGGTTTGTGGTCAAGATCACCAAATTTCAGGAGATTTTAACTTGACCTCGTAAGAGAAATAATATACTCTCTGCTTTTGCGGGCATAAAAAGATCCCCCACTCTAGAGACTAGAGCAGGGGACTTAAACAGGCTGCTTGGCCAAACGAAAGGAATTAAGTAAATGCCAGCATACTTAGCGACTTGGCGAATGCCTCATCAGCCGTACCTATTTCCTAGTTACCTAGGATTTATTATATCATACTGGGAGGAGCTCGTCAGAGTACTTCTCACAGAATGCGGACAGGTCCATGGTAAATAAAGCCTCATTCTTCATTCCCTTAACCTTGTTCGCCTGGTTTCTAAAGTCATCTTCCTCGTGAAGACTGAATGTCTGGTCCTTCCAATTAATTACTGGAATCTTATGCTCGTTGTCCATAATCTGATTTACTGAAAGACCCCAGCCTGTTTCCATATTCCATTGGTCTCCAATCATCCGACTAGTGGCAATGCGTGTTGCATATGAATCATCATTCCAACGTCTACGTGCATTAACTACAGCATCTGCTAAATTCTTAAGCATGTCGTGTCCAGCCCAGTGACCGTAGAGAACAATTGTCTCTCCACTGTCCTGTACGAATACGAAGTTTGCTCTGTCTCCCATTTTATTCCGCCTTTTCTAGTTGAGGTACCTCTTCGGTCTTATTCAATTCTATCGTTTCAAAGGCCACTTTGTCAAGGCCCTCTTTATTCTTATTGTAGTGGTGCCCACAAAATGCAAGCTCACCATCTACTAGTTTAATTAAATACATAGCTTGGGCGGAACCGCATTGGTCACATCCAATCCATCTAGTCAGATCTTCAGAGGTCATAGTCTACGGTTCCAAATTCGATTGTATCTGCAATTTCATCATATACCTGTCCATCATCAGATGATTCAGCCCATAGTCTAATGTTTGCAACAATTACTTCCCGTGCAAATTTTACACCATCTTCGAATCCATCTTGGTAATCCATTTTATCTCCCTGTATATCCTGTCGGCTCATAGTCTGACGTATAAGTTTCTGTTAGATTAAACTTATCTCTAATCCGACTTACTTTCTCAATACTACCAGTTCCAATGTTGAATGTCAATGAATCTATCATCTGAGGATCGAGTCCAGTTACCTCCGCATCCCAGAAGGCTCTTTGCAGAGCCAACTGGTTTGGAGCGGTTAACTCAAAGTACATTAGTATGCACCCTCTTCAACACGGTCAATATCAAAGTTGTTGATAGACATCTCTGAACCATAAGAATCTACAGTTAGATTATCCATAACAAATTGCTCTACTGCCTCAAAAGAATCTCCACCTGAGAGTTCAACTTCAACAGTTGCATCAACACGAACCCAAATAGTTACTTCCATTTCCTTAGTTAAAGGAATATCAAACATCTCTGCAATTTCGGTTAGAGATTCTTGGTCATCTGAATTTTCAAATACATCGTGAATAAATGTACGAAGTTTTGATTCCTTAAGATACCACTCGTCCTGCTTTTTTAGCAAAGTCTTGTTTTGCCAAACCATGTGACGAATATCAGATTCGGTATATGATTTGGTAGTTGTTACATCGTTTTCAATCCAGTCAAGAGTCATGACTTGAGGTGTTGTTGTTTCCATTTTTTCCCTTTCGTTAGTTGGTGTAATTGTAGCATCGACCACTGACAATAACACCAAGGTGTTAAAACAAGACGGGCAAAGCTCCTGGTCTATTGTTCTGTATTCAGTTATAGTCATTTCAAAAGACCCGTCACATGTTGGACAGATGTATGAATGCTTATTCCATCTTGTTGTCATAGCGAGTATTGTACACCTAGCCACTGACAAATGTCCAGAATTTCGGGAAATTATTTTGTGATACGTAACACAAAATTTTGGCCTTTAGATCTGGGGGCGTCTCATTATTTAAGATTTAAATCTTGCGATCTGTATGGGACTTGAACCCACGACCTCTACCGTGACAGGGTAGCGCTCTAACCAACTGAGCTAACAGACCAAATGGTGAGCAGTTTTAAATCATGCTCAGGATTTTTATTTTTAGAAAGTTGAGACCATTCGATACAACTTATTTTTTTCTGCGGTTAAGATTGGGTCAAAACCAGATGCACCCGCCATTAGGGTTTCAGAATTTCCACGAGATGTGCGGAAATAATCTAGGCGCTCAGTAAGCGCATTAAATGCACCCCATTTTGTGCCCTTGATTGTGGCATTGGTTGGTGAGTTATGATAAAGGTCATCAATAAGAACAACCTTATTTTCCCACTTAGTCAATGCAATCTTAGATGCATCTTTATCGGGCTTTGGGTAGATTGTCTGAATCAACTTTGAAAATTCAGCATCAGTAATTGACTGAGAATAAAGAGCCTGAGCCTGCTTTTCGAATTCATCAAAGTAGCCAAGCGCAAGCCCAAGAGTCTCACGAGCAACTTGAATGCGACCTTCTACAGATTGTGTATGACGAATCTTGAAAGATTGTTTTGCATTCTTCATTGCAAGGTTAAGAGTGTTTTGGCATACAACACGAACAGGTGTAACAGCAGCCTGAACAGCAACTGAGCCATCGTGTGATGTCCATACGATTAGATAAAGTTTTGTTTCATCGTTAGCACCTTGTGGGTCTAGCACCATTGTGCGAGGAATGTCTACGGTACCGAAAACAACTTTACCCTTTTTGAGTGAGCCAGCAGATTCCCAACGGCAATCAGCGTTAGCATCATGAATCGCATCAGCAAATGCAAACAATTCTTCATTCTGCACAGGCTTGTAACGCTTACCAACAGTAGCAAGAACATCAGTTCCGCCATTAAATGGATTTGTGCGAACAACTAGTGATGCATTTGAAACATCATTCCATGATTCATCAATGTGATTTGTAATTGGAGACAAGCGAACATTCCAATTTGCTAACTTTGCTTCTTCAAGCATTGTGGCAGTTGTAACTTCCTCATCTTGTGTAAAGATGCGATTTGCAAGGTTGTGCCAAGCAGGTGCACCACGGAGAGCGAAAGCAACTTCGCCATTTTCGACTTCGAGATTGTGAGCCATTTTTTTCCTTTCGATTGATTGATAAACTGAGTATAACATAGGGGTCTGACATTATCAACAATTAATCACAAGATGTCCGATTTGTCTCAGGTGATCAATCTCACAAAATTTTGGGAGTTTTCCACATGCCGTCGTAAGCCTGTGGATAACCCCTTACCTCTGCGGGCTTTGGCGGGGCAGGACCTATTAGATCCCGCCCCAAGCTTTTAAATTAATCCAAGCTCTTCGCTAGTTAACTTAGTACTATTATATTTACGTACAGTTTCCATCGGAAGGAAGATTGCAAGAGTCTTTTGCTTCTTCTTATTGTCATAAACATATGCACGAATACTTCCCGCAAAGTTTCTAAGGTTTGAAAAAACCATTTCAGATAAGTATTCACGATTAACACCTTCATCTGAATAAAGTGTTAAATCATTTGCCTTGTTCTCATCATAGATTTCAATTCTAAATCTATTTTTCATTTTGTTCCTTTGATAGTAGGGATATTAGTTGAGTAGTTTAGCGCTTGACTTGCTCAGGTCAGGGTTCTTTTGCTTTAGAGTATTCTAACATAGAGGGCTAGATTTTGTCTAGCCCCCTACTATTTAATTAGAGATACTGTGCAATAGTCTTGAAGGTTGAGGCATTTACTGTTTCCTCATCTGTCATCTTCAAGATACGAATTGCGTTTTCAATTTCTTGAACTTCGTAGCGACCAAGTTCATTTTCAAGGTCAATAGAAGGCTTTTCAGGAAGTGCAAAAGTTCCAACAGGCAAAGAAAAATTAACGCTAATCTCTCCACGCCAATTCTCATTAGCATTTACCTCAGCCTTTGAGATGTGTTTGCTTGCGAGTTCAGCAACTTGCTTAGCCCACGCCTTTTCTACCTTTTGATACTCCTTGCGCTTCTTTTCGTTAGAAACTTCTGCTTTCTTAGCAGACTCCAACTTTTCTTCTAGTGCCTTGATTACCTTTGGTGTTGCTACCTTTACTGATAGTGCTCTTGACATAGTTTCCTCTTTCGTTTGTTTGTTTTGGTTAGTATAACATAGGGCTCTGACAACCCCGTAGGGTGAGAGTTCTTACTTACGACATTGGGCTAGAACACTCTCTAAACTGCCCCTGTTTCGTTTTACTTAGTTGGCAGGTGCGCTTGTCCAGCGTTCCTTACCATTGACATCAAGCAGGATACGATTTACTCCGCTAGGGTGATTATCAACCGCCTTGATAATTCCTGTGATACCGCTTGTTGTAGTTGTGTATGTCTGTCCGATTTCCATTTATTTCTCCTTTTCGTTATGGTGAGTATTATACACGACCCCACCGACATTTATCGTGTTTATTTAGTTTTTAATTTGTGATTTGTATCACACGCAGGTTTCGCAGTCGCAGTCCCACACATGAGGTAGCCATGCGTCTAGGTGGTGAGCATCTACGATAGCGTGTGCAGGTGCAGAAGTTTCTCCACGCCATGAGATACCCGCAGGCAATTCGATCAAGCGTCCATAGTCTTCATCATGGTATGCATCAATAGCATCTATGCAAGGTTGCACCATAGCAACGGGAACGGGTGGATAGTGATTAGCCTGCAAGTGATAAGCAAGTCCTGTTTCTAAGGATAAGTCTTCCTGTAAAGATAAAGCTGTTGTTAGTCCCATTTGTTTTCCTTTTCGTTTGTAGTTATTGGGATAGTATAGCAGGGGGTACTGACAAGCACCCCCTGCCTTTAATTAGATTAGTTGGTCTTGCATTTCTGATATTGTTTCGATTACTTTATCATGCAAGTCATTACGCATTTGCACGAACGCATTAGGCGACCATCCTGCCTTATACACACGCTCTAGCAATAAAGCGAGAGAGTAGTCTGACTTTGTGTCTAGGGCGGTGGCAAGCAAGAAGTATGCTGACTCTAAGTCCTCTGTCTCAAAGTAATATGCAGAAAGAATAGTCTGCAAAGAATAACGCTCTGCACCATCTACCGAGTCTGCAAGATAAGTTAAGAAAGCCTTGCATGTATCCATAGGGAAAGAGTTAGGAAGTCCTAGCAAGTAATCACGAATTTGTATCTCATTGTTAATTGCATAAATCATTACAGAGTTTGCCTCTGTTGATAGTCCATCCTGAAAATCTAGGATAGAGTTATTAATGAGTGCTACTGCCTCACCTACTGTTACTTTTTCTTTTAGCATTTGTTACCTTTCGTTTGTTTGATATCGCAATTATAGCCTAAGCCACCGACATTTACTAATCGAGCCTCGGCGTGTCGTATATTTATTTTGTGATAAACCTCACAATTTTCAGGGTGTGTCGTAACTTGACGTAAGAGAGTTTTTGCCCACACAGCTTTTGTGGGCGCAGCTCATTCTGTCAAGTCGACACGCCGCTTATGTTTAACTTTTCTTGAATATTTTTTCTTGGATGGTATGGGTTGCGCCGCATTTGATCGACGCAACTCCAACACCTTTTTAATGCGTGGTAAGTTTTGGAACATGATAGTTACATGCCTCATGAAATTTATTTACATTAAAGTTAGGGTTTTCTTTTGCGAACATCAAAGAAAAATCATTTACCATTTTAGAAAATAAAGCGGGATGAGTTTTATTGCTTGCATATTTTAGAATTTCGGCGGTTGCCTCAAAGTGTTTGCGTGTCATCATTTTTGTGTTACCTGTCCATTTCTGTAGAAGTTCTTAGTGTGCATTTTACCATTAGGCTCTGACAAGTTATAGGTGGCGTATTCTTTAGCGTCCCCATAGTCTGAGCATTTATCAAAAGCATGAACGGCGGTTAATGCGTCTGAATAGTTATGATTAGAAAAAAGTTTTCCGTCATATGAAATTGAAATTTGATACATTATGCCCCCATTATAAAATCGGTGAAATCAACATCATCAGCAACGCAAGAGCAAGGCTCTACATCATAATTATTTTCATCTCCCCAAAATAGGAAGCCAGCACCATTACACTCATCACAAGCAACTGCGATAATTTCTTGAATCATTTTTAGTTTTCCTTTCCTGTTGTTGTTGAAATTGTAGCAGATAGCACCGACAAAGCCTCGGATTTTGATTGTTGGCGTGTCGCTAAAACATGCGCCTTGAATTCTTCTAGGTTCATTTATAGAGCCCCTTCCTGAAATAGTTCGATTTCAACATCTAGTTTTTTTTCTTCATCAAGTTCATCAAAAGAAACCCAGCCAGCGCCGTTTTCATCTAACTTAAAAAATTCAATGTATCCCATTGCTAGTCACCTACCTTTACTGCAACTGTGCGGTACTTTGTACCATAACCGCTATTTGGTCGAATCTCTACGAGATAACTTTCGCAACCTTGATACCATACTGCATGAGGGTGCTCTTCTGCGGAGATGATTTCTCCCTGAAGTGTACGAGATGAATAGGAAGTGCCTACTAGTAGGTCTTTGATTGTGTATACATTTGCTGACATGATGTCCGCCTTTCGTTTTCGTTATGGTGATATTGTAGCATGGGGTACTGACAAATTGTTAATTTGGCAAGGGTTTGTCTCAATATGTGGAGCGTGGGATATGTGATAAGCATCACATCAAAATGTCTGTTTTGTCTGTCAAGCCGACACGCCGTAGAATTCGGGGGATTTTATAACAATCACGTAACGACACGCCCGACGCCGCTCCTTTGCGGGCCAGCTTGACTTTGTCAAGCCGACACGCCGATTATTTTCGCAAATCTTTTATGGTGTCTGTCACATCTTGTTTTAGATCCGCCCACATTAGGCGGAACATATAGACGGCGGAGGCAACTAGAAACAATTGTACAATGCTAGTTAGTAGTCTATTCATTAGTATTAACCTCTCTTACATTAAAGGTAAATCCTTTACCTAGTTTATTTAATTCTTCAATAATTGCTAAGATTTCTTCGGGCTTATTAGCCTTATTATTAACGCTTAGTAATTGGCTACCTTGCCATAGTGAGTAAGTTATAATCATTTATTTATCTCCAAACATATCAAAAATTTCATCTACTTGTTCATCTGTTAAGTGGTCAATCTGTATAGCCTTAGTAAAGCCAAACACATCTTCTTCTTCTGCCATTAGTTGCTCATACATTTCTTCTTCTTGTAGGTGTGCATAAGCGTCGCTTACATCTGCTTGAATAGTATCCCATTTAGTCATCATTTTTTTTCTTCTTTCGTTTAGTAGTTAGTGGGTCTTATTCGCTAGGCTCACCCGCTAGGCGGTTTATTTGCTAGGCTCATACCCTTATTTAGTTATGGTGTAACCTTATCATAGGCTACCGACATTTAGGCGGATTTAGCCAATAGTGTCGGTGTGATTATGCTCACACTTAGACTCTATCTCATGTCCAAACTCCTCTACGAGTTCCTCGTAGATTTCGTCCATATAATCAAGATAATCCATTTTTATTTTTCCTTTCTATTACTTACACATTACGCATGTTGTCCATGCTGTTACTCTACCGCAACCAGCGGAACACTCTACATAACCTAAAAACTTTTCCATTTCTGGTGTGTTACCTTGTTCAAATATTCTGTTAGTCATTTTCTGACCCTTTCTCGTTAAGGTCTTTCCTTAACTTCTTTATATATAAATCATAACAGGGGGGTCTGACAAATATCAAGTCGCAAAACGGACATTAAAGACATTTTAAAAAATAATTTCTAAAATAGGTATGAGATAGGTCACATTATGGGCGCACTATTGGACAAATCGGACATTTATAGATGTGTGTATCATACAAATTAAAAATATATTAACATTTTCTAAAATCTGATTTTGCAGCTGATCGCAAAATTGCTAAATTCAAAAAATTTTTTTATTAACATTTTGTAAATCTGAAAATAGTAGTTGACTAGAATATATGACCTATGGTACAATTATAATAACAGCAAATCGACGGATAAGCTGGAGTATGGCAGAAATTTCTCATTGTCAACAAGGGGGAATTGCATAAGAGGCCTTAACAGGTAAAGATAGTAACTTAAACTCTTAGTAGAACTAAAGCGGATCATACATTGAGCTGTTGACTTGTTCTTGGTGGTAAAAGGCAATCCATCTACTCACAATTAAAACCCTGTATTTCGATACAGGGCTTTTTTGTATCAAAATAGTAGACTAAAATATAACTAAGATATAATTAAGATATGACTGAAACAGAGATTTTATACACAAAAGTTGATGAGCTAATTGGAAAAGAGCCCATATATTTTTTAAATCATGGGTACGCTCCAGCATACGATGAGTTTAACGATGTTAACTTTAAACATCAGTTAAGTTTATATAAGAAAACTGTAGAGCACTTAGATCTTAATAACAAGTCCATACTTGAAGTTGGATGCGGTAGAGGCGGAGGATCAAAGTGGATAGCAGACACATACAATGTTCAAATGTATGCATGTGACATAACTCCAGCAAACATTTCTGTATGTAAGCTAAATGAAAAAGAGAATTTAATATATGCGGTATCTGCTGCAGAAAATATATCGTACAAAGATGAATCTATGGATGCAATATTTTCAATCGAGGCATCTCAAGCTTTTGAAGATCTTGGCATATTTTTTAAGAAAGCACATAAGGCATTAAAACATGGCGGATCTATCACTATGGTGGATATGTATCCAATAGAATTTTCTGATAGAAATAGAACCATGAAAGACTTAGCAACATATATTAGTTATATTAGTATCTTTTTTAAAGATATAAAATTAGAAATTATTACTGATAGTGTAAAACAAGCAATGCTAGAAGATATAGAGTTAACACCAAAATACATTAAAGATAGCAAAACCTTGTTTTATTCTTTAGAAAATATTAAGCAAAACTATAAGCGTTACGATAATCTAGAAATAGGTTATTTTAAGTTGACTGCAAATAAAATATAGTAACCTATTGACTATAGAATTTTTCTAATGTTATACTTCGTATTGGTTTGTGGGGGCTTACACTGGGAACTCAGTTATACTAAGTGTCGGTTTCTCTATCTCGTCAAAGTTTTTTAACTTTGGGGGGTAGGGGGGCTTTCCTAAAAATCATAGTTTCCTAAGTATCATATATATAGTATATAATATATATATGAATAAAGAATATAATAGCTTTTACTTCTTACATATACCTAAAACAGGTGGAAGGTATATTAATAAGTATATATTCTATCATCTTAGAATTGAAATACCTAATCAAAATACAAATTTTAAGATAAAAAGTCTAGAGTCAAATGGCCATGGCGGTTGGCGAAAAAATATAAAAGATGACACATATATTGTTAGTATATTAAGAGATCCTATTAAGCTAGCATGTAGTTATTTTACACATTTTGCATCTCCCTATAGAGAAAATACAAAAGAATCATTTCTCAGGTGGATAGAAAAAGAAAAATGGTTTCACAACTTTCAAGCAAAAAATTTTTTATTTGACACTTCATCATTTTCACCAAAAGATTATGAAAAAAAATTTAATACTGGCTGGATAGATGTAGATGAGCTTAATAAAAAAATAAATAGAATAGATTTCCTATTTACAACAGATTATCTTAAAACAAATATACAAGATGTATGTAAAAAAATATGTACAGATTTAAATTTAAATATTGATAACAAAGAATTTCCAGAAGATAGTAGGTTTAGTCAACCAGAATCAAGTAACCTATATAATTCTTTATCTGAAGAAGAAATTAAAAAAATATCTTCTTTATTTTCTGTAGATTATTACTTATATAATAAAGTTAGATCTTTAGAGATATAAAGTAGTCAACTAGAATATATAATGATATACTAGTGATATGAAACTCATACTAGCAATAGCCGTAATCGCTATCATAGTCCATATATGCGGATTACTAATCCAAATCTATGGACCTATAGCTTAATCTGGTGAAAGCAATTGTCTTATATACAATCGAGTTTCGGTTCAAATCCGAATAGGTCTACAATAAAAAACGGGGGAATCAGAGATCTACTCTCTGGTCTAAATATCCCATGCTAGAGAAAAGACTTCTAATGGGGTTTATAGACCTTAGCACCAATAAGTCCACATATGGGCTACCAAATGAGATTCTTCTAGTCCAAGAGGCTATCAAAGCCTTTACTGACTACATTGAATCTAAATTGTCAGAATGCTTGCAAGTTGAGGATAATCCAGATAGAATATGTGACCTAACTTGGAAACATGATGATTGTAAGGTATTAATGGATATCTTATTTGATCTTACATTGGAAGAGAAATATAGGAGTAAATGGTAATATGGTCTCTTCTACTTCCGCCGCACTTTTTTCGCACTATTTAAGGAATTTCAATGATTCAAGACTTAACTAAGACTATCAAGATATATAAGAAGTATTTTACAGAAGATGACTGTAAATATATTATGGATAATTTTGGTCAACCAGGAGAAGAAACAGTTCCTCATCTTGAGTTTCACTGGGGCGAGCAAGATGTGGATGCCTTAAAGTATAATAAAAAAGAAATACTTTATGAGTTTTATAAGTTTTTTAAAAAGCAGATAGAGGAAATCTTTGATGCAAAAGACATCCAGCTTGAAAGAATGTTTTTGCAGACAATGAAGCCAGGTGGCGAGCTTCCAGAGCATTTAGATGGAGAGCATAGATACGCTGTTTTGGCCTACATGAATTCTGACTACACAGGAGGAGAGCTGTACTTTAACAGAGATAAAGTATCCATTACTCCAGAACAGGGTGATGTTTTGTTTTTTCACGGAGGATCAAAGAATCCTCATTCAGTTAAGCCGTTACTGTCTGGAAACAGAACTAGCTTTATAATGTTTTTTACAAACTCAAAACAAGATAGATATTCTTTAAATGGGAATAAGATATAGGAGTATATTATGTTTTATAATAACGAAAATGTTGTAAAGATTAAAGAAGAAGGCGTCTGGCTTTATAGAAATTTTATTACTAAAGAAGAATGTGAAGTCATAGTAAATAATGCTTCTGCTTTGCCAGAAACAGAATGGCAAGATGGTTGGGCAAGACATCAAGGTACTTTGTTTTATACTAATAATCCAGAATCAGAGCAGGCAATAGCAGCTTGGTGGAATGATAAAGTAAGTCCGCCAGTATTAATACCTGAAGTTACAAAAGTAAATAGCAAGCTAAAAGAGTTATTTACCCCAGAATTATTTTTTCTTCCAGAGTACAAGGTTGTAAGACTTAAGCCTGGACAAAATATGAAAGCACATAGAGATAATAGGTCTGCTAACTTAAATGCAGATGTAAAACAAAAATTTACTATTAATTGTGCTTATACGCTTTATTTAAATGAACTAAGCGGTGGAGAGATTAATTATCCAGAACTTGGGTACACGCATACACCTCAGCCAGGAGATTTAATAATACACTCTGGCCTTGTGTTACATGAAGTTTTTGATGTTCTTGACGGATTAAGATACACAATAACAGGTTGGCTATTAAATAAATAAGCCATACGTAAGGCGGATTACGTATGGCTTATTGCACATATAGTGCTACAGGGAGTAAAAACTCTACCTGCAGGTTAATTATAAATTATCTTTTAAACAAAGTCAATATCTTATATTTTATTTTAGATAGTCTTTGATATATTTTTTCTTCTAGCATGCCCTCTTTTGTTTCTTCTCTATAATGATCAGTCTGAAAGTATGGACTGTGCATATGCTGTGAGAAATGATTTCTTGGGCTCATGATTAATATTATACATCATTTTCAGACCTAAATGACGGAGAAGGCCCCAAAAGATATCCTTCTTCATGATACTTAGACATTTTTTCAGTTTCTTCAGAACCAACTATTTTATTAGATAAAAGTAAAAGAACATCGTATATGCGATGTAACATTATATAGTTAGCCATGTCTAGATTCTCTTCTAGAGGCTTTGGATTACTTTCTTGCATGTTCTTCAAGCTGCTTATCTATATCATCAATTAAGTCTTGAATAGTCATACCTGACTCTTTAAAAGTTAAAGCATATTTTTTAAACTCATTTACTGCTTTTAGAGCCATAGGAAGCGCTGGCATATGCATACATGGTATTCCCATTCCAACTGATCTAACTAAATCTTTCTCATAAGACATTATCTACCAACTTTTTTAGTTTATTATACAAAAGCAATCCAATATTATTTTTGTATTCACATGATAAACAGTATAAATATATCACGTCTTCATTACTTTGATTAACAGAAAGAGGGCCTTGATCCAAAGGACAATTAATCCTTTCAACAAGACCCTCTTCAGCTAAAGCTAAGTATTTTGATACATATTGTATCTTCAATTACTTCTCCACCCTTTATTGATTAGGGAAGTCAGATAGCCATTTGCTAGCTGCCCCACTTCTCATAGATGACCATGAGCTCCAGTTATCTCCGCCCTGGGTCATGTGGTACGTTATCTCTGCGTTAATTACAGGATCAAACAAAAGTACGTTTGATCTTAGTTCGAATTTCTCTTTACGATCAATGCCGAGATTTCCCAACATATTAATCTGAAAAATTCCATAGGAACTGTCTC
>JACCDL010184408.1_pt1 | contig 46958 bp, 46 predicted proteins | sample 7441931 | NCBI WGS metagenome assembly JACCDL01 (sample SAMN15323437, study PRJNA562643) | freshwater metagenome | isolation source: river surface water | place: USA:Blue River Watershed | collected 2017-08-16
GACCCGCCACTACATTCAAGATCATTTTTCTAGAACCGAAGGTCCATTCGCTGACGCCCTTGGCGTTTTTGGTCGGCAAATCGCAGTTGGTCGTCAGCGCGCCATAGCCCGGCACGCATACCTGGCCGCCGTGAGTGTGGCCCGCAAATACCACCGATGCCGAGGCGTTGGTCATGGCCTCTAAAACTCGCAGGTACGGCGCGTGTGTGACGCCGATGATCACACTGCAGCCGGCCAAGCGACTTGACTGAGCCTTTAGCCCCGAGATGTCATCTAGGTCATCGTGGGCGTCGTCGACACCAATAAATCCGAGTGCGGTGCCGTTGATTACGATCTGGCCGTCGCGATTGTTCAGGTTTAACCAACCGGCCGACCTAAAGCCGCCAACCAATCTGGCGGTGTCTAGCTGTTCGCCATCGCCGCGCTCGGATGGCTTGCGCAGGTAGGCGAGTGGGTTTCGCAAAACCGGTGCGTAGTAGTCATTCGAACCGTTGACGAAAACGCCTGGTTTTTCGAGCAGGGGAGCGAGGGAGGTTAGTGCTGGCCCAATCGCATTTTTGTGGCCCAGGTTGTCGCCGGTGTTCACCACTAGGTCGATATCTAGTGCGCCGAGCGAATGCACAAATTTGGCTTTGCGTTTTTGCCACGGCGCTAGGTGAATATCGCCGATGTGCAGCACCTTGATTGGCGCGCTGCCCTTCGGCAATGCCTTAATGGATTCGCGGCGAATTACAAAAAGAAAGCGCTCGATGCCGATGCCCCAAATGGCGGCTGCAGCAGCCAGGGCTAGCAACAGCCAAAGCCAACCGATGGCGTTCATGTTTACGGGCCTGTGCTGATAACCAGCAGAATCGCTCCGGCCGTAGGGGCCGCTGTTCCTGCCGCGGGGTCGGTGCCAATCACGTTGCCCTTTGGCACGGTAGCCGACTTTTGGAAGAACTGTGTCTGCGAGCTTTGCGGTTCGCTGACTGCCGCATAACCCGCGGCCAACAGGGTTGCCTTGGCGTTTGCGACGGTCATGCCGGCAACGTTAGGAACAACCACGCTTGCTGATGCTCCGCCCTTGGAAACATAGATCTTTACCTGAGCGCCGCGTGGGCTTGCTGCACCGGCAGCAGGGCGGGTGTAGGCAACGGTTCCGGCTGGCTGGTTTGAGCGAACCTGAGTAACAACAATCTGAGCATTGAGGTCATTGGTCTTGATGATTTCGGCAGCCGCCTCGGGCGACTGGCCGGTCACATTAGGAACGCGCATGACCGTCGAACCAAGCATCTCTGCAGGCGGTGGTGTGAAACCGGTGCCAGGGTAGAGCTTGTTGATGGTTTGCATTGTGGTTCGCCATATGTCGTGACGAACGGTGTTGGCTGCTTTTTTGTTCAGCTTGTATGCCGAAAGCGACTTGTTACCCGAGACGTTTCCAACCCAGGTTGCGGTTCCGACCGCACTCGAGAAGCCGGTCATCCAGGTGTGAACGCCCGAGTCGGTGGTGCCGGTCTTACCGGCAAGAGGTGTGCTGTCGCCGGTGCCCGAGGCGCCACCGGTTCCGCCCGAGATTACCCGCTGCATTGCGTAGGTCATGCCGGCGGCTACCTCTGGGGTGACCGCAGGGGTGCATGTGGTCGCCGGCACTTTGAGGTCTGCGCCGGTTGAGCGAATCGTGATTTTGTCGATGGCAACCGGGGTGCAATAAACGCCCTTGTTAGCGATTCCGGCCATTGCTGCAGCCATGGCCAGCGGTGCGATTTCGTTAATTCCAAGAATCGACGATGGGTAGTAAACGAGTTCGTTTCCATCGGCTCGGTGCACGCCAAATGCGCTGGCGACATCGCGGATGTCGCATAGATCTAACTGCGAGGCCATCGATGCGAATGCGGTGTTGACCGAGAGTGCGGTTGCTTGAACCACGGTCAAATCTTCAGGCTCTTTGGTGATGTTGTTTGGTCGCCAGGTGCCGCCGATTGAGCCACAGCGAGCCGAGAAGTCGGTTGCGGCATTCCATTCTTTGACTCGGCCATCAACGTGGTCATTGAGTCTAAAGCCGGCATTCAACCAAGCGGCCAGAGTGAACACCTTGTATGTCGAACCGGTCTGGAAGCCAGACGATCCACCGAAGTTTTTGTCGGTGGCATAGTTCACAGAGGTGTGGCCGAGCTTGTCGCTCTGGGTCTGGTCGAAGATGCGGTTTTCGGCCATGGTCAAAATACGACCCGTGCCAACCTGAACCGAAACCGAGGCAGAACCAATTTGGCTCGGGTCGGTAGCAGGTGCCCAGGTCATGGTGGCGTTGTGGGCCGCGGTCTGTGCGGTTAGGTCAAGTGTGCTGTAAATCTCGAGGCCACCGCGACGAAGAAGCATTTCGCGATCTTCGGGGTTAGCGCCGAATTCAGAACCGTTTCGAATTGTCCAGACCACATAGTCACAGAAGAAGGCGGTGGTTTGGTTCGCCTCACAGCCGCTTGGGGTGTGAGTTAGGTTGACCTCGATTGGGGTTTTCTTGGCATCGCTAGCCTGCTGGCCGGTGATGTAGCCCTCGGCCTCCATGTTGTCGATCACATAGTTGCGGCGACCAAGAGCGCGTTCGAGGTTGTCCTCTTCGTCTGGCTTGTAGTCGTTAGGCGACTTCAACATTCCAGCCAACAAAGCTGCCTGCGGAATGCTCAGATCCTTCGATTTGACGCCGAAGTAGTAGTTTGACGCCGCTTCGATGCCGTTGATCTGGTTTCCAAAGAACGAAAGGTTCAGGTAACCAGCCAAAATCTCTTGCTTGGTGGAAGATTGTTCAAGTGCCACCGCGAGGCGCATTTCGCGAAGCTTGCGGTCGATCGAAACTTCGGTGGCAGCGGCAATCGCCTCCTCGTCGCCGGTGAGGTTTGCAGCCTCAACGAGCGAGTTCTTCACGTATTGCATGGTGATGGTCGAGCCGCCAGGGCCGTTGCCGCCGCGAGCTGCGCTGGTTGCTGCCGCGCGCACTAGCGAAACTAGGTCGATGCCGTTGTGCTGAAAGAATCTTGGGTCTTCGGTCGCGACCACAGCGTTGCGAATGTTTGGTGACATGTCGTTGTAATCGACCGAGATTCGGTTCTCGTGATAAAACTTTGCCACTGGCACGGGTTGGCCATCTTTGGTTGCATAAAGCGTGGATGCCTGTGATGCGTTAACCGGCTTGATGTAGTCGGGGAGGTTTTCAAAAACCGTGATGCCGGTTGAGGCCAAAAAGCCACCAACGATTGCAACCGGTGCGAGCAGTGCAACGCCCAGGACGCCCGCAATCGCCGACAAACCACCGAATTTTAGAATGCCGGAAAGTGCACTTCCAGACTTCTTCCGCGAACCAGACATAGACTCTAGGTTACCCGACATCACCTGAGAGGATTCTGTAAATGTTGAAGTGGGAGTACATCACAACGCCTTTGCTATTGCACCGCGAGACCGCTATTTTGAACAACTGGGGTTCTGAAGGCTGGGAGCTCGTTCAAATTATTGCCGGCCCAGAGGGTGGCAACGTAGCCTTTTTCAAGCGACCAATCAGCGCCTAATTTTTTAAGGAACCTTCATGTCAAGAATCGAACAGAGACTCATCGAGCTTGGTTTTCCGCTGCCTGAGGTGGCCAAGCCAGTTGCTGCCTATGTGCCTTCGGTAATCACCGGAAACCTTTGCTTTACCTCTGGTCAATTGCCTTTCGTAAACGGAGCGCTGCCTGCTGCCGGAAAAGTCGGCCGCGACCTAACCGGTGAAGAGGCCAAGGATCTTGCCCGCCTCTGCGCGCTAAACGCACTTGCCGCACTAAAGCTGGCCATCGGCGACCTAGACCGCGTTACCCGCATCGTCAAGGTTGTCGGTTTTGTCTCGGTGGTTCCAGAATTCACCGCAATCCCTGCCGTGATGAATGGCGCAAGTGAGTTCTTGGGTGAGGTATTTGGCGAAGTTGGTGTTCACGCGCGCAGCGCTGTGGGTGTGCCGGCTTTGCCACTGGATTCAGCCGTCGAGGTTGAACTGATTGCAGAGTTTGCCTAAATCAAGCTAAAAAGAAACCCCGGCCGGTTGGTCGGGGTTTCTTTTTTTGATCGAGCGATGCTCGGTTAGCCTTTAGTCTGACGCACCGCCAGCGATTTTGCCGCTGATGATGTCCATCACCGAAGTGTCGGCCAGGGTGGTCACGTCGCCAACCGGGCGGTCTTCGGCAACATCGCGAAGCAAGCGGCGCATGATTTTTCCGGATCGAGTCTTTGGCAGCTCGGCAACAACCATGATTGTGCGAGGCCTTGCGATTGGGCCAATCTCTTTGGTCACGTGATCACGCAAAATCTTGCTCACGTCGGCATCTGAGCCGGCATTATCGAGCTGGTTCTGACGCAAGATCACGAATGCAACCACGGCCTGACCGGTGGTTTCATCCTTGGCACCAACCACGGCGGCTTCGGCAACAAATGGGTGCGAAACCAAAGCCGATTCAATTTCGGCGGTTGAAAGTCGGTGACCCGATACGTTCATCACGTCGTCAACGCGGCCCAGCAACCAAAGGTCGCCTTCTTCATCGAACTTGGCGCCATCGCCGGCAAAGTAGATGCCGTCAAACTTCGACCAATAGGTCTCTTTGAAGCGGTCTGGGTCGCCCCAAATGCCGCGAAGCATCGAAGGCCAAGGCTCGGTGATGGTTAGCAAGCCGGCGTGGCCGTTGCCCAACTCCTTGCCTTCGTCGTCAAGAATGGAGATCTCAATTCCGGGCAGCGCATGCTGTGCCGAGCCTGGCTTCAGGGTGGTTATTCCAGGCAGTGGTGAAATCATGATCGCGCCGGTTTCGGTCTGCCACCAGGTGTCAACAATTGGGGCGCTTCCTGCGCCGATGATGTTGCGGTACCACATCCATGCTTCAGGGTTGATTGGTTCACCAACCGAGCCAAGCACTCGAATCTTTGACAAGTCGTATTGCTTCGGAATCTGGCTGCCCAGCTTCATGAATGAACGAATCGCAGTCGGTGCGGTGTAGAGAATCGAGACCTTGTATTTCTCGGCAATGGCCCACCAGCGACCCCAGTCAGGGGTCTCGGGGGTGCCCTCATAAATCACCTGAGATGCGCCATTTGCGAGTGGTCCGTAGGCAACATAGCTGTGACCGGTGATCCAGCCGATGTCGGCGGTGCACCAGTAGATGTCGGTATCGGCGTGCAGGTCGAAGACGTTCTTGTGGGTGTATGCCGCCTGAGTTAGGTAGCCGCCGGTCGAGTGAAGAATACCCTTCGGCTTTCCGGTGGTGCCCGAGGTGTAAAGAATGAACAATGGGTGCTCGGCGTTGAAGCCCTGGGCTACGTGCTCGGTTGCGGCGCCGGCCAAAGCGGTGCTCCAGTCGATGTCACGACCTTCAACCCAGCCAACATCCTGGTTAGTGCGCTTGACGACCAAAACATTTTTGACCGATGGGCACTTGCCGCCCGAAAGTGCTTCGTCGACTGCAGGCTTGAGCGCACTCGCCTTGCCCTTGCGGTAACCGCCATCGGCAGTGATCACAAGCTTGGCCTGTGCGTCATCGATGCGGGTGTGCAGTGATTCGGCTGAGAAGCCACCGAAAATCACCGAGTGAACAGCACCGATGCGAGCAACGGCCTGCATTGCAACAATTGCCTCTGGAATCATCGGCATATAGATAGCCACGCGGTCGCCAGCGCGGATGCCGAGATCGATCAGAACGTTCGCGGCCTTTTTGACCTCAGCGGTTAGCTCTGCGTAGGTAATTTCTCGTGAGTCGCCCGGCTCGCCTTCGAAGAAGAGCGCAACGCGGTCGCCGTTGCCGGCTTCGACGTGACGATCTAGGCAGTTGTAAGAGATGTTCAACTCGCCGTCATAGAACCACTTTGCGAATGGTGCATTCGACCAATCGAGGGTTTGGGTGAAGGGTTTGTGCCAGTGAAGGTGGTTGGCCTGTTCGGCCCAGAAGCCCAGGCGGTCGGCCTTGGCCTTTTCATAGATGCCTGGCTTGGCGATTGCATTTGCCGTAAATTCGGCACTCGGCGCGAAATGGCGGGATTCTTGTAGCAGGTTATCGATCTCGTGATCGGCAGACATCATTGTCCTCCATTGGTAAAGCGAACCTTTGGTAATACTGCCAGATAAATCACCACCGATTCGTCGCTAACGCCCCTCGATTTATAACAAATAGAAAAATCTTTCAATTTACTGGGAATTTCCTATTTTTCGCAAAGATTGGAATGTTTTTTGACGGCAATTGCTTATTATTAACTGTCGGCTCTAGTAGCCGACCCGCGATACCGATTCCCCCAATCTGGTATCGCCTGGCCCCAGTCTCTCCCCCCAGAGGCTGGGGCCCCCTAATTTAACTGGGCGCTATCCGCCTGGACCGGCTAAATACTCTTGAGCGTAGCAATTTTGCACCGCCCGAATTTGTGCGATTTGTGCACAGATTAGGCTTTTGTTGCTTTGATGACTGGCGGTTTGGTTCAACCTAGACCAATGCTGCCAGTGTCACTCAACCCAAAACTTGCCAGCCTGCTTTCGCAGGAGGGCACCACAGATGTTTTGGTGAACGGGCATAACGAGGTCTGGGTGCAGAAATCCAACGGCCAAATGCGATCCGTTGAATCGCCCTTTGAGTCGGAGCAAGAGCTCGCCAAAATAGCTCGAGACTCAATTGCCCAAGCCGGCCGGCACCTCGACCAAGCCAACCCATTCGCCGATGTCTCGATCGAGGGCATTCGTGTGCATGCTGCCCTGGCCTCGGCCTGCACACCAAAAACCACGCTTTCTTTGCGGGTGCATGCCAAAAGGTCTTTTGGCTTGGCTCAATTGTGTGACCTAGGGGCAATCAGCGAAACTCAACTCGATTTTCTGCGCGATGTGATTGAAGCACGAGAGAGCTTCATCATCTCTGGGGCAACCGGCAGCGGTAAAACCACTTTGCTTCGGGCAATTTTGGCGGAGTGCCCGAGCGATCGAATCATCGCTATAGAAGATGTGTCGGAGATCAACCTTGACTCTGGTCACTTTGTCTCGTTGCAGACCAGGCAGGCCAACATCGAGGGTCGGGGTGAGATTGGTCTAGATCGGTTGGTGCGCGAGAGTTTGCGAATGCGACCAGACCGCATCGCGATTGGCGAGGCTCGAGGTCCAGAATTTCTGGTCATGCTTCAGGCTTTGAACACCGGGCATGAAGGCGGTGGCGTAACCATTCATGCCAATTCGATCCTCGATGTTCCGGCGCGAATGCAGTCAATTGGCAGAGCGGGTGGCTGGTCTGCGACCGACATTGCGGAGGCTGCTCATTCAGCTTTTCGCTGGGTGATTCACATGAAGGGTCATCGGGTGAGGGCAGTAGGGCAGTTTGTTCTTGGCGCGGGTTCAAAGTTGGGCGTGGTGCCCCGAGATGTCTGAGGCTCGAATTGAATCAGTCACCGGGCGAGCCCAACCTGGCAAAGTGGCAAAACCCTCCGATGTCGCTCGCCAACTGGCATCGCTCTTGCGCGCGGGTGTGGGAGCAAACCAGGCCTTCGAGATAGTTCGACCTGATCTCAAGAATCTTTCGCCGGATCGCCGCGATCAGATCGATTTGCTATGGTCGGTTGCCCTCGAGACCGGAGGACCGCTTGTTCCTGCCATAAGCCGATTCGCCGAGGTCTTGGCCAGGCTCGATGCGCACCAGGCCCAATTGCAATTAACTTTTGCTTCGCCGAAAGCAACTTCAAAACTGATCTTTGGGCTTCCAGTTATCGGTCTGTTGCTGGCTCAACTCTTGGGCCTGGCTCCGATCTCGGCCATGACCACTTCGCTGCCTGGGTTTCTAGCGCTGTGTCTAGGGCTCATTTTGATGCTCGTTGCGGGCATTTCCAGCCGCCGAATGCTCAGGCGGGCATCCCCGGCATTCAGCGATCCGGGAATCTTCTTGGATTGTGTGGTCATCGGGCTTCAGGCAGGGCTTCCGGTCAGCGCAGCGGCAGAAAATGCAAGGGTTCGCGTGGGCGAGGAGCGCGACAGCGAGGCATTCCAAAAACTCGAGCAGGCGCTGGTTTTGTCTGATTCCACGGGTGCCGACCTCACCAGCATTTTGTCTGCAGCGGCCGACGGGCTGCGCGACGAACTGTTTCATGAGCAATCCAACCGGCTAGCCAAATTGGCAGTGCACCTGATGATTCCCCTAGGGCTTGCCGTGCTTCCTGCGTTTGTGCTTTTGACAGTCGTTCCCATAGCAATCGGGCTATTGGGCAAATGAAAGAGGAAATCATGAAACTAATTACAAATCTGCGAGATGAAACCGGAGCCGCAACTGCAGAGTATGCCATTGCGACTATGGCGGCGGTCGGCTTTGCCGGCCTATTGGTTGTGATCATGCGCAGTGATGAGATCAGAACCATTTTGTTTGACCTGGTTAAGAGCGCACTCACCTTCGCCAACCCCAACGGTGATGCAGCGGCCGAGCAGTGATTCGGGGTCGGTGACCGCCGAGCTGGCACTGGCTTTGCCCACGGTGGCTCTCGTGGTGTTTGTCACGCTGGGCGCGTTTAGTCTGCAGCTCGAGAAGATGAAGCTTGTTTCGATTGCCGGCACGGTTGCCAGGGGAGTAGCCAGAGGCGAGGCCGAAAGCAAGATGCGTGAATTAGTGGGTCAGCTGCGCCCAGGTACTTCGATTGATTTGAGATTTGAGCCCGACAGTGTTTGCGCGAAGGCATTTTTCAACATTGAATTTGCCGCACTAGGCGGCCAGTCAATTGAGGTGGCTGACTGGCAATGCGCTCGAGCGTCGGGGCTTTGATGCGTTGGTGGAGAAGCCAACGCGGATCCGGAACGGTGATGTCGCTTGCGGTTTTGTCGATCTCGGTGGGGCTCTTTGGTGCCACGCAAATTCTGGCGCAGCAGCTATATCAAAGTGAAAGATTGCAGGTGCTCGCCGATGAAATTGCACTAACCGCGGTCGATGCGCTCAGGGGTCTGACCATTGGGTATCCGTGTGAGTTGGCCGCACAAATTGCGCAAGAAAATATGGTGAAACTTGACGAGTGTCGTATTGTCGGTTTCGAGGCATTCATATCTCTTCGGTCAGATCTTGTGGGTATAGTTCTAATCGCGAACGCGAGAGCAGGGCCAAGTTAGGCTCGAATGCGCATCTATATAAGGAGTAAACCTTGGCAACTAGCCAGAAACTGGTAATCGTTGAGTCGCCTGCTAAGGCGAAGACGATTTCTAAGTACCTCGGCGAGGACTACACGGTGTTGGCATCTGTAGGCCACATCCGTGACTTGGTTGACCCTAAAGACTTGCCAGCCGAAAAGAAAAAGGGCTCGCTCGGCAAGTTCTCGATTGACATTGAAAATGACTTCGAGCCCTACTACGCCATTTCTCCGGGCAAGAGCAAGACCGTTAGCGACCTCAAGAAGGCGCTTTCTGGCGCCGAGGAGCTCTATCTCGCAACAGATGAAGACCGCGAGGGTGAAGCCATCGCGTGGCACTTGCTTCAGGTATTGAAGCCAAAGGTTCCTGTAAAGCGCATGGTGTTCCACGAAATCACCAAAGAGGCGATTCAGTCGGCATTGGACCACACCCGTGCCGTGGATGAAAACCTGGTGCAGGCTCAAGAAACCCGCCGTGTGGTTGACCGCCTTTATGGCTATGAGGTTTCGCCGGTACTTTGGCGCAAGATCAACCGTGGTCTAAGCGCCGGCCGCGTTCAATCGCCAGCAATGCGTTTGGTAGTCGAGCGCGAGCGCGAGCGCATGGCGTTCGTCTCTGCCAGCTACAACGACGTTGAGGTAACCTTCGACCCACAAACTGCAGGTGAACCACAGTTCGTGGCCAAACTTCAGAGTGTCAACGGCAAGCGCATCGCGACCGGCCAGAGCTTTGACGACAACGGAAAACTAACCGCGGATGTTTTGCTGCTAGATGCTCAGGCAGCTGAAGCGCTCGCCGAAGCCGTGCGCGATTCCGGCGCAAAGATTTCAGTTACCTCGGTTGAGGCCAAACCAAGCACCCGCCGCCCGGCTGCACCGTTTACTACCTCGACTCTTCAGCAAGAAGCCTCTCGCAAACTTCGCATGTCTGCTAAACAGACCATGGATACCGCGCAGGCGCTGTACCAAGACGGTCACATCACCTACATGAGAACTGACTCGCCAACTCTTTCGGTTCAAGCAATCAACGCCGCTCGCTCACAAGCGAAGCAAATGTTCGGGGACAACTTTGTTCCTGACAAGCCTCGCGTTTATCAGGGCAAGAACAAGAACGCCCAAGAGGCGCACGAGGCAATTCGCCCAGCCGGCGAGAACTTCAAGAAGCCTTCAGAGCTTGCGAGCGTTTTGAGTGGCCGAGCACTAGATCTTTATGACCTCATCTGGAAGCGAACCGTTGCTTCGCAAATGGAAGACGCTAAGGTTTCGACCACCACCGCCAAGATCTCGGTAAGCCCGATTGCCGGCGGCGGAGCAGCAGAATTCACTGCTTCGGGAACCGTGGTTACCTTCCGTGGATTTATGGCCGCATATGAAGAAAGCCACGACGAATCTCGTGATGACGAGCAAGACGAGCGCGAATCAAAGCTGCCAAACCTAACTGTGGGTCAGGCGCTGAAGGCTGTTGACGTTGTGGCCAAAGACCACCAAACCTCACCGCCACCTCGCTACACCGAGGCATCTTTGGTCAAGGCACTTGAAGAAGATGGCATCGGTCGCCCGTCTACATACGCGGCAATTTTGTCGACTATCGTGAACAAGGGTTATGTCTCGAAGCGCGGTCAGGCCCTCGTGCCAGAGTGGATCGCCTTCACCGTCACGCGTTTTCTTGAAGAAAACTTTGGCAAGCTAATCGACTATGCCTTCACCGCTCAGATGGAAGAAGACCTCGACCAGATTGCCGACGGTCAGCTTGACCGAAGCAAGTGGCTGCAGGGTTTCTATTTCGGAAACGAAAAGAACGAGGGGCTTCGCAACACTGTTGAGAACCTTGGCGACAGTGACCCGCGCGCTATCAACTCGATTGCCCTGAGCGATGACATCACTCTGCGCACGGGCAAATATGGCCCATACATCGAAATCATGGTCGAGCCAGGGTCTGAGGGTGCCGATGAAAACGGTCGCCGAATTGTCAACATTCCCGAGGGCCTAGCGCCAGATGAGCTGACCGTCGAAAAGGCGCAGCAGTTGATTGATGCGCCGATCATTACCGATCGCGTGATGGGCCAAGACCCGGCGACCGGGCTCGACATTCTTTTCAAGGATGGCCGCTACGGTCCATACGTGGTCTTGGATGACCCGAAGGCGGCAAAGCCTCGCACTGCGTCGTTGTTCAAGACGATGAGCCCAGAGACCTTGACTCTAGAGGACGCGGTCATGTTGCTTTCGCTACCTCGCGTAGTTGGCGTCGACCCTGAGTCGGGAACCGAAATCACCGCCCAAAACGGCAAGTTCGGCCCATACCTTTCGAAGGGCAAAGACTCACGCTCGCTAACCAGCGAAGACCAATTGTTCAGCCTCGATCTAGCTGGTGCTCTCGAAATCTTTGCTCAGCCAAAGTACGGCGGTCGCCGCACGGCGGCAACACCGTTGAAGGAGTTCGGAGAAGACCCAGCCTCGGGTCTGCCAGTCTTTGCAAAGACCGGTCAATTCGGCTTGTATGTGACCGACGGCGCAGTGAACGCGACCGTTCCTAAGGATGAGAACCTCGAAGAAATGTCGCCAGACCAGGCTTTCGAGCTATTGGCAATTCGACGCGAGAAGTTGGGCCTCGAGCCCGGCCAGGCACCGGCTAAGGCTGGCAAGCCTGCCAAGAAGGCCACCACAACTCGCGTTGTGAAGCGTGGGGCAACCCGAAAGGCTAAGTAATGAGCCGAGGATTGTTCATTTCGCTCGAGGGAATTGACGGCGTCGGAAAGTCGACTCAGTCTGATCTTCTCGAGGAGTATCTGCGCTAACTCGGTCAGCCAGTAGTCAGGACATTCGAGCCAGGTGGCACCGAGCTTGGGCAAGAAATTAGGCACTTGCTTCTGCACCGTAAGGGTGACGTGGCTCCTAGAAGTGAAGCCCTGCTATACGCGGCCGATCGAGCCCACCATGTGGCAACCAAGGTTCGCCCAGCTCTCGAGCGCGGCGAGGCCGTGATTACCGATCGCTACCTTGATTCATCGGTGGCATATCAGGGTGTTGGCCGCGAGCTCAACGCCGAAGACGTGCGCGCTATTTCAATGTTTGCCGTTGAGAACCTGCTGCCAGATTTGACCATCTTGCTTGATTTAGAAGCTGGCGCCGCGATGGCACGAAGGTCAAAGACCGGCGCAGAGCCAGATCGCCTTGAGCGCGAAAAGGTTGAATTCTTTGAGGCCGTGCGACAGGCATATTTGGCGATGGCCAAGGCAGAACCTCAGCGTTGGCTCATCGTCGATGCATCGCAAACGGTTGACCAGATGCAGGCGCAAATTCGCGCACGCATCGATCAGATATTGGCGAGTCGTTGAGTTCAGCTAATTCGCCGGTTTGGGCCGACCAGCTTGGTCAGCCCGAGGCTGTTGCGCAATTGGCGATGTCGGTCGAACATCGTGATTCGGGGGTTCACCACGCTTGGTTAGTTACCGGCCCACCTGGTTCTGGTCGATCCAACCTTGCCCACGCTTTTGCGACCGCACTACTTTGCCCCGAGGGCGGTTGCGGTGAATGTCGCAGTTGTGTTTTGGCGGCTGCAGGCACGCACCCGGACATCTCGGTTTTATCGACCGAACGCGTATCGATTCCAATCGATGAAGTTCGCGAAATGGTCGCCAACTCGCAGCTCGGCAGCTCGATGGGTAAATACCGAATCATGATCATCGAAGATGCCGACCGCATGCAAGAGAGATCATCGAACGTTTTGCTAAAGGCCCTCGAAGAGCCACCGGCGGGAACCATCTGGTTGCTCTGTGCCCCCTCTGAAGCAGACATGCTGCCGACCATTCGTTCTCGAGTTCGCCGAATTGGGTTGAAGGTGCCTGCTGTCGAAGAAGTCGCCCGCCTGTTGGTTGAACGAGACGGCATCGATCAAAAGCTCGCGCTGCAGGTTGCTGCCGAATCTCAGAGTCACATTGGCATGGCCAGACGCCTTGCGACCAGCAACGACGCCCGCAGTCGCAGGCGCGAAACTCTGCTGGCGGCCGCAAACATCGTTGGTGTGACCTCGGCCGTGCAAACCGCCGAGCGTTGGCTAGACATCGCCAAAAAAGATGCCGATGCCCTAACCGCCGAGCGCGACCAGGATGAAAAAGAGGCTCTACTTCGAACGCTCGGGCTTGCTCCCGGCGACAACATTCCGCCGAACCTTAGGTCTGAGCTAAAGAACCTTGAAGAGGGCCAAAAGCGCCGAGCGACTCGAAGTGTGCGAGACGGACTAGATCGAATTTTGGTCGACTTGCTTTCGCTCTATCGAGATGTATTGACAGTGCAAATTTCTTCGGCCTCACCTCTGATCAACGAAGAGCTTCGATCAAGCGTCGAAAAAATCGCCGAGAACAGCACCGCTGCTCAGTCGATTCACAAGCTCGAGGCAATCGCGCTCGCGCGCAAGCGCATCGATGCAAACGTGCGCGACCTGATGGTGCTCGAATCGCTGGCAGTTAGCCTTCGCAACAAGGCGAACTAATGAACCTGGGCAGGTTCGCCAAAACAATCGCGGCAGGCCTTGCCGCTTTGCTGGTTTCGGGTTGCGCACTTGCTTTGCCGGTCGAAGGCCCAACCCCAGTCATCGACACCTCGATCTCATCCGAGTTAAAACCCTTTTATGAGCAGCGAATCACCTGGCTGACCTGCGGTGGTGGCAAGGCGGTTTGTGGCGAGTTCAAGGTGCCGATGGATTGGTCAAAACCCGACGGTGAAACACTAAAGCTTTCGATTGCCTATCGCCCCGCCGACAACGCCAAGCCGCTTGGCTCGCTCATCTTCAACCCCGGTGGCCCCGGTTCGTCGGCAACCAGCTGGCTGCTAGATTCGGCCGAGCAAATTGGCACCTCAGAATTGCGCAAGAACTACAACCTGGTTGGCTTTGACCCAAGAGGCGTGGGCAAAAGCGAACCGTCGGTCAAATGCCTCGATTCAAAAGGCACCGATGAATTGCTCTACGGTGACACCGGGCTAGAGCTTGGCTCTAACGCAGATCTTGCCGAAACTAGGCGCAGCATGAAGGCCTTCATCGATGCTTGCGTTGCCAACAGCGGCCCGGGCCTTGGCTTTATTGACACGGTCTCAACCGCCAAAGACCTGGATGTGCTCAGAGCTCTGATGGGCGACTCGAAGCTCAACTATCTGGGTTTTAGCTACGGAACCTACATGGGTGCAACCTATGCGGCGCTTTTTGCCGATCGAGTTGGTCGCATGGTGCTCGATGGCGCGATTGACCCAACCATCAGTGATGAACAGCAGAGCGTTTATCAGCTCGCCGGTTTTGACCAGGCGCTTCGAAACTACCTTGCCGATTGCCTTGGTTCGGCTGACTGCCCGTTTAGCGGCACGGTCGAAAAAGCGCTCGCCAAAATCAAATCACTCTTGTTCACGATCGAAAAAAAGCCGCTGCCAACCTCGGATGGCCGCGAGCTCACCATTTGGGCCGCCATTACTGGCCTCATCATGCCGCTTTACAGTCAGAGTTATTGGCCTGCGCTCAGCCAGGGTTTTGCCGAGGCCATCGATGGCGATGGTTCGACACTGATTCAGTTGGCCGACGCCTACAACGACCGCGATGAGAAGGGCGCATACCTGTCAAATTTGATGGAAGCGAACTTTGCGATCAACTGTGCCGATTCACGGGCGCCAAGTGACCAAAAGTCGATGCTCGAACAGAACGCCAAAATGCTGAAGGCTAGTCCGACCTTGGGTCGCTACTGGGCTTGGGGCGCTTTGGGGTGCGAGCAGTGGCCATACCCAGTTTCAGAAAAACCAAAAACTTGGTCTGCGATCGGCGCTAACCCGATTTTGGTTGTCGGCACCACCGGCGACCCAGCGACCCCATACTCGCAGGCGGTTTCACTGGCCAACAAAGTCTTAGCAAATGCCAAATTGCTCACCTTTAACGGTGAGGGGCACACCGCATACGGCCAAGAAAATCGCTGTGTGAACGAGACGGTTGACGACTATTTCATTCGAAATGTTGTGCCAACCGAAGACCCAAACTGCTGATTTATAACGAATCGGCGTTTCAACCTGTTTTCCTAAAAAATTATTCCATTTTTCGCTAGGCTCACGAGAAGAGCACCTCGAGCGCTCCGCATCGCTGGCAAAGACGCCAACGATGTCACCTTATGGACATTGGAGTTCAATGGGATCGACAGAGCAAGACAAGGTGTGGGCAGAAACACAAGCCTCACCTGAGTTTCAAGCCCTGAAGAAGAAGTTTCGCGGATTTGCATTTCCGCTGACTGCCGCCTTCTTGGTTTGGTATTTCCTATATGTTGCCCTCACAGCTTTTGCTCGTGACTGGGTTAGCACCCCGGTGATCGGAAACATCAACATCGCTTTTGTTCTAGGCGTGTTGCAGTTCGTCACCACCTTCCTAATCATGTGGCTCTACGAGCGCCACTCATCACACTCGCTTGACGGCCCCTCGGACGCCCTGCGCGAAAAGGTTGACAAGGAGTTGGCTAAGTAATGGATTCAACAACGCTAAGCGCGATTCTGTTCGTCGCGTTCGTAGTCTTCACACTGGTACTGGTTTTCCGTGCCGGTCGCTCGAACAAGAAGTCATCTGACTTCTACGACGGTGGTGGAGGCTTCTCGGGCTTCCAAAACGGTCTAGCCATCGCCGGCGACTACATGTCGGCCGCTTCGTTCCTGGGTATTGCCGGAACCATTGCGCTATTCGGTTATGACGGCTTCCTTTACTCAATCGGCTTCTTGGTCGCTTGGCTGGTCGCGCTGCTTCTAGTAGCCGAGCCACTTCGCAACTCGGGTCGATTCACAATGGGTGACGTTCTGGCATTCCGCATGAAGCAGCGCCCAGTGCGCGGCGCGGCTGCCACTTCGACTCTCGTCGTTTCGATCTTCTACCTCATGGCTCAGATGGTGGGTGCCGGTGCGCTGGTTTCACTTCTTCTGGGCATCACCGATGCAAGCGCCAAAAACTGGATCATCGCCGGTGTTGGTGTCTTGATGATCATCTACGTGACCGTCGGCGGAATGAAGGGCACCACATACGTGCAGATCGTCAAGGCGTTCTTGCTGATGACCGGTGCGATTCTGCTTACCTTCATGGTGCTTTGGCAGTTCGGCTTCAACATTTCTGATCTTCTAGGTGCCGCTCGCGACGCCTCTGGCAAAGAGCACTTCCTTGAGCCAGGTTTGAAGTTCGGTAAAGAGATTCTGGATGCCAACGGCGCAGTTGATGCAACCAAGACTCTGATGAGCAAGCTCGACCTAATTTCATTGGGTATGGCCCTCGTTCTGGGAACCGCTGGTTTGCCTCACATCCTGATTCGCTTCTACACCGTGCCAACCGCCAAGGCTGCCCGCAAGTCGGTCAACTGGGCCATCGGCAACATCGGTGCTTTCTACCTAATGACCATCGCTCTAGGTTTCGGTGCAGCTGCTCTAGTTAGCCGCACCACCCTGTTCCGCGGTTACAAGGCAGATGCCACCGGATGTCTGATCGACGCCAAGGGCGCACCGATCGTCGACGGTGATGTCGCTTGTACTAACCTCGACAACTTGGCGAACCTATCGGCTGATGCAAAGAAGCTTTTGGTTCCGGTTGACCCATCAGGTAACGTGGCAGCTCCTCAGCTTGCCCAGTTCCTTGGCGGTGGCGAAGGCACTACCGGCGGTGCAATCATGCTGGCTGTCATCGGCGCTATCGCCTTTGCAACCATCCTCGCTGTAGTTGCTGGTCTAACCCTCGCTAGCTCGTCATCGTTCGCACACGACTTGTATGCAAACGTGATCAAGCGTGGCAAGGCAACCCCAGAGCAAGAAGTTCGCGTTGCGAAGATCTCTGCCATCGTGATCGGTGCGATTTCGATCGTGCTTGCTATCGGTGCACAGGGTCTAAACGTGGCCTTCCTGGTTGCTATCGCATTTGCGATTGCAGCATCTGGAAACCTGCCAGCAGTGCTTTACTCACTGTTCTGGAAGCGCTTCAACACTCGCGGTGCGGTTTGGGCAATCTATGGTGGTCTGTTCTCAGCCATCATCCTGCTCGTCTTCTCACCAAACGTTTCGGGTCTGGCTACCAGCTTTATCCCTTACGTTGAGGGCGGCTTGCGCTTCGACTATTTCCCACTTGCAAACCCAGGTATCGTTTCGATTCCACTCGGATTCATTTTCGGTTGGCTCGGAACCATCACCTCGAACGAGAGCAACACTGCAAAGTATGCAGAGCTCGAGGTTCGTTCGATGACCGGTGCTGCAATCGGCAAGGCAGTTCAGCACTAAAACCGATTCAAAAGAAACCCCGGCCGTTTTCGCGGCCGGGGTTTCTTATTTGTGGAACATGCCAGACTGCTTCTTGGTTGCAAAATAGGCAACCGAAATCGATTGAGGACCATTGCCAAATAACGCACTGCAAGAGGCGCTGTCAAAGCGCTTCAGAAGGTTACTTTCTGGCGATCCCGAGGGTGTTCCGCCCTGGCTTGAGGTCATTGCGGCAGGCGATGAGCCAGGTCTCTATTTGCCAACCGATGCACCTTGGGTGGTGCATGCCGATTTCGGCACTCTGGTTGGTGGCATTCGAGCCCTTCTTATGCAGGCGCTGCATCCGGGGTCGCTAACTGGCGTTGCCAACCACTCGCGTTATGAGCAAGACCCGCTTGGTCGATTGGCCGGCACAATTCGGTGGCTGACGGTCACCACTTTTGGTTCGCAGACCGCGGTGGCCAACGAGTCTGGTCGAGTGAACCGAATGCACACTCGAGTCACCGGCGAATATCAAACCGCTGGCGGCGAGCAGAGGCCTTACAATGCTGCCGACCCTGACCTTTTGCTGTGGGTGCACATCGCATTCATGGACTCTTTTTTGAGAAGCCATCAGATGTATGCCTGGCGCGAGATTCCAGGCGGTGCCGACTCATACATCGCACTTTGGTCAAAGTCGGTTGAGCCTTTGGGGCTTTCGAGCGCCCCGATGAATGAGCTCGAGCTGCTTGCCGAAATCGAGCGCCAGAAGCCTTTGCTAATTGCCACCGAAAAAACCCTCGATGTGGTTAAGTTCATTCGCTACCCGCCGCTGCCTCGATTGGCCAGGCCAACATACCGGTTGCTATTTGAAGCCGCTGTGCTGTCGCTGCCGATAGAGTTTCGAAGCATGCTGGGGCTCAAGGCCAAGCCTCGCTGGTTGATTCAGCCCGTCACCCGGGGTGTGCTGAGATTCATTCGTTTGGCAATTGGCCCAGAGAGCCCAATTGAAGACGGTGCGATTGATCGGTTGAAGCGCATCGGGGTTTTGCCAAAACACTAAACTTGGCATGTTGTCATTTGGCAGCGCGCCACCCTAGCTCAGTCGGTAGAGCAGCTCCCTCGTAAAGAGCAGGTCAGGGGTTCAATTCCCCTGGGTGGCTCTGATTATGGCTTGGCCCGGCTCGCGATGCGTTGCTCCAGAAGCGCGGTTGCCAAAATTACGGTTGCGGCGAGGATGGTCGTGAAAACCACGAGACTGTTGCCGGTGAGAATTGCAAACATCAACCAGAAAAACATGCTGGTTAGAGAAACGCTTAGGGCCGAAATCGACACAGCAGTCACTTGAACGCGATTTCGGTTTTGCCAGGTGCGAATCAGCTGCGGAATTCTTGATGCCGTGAACAAAACCATCACTACATCGACCAGTGGACCGGGACCGTAAATAACAAATATCGCGGCAACCGAACCGAGAGCGGCAATGGCGGCAATTGATGACCAAATTTTCTGTCGAATCGCGATGACCACCAATACCGAGGTGGCCAAGGTCAAGAAGTTGGTCACATAAATTGCCGGGCTGCCCACCTTGATTCCAAAACCGAACCAGGCGGCGAATTGCACGCAGAGCAGAACCCAAGGGCTAAGCGCGACGCCATCCGAGTGTCCGAGGGCGCGGATGCGTCGAACCTGCGGTAATCCTTGAGCGATTCCGATCGTTCCACCGATGAAACCGCTGATTTCGCCGAGCGCGTGTAAGTCCATTATTTTGCCTGTCTGTTAGAACTTTCAGACTATCGATACAAAGCGCAGATTCGTGCGCCAAACCAACGCTGTCAAGATTGCAGGAGTATGCTTTTGGGTGGCTCTGAAAGGGGTTCGTAAATGTCTAGCCGCAAGGGCTTACATCCCACACAAGTGGTTGCCGGTGCCTTTACCGCGATCATCCTCATTGGCACATTCCTGTTGATGCTGCCGCTTGCAACGAATTCGGGCAAGGCCACACCTTTCATCGACGCACTTTTCACCGCCACCTCAGCAACCACAGTTACCGGCCTTTCGACGCTTGATGTCGAAACACACTGGAACCTTTTCGGTCACACAGTGATCGCGTTGCTCATTCAGGTTGGCGGTTTCGGAATCGTTGGTTTCGCAAGCTTGGTAGCAATTCTTCTCGAGGGCAAAGTGTCGCTCAAGAATCGTTTGCTAACCAGCTCTGAGGCGGGCTCTAATGCTGCAAATATCCGTGGGCTCCTTTTCAATGTTTTGAAAATCATGCTGTTCTTTCAGTTCTTACTGTTTCTGTTCCTTTTCTTCAGGTTCATTACGGAATACAAATACGACTGGAATGTGGCGCTGGGACATGGAGTCTTTCACGCCATGTCAGCCTTCAACAACGCTGGATTTGCGCTATACAGCGACAGCATGATGGGTTTCGCTAGAGACGGCTGGATTTTGATCCCAATTTTCATGACTGTCTTTATCGCCAGCGTCGGTTTTCCGACCATCGTTGAGATTCGTGACCGGGCCAAGCTAAAGATTGCCGGGTGGCTGAAGAGGCCTTTGAACTACACAATGCCTACCCAGTGGTCGCTGAACAGTCGAATTGTGCTTTGGGGCAGTCTCGTGCTCTTTGTCGGCGGAACCTTGGCAATTGCGATTCTCGAGTGGAATAATCCAAGAACACTAGGTCAACTACCCGTCGTCGACAAGGTTGTTGACAGTATGTTTGCCTCGGTGATGCCTAGAACCGCTGGGTTTAACTCTCTCGATGTCGTGGGCATGACCCCGAGCACTTGGATGGTGACCGACATTTTAATGTTTGTTGGTGGCGCCAGCGTTTCTACTGCGGGCGGTATCAAAATCGGCACTGCAGTGGTCTTGTTCTTCATTGTTTACACCGAAATCCGTGGAGAGACAGCGGTGAATATCGGCAACCGTCGCCTGCCTAGGTCGATGCAGCGTCAAGCTCTGACTATCCTGACGGTCACATCTTTTGTGATTGTGGGCGCTTCGATGTGGTTGCGACTAACGACGACATTCACCCTCGACCAAATTTTGCTCGAAGTGTTCTCTGCCGTCGGCACCGTTGGTCTCGATCCTGGTATGTCGGCCATAATGCCAGACCACGCTAAATTCTTAGTCAGCTTGCTCATGCTGTTTGGCCGTCTCGGTCCAATTGTGGTGGCCACCTCGATCGCTCTGCGTCGCACCCGCAGACACTTTGAGTATCCGAAAGAACGTCCACTTATTGGCTAATCGGGCTACTGTTTAGAAGTAGCCAAGAAAGGGTGAAAACCTTGACTAACAAACCAACCCGCAAGCGCGGCTTTCACGCGGCAAACGTTGCCGTAGTCGGCCTTGGTCGATTCGGATCAGCACTTGCCCTTGAACTTGTGGCCAGCGGCCACCAGGTGCTTGGTATCGACTTTGACGAGAAGGTAGTGCAGGCCCACGCCGCCAACCTTACTCACGTGGTTTCGGCAGACACCACAGACGAAGAAACACTTCGCGAGCTTGGTCTTGCTGATATGGACTCAGCAGTTGTAGCCATCGGCGCCGACCTCGAGTCGAGCATTCTTACTGCCTCTCTTCTTTTGCAGTTGGGCATCAAGCAGGTCTGGGCCAAGGCCAACTCGACAGCACATGGCAAGATTTTGCGTCAGTTGGGCGTACACCACGTAATTTTCCCTGAATACGAAATGGGCCGCCGAGTCGCCCACCAGGTTTCTGGTGAGTCGCTTGACTACGTGCACATCGACGAAGACTTCGTGATGGTAAAGGTTCAGTGCCCTGAGTCATTCGACGGTCAAAACCTTGCCGAACTAAAGATTCGCAGCACCTACGGCGTAACGGTTGTGGCCTACAGCCACGGCGATGGCAACTACACCCCGGCGTTCCCAGAGACAGTTCTGCACAAGGGCGATCACCTGGTCGTCGCTGGTCGCAAGCAGCCTCTTGATCAGTTCTGTCAGCTCGACTAATTAGCGCTTAGCGCCAAGCAGAGTTGCTCCGGGCACGAGTGCCCAAAGAATCGCTGCCATGTCGATGAATTCTTGACTGATGGCTGCGGCTGTCGAATTTAGTAAGCCGAACGTTGCTGCGAACATGGCCGCCATAGCTAGGCCCATGCCAACGCCGGCGGCTTGAAGAGCCCTCGATCTTGCTCCCTTTGCCAAATCGATAGCGGTGGCAAGGTGTGAAAGCGAGTCTTCGACAATAACCACATCGGCCGCTTCGCTTGCTGCTGTCGCGCCGCGCGCACCCATGGCCACACCAACGGTCGCAGCAGCAAGAGCCGGCGCATCGTTGATGCCGTCGCCAACGGCGATAACAGAGCCTCGCGAAGCCAACATTTCTCGATGCACGATCTCTAACTTCTGTTCGGGCTTGCATTCGGCAAACACCTGGTCAACGCCAACCTGTTCGCCCACCTGGTTGGCAGTGCTCGCTCGGTCACCCGAAATCATTGCAATTCGGTCAACGCCCAACGCTCTGAGTTGCTCGATGGTTTCGATCGACTCTTCGCGCACGGGGTCATCTAGCCCAATGATGCCCTTCAATTCGCCATCAATCTCAATGGCAACGAGAAGCGAATTTTCATCGCTGGCCCAGAGCGGAAGTGCCGAAGTAAGTTGCCCCACGCTCACTCGTTGCCCGTCGACGATTCCCTGTAGTCCTTGTCCGTGAGACTCCAAAACATCCGTGGCTTTCGACAGCTGCAAACCGCGAAGCTTTGCGGCTGCAACGGTTGCCATGGCCACAACGTGCGGGCTTGATTGTTCGAGTGATGCCGCCAGGCGAAGCACGTTAGATTCGCTGGCGCCCGGGGCAACGTAAATTTCACTGATGCTCGGCCCGCCGTGGGTCAGGGTGCCGGTTTTGTCGAGCAACACGGTCTTGGCTCTGGCCAACTGCTCTAGTGCGGCACCGCCTTTGATAATGGCGCCACGACCGGCTGCCCTAGACATGCCGGCGATGACTGCAACCGGAACAGCCAAAATCAGTGGGCAGGGTGTTGCCGCAACGATTACGGCAACGGCATTTTTGAAGTCGCCGGTGATTAGCCAAGTGGCAAGTGCCAAGCCAATGGCAAACGGAACAAACCAAACCGCCCACTTATTGGCGATGCGCACGCCGGGGGCACTCTCGGCTTGGGCGCTCTGAACCAAACGAATCAGGGCCGAATACGTCGAATCTTTGGCGTCACAACTGGTGGTCAGTTCGATCGACCCACCCGAATTCAAAACTCCTGAACGCACATCTGTGCCGGCCTCGCGCCAAACCGGTAGTGGTTCGCCGGTCAGTGCCGACTCATCGAAGGTGCCGCCGGTAATCAACTTTCCATCCAGCGGCACGACCTCGCCAGAGCGAACCAGCAGGTTGCTGCCAAGTGTTACCAAGGGCAAATCTCGGTCGACAATTTCGCCGTTTTCAGCTAGAACATGTGCCCTGGCAGGCGCTCGCCTAATCAGCGATTCGAGTTGGTTTCGAGCCTTGCCGGCCGCCCACTGCTCAAGTGCGCGCCCGGTTGCCAGCATCACGGCAATCACGCTAGCGGCAAGCCACTCGTTGGTGAGTGCGGTAGCTGCGATTGCGATGACCGCCAAAACATCGCTACCAAACTCCCCATGGCGGATGGCGTTGATCAGCCAACGGGTCGCCAGCGCGAAGCCGACCGCGGCGCCGACAGCAAATGCGGCGGTTGAGGCAAGTTGTAAGCCGAGTGCTTGCGTGGCCAATCCCAGAGTCAGGCTGGCGAGAGTCACACTCAAGAATGAGTACTCTCGAAGCGCCCGTCGGTTCATGCTTTCAAGTCTGCCACCTTAGACTCAAGCCATGAACACTCCGAAGATTCAATTTCTCGGCGCAGCCGGCACCGTTACCGGCAGCCGCTTTCTGCTCACCTGCGGCAACACCAAGGTCATGGTCGACGCCGGGTTGTTTCAGGGTCTAAAAGAGCTGCGACTCAAGAACTGGAATCCTCTGGGTGTCGACCCTTCTAGCCTGAGTGCAGTGGTGCTAACGCACGCGCACCTTGACCACTGCGGTTACATTCCCAAGCTGGTCAAAGACGGTTTTGCTGGCAAGATTCACATGACTAAATACACGGCCAAACTTGCCGAAGTGATTTTGCGTGACTCGGCCCGCATTCAAACCGAAGATGCAAAATACGCGGCCAAAGAGAAGTTCTCTAAGCACAACCCGCCAAAGGCCTTGTATGAAGAGCCGGATGCCGCCAAGTCATTCGAACAGTTTGCAGTCGAGCCATTCAACGAGCGCGTGCAGGTTGCCGAAGAAACTTTCGTTACCTTCCACCCGTCGGGCCACATTCTTGGTGCGGCATTTGTCGAGGTTGAGTTTTTCGGCAAACGCATTTTGTTCACCGGTGACATGGGTCGCCCAAACCACCCGCTTTTGAACGCTCCCGATCGTCTGCCTGCAGGCAAGTTCGATGCAATCGTGACCGAGTCGACCTATGGCGACCGCGAGCACGTGCAGAGCACAACCAACTTTGAAGATGCCATTAACCAAACCATCGACCGTGGCGGTTCTGTTTTGATTCCTGCGTTCGCCGTCGACCGAACCGAAATCATTTTGGTTCAGCTGCGCGAAATGATGGAAAACGGCGTGATTCGTCGCGTACCGGTTTATGCAGATTCGCCGATGGCGCTTCGTGCCTTGGCGTTTTATCGCGAGGCAATCGATGAGGATTCCCCAGAGATTCGCGATGAAATTGTGACCGCATGGCGTGGCCGCGACCCCTTTGACCCGGGCACTCTTGTCGAGCTGCCAACGGTCGAAGACTCGAAGACCATCAACAACCCCAAGACGCCTTGCATCATCATCTCGGCTTCTGGCATGGCAACCGGTGGTCGAGTAGTTCACCACCTGCGCGACATGCTGCCTAATCAACAGCACACCATCATGCTGGTTGGTTTTCAGGCGATGGGCACCCGCGGCCGCCGCCTGGTCGAGGGCGAAGAAGAAGTCAAAATGCACGGCGTCATGGTGCCGGTGCGCGCTCAAATCGAACAGATTCAGTCTTTCTCGGTTCACGCTGACTCTGATGAACTAATCGACTGGTTGAAGACGGGCACCGAAGCGCCGGGCCAGGTGTTTGTGGTTCACGGCGAGGCTGGCGCTGCCGATGTGTTCTCAGATCGAATCAAGTCGCAACTAGGATGGCGCAGCCACGCGCCCTTCGACGGCGAGGCAGTTCAGCTCTAAAACGCTCAGCCCTTAGCCTTGGAATGATGTTTATTTCTTCAAATGGTTTTGCGGCCAGTCTGCTTTCGGTGGCAACGGCAGTTCTGCTCGTGGCCTCACCGGTTGCTGCCGCGCCTACGCCATCGCCCTCGCAGACCGCGACACCAACGCCTTCGGCGAGCCCCACTCCATTCGCTGCAAACTCTTGCAGCGCAAAGACAGCACTAACTTCAAAAGACCTGGGTCAGCTATACGGCTATGTCATCGATGTCACCAGTGGCAAGGTGTTAATCAACGTGCGCGGCACCGAGGCCACGCCTTCGGCATCCGTGCTTAAAGTAGTAACCGCGGCGGCGGCCTTGGTCACATTGCCGGCAGATTATCGGGCACAAACCAAGGTTTTCACCGTGCCGGGGCAGCCGGGAACCATTGTTCTGCAGGGCGGCGGCGACCACACGCTATCGAGAATGACCGGCGAAAGCTTCACGACGTATTCAAAGCCCGCTCGCCTCGAGGCGTTGGCATCTCAGGTTTTGCTCGGCTGGAAGTCTGAGACCCCAATCACCAAAATCATTTTGGATGCGGGCTTTTTTGCCGGCCCCAGTTACAACAGCGCCTGGAAGCTATCGGATCGAACCAACGGCTACATCTCGCACATCACGGCGCTTCAGGTAGACAGCGATCGGGCAAACCCAGACCTAACCTCGAAGGCATACAGCGGGTATCGCAGCACTAATCCTGTTCTGGCGACCGGAAAGTTTTTCAAAGAGTCACTCGAGGGCCTAGCCGAAACGGCGACTCTGGTCGAAGGTAAAACCCCCGCCAACGCCGTTTTGCTAACCCGCGTGAACAGCCAGCCGATAACCAATTGGCTCAGCCACGCCATCAGCGTTTCAGACAACACCGAAACCGAGTTCATCGCTCGTCACGCTGCAAAATTTGCCGGCCTTGAACCGAGCTTCGCTTCAATCGAACCCCTCGCAAAAAAGGCACTGGCAACCCTGGGTGTCGATTCGACCGGCCTAAAAATGTATGACGGATCTGGCCTTGCCCAAGGCAACCGCGTGACCGCCAAGATGATTGCCCAGTTGATGACCAAGGTGGCAAACGGCAATCTAGAGGGCAACTCAACGCTTGCTCAAATGGAGACATATTTGCCAGTAGCAGGCAAAACCGGAACACTTGCTGGTCGATTCAACGGCGTAAACGCAATCGCCCGCAATTACGTTCTTGGCAAGAGTGGCTACATCCCGGGGCTTTATTCACTGGCCGGAATTGTGAACGCCAAGGACGGCACCCGACTCGCCTATGCGTTCTTCGCCAGATCGGCCGGCGGCAAGACCGTTGGTTATGCGGCGAGGCCAGCGCTAGACACCTTGGCCACTCGTTTGTATCAATGCGGGTTTGGCCTCAAAGCCAACTGATCGGCGCTTAGAAAGATAAAATCAAACTCGATGGTCGGCGCCTAGCCGACCCGTTTGCAGGAGATCAATTGTCTGAAGAAACCAAGGGCTTTGCCTATTTCAAAGAGGTAGCAATTGGAGCCGGTGTTGGTGTTGCGGTTCTCGCCCTAATCATCGGTGGATTCAGCATTTCTGGGGGAGGGCTGCCAACCTCGGCCGGCGCAAACAACACCGCGCAGCCTATCAACTCTGCAAGCGCAAGCCCATCACCTAGTTCTTCGTCAACTCGAACCTGTTCGGTTGCTGAGTTGGCCGCCGACCCTCGCTTGGCAAACCTTTCGGCAGTTGTGCTTAACCCGGCCACCGATGAGATCTTGTTCGACCGCAATGCGGGCACGCCGGCCGCAACGGCATCCGTGTTGAAGACGCTAACCGCTGCTGCCGCGCTGGCAACCCTTGGCCCGAACTATCGCGTCGACACTCGTGTTTACAGTGACCCATCTGCGCCCGGCACCGTTTATCTGGTTGGCGGCGGCGACGTGACTCTTTCGCGAACCGCGCCCGGCACCCAGTCGGTTTACAAGGATGCCCCAAAGCTTTCGACTCTTGCCGTTGATGTGAACAAGAAGATGGCCGGTATTCCGATCACCCGAATCGTTCTCGACAGCACGCTATTCACCGGCCCGAGCTGGGAGTCAAGCTGGGAGCGCTCAGAGCAAACCGAGGGCTACATGTCTGAAGTCACTGCGCTTCAGGTTGACGGCGACCGCAAGACCCCTGGCAACGAGACTTCGACTCGTTCGACTAAGCCAGTCATGAACGCCGGCACCTACTTTAAGAAGGCGCTCGGCGCGAGTGCATCGGCTGCCGTCGTTTCTGAGGGCAAGCTGCCAACCTCGGCCACCGAGATTGCTAAGGTTTCTTCGCAGCCAATCAGCAAGTGGATCACTCACATGCTGCAGGTTTCAGACAACACTCAGGCCGAGGCTCTGGCCCGACTTGTTTCGCTTGATCAGGGCTTCGACGGTTCGTTCTCGTCGCTAAATGTTGCAATCAAGCAGGCGCTAACCGCGACCGGCCTTGACGCCAGCGGCATTGTGATTCGCGATGGCTCGGGTCTGAGCAACTTCAACGCGGTTTCACCGACCTACATGGCAAAATTCATGAAGCTGGTTCTCAACGGCACCGGCGACTTCAAAGTCATCAGGGATGGCCTGCCAGTAGCTGCCGAGTCTGGTTCGTTGGCTAGCCGCTTCAAGGGCGACAACCTAGATGCCGCCGGAAAGATTTTGGCTAAGACGGGCTGGATTAAGAAGGGTTACACCCTGGCCGGCATCATCAATGCCAAGGATGGAACCGCGCTCACTTTTGCGATTTATGCGCTTGGCGATGTGAAAACCGAAGCCAAGGATGCAATCGACAACCTGGCCACCGGTTTCTATCGCTGCGGCAACCAGCTCTCAAACGAGTAGCCAATACGCAACCCGAATCGGGCTAGTTTTCTTTGCGAGCTCCGGGTGCTGCTGAAACCACGAAGATGTCGGGCTTGGTATAGCCGAGCGCCTCAAATTCGGCAGTTACCGACAACGAGACCTCGCTAATCTTTTCGACCGGAGTCAACGCAATTGCGGCACCGCCGAAACCGCCACCGGTCATGCGAGCGCCTATGGCACCGTGACGCAGAGCCGTTTCAACTGCGGTGTCTAGCTCGTCAACCGAAATCTCAAAGTCATCGCGCATCGACTCGTGCGATGCATAAAGCAGCTTGCCGATTGCGCGCGGGCCTTGCTCTCTCAAGACCTTTACGGTCTCAACAACTCGATCGTTTTCGGTCACAACGTGCTGAACGCGGCGATAGGTCACGTCATCCATGAGTTCTTTGGCCTTGGCTAGGTCGGCAACCGACAAGCCGCGAAGTGAACTCACGCCCATGATTTCGGCGCCTTTTTCGCAGGCGGCACGACGAGTTGCATAACCGCCATCAACCAGGCGGTGAGCCACCTTGGTGTCGATGATTAGCAGCTCTAAGCCCTCGCGAGCAAAGCCCAAATCAACTACCTGTGCCTCTAGGCTCTGGCAGTCCAAGAACACGCCCTTGTCGGTCTCGCCAAGCAGCGAAGCCGACTGATCCATGATGCCGGTCGGTGCGCCAACAATTTCGTTTTCGCCAAGCTGGCCAACGCGGGCAAGGTCGCGGCGATCAAGCCCAACGGCCCAAAGTTCGTTTAGCGCGAGTGCCACGGCACACTCGAGAGCTGCCGATGATGAAAGCCCGGCACCAACTGGCACATCAGATTCGATGAAACAGTCGAAGCCGGTTGGGTTGATCTCGATGCCCTTTGTCTTGGCCGTCTGCTGAATTGCCCAGGCTGCGCCAAACGGGTATGCCGCCCAGTCGTTTGAGTCGTCACGCTTGATCGCGGTTAAGGCGACTTCGTGAATTTCGGGTGAAAAGCTCGAAGCCACACGAATCAGGTTGTCGGTTCGCTGGCCGATTGCTGCATAGGTTCTGCGGTTGATCGCGAACGGAAACACAAAGCCTTCGTTGTAGTCGGTGTGTTCACCAATCAGGTTCACGCGACCGGGTGCCGACCAAACGCCAGCTGGCGCGTAGCCAAAAGTTGATTCGAAGTCGCGCTTGACCGCAGTGAGGGTTGAATCGGGCATTAGAGAACCTCTCGAATCTGTGCCGCGGTCTTTTCTGGCGCAAAGTCTGCAATGAACGCACCCATTGCCGATTCAGAACCGGCAAGGTATTTCAGCTTGTCGGCTGCGCGTCGCGGGGAGGTGATTTGAAGTTGAAGACGAACGTTCTCGCCGCCCGCTACCAACGGAGCTTGGTGCCAAGCCGAAATGTATGGAGTTGGACTGTCGTAAATCTTGTCCATAGCCTTCAACAGGCTTGAGTAGATCGAAGCCAGCTCGTCTCGTTCTTCAGAAGTCAGTTGACCAAGGTGTTGAACGTGGCGGTGCGGCAACATGTGGATCTCGATTGGCCAGCGACCGGCAAACGGAACATACGCGGTGAAGTGTTCGCCCTTGATCAGAACGCGTTCACCAGCCTGCTCGAAGGCAAGAGTGTCGGCGAACAGATTCGGGCCGTAGGCCTTAATCGATTCGAGAACCTTGGCGGTGCGTGGCGTTACATACGGGTATGAATAAATCTGGCCGTGTGGGTGGTGCAAGGTCACGCCTATTTCTTGGCCGCGGTTCTCAAAAGGAAAAACCTGACGAATGCCGGGCAGGGCCTGCAATGCCTCGGTGCGCTGAGCCCATGCCTCGACCACGGTGCGAACGCGTTCGACCGGCATTTCGCCTAGCGAACCCAGGTGCTCAGGGCTAAAGACAACGACCTCACAGCGACCAATCGAGTCGCGCACCGAACCAAGCTCAAGGTTTGGCACAACGGCATAGTTTGGGTCGTCAACCTCGGCGAGGGTTGGACCAAATGAAGGGCTCTTGTTTTCGAACACCGCAACATCAAAGTTGTCGGGAAGCTCTGACAGGTTTTCGGCAGTGGTTGGGCAAAGCGGGCACTGGTGTGCAGGCGGCAAAAATGCTCGGTTGTGGCGAGCAGCTGCTACCGAGATCCAGTCGCCGGTGAGCGAGTCGAGGCGCATCTGGGCAACGGCCGGGCGAGGGTCTAGCTCGCGGGTGTCTGCCTTGCGCTCGGCGCCCAGTTTTGAGCTTGAATCGTCAAAATAAAAGAGGTCACGGCCATCGGCCAGTTTCGCGTCGATTTTCTTGATCATGGTTCCGCCTTCGCTCGGCTTGTTGCCAGGGGCCAAATGCAACTGAGAGTAGGCTGAAACAATGCATTCAGCCACAGGACAACAGTTTATCCTCTCTGCCACTTTCGGTTCTGAGAGCCTCACCGCCAACATCTCTTCGGTGGGTGCAGCACTGCGTTCTTTCAAGGTGAATGGCCGCGAGCACCTCGAGCCTGGTAACTCAGACTCGATCAGTCCGTTCCACGAAGGCATCGTCATGGCGCCTTGGGTCAACCGTCTTGAAGATGGTGCCTGGATGCACAAGGGCAAGCGCCTCGAGGTTCCGATCACCATCCACAACCAGAACAACTCGAACCACGGTCTTTTGGTGCACTACCCATACGAGGTTGTTCACCAGACTGCGTCAAAGGTCACCCTTGCCGCCACCGTTTTTCCTCGCACGGGCTATCCGTTCCTGGTCGACACCACAGTTACCTACGAACTGGTCGAACACGGCATGAAGGTCACCCACACTGCCCTAAACCACTCTGCAGAACCAGCCCCGTATGTGGTTGGCGCGCACGCCTATTTCATGTTTGAGGGCTTTTCGACCGGCGATTGCGTGCTGACTTCTGGTGCTAAGACCGTTCTCGAGGTAAACGAGCGCCAGTTGCCAATCGGCAAGTCTGCTACGGCTGGCACTTATTTCGATTTGTCTGAGGGCATCGAGCTAAAGCGCGGTCACATCGACCACGGCTTCACCGACCTAACCCGTGACGAGAATGGCTTGGCGCACACCACCTTGACCTCACCCAAGGGCGAGATAATCGATGTTTGGCAGGACCAAAACTTTGGCCACCTGGTTTTGTTCACCCCTGATTTTTATTACCGCGATGAAGACGGGCCGCGCATGCACGCCGTCGCAATCGAGCCGCAGACCGGTGGAGCGAACGCGTTCAACACCGGCGAAGACCTGATTCACCTCGAGGCTGGTCGCCCTTGGGCTGGCACCTGGGGCTTTACAATCAGGGGCTAACCGGTTTGTTCACCATTCGTTAACCTTCTGTCCATAAACTAACCGGCGTCGTTTAGATTCTCTTCGCAATCGAACAGGAAGGATCCCATGGATCCCATTTTGATCGTGGGCCTAGTTGTTGCCCTCGCTCTATTCTTTGACTTCACCAACGGTTTTCACGACACTGCTAACTCAAGCGCAACAGCCATTGCAACCGGCGCGCTGAAGCCTCGCACCGCAGTGATCATTGCAGCCCTCATGAACCTCGTGGGCGCATTCCTCTCTACTGCAGTAGCCAAGACAATCTCGGTGTCGCTTATCAACGAAGGTGTAAACCTCGGTGCCGAAATGGTCTTTGCCGGCCTAACCGGTGCGATCTTGTGGAACCTAACCACTTGGTTGCTTGGGCTTCCGTCATCGTCATCGCACGCACTGTTCGGTGGTTTGATCGGCGCTGCGCTGGCCTACGCCGGTGTCGCCGCAATTAACTTTCCTAAGGTGCTCGAGAAGGTAATCTTCCCTGCGCTATTTGCCCCACTTGTTGCCGGTATTGCGGCTTTCTTGGCAACACGTTTGGCTTACTTGATTACTGCTCGCTCACAGGCGCAGCGTAAGAAAACCGGAATCGGTACCGGCCGCGCAAGCTTCAAGATCGGCCAGGTTTTCTCTTCTTCACTCGTGGCTTTGTCGCACGGAACCAACGATGCTCAAAAGACCATGGGTGTAATTACCTTGGTATTGGTTACCTCGGGTCTTCAGGCAGACGGAAACCACGTTGAGTGGTGGGTCATCATTTCTGCTGCCCTTGCTATTGCCCTTGGCACCTACTCGGGTGGTTGGCGAATCATCAAGACCATGGGATCAGGCCTGGCTGAAATCAAGCCACCTCAAGGTCTATCGGCTGAGGTCGCGACCGGTGTAACCATTCTTGCCTCAAGCAACCTTGGCTTTGCTCTATCGACCACCCAGGTTGCCTCGGGTTCGGTCATGGGTGCAGGACTGGGCCGAAAGGGCGGCGCAGTTCGCTGGTCTAAGGCTGGTCAGGTTTTTGCTGGTTGGTTCTTCACTCTTCCAGCTGCTGGTGCCGTCGGCGCCCTGTCAGCGTTCCTAACCATGTCAAGCCCATACGGCCTACTGATTGACGCAGTGGTAACCATTGGTGCGATTCTCGCAATCTTCCAGGTGTCACGTCGCAACCGCATTGGTCACCACAATGTACTTAGCGAAGTCGAAGGCGCATCAGAGGTAGTTGCCTCGCCTCGTCAGGTTCGTGCAGCTCAGGCTAAGGCTGCTCGTGCAGCCAAGGCCGCAAAGAAAGGTAAGAAGTAATGATTGAGTGGAACAACCTATTTTTGGTTGCGATCGTCGCAATCGTCGGCTCGACCGTTCTTGTCGCCAGCTTTTCACTCGGCATGCGCTGGTTGACCAATGCACGCCACCTTGTGCCAGGTGCCAAGAAGGGCAAATCAAAGGCTATCCGAGCCGAAGTTCTAAACCGCTCGGGCGCATACATGATGTTCACGATTTGTGCCTCTGCGCTAATCTATGGAATTTACCTGATCGTTCCTTACTTTCACCTCGACAAGTAATTTCGATCTAGAAAGAACCTCGACCGATGGTCGGGGTTCTTTCGTTAACTGGGTGAATAGTTAATTAACCAAATAACTCGCCATGCCTTGTCGTCCATCTTCGAATGAGTGGCAAAATCAAACTATGACTACTACTAAAACCACCGCGGCAAAGCCAACCGCGAAGCGCACCACTTCAACTGCTACCCGCAAGCCGGCCGCAGCCACTCGCAAGCCAGCCGCCCGACCCGCCGCAGCTCGTTCTGCTGCAACCAAGGCCGCTGTCGTCATTGCTCCATCGGCACCAGACTTCACCAAGACCTACAAGCTGCTGACCGGCATCGACAACTCGGAATTCTGTGCCAAGGTTCGCCTGCACCTCGAGAACGGCTACTCGCTGCACGGCTCACCGACCATGGCTTTCAATGGCAAAGACATCATCGTTGGCCAGGCTGTCACCAAGCCAGCGCCTAAAAAGAAGTCAAAGGGCAAGAAGAAGTAACTTCTAATCCGTCGAAGGGCTCGGGCTAACACTCGAGCCTTTTCCTTTAAACTGATGCGATGAGTGAAACCCTGCCTGCCTGCCCACAATGTAACTGCGAATGGACCTACGAGATGGGGGCTCTGCTGGTTTGCCCAGAGTGCGCTCACGAGTGGAACCCAGCCGAGGCCGAAGATGATTTTGAGGTCGAAGCAGCGCGCATTGTGAAGGATGTTTCAGGAAATGTGTTGGCCGATGGCGACACCGTGACCATCGCTAAAGACCTCAAGGTCAAAGGCAGTTCAACCGCCATCAAGGTTGGCACCAAGGTTCGAAACATTCGTCTGGTTAACCCGGTTGACGGTCACGACATCGATGCAAAGGTCGACGGTTTTGGTCAGATGATGCTCAAATCTAGTGTTGTAAAGAAGGTCTTATAAAAATGCCAACATCAAAAGCTCTTGTAGCAATGGAACGCCCAGAACGCTGGGCAAAGCAGCTGGTTTCGCACCTAGGTCACAAGGCTGAGGTTACCGAGACCGAGCAGGGCAGCAAGCTGACTCTCACCGTTGGTATCGGGCTCGTTTCGGTTGCCGACGGATGTGTGGTGCTCGAGGCAGAGGCGCCTGACGAAGAATCTCTTGCGAAGGTAGAGAATGTATTGGGCGGTCATTTGGAGCGCTTCGCACACGAGCAAGAGATTAAAGTCATCTGGACCAGGGGTTAGTCATGGCAATAGCAAAAGTGAAACAGTCACGCGCGAACCGATTGGCTCGCTTTGCCGTCTCGGCCATGTTTACTTTTGCCGGTGCAACCATGACCATTTGGGCAGTTCACCTACCTGTTGTTGAGCAGAATCTAAAGATTTCGAACGGCGCAATCGCACTCGTGATTTTGTCTGCCGGCATGGGTGCCCTAAGCGCAATGCAACTTGTTGGCGCGCTGGTCGACAAAATTGGCAGCAAGCCTGTGGTTATTGGTGCCAACATCGTGGCCGGTCTAGCCCTGATGGTGCCCGCGCTAGCCACCGACCTACTTCAGGTTTGCCTGGCACTGTTCGTTTTGGGTTTTGCCCTGGGGTCGGCCGACATTTCAATGAATGCGCACGCGGTTGACATTGAGAAGGCATACGGTCGCCCGATTTTCTCGGCGTTCCACGCGTTTTGGTCGATTGGTGGCGTAATCGGTGCCTCTGCGGGAGCCGCAACCTTGGCTGCCGAAATTCCGATGCAGGTCACGCTCGCTTCTGTTGGTCTTTTCTTCGCCGTGGCTTCAGCCACGTTCACTCCGCTTTTGCTCGACACCGCCAAGGTAAAGGTTGCCAAGGCCGACAAGCCGTCTAAGGCCGAAGCTTTGAGAATCAAGGCAGCAGCAAACGCGGCTAACCGCCCGTTCTTGAAGATGATGATTGCCCTTGGCTTCATGGGTGGCGCGGGCGCTCTAATCGAGGGCGTCGGCATCGACTGGTCTGCCCTCCACGGCGTAAACGTGCTTGGTGTGCCAAAAGCCGAAGCCGCCCTTTCGGTGGTTGTCTTTTCATCTGCTATGGCTGCCTTTCGCTTTGTTGCCGACAAGGTCGTCGAGAAGTTTGGTCGAATCTTTGTGATTCGTTGGGGTGGCGCTCTCTCTGCAGTCGGCATCGCGCTTGCCCTAACCCTGCAGCCACACAACCTTTCATTGGTCGGATGGTTGGTAGCGGGCCTCGGTGTTTCAGCGGTTGTGCCTCAAATCTTTGCCTACTCGGCAACCGTCGGCGAAGAATCTCACTCTGGCCGCAACATGGCCAAGGTTTTTGGGCTCACATATGCCGGCATGCTCGGTGGACCTGCCATCATCGGCTGGTTGGCTTCGCTTTCTGATCTTGGAACCGCGCTTTGGGTTGGCGCCTTGCTAGGTGCCCTTATCGCACTGGGTTCTTTGCTGATCAAAAACAACAAAGAGAGCTAAGCAACAAAATCTGACTAATCGTCGAAACGAGTCTGCTTCCGCCCAGCGGAAGTAGACTTTTTTCATGTCTGCACAAGGTTCTAAGCCGCCGGTCGCGCCAGAGTCGCCCGATAGCAAGTCGGTAACCGGGCGCGCATTCCTGGTGCTCGACGCCTTTGATGTAGAGCATAGGCACCAGTCCCTTGCCTCAATTGCCCGCCGCACCGGCTTGCCGCTAACCACCTGCCACCGACTTGTGCATGAACTCGTTGCCCAGGGCGCTCTAACTCGAACTCTTGATGGCTCTTATGAAATCGGCAGCAAGATCTGGCGTCTGGGCATCCTTGCCTCGTTGCACTCAGATCTGCGCGAAGTTGCGCTTCCATACATGGAAGACATTTATCAGCTGGCCAATGATGCCGTTCAGATCGGTGTGCTTGACGGCTTTCGGTGTTTGATTGTCGAGCGCATTGCGGGTTCGCGAACTCTCGAGGTGATTAGCAAGCCGGGTGCACGTTTGCCGCTGCACGCATCGGGCGTTGGCAAGGTGCTTTTGGCCCATGGCTCCACCGATCTTCAGAATGCAGTTTTCGCCTCACTCGACAGTTACACAGGTCAAACCATCACCGATGTCGCCGTGCTGAAACCGCAACTCGAGGCGATCAAGTCGAAGGGCTTTGCGCATTCGAAAGAGGAGCTGGCCGTCGGCGCGACCTCACTTGCCGTTCCGATTTTGGGTTATGGAAACAAGGTAATCGCCGCGCTTGGAATTGTGACACCGGTCGAAAACCGCGACATCGAACGAATGGTTTCGGTGCTCAAGGTATCGGCCAACGCACTGTCGAAGAAGCTCATTCTGAATGGCATGGGCGACCTAAACCAGCGGGTCTAAATCGTTATTTAAATCACTTCCGCTCAACGGAAGTAATCCAACGAATTACAAAAATCTGGTGTTTTCTGAGAGTTATGAAAACACAGGTTGCCATCATTGGTGCTGGCCCATCGGGTCTCATGCTCAATCGCTATCTCGCTCTGCACGGCATCGAGTCAATCGTTGTCGAAAATCAGTCACGAGAGTATGTCGAGTCTCGAATTCGCGCAGGTCTGCTAGAAGCTCAAACCGTCGACCTGCTGCAAGAAATTGGCGTTGGAGAGAGACTCCACAAAGAGGGCCTCGAGCACCACGGAATCTATTTGCAGCTTGGTGAGCAAAAGGTTCACCTCGACATCGCCGACCTGATTGGCTACTCGGTTTGGGTCTATGGCCAGACCGAGGTTCAAAAAGACCTAGATGCCGCTTGCGACAAGGCTGGTCAAAAGATTTTCTACCAGGCGACCGACGTCGAGCTTCACGGTATTGATTCAGAAAACCCATCGGTGACCTTCATCGACAGTGAGGGCAACCCGCAGCACATTGACAGCGCAGTCATTGCGGGCTGTGATGGCTTCTGGGGTCCTTCTCGCAAGTCAATTCCTGGCGTAGAGGCTGGCAGTTTTGAGCGCGTTTACCCTTACAGCTGGCTCGGCGTTCTGGCCAACGTGGCGCCATCAACCGATGAACTCATCTATGCCCGTCACGAGGATGGCTTTGCTATGCACTCGATGCGTTCAGAAAAAGTTAGCCGTCTCTACCTTCAGGTCGATCCGACCGACGACATTGCCAATTGGTCTGACGATCGAATCTGGGAGGCCCTGTCGAAGCGCATGGCGACACCGGGTTGGGAGCTAAAGACTGGTGAGATCACCGAGAAGAGCATCCTTGCTATGCGCTCTTTCGTGTCAGGCAAGTTGCAGCATGGTCGTTTGTTCTTGGTTGGCGACGCGGGGCACATTGTGCCGCCGACCGGCGCCAAGGGTTTGAATTCGGCCGCCAACGACGTGCGATTCTTGGGTCAGGGCTTGGTTGAATTCTTCAAGAAGAACGACGCCACTCTGTTGAACCGTTTCGAAGAGCGAGCCAAAGAAACCGTTTGGCGCGTAACCCACTTCTCATGGTGGATGACCTCGATGCTGCACACCAGCAAGGATGAGTTTGACAACCAGTTGCAAATTTCGCAGCTGAAGCACGTGATGAAAAACCGAGCTCTGCAGGTAAACCTTGCTGAGAACTATGTAGGAATTCGTTAGGAAATCATGGCAAGAGTAGTTCGCGGTACCCCTCGCACCGACCTAGCAATCGTTGACGGCTTGGCTCAACTGGGTTCGGCCACGGTTCACGAAGCACAAGGTCGAATTGGCCTGCTACACCACCGTCTTCGCCCAATCTTTGCCGACAAGATCGCCGGCAATGCACTCACCTGTGAGGTTGCCCCAGGCGACAACTGGTCAATTCACGTTGCCGTTGAGCAGGCTCAACCCGGCGACATCCTGGTTGTCACGCCAACCAGCGCCTGTGATGACGGCTATCTTGGTGACCTGCTTGCCGAAAGCCTCATGGCTCACGGCGTTCGTGGCTTGATCATTGATGCCGGCGTGCGCGATGTGTCGACCCTCACCGAGATGGGATTCCCGGTTTGGTCAAAGGTAATTTCATCTCAGGGCACTGTCAAAGAAACCCCTGGCAATGTGCAGGTGCCAATCATGATTGCTAACCAGCACGTGCGCCCGGGCGATGTGATCGTTGCCGACGTTGACGGCGTATGCGTTGTTCGTCGCGAGGATGCCGCCAAGGTTCTAGAGGCAGCGCAGGCACGCGAGGCAATGGAAACCGAAAAGCGCGCTCGTCTTGCATCTGGTGAACTTGGTCTCGACATCTACAAGATGCGCGAAAAACTTGCGGCGAAGGGCCTCGTCTACGAGGACTACCAGGAATAACAATGACCAACTCGCAGCAGTCAGTTCCGTGCTCGGTAATGCGCGGCGGCACATCCAAGGGGCTATATTTTCTGGCCTCGGATTTGCCTGCCGATACCGCTGCCCGCGATCGATTTTTGCTAGCTGCGATGGGTTCACCTGATGCCCGCGAAATCGACGGCATGGGTGGCGGACACCCGCTGACTTCGAAGGTCGCTGTGGTTAGCAAGTCGACTCGCGAGGGAATCGATGTTGACTACCTGTTCTTGCAGGTTTGGCCAGATCGCGCCGAGGTTAGCGACCAGCAGAACTGCGGAAACATTCTTGCCGGCGTTGGCCCGTTTGCGATTGAGCGAGGCCTAGTTGCCGCAAACTCAGACCTAACTCCGGTGTCAATTTTCATGGTCAACACCGAGGCCAAGGCGACTGCGTTCGTTGAAACCCCGGGCGGCGTTGTGAACTACGACGGCACCGCGCGCATCGATGGGGTGCCAGGCTTTCATGCACCGGTCAACATCAACTTTGAAGACGTCGCCGGTTCGAGCTGTGGCTCGCTTCTGCCAACCGGCAACGTGGTCGATGTGGTCAACGGTGTCGAGGTCACCTGCATCGACAACGGCATGCCCGTGGTGTGCCTAAACGCTGCCGACTTTGGCATCACCGGCTACGAAAGCCCAGAAGAACTTGAGGCGAATGCCGAACTGCGCGCCAAGGTTGAGGCCATTCGTCTTGCTGTTGGTGAGCGCATGAACCTGGGCGATGTGACCAACAAAACCGTGCCAAAGATGTCGCTGCTTTCACCTGCAAAAGACGGCGGGCTAATCAACACCCGCACGTTCATTCCTCACCGCGCGCACGAGGCGATCGGTGTTCTTGGTGCCGTTTCGGTTGCAACCGCCTGTATGTTGCCGGGCAGCGTGGCGAACCAGATTGCCGGACTAACCGAGGCGGCCGACGAGCTAAACATCGAGGTCGAACATCCGACTGGATTTTTCACCGTGCAGATGCAGGTCGACAACTCGGGGCCGCAGCTCGTGGTCACCAAATCGGCACTTCTTCGCACCGCCCGCATGTTGATGTCGGGCAACATCTTCGTTTCAAAGTCAGCATGGGAGAACTAATGATTATCGACTGTCACGGTCACTACACAACCGCGCCAGAGCCCCACAACCAGTGGCGCGAAGACCAGTTGGCTGCGTTCAAAGCTGGCCTGCCGACCCCTGCATACCCAGAAATCTCAGATGAACTGATTCGCGAAACCATCGAGGGCAATCAGTTACGCCTGATCAAAGAGCGCGGCAGTGACCTGACCATCTTTTCGCCTCGCGCTTCGGCAATGGGGCACCACGAAGGTGATCAGCGCATCAGCCTTGAGTGGACAATCGCCTGCAACAACTTGATCAAGCGCGTGGTCGACCTTTATCCAGAGACCTTCGTTGGTGTTTGCCAGTTGCCTCAGTCGCCGGGCGCCGATCTGACCGAATCAATCAAAGAGCTTGAGCGCTGTGTCAACGAACTTGGTTTCATTGGTTGCAACCTGAACCCAGACCCAAGCGGTGGTCAGTGGCAAACAGTTCCACTCACCGACAAGTACTGGTACCCGCTTTACGAAAAGATGGTCGAGCTCGATGTGCCTGCCATGATTCACGTTTCGGCAAGCTGCAACAAGAACTTCCACGCCACCGGTGCCCACTACATGAACGCTGACACCACCGCGTTCATGCAGCTCATCCAGGGCGATTTGTTCAAAGACTTCCCAGCCCTGCGCTTCATCATTCCTCACGGTGGTGGCGCTGTGCCTTACCACTGGGGTCGCTACCGTGGTCTTGCAGACATGCTTAAGCAGCCGAGCCTCGACACCCACCTGATGAACAACGTATTCTTCGACACCTGCGTCTATCACCAGCCAGGCATCGACCTATTGGTTGAGGTCATCGACAACAAGAACATCCTTTTTGGTTCTGAGATGATCGGCGCGGTTCGCGGCATCGACCCTCAGACCGGCCAATATTTCGATGACACCAAGCGTTACATCGACAATGCCAAAATAACCGCGGATGAAAAGGCCAGCATCTTCTCGGGCAACACGCGCAAGGTGTTCCCTCGCCTGAACCAAAAGTTGGAGGCTCGCGGACTATGAGTCAGTTTGTAAAAGACGCCGACTGGCTCGACTGGCACCCGAACCCAACCAAGCCAAAATTTGTGGTGCCGGCTGGTGCGGTTGATGCCCACTGCCACGTATTCGGGCCTGGCGACATTTTTCCTTTTGCGCCAGAGCGTAAATACACCCCGTGCGATGCCAGTCGCGAGCAACTTTTTGCACTTCGCGACTTTTTGGGATTCGAAAAGAACGTAGTTGTGCAGGCAACCTGTCACGGCTCTGATAACTCGGCGCTGCTTGATGTTCTGGAGCACTCAAACGACAAGGCTCGCGGCGTTGTGACCGTGAAGGCCGATGTAACCGAGGCAGAGCTAGAGCGCATGCACGCGCTTGGGGTTCGCGGTGTTCGTTTCAACTACGTGAAGCGCCTGGTTGATCCAAAGCCCGACGACTATTACCGCGGAATCATCGAGAAGATCAAGCCGCTGGGCTGGCACGTTGTGCTTTATTTTGAGCCTGCCGACCTGGCCGAGAAGTGGAACTTCTTTACCTCGCTTGGCGTTCCAATCGTGGTTGACCACATGGGGCGCCCAGATGTTTCCAAGCCACTCGACAACCCAGATTTCGAGCTGTTCCTCAAGTTCATGCGCGAGAACGATGTTTGGGCAAAAGTAAGTTGTCCAGATCGCCTAACCGTCAGCGGTTCGCCGCTGTATGCCGATGTGGTGCCATTCGCCAAGACCGTGGTCGAGCAATTCGCCGATCGCGTACTGTGGGGAACCGACTGGCCCCACCCGAACATGAAGAAAGAGATGCCAGACGATGGCATTCTTGTTGATTATGTTCCTTCTATTGCGGTTACCTCAGAACTGCAGCAGAAACTCCTCGTCACTAATCCAAACAACCTCTACTGGAGCTAAAAAATGAAGCCAGACTTTGAGCAGTTCAAGGACATCCCGGGAACCACAATTTTCACAATCGAAAAAGCCCGCCAGGGCTTTTGGTTGAACCAGTTCTGCATGAGCCTTCGCGAAGAGGCGAACCGAAAGCGCTTCTTGAGCGCCGAGCGTGAATATCTTGACGAGTGGCAGATGACCGAAGAGCAGAAGCAAGCCGTTCTAGACCGGGACTTTCAGAAGATGCTCGACTTCGGCGGCAACGTTTACTTCTTGTCAAAGATCTTTGCGAGCGAAGGCCTTTCATACGTGCAGGCAGTTAGCACCATGACCGACATGAATGTCGAGCAGTACCAGCAGATGATGTTGAACGGTGGCCGCAATGTTGAAGGCTGGCGTTCGAAGAAAGAAAGAGGCGAAGCGTAATGGCACGCATCACCGCAGGAATCAGCACCAGTCACGTGCCAGCCGTTGGTGCTGCCGTTGACATGCAGCGCACCGAAGAGCCGTATTGGAAGCCGATGTTTGAGGGCTACGAGTTCTCAAAAAAGTGGATGAAAGACAACACACCCGACGTTGCCATCATCATCTACAACGACCACGCCTCATACTTCGGCATGGAAATCATGCCGACCTTTGCGATGGGCATAGGCGATAGCTTCAAGATTTGCGACGAGGGTTATGGCCCCCGCCCGGTTCCGATCGTTGAAGGTGCACCAGAGTTGGCTACCCACCTAGCGGCATCACTGATTCTCGATGACTTCGACATGACCGTTTTGAACGTTCTCGAGGTTGACCACGGTCTAACTGTGCCGATGTCGCTAATGTTTGGCACCCCAGACAAGTGGCCAACCAAGGTGATTCCGCTTCCGGTAAACGTGGTCATGTATCCACAACCTTCGGGCGAACGCTGCCTGTCACTGGGCAAGGCGATTCGTCGAGCGGTCGAGCAGTTTGATGGCGATTTGAACGTTCAGGTCTGGGGCACCGGCGGCATGAGCCACCAAATTCAGGGTGCTCGCGCAGGTTTGATTAACGAGCCTTGGGACCGCAAATTCATGGATGACCTGGTCAGCGACCCAGAGACCTTGCAGTACAAGCCGCACCTCGAATACATGGTCGAAGCAGGTTCAGAGGGAGTCGAGCTGATCATGTGGTTGATCATGCGCGGCGCCTTGGGTGAAAAGGTCGATGAGGTCTACCGTTTCTACCACGTGCCAGCCTCGAACACGGCTGTCGGCCACATGATCTTGACCCCAAAGGAATAACAATGACAGTAAATCTAGCCGTAGTTGGCCTTGGCGCATTTGGCCAGAAGCACCTAGATGCTCTTGCCCTTATCGACGACATCAACATCATCTATGTGGCGCACAGCAAGATGGATGTTGCCGAGGAAGTAGCCGCCAAGTATGGCGCAAAGCGTGCCTTCACCGACTATGCCGAGTTGCTGGCTCAGCCTGATCTTGACGGCGTGATTTTGGCCACCCCAACCCAGATGCACCTGGCTCAGACTCTGCAGGCGCTCGAAGCTGGCAAGCATGTTCAGGTAGAGATTCCGATGGCCGACAACCTTGCTGGCGTTCGTCAGATCGTTGAGTTGCAGGCAAAGACTGGCCTGGTTGCGATGGCCGGTCACACCCGTCGATTCAACCCATCGCACCAATTTGTGCACAACAAAATCAAGGCCAGCGAATTCTCAATCCAACAGATGGATGTACAGACCTACTTCTTTAGGCGTTCAAACATGAACGCTCTGGGCAAGCCCCGTTCTTGGACCGACCACCTTTTGTGGCACCACGCGGCTCACACCGTTGACCTTTTTCAGTATCAAACGGGTGAGAAGGTCGTTAAGGCCAATGCAATTCAGGGTCCAAAGCACCCCGAGCTCGGCATTGCCATGGACATGTCGATTCAGCTGCAAACCGAAAACGGCAAGATCTGCACCCTCTCGCTTTCGTTTAACAACGATGGCCCGTTGGGCACCTTCTTCCGTTACATCGGCGACACCGCAACCTACATCGCTCGCTACGACGACCTAGTCAACGGCAAAGAAGAGCCAATCGATGTTTCGAAGGTTGATGTCTCGATGAATGGAATCGAACTTCAAGACCGCGAATTCGTTGCTGCAATTCGTGAAGGGCGTCAGCCTAATGCGAGTGTTGCCAGCGTTCTGCCTTGCTACGAGGTGCTCGACCAACTTGCTAAGCAGCTCGACTACTAATCGAGTTCCGCGAATGGAACTCGCACGCCGTGAATCACTCGCGAGAGCGTGAGTTCGACTCCTCGCACCATCGTGCTCTCGTGCCCTGCCTCGGTAAGCATTTCAACAACGTCGGCCATCTCGACTGAGTGACGCTTGGGGTGTTGCTGGGTGTCGTCGAGCAGTCGCTGAATAGTCGCCGATGAGCTGGTCTCGAATTCGCGCTTGATCTCTTCGATGGCCCAGTTCTCAAGACCCATCGATTTGGCTGCCCAAAGGGTATCGATTGTCACAGCTGCGATTCCCTTTTCAAGGATGGTGCGAATCTGCTTGCGTGCTGCGGCATCGCCTGGCACATCTGAGACATGGGTGATGTCGAGGCTTAGGCCTTCGAAAAGCTCGATCATCCGCTTTGCGCCTGCGCCCGAAACGAGGAGCGAAACCTTCTTGCCAGTGCCGGCAGAAGCATGCATCAGTGCAGCATCGACAAACGATCCCGCAGGAGCAATCTCGGCAAGGCGTTTTTTGAGTGAGGGAGTTCCGGTGTTCAGATCGCAGAAGATCGCACCGGGTTTGATGTGCGCGGCTACCTGTTGAGCGAGCCTAATCGACGAGTTTGCCGAGTTGAGCGAGAAAATCACGTCTGCATCGGCAACGGCTGCTTCAGCTGAATCAACCAGGGTTACCACAGGATTCTTAGGCCGTGCCGGGTCAAAGGCGACAACATCCACGCCTTGCTTGACCAGCTCGCTGGCGATAACTGAAGCATCTTCGCCTAGCCCAAGAATGGTGAGTTTCATACTTCGAGTTTAGGGCTTGGCGCATTGCGTAAACTTGGGTTATGAGGGAGTTAATTCAGGCAGCATCGGCTAGCGCCACCGCCGGAATCACCATGCTGGAAATTGGAGCTGTCTTCACGCTCCTCGGCCTTCTCTCGTTCGTTGCCCTCAAACTCAAAATTTCTAGCGTTCCACTGTTTTTGTTGGCCGGTCTCGCGCTCGGCAAGGGCGGTTTCTTTCCGCTTGATTTGAGCGAAGAATTCCTTAACGTTGGTGCCGAAATTGGCGCTCTGCTTTTGCTTCTGGTTCTTGGCTTTGAGTATTCGGCTCGCGAGCTTGTCGACACCATGAAAAAGCGTTGGCACGCAGGTCTAGTCGACTTCTTGCTCAATGCTTTGCCCGCTGCCGGCATGGCCTTGGTCATGGGTTACGGACCACTTGGTGCACTGGCGTTCGCAGGAATCATGTTCGTCTCGTCCTCTGGTATCGCCAGTCAGTTGATTCGAGAGACCGGATGGTCTCGCTCGAATGTAGCCAAGCGAACCACGGGTGTTTTGGTTTTCGAAGATCTGGCCCTAGCGCCCTACCTGCCCATTCTTGTCGCCTCAACCCTCGGCATCGGTGTTCTCGGTGGCTTGATTTCGGTAGCGGTTGCGCTGGCAGTTACGTCGGGCGTTTTTTTGATCGCACTCGGGCGCGAGTTGCCTGGTTTGCGCACTCTCGCTCACCAAGGCCCTGGCGTGCTGCTGTTGCTGGTTTTCGGTGCTGCCCTTGCAGCAGCCGGAATCTCCAACTTGGTTGGATTCTCGGGCGCTGTCGCCGCCTTCTTGGTTGGCATGCTGCTCACGGGTGAGGTTGCCGAGTCGCTTCGAAGCCGCTTTGCGCCACTGCGTGACATCTTCTCGGCAATTTTCTTCTTGTTCTTTGGTTTGACGATCGACTACCGCGATGTCTTAGTGGTCTTGCCGATCGCTCTGGTCTTCTCGATCGTGGGAGTTGCTGGAAAGTTCGGTGTTGGCTGGTGGGTTGGCCGCGACATGACCGATCACATGAGCTGGAAGCGTATTGGCGCTTTCTTGTCATCCCGCGGTGAGTTCTCGATGATTATCGCCAGCACGGTTGCCTCAAATGCGGCGCTGGCGAGCATCAAAGAGATCACACTCGGAATCGTTGTGCTGACCGCTCTGACATCTACGCTCGCGATTCGAGCCTTCAGAAGCAAGTTCGAACACTAGGCACGACGCCGACTAAAAGGCAGTGCTCGGCAGATCGCGTTCGTCGTCGATTATGCCCTTCACGATGCGCTCAACCACGTGGTCAACGCTCATGCCAGGGCCAAAATTCGGGGCTGTTCCAAAAATGGCCCTCCCGGCCAAGCCAGATTCCGTGTGACCTGGGCGTGCATCCATCCAGCGAATTCTAGATTTGCGCAATTCTTTGGCCGCTGCCTGGGCAAAGCCATACAAGGCGGTTTTGCTTGCCGAGTATGCCGATAGACCTGGCATTGGAGCCTCGGCGATGACGCCGCTGATTGACAAAATAAATGGTTCTCTTTCGGCCATCACCGACTCGTGAAGCTTTGGCAGCAGCCTTTGAACCAGGTCGATCTGGCCGAGGGCGTTGGCCTGCATCAGGCGGTTGCCGAGAGCGGCAGGGGTATCCGAAATTTGGCCAAAGCCAACTAGACCAGAGGCCAATACGATGCCGTCTAGCTGGTCTGGCTGGGCAATTAGGTAGTCGGCAAGAACCTTGATTGAGCTCGGTTGCTCAAGGTCGAGAAGCAGCCTCGCCGCCAAGCTCGCACTCAGCCGAACCGAAGAATCGGCGGTTCTGGCAGTTCCGATGACGGCGGCACCCGAGTTCATCAACTTTTCGCTGATTGCACTGCCGAACGCTCCGTTCGCGCCTACTACCAAGATCGTTTTGCCGGCTAACTGGCTCATGAGGGCCTACCTTTCGATAGGTCTAACCTTGGGAGTATGAAAAAGATTTCTTGGCCGGCGGCTGTTGCAGCAATAATCGGACCGATTCAATCGGTTTTGGGCTGGGTTATCTCGGCGGCGCTATGGCCTGGTTACGACCCGATCGCCAAGACAATTAGCGATTTGGCTGCCGATGATTCGCCGGTCCAGGCGATTCAAACCAGCTTCTTTGTGCTTGGTGGCACATTGAGTCTGGTCGCCGCTGTTTACGCACGCAGCCTTTCAATGCCAGGTCGAGTGCTGATTTTTCTCGGCGGGCTCGCCACCTACGGTTTCGCCTATTTCACTACGCCAAGTCAAGACAGCTCATCCGAGATGCATCGACTCTTGGCAATCATCTCGTTTGTGATTTTCTCGGCATGGCCGCTTTTCGCGATGCGCTTCGACAAGGCCTATCCGTGGGTGCTGCGACCAGTAGGCGTGATTGTTGCGACCGCCATCATGACTGCAGTCTCACTCTGGTTCTTGGCCACATGGACAAGCCCGGATGCGACCAACGTCGGCCTTGCCGAGCGCGTTGTCGCCACCATGCAGACCGGCTACTTGTCGCTCGTCATCTTGGTTTGTTGGTTCAAAGGCAAGCGAAGCTAAAATATCACCATGACCAATCTTCAGCCTCCTGTTCTTGAGCCAATGCTCGAACCAGCACCGACCGTTTTGACCATGCACGATGACGTAGTTGGCGATGGTGCAGAGGCGCCAGCTAACTCAACCGTCAAGGTGCACTACCTTGGCGTCGACTACGAATCCGGCGAAGAGTTCGACTCTTCTTGGAGCCGTGGAGAGGCCATTGAATTCCCACTAAACCGCCTCATCAAGGGTTGGCAAGAGGGGATTCCGGGTATGAAGGTTGGCGGTCGTCGCACACTGATCTGCCCGCCTGAACTGGCCTACGGACCTGCAGGTAGCGGACACCGCCTATCAGGTCGCACCTTGGTTTTCGTAATTGACCTTCTGGGCGTTCTATAAACGAACCTAAAAAGCAAAACCCCACTCAATGAGTGGGGTTTTGTCATTTGGTAGGCCCCGTCGGGATCGAACCGACGACCCACGGATTAAAAGTCCGTTGCTCTAACCAACTGAGCTAGAGGCCCTTGCAGTGGTCAAGTCTAACAGTCGATTGCCTGGCTGTTAGCATGAATTGAACACCTCAAAGGAGAGCCCACATGCCGCTGCACCCATACTTTGACCGTTTCTTTGCCGAAGTGGGAGCCAAGTTGGCTCAGGGAATGACTGTGCCTCAGGCGTTTCAGGCGATTGCCAAAGATGAGACTCCATATGAGTTGCCGGCTGGCGTGACCACCCAAGATCGAACTGTTTCTGGTCGCCACGGCGAGATTCCGGTGCGCATTTATCGCCCGGCCACGCAGCCAGACAATTCTTCGGCGCTGGTTTGGTTTCACGGTGGCGGATTCGTGATGGGCAGCATCGACCAAAAAGAAGCCCACGTTGTCTCGGCCGAATTGGCGGACATGGCCAATTGCCTCGTGATGTCAGTTGACTATCGCCTCGTCACCAAAGAGCGTAAATTTCCAGTTCCCCTCGAGGATGGCTTTGACGC
>JACCDL011192259.1_pt1 | contig 46695 bp, 41 predicted proteins | sample 7441931 | NCBI WGS metagenome assembly JACCDL01 (sample SAMN15323437, study PRJNA562643) | freshwater metagenome | isolation source: river surface water | place: USA:Blue River Watershed | collected 2017-08-16
ATCTGGCAACGCATTACGGAACTCGCCAAATAATGGTCGCAGTTGTCACGCTCCTCGTGCTCGTGACTTGCTGCCGCATCATCAGCGGTAAGTAATCCGTACACACGCACGGCATTGTAAGTAATAAGTGGTGACGCTCTCGCTCCTCGCTCACGCGGGGGGCGGGGGTCTCACCACTCTTTTTGTCCGAGTCCCTTACGGATTCATATACACACATTTTATTGGCAAAAGACACACTATTAGTCTGTGTTAGGGGGTTATTAGGGGGCTTTAGGATACTGTGTGTCAAGCGGAAACTGTTATTTTGGGGTTATGGGTAGGGGGAAATGTATTTCCTAGGGGGGTGAAGTGTATTTCCCGAGGGGGGTGCTATGGATTTCCTACAGATAGAATAGCGGATAGAATAGGTTATACCTAATAGGGTTGACATATTGGTTTTCATTGTAAAATGGGCGTTATGGACATCAAGGAGAGCGACCTATCAAAGGAAATTGGCCTTCCTAGGGCTGAATTCAAAGTCATCCGTAAGAACTTGGCTGATAAACACGACCTTGGCGTACTCTGGTACAGGGAAGACTCGAAAAAGCCCGAACATCTGCGAGCCATCTATTGGACGGATGTCGGAATTTACTATCTTCGTACATATCTGGCTGTAAAAGCCAAATGGAACGAGGAGGTTTCAAAGGATGTTAACCTCGATGTGATGTCCAAGGACGATTTTAACAATACTGTCAACAATACGATGTGGGTTGGCAAAGTTGTTAGAAATAAGTACAAAAACAAGCGGCTCATTATGGTCGAACACGATATCGGCTACAAATGTAATGTAAACTGCAAGGACAACGCCAACTACTCGATGCATTCGTATGTGGTTGTTGATTCTAAGAATTTTAGACACTGCGTCAGAAAACCCCCTTACAAATCCTATGAAAAAGCCCTCAAAGACTGCAAACGAGTATAAGAACCTCGAAAAATCGCTCGGAATCCCAAAGTTCAAGCCTCTCGACCACGAAAACGGGTCGAAAAACGAAAAAAAGGAACACAAGTCCAAGGGTAAGTGCTAATGTCAGAGCCAGATGAAGAGGAAGAGGAAGAATACGACCCTCTAGACTTCATTTGGTTGACAAAAGCGGTTCGACCCTTCGGGTCGAACAATACAAAGCGATGAACGACAAAGATTATACTGACCTTCTTACCAGACACGGAGTGCCTGTGCCTCCGTCTTGGGGTGGTCTGATTGGCTCAGGGGGCAACCAGATGTACTCGTTAGGGGGAAGGTGGCTTAAGGCAGGACAAAAGACCCCACAGGGGCATACGATTGATTCTTTTGACCCTAAGACAGGTTTCCTTAACATCTCTTATCAAGGTGTTCCGCTTATGCCCCTTAAGATGAGGGATGCAGTTGTGCAAAACTATGTACCTGAGTTTACGAAGTCGTTTATGAAGAACCCCTATGAAGGAACAGAAGACGAACAGGCTTTTCAAAGACTTCTGGATGCAGGAATACCTGAAAGTGAGATAGGTGGAATTCTTAACCCTGCAAAATATCGAGGGTTTACTCCTGAAATTATGGAGCGTATCAGGAAGAATATGGAAGGTAATAAAAACCTTAATTATGAACACAACGGAATCATTCCTCTTACTGAATACGAAAGAATTGTAAAAGAAGGCCAAGCAAAAAAAGGAATCTATGTTGTTCCTTATCAAACTGATGATGGAGGTGTAGACCTTCAGGATTTTTACTTTGAAGGATATACACCTAACAAAAACCCTGCTGAATCTTACTTAGAAGACCCATCGGTTCAACTTTTTGGAGATGATGGGTTTATCAAATAACGCCACAGTAGCACAATGGTTGTGCAACAGTTTTGTAAACTGTAGGTTGTCGGTTCAAGTCCGTCCTGCGGCTCCACTTTATGGAAGAATGGAAACCAGTCCCAATTGAGCAATTCAAAGGCTTGTACGAAGTTTCAAGCCTAGGACGGCTTAAGGCTTTGCCAAAGACTACTAGCGATGGTAGAAAACTAAAAGAAAAGATTATAGCACCATTCAAAGTGGCTGGTGGCTATCTACAGTACAAATTGTACAACAATGGGTTTAGGCACAACATAAATGCTCACAAACTTGTGGCTATTACATTTGGAATCATTTTTTGGAACGAACATTCCCACTCGGAGTTACAGATTAACCACAAAGATGGTAACAAGGAAAATAATTCTGTTTCTAATTTAGAGCCTTGCACTCCTAGCGAAAATCTATTACACGCCTACAGAACAGGACTTAGAAAATAATGGAAAACGATTTACCCCCAGATGTTGCTGACCTTTTTAAGGAAGCAGAAGGAAGACTTAGAAATATGGAAGCCGCTCGTGCCGAAAAGGGTACGCCTAGTCTTTTGACTCAGGCCGTGGAAGCCAAGGACGAAGGTTATTTTCCTGAAATGGCGGCTGGGGCTACAGCCCTTGGTGCGGCTAAGTATATCCACGGAAAGGCCAGAAGCACATATTACGAAAATCTTGTTGCTGTTAGAAAAGCCGCTGATGCTGAACTTAAACTGATTAAGCAGGTTCAGACTGGTCAGCCGTTTGCAAAAAGCGGTGTTAAAATTGTAAACCAGCCCAAGTCCCCTGCTCAAAAGACAAGACTTCTTAAGAGTGGAAATCGTGCTTTAGTTCCTTATGAAACTGGTGCTAAATCTACACTAAGCCAAGTTCGTGGTGCTAGTGCTCCTACCTCTCGTGTTGTTAGGGCTGGTACGGCTGGTCAAGCGGCTATAGCGGCTGTTAGAGAATACAGTGACGATACTGGATATCTTACACACGAAGTTTCTCCAGCAAAGCCAGCGGTTGCTGGAACTCCTGAAGTTAGAAGTCAGGCTATTTCAGATATGACCAATGCTGAAAAGAAAAAGTTGGCTAAGGATTTGGGTAGAAAGCAAATGACTAGATATGCTGGTTCTGGTTACGGAAAGGCTGTTGAGGGTGTTAAAGATGTAAGAGTTACTGGCGTTGATACACGAGGGAAAGGTGCAACCAGAACTAACATCACTGTTAAGGCTTCTGATGTTAAGGCTGGTAAGGCTAACATTCCTCCTAAGTTGACCAAGGCACAAGCCGCTAAAGCCGCCGCTGAAGCCGCCGCCGCTGGCAAGGAACTTAATTTTGCACAAAAGGCTCTTCGTTGGACAGGTAATGTTCTTTCTAATCCTTGGATTCAAAGACCGCTTACTGCTCTAGATGTTGGAACTAAACTTTATGGTATGCCTCAAAGATTTAGAGACGAACAGGCTCTGATGGCGGCTGAAAGAGCAGACCCTGTTTCTACTCTTTCTAGACCTTCTATGCTTAGAAGCATACTTGGTAGTGACTCCGCAATCAGACCTTATCTTGCTTCTGGTGCGGCTATTCCAAGAATTGCGGCAAACTTTTATTCGGCTTATGTACCTGAAATGCTTGGCGTATATGATATGCCTGAGAATTTTGGAAATATGTACACAGGTCTTCTCCAGAGAGAACAGGCTGAATTTGAAAAGAAAGAAGGCCGTCCTATGACTCCTGAAGAAAGAAATGTTCTTATGGACAATATGATTCTGTCCAGTTTCCCTGTAGGTGGATGAGCGAACTATCGTCTTTTAAACCGACTCCTCATCCAGTCATCAAGATGCCCGACATCAAGATGCTGGTCGAGAAGGTCGGTATTGAGAAGACGGCAGAGATTCTTGAACTAAGAGAAGACAAGATTCTAGCAGAATCGCTAGACCCTTATCGTCACGGCTTTGAACCTGACCATTGGAAGGACGCAGATGCTCTTCTAAAAGATAAGCAAGAAATCCTTGTTCTTGGTGGTAATCGTGCTGGTAAAACTGAATGGATGGCAAAGCGTGTAATTCAGACGCTTATCAACAAGGAGAAAGCGATGGTCTGGTGCTTGCACACAACGCAAAAGTCCAGCATTCAAATGCAACAGAATGTAGTCTGGAAGTATATGCCTCCAGAATTAAAAAATTGCAAAAAGACCAAGGTTACAAACATTGCATATTCACAGAAGAATGGATTCTCCGAAGAGTCCTTTATTCTTCCCAATGGGTCTCAATGTGTGTTTATGAATTACGCTCAGAAGCGTGATGTTATCGAAGGTGGCGAATGTGACCTTATTTGGTGCGATGAACTTGTGCCTCTAGACTGGGTTGAAACCCTGCGTTATCGTCTTGTTACTCGCAGAGGAAAACTAGCGATTACTTTTACTCCTATTGCTGGTTACTCGCAGGTTGTTAAGGAGTTTGTCGCTGGTGCTAAATTTACAAAAACGCTTCCTGCGTCAATCCTTGACAAAGACACATACTATGTTGGCGGCTGTCCTAAAGGTCATATGCCGTATATGGCTCAGTGCCATCGAAACAATGGAGCGGCTATTTGGTTTCACTCTCAACTTAACCCTTACAATCCTTTTGACGAACTTGTTAAACAGTTGGAAGGAAAGAATATCTACGAAAAGAAAATCCGTGCTTACGGATGGGCTGACAATACAGTAGGTAACCAATTCCCAAGGTTTGGAGATAACCATATTGTTAAACACGATATGATTCCAGAAGAAGGCACAAATTATATGGTAACCGACCCTGCTGGGGCTAGAAACTGGTTTATGATTTGGGCTAGGGTTGACAAGGAGGGTAATATTTATGTTTATCGTGAATTCCCAGACATTTCGTATGGGGATTGGGCTTTGCCTTCAGAAAAGCCAGACGGCAAGGAAGGTATGGCTCAACGCAATGGTGCTGGTATGGGTATTGATGATATTAAGAAACTCATTAAGACTTTAGAGGGCAACGAGGAGATACTAGAACGCTACATCGACCCTCGGGCTGGTGCAACACAGGCAGTAGGTAAGGATGGCGGGACATCGGTTATTGAACTGCTTGATTCGGGTGAAGACCCGATGTATTTTGCACCTGCCGCTGGTGTTGCAATCGAGCAAGGCGTTGCAATGATTAATGACCTGTTGGCATATGACATTAATCAGCCGCTATCTCCGCTCAACCAGCCTAAACTTTATGTCAGTGACAAGTGCCAAAACTTGATTTACTCCCTTAAAGAATGGACAAACGCTGACGGAGACAAAGGGGCTACTAAAGACCCAATTGATTGTTTGCGTTATTTGGTTGTAATGTCCCCAGACTTTCTAGATGTTAAAAACCAACCCCTTAACAAGCCTTTCTCGTATTAATGGATAATTACACTTCAGACCAATCTCAGGACAAACTGCTTTACGGCTCTGACACGCCTAACATTCAGGAACTCGTCCACGAACTTAACCGCTCTTATCTGTTTGGTGCTAATACCACAGAACTAAACGATAATGATGACCTGAGATTCTGCCGTTGGAACGGACAGACCCCCGATGGCAAAAAGTTTTCGTCTAACAGGGACGAAGATGACCCTGCTCTTCCGTTTGAAGGTGCGTCTGATGCTAGAATTAGACTGATTGATAGAATTATCAACGAGCAAACCGCTCTTTGGATGAACGCTCTTAAGGCCGCTAAACTTGGCGTGTCTGGAAGAACAATTGAAGACGGAGTTCACGCTGGTGCGATGTCTACGCTTCTTGAGTATGTGGCTTCTGGTCGAATGAAACAGGAGATGCGAAAGGAAGCCGAACTTTGGGGTCAGTATGCTAACCAGTTTGGTTGGGCTGTAATGCATATCGGTTGGGAGCAAGAAATGGGTACTCGTGAGAAAAAGTTCACAATTTCTGACCTTATCCAGACTGTTAACGAACTTGCTCAAGGAAATCCTGAATCTCCGCTTTTGGCTCTTCCAAACTACATTGCAGACAAAGAAATGGAAGACATCGCTGTTTCTTTGATTATGAATTTGATGCCCGATAAAACTGAAAATTTTATCAAAAAGGCCGTTAGAGAACTTAGAGGTCAGGGCTACACTACGCTTTATGAAGAAGTTTTGATAAAGAATCTTCCGACTGTTACTACGCTTAAGCCATATGACGAGATTTCTTTCCCTCCAGAAACTATTGACCTTCAAAAGGCTCGTGTTGTTTTCCGCAAGGTCTTTATGACCGAACTAGAAGTCCGTGCTATGATTAACACGGATGAGTGGATGGAAGGTGGCGTTGAAGAAGCAGTAAAGACAAAGGGTATGTTCACTTGGTATAGAGACCCTAACATTGTCCCTACAAATAGACTTAACCAAGACTACAGACTTAGAACAAACAACCTTATCGAGGTTGTATACGCTTATTACAAACAGTTGAACGAACAGGGCAATCCTTGCACATACTATACTGTGTTTTGCCCGAACGCTTCTTCCAACACATATTTGAAGCACGGCAAACTGGGTTATGCTCACGGCAAATATCCTTTTGTCGTTCTTCGCAGGGAGTACATCCGCAAGGCCATCTACGAAAGTCGAGGCATCACCGACATACTCTCAACTGACCAAGCAGAACTTAAGGCTCAACACGACTCGATGAGAGACCGAACGGCCTTTGAGACTGTGCCGCCATTGATGTATAAAAGGCGTGTCGGTGGTACAGGCCGTATTGGCCCTGCGATGCTACTCCCTGTTTCTGATGTCAACGACTACAAGTGGATGGAGCCGCCCAAGGGTACTCCTACGATTGCTGAATTTGTCACTCAGCAGGTTGAAAAGAATGCGGCTGGTTACTTTGGTCTTACCAGAGAAGAAACTCCTCCTGCCCTTGCACAGATGCTCCAGCAAAATTCCGTGGACAACTGGCTTACCGCTTGGTCTGAAGTTTATACGCAGATGCTACAACTTTCCGTTCAGTATATGGACATCGTTGAGATTGAAAGAGTCACTGGAATTTCCCTGCCTAAGAACTTAGATGACATCACTAACCAGTTTGATTTTGAAGTTAAGTTTGATGTCAGAAATCTGTACAGCGACCTAGTCCTTGAAAAACTTCAGGCTATCGCTCAGTTTGTGCTTCCGATGGATAGCGGTGGTATCATTGACAAGGCTAAGTTGGTGCAAAAGGCTGTTGAAGCCATCAGCCCTGATACTGCCAAGGAAATCATCCTTAATCCTCAGTCTGCGTCTCAGCGTCTTTACGAGGATGTCCAAACTAAACTTGGTATGATGATGCTTGGTAACGAGCCTACTTATGTCGAGAATGACCCGACAGCGGAAACCAAGATGATGTATTTGCAACAAATTATGCAAAAGAATATGAAGGCTCAACAGGCTCAACAGTCCGACCCGATGTTCCAAGCCCTGTTGCAGAATTATATCAAAAACCTTCAAATGTCTGTTATGCAACAGCAGAACAAGCAAATTGGCAGAGTTGGCGTAAGCCCTGTTTCAGATAAGATTCAACAAGAAGGTATGCCAGAACCCGAGCAACAGTCTAATGAAGGATACTGATTATAATATTAGTACTTTTGCGTTTTCTGAAACAAACGCAGTGTGGGAACACATTATGTACATTATCGACCTGAACATTCAGGCCGAAACCCAAAGGGCTATTGCTCCTGACATTTCTGGCGAAACCCGCATTCATCAGTGCGGGAGAGCCAATTCTATGACCGACTTTAAGGCGTTGCTTCTTGAAGAAAGAAGAAAGGCTAGAGTACAGGCTGGCTTAACGCCAGAATAATTTTACTTTCGCTTGACACTTGTAAAAAGAGTGTCAAATAAAAGGACAACAGTTTCTGGGAGTCTGTCAAAACCCTGACCTACAAAGGCACTTTAGACCTAATCTAATGGAAGACAATAATCAAACTGGAGCAGAGAACGAAGCCAGCAATAACAGTTCTCAAACGGATGGCAACTATCCTAGTCAGGCTGAACTAAACAGTAGACTAAACAATATTCTGTTCGACGAAGAGCCTAGCGGACAGACGGAAGGTGGCGAATACGATAGTAATCAGCCTGAAGCCCAGCAGACGGACAGTGAGTCGGAAACGAACACTGACACCGACAATGATGGCAACGAAGTTCATTCACAGTCCGAGGAAGATGACAGTGATGTCTCTCGTGGAGTGCAGAAGAGAATCGACAAACTGACAGCCAAGCGAAAAGAAGCAGAAGACGAAATCGCTAGACTGAGAAAGGAAGTCGATGACCTTAAGCAGAACACGAATCAGCAAAGAAACGAAGTAGTACTTCCAGATGTTCCCCATTCCGATTTGAACAGTGTTGCAGAAATCGAGGCAGAGATTGCCCAAGCAAGGTCTGTTCGTGATTGGGCTGAAGCGAACGCTGATGGTTATACCGCTACCGATGCTGAAGGCAATGAAACGCACTATGACTCCGCTCAGGTTAGGCAGATTAAAATCAACGCTATGAAGGCGATTGAAACTACCTTGCCCCAGCGATATCAGTACATTCAGGCCAGAGACCAAATTGAAAACCTCGTAGGCAAGGAATATCCGTGGTGGAAGGATAAGACCAGTAAGGAGCGTCAGATTGCTGAACAGTTCCTGAACGCTTTTCCGCACATTAGGAAGTTCCCTGACTACAAGATGGTTATCGGTGACTACCTTAGGGGAGTCAGAGCCAGAGAGTCTGCGAAAGGTCATTCGCAAATTCAGAAAGCACCCATCCAACCTCGTTCTAATAGCGTAGCCCCTACTGTAAAAAAGCAGGATATCCACAGACAGGAAGCACTCGCTAGGTTTTCCAAAACTGGAAAGACCGATGACCTCTCAAAACTTATGGAGGATTACCTGTAAACCCTAATATAAAATACTATGGCAAGTCTCACAGAAAGAAATATTAACTCTGGTAAGCGGGAAGCCCTCGCTGACCTCATCTCGATGATTGATGCGAAGAGCACTCCCTTCACCTCGATGGCTCCGAAGGTTGCTAAACCTGGCAACACTCTGTTCCGCTGGCAGGTTGACTCTCTCCCCAATGTCTCCGCTGAACAGGCTGGTATCGTTGATGGTACGGATGTTGACCCGAACGGCTCTTCTATCAAGAACTTCGTTCGTGACAATGTCGGTACTCCTCAGGAAGTCCAGTACCGCTACGAACTCTCCAACCACATTCAGATTTTCAGAGAAGCCACTCGTGTTTCTCCGCTGACCACCGACATTGCTGTCGTTGCTGGCGTTAAGTCTGAACTGTCGAACAATGTCGCTAAGGCTACCGAAATCCTGAAGCGTAAGATGGAAAAGACCCTCTGCTCCAACAATCTGCCTAAGGCTGATGATGGTGTTTCTCAGGGCTATGCCACTCGTGGTCTCGACTCGTGGATTAAGAACGACTTCACTGGTGACACCTACCTCGCCATTCCGTCTAACTTCCGTACCCCCACGGACTCCATCTCGACTGTCGGTACTGCCGCCCTTGACGAAACTGTTTGTCAGAACATTCTGGCTTCCGTTTACAACCAGACTGGCAGAACTCAGTCCTTCGATGGTCTCGTTGGCTACAAACTGAAGCAGGCTTTCACAGCCCTCACCTACACGACCAGACAGAATCTTGATGACGCTACCGCTAATCAGATTCGCACTCTGAATCGTGAACAGGGTCAGTCTTCTTACAAGTCGAGCATCGATGTGTTTGAAGGTGACTTTGGTTCTATCCGTCTGCACACCTCGCTCTTCCTTAAGAACAACTTCTGCGGTTACCTGCTGAATATGGACTTGGTTGGCGTTGGTTATGGTGGCAACATCGCTCAGGTCAAGGAACTCACCGACAATGGTGGTGGCCCTGCCCGACTCATCGAGGCTGTCGCTACTTGCATCGTCAAGAACCCGCTGGGTCTCGCTAAGTTCGACTTCACTGCCTAATAGTGGCTAACGACTTCGTCCAGTCGCTGGTTGAGATTATCCCGCCCCACCTGCACAAACAGTTGGAGTTGGAACTCATCCACGGCTGGAGGAAGAAGGAAGCATACGCTAGGGCTGAAGCAAAGCAAATCGGGCATTTCGGTCATACTCACGAGGCAAACGACATTGCTGGCCTCGGACGAAAGATTGCCGAAATTCCCGCTGACGCTTATCACTATTGGGGACAGCGACTCGGTTACGATTGTTGGAAGGACAAGCAATTTATGCGTGAGTACCTTCGTGACAATCCCGAACTCGCTGTCCGCAATTATTGTAAAAAGACAGTTGTTCAAGGTGCGGTATTTACCGCTGATGGTCATATCGCAAAATGAGAACTATTGATTTTTCGGAGATTCTGTTCAATGCGTTGCAGTACTCTGGCAACGACAGACACAACATTAACAGCGAAACATTCGCACAGTTCAGAGACTTCATTTCCGCTAGAATGCGTGAAGTCTGGGAGATGGAAGAATGGCCTGAACTTTGCAGACTTGCGGAGTTTACCACAGTCATCGACCCTGTCACGAATGTACCTTACTTTACGCCACTTGCCAATGTTGATGTACTTGGCGTTTGGAACAAGAACCCACAGACCACATCTAGGGCTGTAGAATTGAATTATCAGGTTTATGACACTGGCACATCGACTAGAATCGTACTTGATAACAATGTTCACTCTACTGGCTGGTACTACTACAGAACTGCTTTTCGTCCCCTACTTGGTGACCTATGGGACGCTAGCATCCCTTATTACCAGAATGCACAGGCGTACTATGACGCTGGCTCTGGAAGTGCTTCCTACACGCCTGTTGCGGGAAGACCTCATACTGGTAATTTTTATTATCTAACATCTGCCTCGGTTGCCGCTGGAATCCTGCCAACGGCAAGCGGATGGACGAAGATTAACATCCCTTACATTTTTGGCAACTATTGTGCTTGGGGAGCCGCCGCTAACTGGCTGGTTTCCGAAGGACAACTTCAAGAAGCCGCTGGACTTGACGGCAAGGCTCAGTCAATGATTCAGATTGAACTAGACAAGATTCTCAAACAGCAGAACCAAACATCTAAAATTAAATTCTTTAACCCATACAGATAATGTCCGCATCCTATAATTCTTTCTCCACTCCGACTATCAGACGGATGGTTCACGCCAATGCCACCATTGGCCTTACCCCTGTCGAGGTTCTTACGCCTCCCACGCTCCCTGAGCGTAGAGTCATCGTGATTATCCAGAACCAGTCTTCTACGGCTAACATCAAGGTTATCTTTAACTCTGCTGGCACGGATGGCATCATCCTTGCTCCGCTTGGCTCGTTCTCGCTCGATAACTACGCTGGCACTGTCCGTGTGGTTGCTACTGCTGTTGGTACTCCTGTTCACATTGCCTATGGCTCTGTCTAATGGGAGCAGACATCGAAACAGGGATTCCAGCCAATGTAGTTGAGATTGGCACGGAAGTTACGCAGGGTATCGTTGATGCTCTGAATACTGCTCCGTCTCCTACTGGCGTTAACAGGTTTACTACCATTAACGACCTCAACGCAAAAGCCGACCTTTCTGGGGCTACCTTTACTGGAAAAGTTTTGTTCAGCCCTGTAGGTGGAAATGCTGGACTTAACATTGGAATCGGAGGTACTAGCGTTGGTTCTGTTAACGCTGGAGATATCTGGATTGCCAGTGGCGGTGCTTCTCTTAACTTTAGAGACGGAACTGGTGCTTGGCGTGTTTGTGCCGCTCTTGGTTCTACAAACGCTTTTACTGGTACAAACACTTTTGTAACTCAGGTTGCTACAGACAATAGCACAAAAGCGGCTACTACTGAGTTTGTAAGAGCGTCTGTTCCTTCTGTTGACTCTTGGAATCTTCTTACTGCTTCCGTTACTACTGGCTCTTCTTACAACAACATTGTAAGGCTTGTTTACGCTGGTAATTCTAGCATTGTTTTTTCTGCTGGTAACACGCTTCCCATTGGCTCTCAATGGGTGTTCATTAACACTACTACTCACAGTCGGACTTTTTCTGCTGGTGCTGGTGCGACTCTCCTTTCACAAGGTAACAAGTTCGTCCTTAATGGACAGCACTCCATCTGTTCAGTAATCAAGACCGCCAGCAATGAGTACTACATTTCTGGTAATCTTGTTTAAGTTATTTTCCATCGCAGGTATCGCTAGCAAAAACAACTGTCCTATGGCAGGGCAGTTTGCGTACAGTACTTGTACTACCACACAAGCACAGGATGCCGCTGGAAGTGTGTGGGATGTAGGTGTACCTGCACAGGCTTTTACGGACGGAAACTGCGGTTATACATTAACTGTTGGTCAGCCAACCTACGGAGAATGTGGATTTCCTCCTAATGGATGGTCTGTTTCTTATAATCCTTCGTATGTTTATGTAGACCCTATTTATTGGTCTCATCCAAATAATCCACAGGCTGGGCAACTTGCTTTTGCTGGAGGTTCATTTGTAGTTTCATACTCAAACACATATGTAACAAGTTGGCCTGATACTTATACTGCTGGTTATCAAAAAATGGATGGAGAAACTATTACTGAAATTACAGGTATTGACGGATGGAGACTTGTAATTGCTTATTCTGCTTTTAACAACTACTACACTGCCGTTGAAGACGATTTAACACCTTAACCCTATGATTACACTATTCACACACCTCACTTTTACGCTTGCTGGCATCTATGTTGGTGCTCGTTACGCTGAAAAAATCAGAGCGGCTTACTACTCTATTTTTAAGAACTAATGCCTTTTGAGCCTGTCAAGGACGGAGACCTAGCGTTCATCGGTTTAAACAGCCGAGATAACGCTAGTGCTTTGCCTCAAGGTATCCTTACCAAGGCTCAGAATGTAAGACTGGATAGAGGTATTGTATCCGTCAGAAAAGGTCTACAGCGTAAGAAAGATACGGACGCTGATGACCCAATCTATGGCGTAGGCGTATACTTTGACTCTACAGGTCAGGAGCGTATTGTTCTTGTAATGGGTGACAGATTTCGCGTCTATAATCCTACCGCAAATTCATACAATGATACGCAGTACCCTACAGGTATCAGCATCTCTTCTTCGGATGGAGTTGATGTCGTTTATGCCGTTGATACTATCTTTGTTACTAGAGGATTTTCTCTCAGACCTATAAAGTGGGATTTGACGGCAAACCTAATTGAAGAGTTTCCTACTGGCTCTGTAACTGGTCACGAGTTTCCATCTGCAAAAGGTCTGCTTTACTACTGTAACAGACTCATTGCTATGGGTGCTCACCACCTCCAAACCTTTGATGCCAGACAGACTGTATGCGTAAGCAATTATCTTGATTACAATCACTGGGACGCTTTAGACGCTTTTACCTTTAACGAAGGTTCTAATGACGAAACTATTGCAGTATCTCCTTGGACTCTAAACGAGTTCTTGGTGTTTATGCGGAACAGCATCTTCTATGTAAACATCGGGTTTGGAAGATACGCAACAGGCGATGCTCTTGATAACAACTCGTTCATCAAGACACTTGTTACTGACATCGGTTGCTCTGCCAAGGAGTCTGTTGTTCAGGCTAACGGAGGTATCATTTTCCTATCTGATAATGGTATCTACCTGCTTAATCCTCAGTCCGTAGGTTCTAATGAAGCGGTAAGACTTCTTACTGTTGCCGACCCGCTTTCCGCTCCGATTGACGATGTAATTCAAAACATCAATCAGGCTTATGCTTACAAGGCTACGGCTGTGTATTGGAATAATAGATACTATCTTGCCGTACCTACTGGAACTTCTCAGGTAAACAACACTGTTCTTGTCTATAACTTTATCCTAAAGAACTGGGAGTCTATCGACACTTACCCTTCTGGCTTTAGCATTATCAAGTTCTGTGTGGCTAAGAAGGGCAGTCAGCGTAGACTGTTTGCCGTAGACAATAACGAAGGTATTTTCCTTCTTGAAGAATTGGACAACGGAGACGAATACAGCGGTGAACAGGGTCTTCCTAGACTTCCGTTTACGCTCGTTGAAACAGTACCAGCCGCTGGTCAGCCAGATTTTAGAGTCTATCTGCAAGAAACAGGGTTTGTAAAAACACCAATTGAAGCAGAAGTTGTCACTCGCAGATACACATTTAACAACAACTTTGATAAGCGTTATAGCACTGTTGAAACCGAGATGGAATGTCAGGCTGGGGCTAATGTTAAAACCATTGCCGTTGTAACAAATCCTGATACTTCTACCCAACTTGAAGACTTTTACGCTCCGTCAACCGAAGACTTCTCTAGGCGTAATCCTATCCGAAAGATTGGTACAGGGCTACAGATGAAATATCAGATGTCCTACTTTAGGCCAAGCATTCGTTCGTTGACAATTAACGCTTCTATGCAAACTAAAACTAACAAAAGCGAGAAATAATTTATGCCACAACTTAGCAAAGGGACTACTTACGCTCCCAATAATCAGGTCACTTCGACCAATCTTAACAACCTTGTTGACCAAGGTAAACTTGACAATGGTGCTATTCAAGACCAGACGCTGATGACCAGCGGTCAACTTAGCGGCTTTGACGAAATGCTCGTTAGAGATGTGTCTGCCGCTACAGGAACTGTTGGTAGCCAGTTGCGTAAACTTACAGTTACCAACTTTCTTGGTTCTAATCTTCCTGCTATCCACACATCTACAACGACAGAAACAGTCAATTCTAAGTCTGACCAAGATGTAAGATTCATTGGTTCTACTGGAACTGCCGTTCCTAATATCAGTTTTACCAGTACTGGAACTATTGTTACCTGCGTTTCTCCTACTCACGGACTTGTAACAGGTATGGTTCTTAGTGTTACTTCTACAACCACTGGCCTTACTGGCTTGCAGGAAATTGAAGTTGTTGATGCTAGTACTTTCAGGTTTAACCTTAGACAGGCTGGTTCTGTTGCATCTGGAACTTTGACCTACACACGCCAGCCTAACGCTAACTTCAATACCAGCGTAAGAGTTCAAAACTCTGCGTTTGTCGATGGTGATGTTGTCGTTGAAGGTTCTACTACGACAAAAGGTTCAATGCTTAGTACAGGAACTGCGAACTTTACAGGTGCTATTCAGTTTAATGGTGCTCCTGTTTACGGCCTATATGGTATTGATGAACTTGTTCTTCCTGTCTCTGGCATCGCCACGACAGAAAAGAACACTTGGAAAACTTGGGCTTCTCTTACTAACCTTAGCAAACCTGCCGAAGACCTTTGGGTCATTGACCTTCAATGTCAGGTTGCGTTTTGGTCTCCTTGGACTGGAAGAATTAGGCTTCTTAGAACAAGCAACAACACTGTGCTTGGTCAAATGACGCAAAGCATCAATCCTCCGACTACAAGCGTTTACACAAGTTGGCATAACACTCACTATAGCCTAAAGGTTATTATTCCTGCTGGTGAAGTCTGGACTACTGATGGTATTGCCGTTCAGGCTACATCTGAGGAAGTGGCTGGAATTGCCGTTCCTGCTAATTTTACTGGTCTTGCTACCCTTGGTAGCACAGGTGGAACTAGTAATATGATTATCACAAAGTTTAAGACCGCTTGAACGAACTCCTAGAGTTTATTGAAAAGACAAAAAAGGCCACAAAGCGGCCTACCTTTGACATAGACTTTTTGGCTGAGTGGCTGTCGTACCTTAACAGCAGGGCTTTTCTTCACAAATATACGAAAGACGGACAGATAAAGGGAGTGATTACTATGTTTCCTATTGGGAAGCATAAGAAAACACCAAGTATGGAACGAGTTATAGAATGTATGCAACTGTATGTGGGTGGTCAGACCGACTACTTTATTATGGACGCACTGACCGAGGACGAAGAAAGCAGAAAAATGCTTGTAAAAAGATTGCTAAACATTTATCCCACAATTGAATCTGATGACAGTCAGATTTACGCCCAGCGGGGAGACAGGATTGTCAAATTTAACAAAAAACTACTTATCACACTTACAAAATAATGGGTTCTACAAAAGTTCAAGCACCGCCCCCTAGGGATTACTATAAGGAAATGTCTGACACTATCCGTGCTCAGATTGACCTCGCCCCCAAGATGATGGAGGCCGAGCGTAAACTCGTTCCTGCGTGGCAACAGTTGCAGTACGAGCAGATGATGGGTCAGGCTAATAACCTGAAGACATTTTATCGCTCTGTTATGGGTGATTCTGCTAGTCTTCTTAGAGATTACGGAAGCACTTTTGCCGATGCTCTTGCTCCAATTGCAGAACGCTCTAGAGCAACTTATGACCTTGGTCTTGGCGGTGGTGCTGAACTTCAGAACCTGATGAGAACACAGGCTCTTGCAGACCTTAATGCTGGTATGGGTCTTACTCCTGAAATGGAACGCCTTGCCTCACAGATGGGCAGGGCTGGTGCTACTGCTAGAGGTCTTACTAACAGTGCTCAGGGTCTTGGTATGGAAACTCTTTCTGGTTATAATTTAGGACTTCAGCGTCAGGCTCAGGCTAGAACCTTTGCTAATCAGGTTCTTGGTAACGATGTCAGTATGTCTGGTGCGGCCTATAACCAGTATGGTGCTCCGCTTGTTTCTTCTGGTCTTGGTGCGTTGTCTCCGATGGGTCTTGCTGGAACTGCTACTCAGTACAATCAGGGACTTGGCCCGACATACCTTCAGCCTGAATCGCAGTATGCGGCTAATCTTTTTGCCAATAATTATAATGGTGAACTTCAGGCAAATGTTGCTACCGCTCAGAACAAGGCTTCTATGACCAGCGGTCTTCTTAGTGCAACTGGCTCTATTGTTGGAGGTATGGCTACTGGAGGAGTTGGACTGTTTGGTTCTAAAGGTCTTAACTGGGGTGACCCTGTAGGTAAAAGAGCATAATTTATGGCTAGTCCTTTTTCTAAATATACTGGGGAACAAGTCCCTATGACTAACATTCTACCTGCCACTACAGAAATGGCGAGGCAGAGGTTTGAATCTATCGCTGGATTCGGTAAAGACATTGGCAATGCTATTGCCAAGTACGGAGAAAGAAATCAGGAGCGTGTAAAGAACAGTATGTTTGCCGCTGGTATTGTAGGCAAGTTCCTTGAAGCACCAGAAGAACTTACAGATGCACAGGATAGACCTAATCCTCCTGTGCTTTCTGAAACTGCACCTGCTCACATCAAGCAGTTGTACAAGAAGGCAGAATCTGAAGGTGACGGAGATTGGGTTGCTGGTATGTCTGGCGTTAGCGGACTTGAACTTGAAGCCTTCCTAGCGTTGCAAGGCAAATACGAGAAGGAAGAAGAAGTTAAGTTTAGCAGAGGTATCCAAGAAAGAGGACTGGCGTTGCAGGAAGAAGGCCATAAACTTCAACTTGAAAGATTTAAGGTAGAATCCAGAGCCACAGAAGTAAACATTCAGGCCGCTGTTTTTAATCTTGAAAGAGCCAAGGCTACTGCGGCTACGCAGGACGAACTTACACAGATTGACCTAGGTCTTAAGAAACTATTGCTCCAGTATGAACAGCAGGTTGGCCCTGAAAAAGCCAAGGCGTTTATGCTGGAACTTGAAGGCAAGAAACTTCAGGTCAAGGGATTGCAGAGAGCGGAAGATGCGGCATCTGCTTTGGATGAAGTCAAGGCCGCTGTTGTTCCTCAGTCGAAGACCCTTACCTACGAAGAACAAGTCCCGAAGGTTTATGGTCAGTACGAAATTGATGGTCAGATGATGGACAGTTTTGACCTTGCTGAAGCCATCAAACAAATCGACCCTAGCCTTAAACTTGAAGACATTGACGGAGATGGCGTTCTTGACGCTATTGCTCCTGCGGTTGCTGATGCCGTTCCAGTCAATAATCAGATTGCCAGAAAGATGACTGGAGACAACGGCTTTGTCGTTGCCGATAGAGCGGCTGACACAAAGTCTACACTTAACAACAAGTTCATTGAGTCTGTTTATAATGAACTTATCAGGATGTATCCTGACAAGAAGGCACTAATTGATGCTGAATTTAAGGGTAACACTGTTACTGGAGGCACAAACAAAGATACCCAAAACAGAGTTAACCCAGCAGAGCAGTACGCTATTGCCAAGAAGTGGTTTGACTCTCCTACAATTCAGTCCGCTCTTGCTAAGAAGTATGGTGCTGTTCCTGTTGCATCCCCTGTAAGCAAGGTTAAGATTCTTTACACCAATCCCTACAACGACACTGTTCAGAAATCTGAAACATATCAGTTGAGCGAACAAGCGGTATGGGACGCTAAGATTGATTCTGTAAAAGAATCTTTTGCCAAGGCAGGTAAGCCGTTTACCCTTGACAATAGAGATGTTTACAAGGCTGTTAATCTTTATGGCGGTTATATGCCTGTCACTATGCCTAATGGCGTTCAGGGCTTTGTCAGTCCTAAGGGCGAGTTTATGAGTATGTCTCAGTTTGCCGAACTGGGAGTTCCGTCTTCTCTTCCCAAGACAGAGTGGGAATCAAAGAGAAACATCCATAACAGATTCCTTCAGGATTATGCCGCTGTTGTTGTTAAGGATGCCAACGGAAAGATTTCCATCAAGGGAGGTCAGACAACGGATACTGGTTACACGATTGGATTCCTTACAAGAGACCCCAAGAATCCTATCAACGATGCAAGAGCAACTGACTTTGGTAAGACCGAAGAGACAATCGCTCAACTGAAGAAAGACCTTAACAAGGCCGATGTCTTTGTTGACCGAATGATGGAAATGTGGGATAAAGGAAACTTTATCGACATTGTTGTTGGTGCTTGGACTGGTGGTCAGTGGAACAAGGAGTACACCGCTAATCAGCGTGGCCTTGAAACTTTCAGAAAGTACTTTATTGCTCCAGGAACAGAAACTGAAAAAGACGCCCAGCGTCTCGCTGACCTTATGGCTGAACCTTCGTTCCAAGGTTGGAGAAATAAGGATGTGTCTATGAAGGTTCTTGAACTTGCAAGAAGTCTGGTGCTTGATGGAATTAGGATTGAAGCCGAGTCAAAAGGCTTCTTTGTTAATGCACCAGCAGGTAAGGGTATTCCAGAAACTACCCCTATGACAAAAGAGCAAAAACAAGCCGTGCTTGATAAGATTGCTTCTTTGACTGGTGTTACTCTTCCCTCTCAAGAATCTAAGAAAAAATAATGTCTGAAATCGTATACTCAAACATTGGTGAACTAAACAAGGCCGCTAAAGAACAGGGCTTGGTAATTCCAGAAAACAAGGCTCTGGAGAATCCAGATAACACTATCAACAGTGTTACTTCTCCTGTTAAGTTTGAAGACTTGCCCGAGGATATCCTTGGAGAGCAGGTGGCCTATATGATGCAGAGGTATCAGATTCACGGATATGTGCCTACCTTCAAGGAAGCCATTGCTTACAGAAAGCATATGGAAAAGAAGGAGGCTTCTTTTATTCATTCCGCTGGTGAGGCTATTTCTCAGACAACTTCTGACCTTTATGACGCTTCAAAAGGTATCGTTGGAGATGCCCTAACGCTTAGAGTTCCTAAGGTTGTTGGTTCTGTCGTGGAAGGTGCGGCTCTTGGAACTAAGAACTGGTTCTATATGTACGAACAAGCCAAGTACGATGAGCATTCGTTCTTGAGCAAGATGCTTTACGGCACTCACGCCAGCGATGAGGACTACTACGAAAATCTTAAGAAGACAATCGAACTGAACAAGTTGATTGAAAAGGACAGAGTTGAAGGCATCTGGGTTGACCCAAAGGTAAAGATTGGTGACACGGAAATTGACCTTACTAATCCTGCGGTTGTCCAAGGCATCTCTTATGTTGCCGACCCTTCTTGGGTTATGCCAGAACTTGGAATTGAGGCCGCTGTTGTTAAGTCGATGCGTGGTGCGGCTATGGCTACAAGACTTGGTACGCAACTTAGCAGGGCTGGTGCGTATGCCGCTAAGAAGGCCGCTACTGGCTTTGGAAAACTTGCGGACTTTTCGTCTGGTATTGCCAACGCAGTACAGACCATTGACAACAACATTGTTGGCGTTGCAAAAGAAGTCACAAGCCACGACCACTACATCAACGGAACAGGAACTCTTCAGGCTCAAGATGCTATCGTAAGAAATGCCGAAAATTCACTTGGCATTAGAATTGCAAAGATTCCGCTATGGGGTACTACAACAGCAGTATTTGGTGTGTCTAAAGTTGTTGAAGGCGTTGCTAGAATTGGAGAAGCCGTTGGTAAAAACGCTTTTGATACCAGTCTTGCTACTGGTGGACTTACTCTTTCTGAGCGTGTGGCTCAGACTACGGAAGGAAAGATTGGCAGTGTTGCCAACTTTTACTCCAAGAGCGTAAGCCCTCTGACTGAATGGATGGGGCAGACTGCAAAGACATCCATTCACTCTGGTATGTATGGTGGTGCGTTTGGTTTGGCCTTTGGAGGTGAAGAAGGTATGTACCACGGATTTGGTACTGGCATTGTTCTTGGCTCTGCCTTCCATCAGGTTGGTGCGTTTGCTAACGCTGTTCAGGGTGCAGATAGATACAGAACAGTTCTTAAGAACTTCTTATGGGCTTCTGAGCATTATGATTTTTACAAGCAAGAAGGCGTTTACCACCTTATGGACAGAGTTGTTCAGGAAGGTGGAGAAGAAGCAAGATACAGTCTTATGGCTCAGTTGGGTGCAACTGAACGAATTCTTCGTGATGAAAAGATGCTTGTTCTTACCGAAGAAAGAATCAAAGAAATGTCTTCGTCTGACGAATGGGACGCTTACCAAAAGCAGATGCTTGAAGACTCCGAGTTTGGCGGTGTTACATTTTCAAAGATTAACGGAGATAATGTGATTCTTGTTAATGCAGACAGGGCTGTTAAGTCTGCCGTTTCTGAGGAACTCTTCCACGGATTGATGCTTGAAAAGCGTTATAAGAAGGCTTTTGTTAAGCACACAGTTGATAATCTTATCGGAACTGAAGATGCTAAGGGTGCATTGCTTAAGATGCCCAGAGAACAGGCTGTCAGAATTCTTGAACAGTTTAGAGACCAGTACTTCAGACTGGATGCGGAGACACAGGGACACACTCCACAGGCAATGGAAAGAAACCTTGCCCAGTTTAATGAAGCCATTGAAAGTTTCAAGGCTGGTGAAAATCCCACAAACTTCAGAGGATTCTTTGAAGAGTTTCTTGCGTCTTACTGGAACAGATTTATCGAAGATAAGCCTATCGACTATCTAGTTAAAGGTGGTGACCTTGGCATTATTCGTAACGCCATTGAATGGGGCAAGGATATGTACAGGGACATTATGCGTGTAGACCTGTCCGAGGCTGGCGTTCAGTTGGTTAAAGGTGCAAATCCTGACGCTTTCCTTATCGACCAGAACACCAAGCAGAGAATCAGAGTTCCGATGCTTGAGAAACTGATGAAGCATTATGTTAAGGAGATTAACAAGGAGATGTACTCTGGTTGGGCTGTTAACAAGGAAAAGTACAGAGACACTTTCTCTCTTCTTAACAATCAACTTGAGCACCTTATCCCGCCAGAAGACATTGGTAAGGCTGAAGCAAGGGTAAACCCTGACAGCGTCAAGGGAACTATTGCCTCTGGACTTCAGAACATTGCGGAAAGACTTTCTCAGGTAGACAGGTCTAACAGAGGCACTACGCTTGAAATTATTAACGACAATGGCGTTACGCTTGCATCTTTCTCTGGTCAGAAAGACCCAAGCAAAAAGCCAAAAAAGACTGTTGCTCAGGCTATTCCTGCTGAACAGAAAAAAGATTTTTGGAGAAAACTTCCTAAGAGCAAGCAGGGTGCTGGCGTGACCAGAGAAGGACTTAGGTCTATGGGTGGTGTCAAGAAGGGCAAAGAACCCAAGAGGGTTGAAATGCCAGCCACTGAAGGCACTGGTGCGTGGGAAACCGACAAGGGTCTGAAGGCTCGTGGTGAATTCTGGGAAAGCGTCTGGCAGGGTAATCCTAGAATCAGAATCAGAGGTATGGCTAGCAATGAGGAACTCGCAATCTTCAGAGAGTACCTTCCTGAAAATGTGGTTAAGCGTTTTGCTGAACTCAATCAAATCATTGAGCGAAGCAAGGTTGGTCAACTTAAGGACATCAGCAACATTGTTAAGGCTACTGTCATTACTGAGTCTAAGGAAAACGAAGACGGCACAAGAAAGTTTGGACATTTTATGTCCGCTAGACGCTTTATTCCTGTCGAACTTAACCTTTACTTTAGCAGAGTTAAAAAGAGCGTCTCAAAGAAGACTGGAGATATTACCTACGAAGTCGGAGAAGCAAACCTTAAGGCTACAGTCATTGACTGGGATGCTCTTCTTACAAGAGAGGAGTACGCCTTCAACAAGGTTGATGACGGAGACCTTAACTATAAGACAGTTCAAAGACTGTTTGGCACTAGGGCAGAACTTAGAGAAGCCGTAAAGGCTATGCTAGCCAACTACAGCCTTGGAAACAGAGCACAGGCTGGCATCAAGTTGTTTATGAACGGCAAGGGTGGCGAGCGTGATGCCGCTCTTAAGCGTGACATTGTCAACGCTGTCATTGGATACCATCCTACAAAGGGTATGGAGCAGTCTGGCAGAGGCTGGTATAACGAGCCTAGGGATATGCAACTTAGACAGAGCGGCAAGAAGCGTACCCTGCCCACAACGATGACGGACTTCAGAGTAGACCTCATTGGCACTATGCGTATCGAGGACGGAGAAGGATTTAGATACGACCACGATGAAGCCTACAAGCGTAGTCAGGCTAATTTCTCTCCTGCCATTACACACAGAGACCACGAAGGTAATCCTATGCCTAGTCACGCTAGGTCTATTCTCGCTAACACGAGATACAGAAACAAGGAGGGAGAAATTATTGCCGTCTATCCGCTTAGAACTCCCACATCTGAAATCACCCTTAAGAAGGGTGCAAACAAGATTTACGATGTTGTTGCTGAAGACTTGGTCGATGCTATGGAAAAGAAAGGCATCGTTCGTGGTTCAATGTACACATCTCCTAGTGGATGGTTGCACTTTACAGCCGATGGTCACGAGGCTGGATACACAGTCCGTGACAAGATGCGTACTGGATACATCAATACAAGCAGACATCTTGACCTTTCAGACCTAGGTAACTCTGGCTCTATCAGGTCTATGGTTGTTGAGATTGGTAAGCGTGTTAACGAAACAACCAGCCTCAACGCTGGAGATGTTGTTAAGCAGATTCTTGAACTCAAGGATGCTGACGGAAACAAACTGTACGACATCTTCAAAAACGATGAGGACATCATCTCTACTCACCTAGACACGATTGAGTCTTGGCTGTTTACGCCTCAGTCCAGAAAACTTTTTGCTAAATTTGGCATCGATTCTGTTGAATACAGGGCTGTAAACCCGAACAGCGGTAATGAATTCTCCGCTGTCGCTATCTTTGCCCCTGAAAGGTTCATCGAAAATAGAACCAGATACGGACTTGAACAGTTCCAGTTCTCCCCCTCTAGAACCATTGAAGAAAGCCTTAGAAAACAGATGGCTCGTGCTGGAAGCACAGACCTTGCAAGCGTTCTTAAGTACAGAATTGATGAGTTTGGAGACCCTGTTCCTAACACAAAAAGAATTACTGCAAAAACTGTAGATGACCTGATTAGACTTAACAAGATGCTTGTTGAAGATGCTAAGAAGGCTCTTCAGAGCGGTGGATTCTTGAACGATGAGTCCAAGGCGGCATACGAAAAGGCTCTTATCCCTTACGCTATGCGTGAGTTTAAGAAGAAGTTCCCTAACGCTACGGACGATGTACTTAGGCAGGTTGCCGAGTACTCGCTTAAAGGTTTTGTTACCTATGTTGAGTCACTGCCTGAAGTTAGAAGAACATTGAACAAGCCGTTTGGTGCTACGACAGAAGTTCCTACTCAGGAAGTTAAGGCCAACAGTGCTTTCGTTGAAACCGCTCTTAAGATGGGCATCACTCCTGAGGCTTTGATGGAGACTGGTATTCCGTCTCTTGGTCATTGGATGGAAATGTCCGAAGCGGAATTCCACACCCTCAAGAACTATAAAAATTACGCAAAAGACCTTGCCGCTATCATCAAAGAACGAAAGGCAGAAGGCTTGTTCATTGATAAAGGTGCTATTCAGCGTGAACTTATCAGCAGAGTTCTTGCCAAGAACAACGGCATCACTGGCCTGATTGACAACATTGGTCAGAGACAGCGAGAACTATTCTTCCTGATGGATGAAACAATGGGTGGTGTTAATCTTTCTGAAAAGTTTACACTGTCCACACACGCAAAGCGTAAACTCAACACAGAGTTTGTAATCAGAACTAGAAAGTTTGTCGGAGAGCAACTTAAACTTGGACGCAACGCTAGTCTTAAGAAGATTAAGGATGCCTTTGACCTGCTCGTTGAATCTGGAAGAGACATTCCGTCTGAAGTTTCGGAGGCTATGGCTGTCCTTACAGAGCACGAAAGAAAAGCCGAATCCATTATCACTAAGGATAATATGGACAGAATTATGGATATTATGGCGGCGTACAGCATCAAGGAACTTGATATGGATACGCTTGAGCAGGTCAGAGCAAAGATTTATGACGAGGCTTCCAAGGGTTTCTATAATCTTGGCTCTCCAGAGTCCATCGCTAGGTCTGTAGAACTGTACGCTACCTATGACGGAAGTAAGAACAAGCGTTACATCGATGTAAAAAAGACAATCAAGGAGAACTTTATCAAGGCTCTTGATGACCTTGAGCGTAAGGGTATGCGTGGTGTCTGGTGGTCTAAGTTAGATACCAGCAGAACAGGCGGTGTAATTACTCTTGGTTCTAATGAGGCTGGCATTCCTAATAAGTTTAGCGTTGCCAGTGCTATGAGGTTTGACGGAACTAACTTCCACCTAATCCGTAGAACTCTTACCGATGCTCTTAAAGACTCTGGTCTGTCTGAGGCTGACGCTATGGCTCAGGGCAACTCCGCAAGCGTTGTTGAATTAGTTGACGGAGATGGAAGAACCCTTGACAGAATGGTTCTTGAATACGGAGAGAGTGCAGAAAAACTTAAGGAAAAGAATGACCTGTTCCTGAGAAGGGCTACATCTATGGTCAACAAACTTGTTCCTGAACTGTCTGTTGCCAATGGCAAGTTCCAGATTGTTGAAGGTGCGGTCAAGGAGTTCCTTCTTAGAAGAGCGGTAAAGGCTAGCGGAAGAACTGAAAAGGATATGTTCAGTGAACCTTGGACTTCCGCAAGCGGTGTTGGAACTGAAACTCAGATTGATAAGAGAAGACAGTTTAGAAAACAAACTGGAGGAGAAGGAGTCATTAAGAGTGACGCTGAAATCGAGTCCCTTACAAAGTCTACTTCTAAGTGGGAACTGTACAGAAACGGAGACTACTTCTTGGCTTGGCCTATCTCTGACGAAAGAAAACTTCCATCTGGAAGAAGCATCGCAGAAGAAATTACCTTCCTTAAGGGTCAACTTAAGAATGGTGTTGTTACTGTACCCAAGAAGGGAAGACAGCCTGAGACCACTAGACAGATGACTGTAGACGAAAAGGTTCAGATGAGAACCGACATCGCCAAACTACAGAAGGATGTCTACCTAGACTTGGGCTTTACATTTAAGGTTGATAACAAATATGGTATCGAGATTCTTGATACTACATTCAACAGCATTGAACACAGAGAGCAGACGCTGGCTCAGATGCGTCTTGGAACTACAGCCAGCAAGGGCTTTGAGTCGTTCCTCAAGAAAACATACCTCAGTTTTGACAAGAAACTGAAGGAACTTAAGGAAACAAATCTTAAGAAAATTGACATTGTACTTTCTGAGAAAGACAAGCGTGGTGCTATTCCTCAGATTAAAGCCCTTCTTCAGGAACTGCACGGCTTTGAAGCCACCAAGAAGAAGTTTATTACAAACGAGATGCTGGCTTATAACAAGGCCAACAAGCAGAGAGGTACTGGCAAGAAGCAGTCCGTAGACGGCAAGGCGATGCACAGACTTCTTAAGGATAGACTTGACAACTACAGCAGAGCACAGAAGCAAGCGGAAATTCAGTACCTAGCCATCGCTGAACAGATGAGAAAGTATAACCTGCTTGAAAGAAGCGAAGGGTTTACTCCTGAGATGGTAGAAAGTATGGAGTCTAGAATTGCTTTCAGTGACCCCGCTGAACTGGCACAGCATATGATGCCTCCTCCCCCCAAAGGAGTTGCTCTTGCAGATTGGGCTACCAATCTTCGTATGGAGTTTAGAAAGAGACTGGCTGAGTTTGAATACAGAGACAGATTGCATCAGCAACTTAACGACAATCTTTACGGACTTGATGATGCGTCTGCCGATGTTGTTGAAAAGATTCAGTTCCTTATCAGCAGGTATATGGAGGCAAGAGGCTATCGAGACATTGATGCCGCTTCGTATTTCAGAAAGGGAACAGAAGAAGGTAGCGTTGGTTACACTGACATTAAGTGGAAAGAACTTAAGGTTGGAGTCCCTGAAAGAGTTTCTGGTTTTGGTAAGGACAAGTCCAAGACCGAACCAGTAGAGAAGCAGGAAAGAAGATATCTTCCAGACAAGGAAGGCATCCTAGACACTCCGCTTCCTGATGACCACAAGACACCAGAAGAACTCATCAAGGAGTTTAAGGACGGCCTTGAAGAAGCGGCTGACCAGTGGTACATCGGTAAGAACAGAGACCAGATGCATCTGGACGATGTCCTTAAGTGGGGAAGACATTCTGCTAACGGAGAAAATTCTACATCTGGTGCTCTGATTAGAGGTCTTAGCAAGGACAAGTTTGACGCAACAGAACTGGCTTGGATTAATAATCCTGAAAACAAAAGCCAAGTTGCGGAGTTCCACGCCAGATGGGCTAGCGAAGAGGCTACGCCCACTCAGGTTATCTCTGAGATTAAGGATGCGGTTCTTTCAAGCACTGTTGGCAAGGATGGAATCCAACTTAGAGACACTGTAAAAGCACTGAACGAAACCATCAGGAAGATTGGTGTTGTTTCTGACAGGCTTAGAATAAGATACGGAGTTGAGGCTTCGCTTACCCCTAAGGAAATGGAAAATCCTTATGCCGTTAGGACTAGAAGTATGGTCAATGAAGAGGTAGACCCTATCCAGACCTACAGAAAGGATATGCCTAACGACATTGGTAAACTCCAAGAGGAGATTACTAACCTTAGAGCACAGAAGATTTCGCTTGAAGCCAGATACAAGGCCATCCTTAAGAAGGCTTCTGGAAAGTACGCCAGCCCTGAGTTCCGCAAGATGGTTCAGCAGATGCGTGGCGAAGATGTAAGAGAAAGAATCGCCAGAAAGAACACTAGCCAGAGAAGGGCTGAAGAAAAATCTTTGCAAAAGCAGTTGGCTTCTTCCGAGAAGGAACTGTTCAGAATGTACGATGACATCGCAAGGAATATGCGGATGCAGAACCCTGAACTGATTTTTGAAAGTTCCAGAATTGAGGTTCACCCTAACGACCCTCGCACACAGTACCTGTTCTATTCGTTTGGTGCTCTGTCTTGGGACTTCTTTGGCACTAAGTGGCAAATTGACCTTAGCCTTACAACGGCTGGCAAGGAATCACCCCTTGGTATTTCTGCCCAGAGAGCCGACATTTCACCTAGTGACACGCCTGTTATTAAGCAGATTAACAAGCAGGAAAGAGCGACAAGACGAAAGATTTACCTAGCGGACTACATCCACTACGCTGTAAACAAGCGTAGATTCCACGAGCGTAATCCTAGCGAGCCTATGTCTCCGATGGATGCCAACTTGTTTAGCGTCTTCTTCAAGCGTGATGTTCAGGGAGGTCTGTTTAGGGATAAGATTGCCAGAATCCCTGTCGAACAGATGCAGATGCAGGAAGCGATGAATCAGGGTATCATTGAATCGTTCAGAAACCCTGACGAGCGTAGCAGGTTCATCAGGTCGTTCGTTGTCGATGCCCTTGACCTTATCTCCACGGATAAAGCCCTGAGAGAAAAGGCGTTTATGAACCTTAAGGGTATCAACTACGAGCAGTACAAGAAACTTGTCGCTGAGAATCCTAAGTATGTTGCCACGGCTCTCGACACCCTTGAGGTTGTCGAAAAGGCAATGTACCTTATCAAGGACGGAAACATCCCTGCTGGTGAGGCTGGAGAAGTTTTTAACAAAAGGGACTTTTTCTCCAGAAGATTCTCGATTGAAGAGAACAACTACATTAAGTCTGTCGAAGACAAGCACAAGATTCCTGCTGGTACTATTAAGAGAATTCTTAGTGGCGAACTTCAGGGCGTTCCTCTTCCCAAGGAAATCCAGAGAATGGTCAGCAAGAACCAACAGCCGTTCCTCACAAGAGCCAACATTGGTTTTGTTCCTGTTGACACGCTGGTTAGAATGCACGGCTTTGACGAAATATGGAGACAGCATCTTAGCGATGAAGGCTACAACACAGCCCTGTTCGCACTTGATGGTATGTGGAATGTCAAGAAAGCCTATGAACAGATGCCTCCTCAGGAGCGTATGGCTCTTCAGGCTTCCAGAGTAAACAGACTGCTGTTGGAGAATCGTGCCAACCAGATGCAAGCCGCAAAGGAAATGAAGGAGCGGTACAGAAAGCGTGACAAGGCCGTGCTTGCCCCTGAATCTATGCCCAACTGGGCTTACGGACAGGAAGACAGCATCGTTAAGGATGAGTTCAAGCGTGTTGATGAAATCCTTAAGACCGCTATGTCGGTTGAGGCTACAATCCAGCGATACAAGGGTGACGCTGTTACCTTTGTAAACAAGAGGCCGTTTGCCCTAGACCAGATGCTTGCCCTTGATGACAAACTTCAGATTGATGGTGCAAAGCGTAACAAGGATAGAACCCTTAGCATTGACTGGGACAACCCTGACAAGCCCCAGTGGAGAGACACAGTTGATGGACGATACTTCATCAAGCGTGAGGTGAACTCAAAGGGTAAGGAAAGTTTCAAGGTGTACTTCAAGGGTCAGACCTTTAAGACAGCCGAAGGTGTGCTTGCTGGTCAGATTGGTGTCACATCTTTTGCCACAGTTGAAAATATTACACAGGCTCAGGTCGCTATTCGCTTCTTTGAAGACGATGTAAACAGAGTTGTTCTGTCTTCCCGCCTGATTAAGGGTGGCGTTAAGAAGTTTGAGCCTATGGCTGTCGGTGAACAGGTTCTTCCTGTCCAGAATGTGGACAAGATTTTTGCCGTATGGGACGAAGTACCTGCGTTCTCTCAGAGCATACTAGACCTGTATATGGAGAACAAGGGTACGCCTTTCTTTAGAGAACAGATGGCTGAGAAACTGGCTGGCATTGGTCAGTATGGTGAAACTGTATACATCAAGGAGTGGGAGAAGGGTAGATGGAAGAAGTCTCAGATTACAATTACCCCTCGTGAGAGTGGTAGGTTTGCGGAACACTACACACAGACTACAAGCCCTGATGGACACACTATGTACATCAGAAAGAAGGACACTGTCACACAAGAACCTGCAAATCTTGGCTCTGATTCTGCTACCAATAAGGAACAGGCTACTAGTACTCCCGCTACCGAGAAGCAGGACAAGGTAGAAAAGACTGTTGCTGATGCTAGCAAGTGGGACATTGTTGAAATGGATAAGTCTTCTGCTGGTGACCACGAGGAGTGGAGCATTATCCGAAATAAACTTGGCTACACTATGCTGAGACTTAAGAATCCTACAACAGGCCGAAGCGTGTTTAGGCTTTTCAATCCTGCGTCTGCCTTTATGGCTGAGACACACCACGAGATTGATGCTATGGAACACATCTTAGACAAGGAACTTGAAGGCAAATGAGCGACCAGCAATCCATCAATAGTATGGTAGAGGAGTTCAAGAAGGCTGGCTGGCTCTTTGCCCTTCTCGGTGGCCTAGGAATGCTTGCTAGGCTTATCCTGACCGATGAAAAGTACCATACCACAAGATGGATTAGGATGGTCATTGCTGGGGCTATAGTAGGCGTACTTGCCTATTTTGCCCTGTATAACGCAGATATTGACCCATTCTACAAAAGTGTCCTATGCTCTATTTCTGGTTCTATTGCACCTGAAATGTTTGACTGGGTGCGTAAGAAATTTTTACAAAAAGCCTCTAACTAATTACTAATATGGGTTCATCTAGACGAAATCTTTTTACACCTCCCCCTCCCCCTAATCCCAATGTGACTGGTGCTAGTGCTAGCAAGTCCACATACAATGTTCCTGTTGTTGGGAACTATGACGGAAACAACTATCAGCCGTTCTTTACTCAGGCGGCTATAAACCCTCAGGGTGGAACTCCTTCGTTCTTCAACAGATATGGTAGCGTAGGTCAAGACCCTGCTCAAATTCCTTATAACGCAACAGGTAGCGGGATTTCAAGCAATGTACATAGGTTTGCTCAGTCTGCTCCGTTTACAGGTTTTGGACTTGGAGGTTTTTAATGGCTAATATCATCGTTCCTGACTCTGGTGAAGGCAGTATCGATAGAGAACTGCTTAGAGATAAGTTTACAGGAAGAAGCAACCTGTTTTTTAATCAAAACAATGCAGGTGGCGTTAGAAGTGCAAGAACTCAATTAAATTATCAGCCAGAAGTACTTCAGTTAGACCCAGCGGTAAAGTATAGAGCATTTTCTTCTCAGACTGCGGCTAACGATTTTCTAGACACTGGTCTTATTGCTGGAAGAGGCAATTATGGAGGCTCGCTTTACTTCAACCAAGGAGTTCCTCTTTTTAGTTACGCACAAACACAAGTTCCAAATCAAAGATTTATTCTTGCAACGCTTGGAGAAGGATGGGGAGACAGACACGCAACTACTTTTGGAAAAAAAGGATATGAAGGAGGTCTTAGACTAGAACCTAAAGACATTGCCGCATTTCAACTTCAATCTGAGGCTCCCCTCAGTCTTTCAAGTCCTTATTTGACAAAGGTAGGAGACCTTCCAGCCCCAGATACAGAAAAGTTTAAAAGACTAAAAGAAATTAAAAAGTTTGTCAAAGATGCACATCTTAAGATGTCTGGCAAAAAGGCTGGAATTGAAAAAGGTCAACCTAGGCCATTGGTTTCTGGAGATGTTAGAATAACTGACGCTGATTTTGCTAATTCAGTTTCTCCAACTCTAGAAAGTGCTAGAGCCGAACTTAAGAGAATTGGAAATCATTTGATTCAGCCTGAATCAATGAAAGTAATAAAACAATTACTTCAATATCATCACGATAATCCAACTCAACCAATTCATCCCATTTTGCAATATTATGGTGATTTTTGGGGCAAAATTGAAGATGGTCATTTAAGAGGATATCAAGACCAAGTTGTTAAAACAAAATTTCTTAAAAACATTCCTAAATGGACTGGAGACCCAAGAGACATTTATGATGACAGTCCTGCAAACCTTGCTAAACTTAAAAAAGAACTAGAAACAGCAATTGACGCATTTGTTGATTCTTCTGTTTCTCAACAAAAAATTGTTCCATTTGACAAGGTACTTAGTTATTTCCCTGAGAATCCATACTCAGGAAGTACAACTCCTAATCCTTTTGGCACTTTTTCTGACTACAGCCCAAAAGAACTAGAATATATCGCCAAGCAAAAGTATAGAAATCCAAAACAATGGCCTCAACACATCGCTGGATTAATCAATCATCCTGATATAACTGCTGGTGGCGTTGATGGTTTGGCTTTTACTAGAAGAATTGAACCACTCCTTGAACTTTTAGATGCAACAACAAGGACATACGACCCTTCAAAATTTGCTACTACATTTGCTCCAACGGCCTCTGACATTACACACATTCCTTTACAGGGAGGTTTTGAACAAGGAAACTATGGAGATGGTGCAATTAAGGGAGGAGAGTATCTTGGAAGGAACGCACAACCATTAGTTCCTAATACGCAACAAGAGGGATTGTACATAGAAGTACCTTCTCAAATTAATCCTACATTAACTACTCCTCTTGGTACTAATCTTTTAAGATTAACTCCAAGGGATGAACCTTTATTTTCAAGCCCACAAGGTGTTCTTCAAAATCTAAACGGAGTGTTTGATAATACTTTGTCTTCTTGGGGTAAGCAAAAGAGGATTAGCAATCTTGATATTCCAACAATGGGTCTTGGTGGTGCGATGTACAGTGAAGTACTTCCCACTACAGAACTTATTGGAAACTATTTAGACCCTGAAACAAATCAGCCCAGAAAATGGCAGGCTCTTGCTCCGTTTATCAATCCACAAGAGGGACACAGACCAGCCGTCTTGTTCCAGATTATGGACGATGGTTCTTATAAAGTATTAAAACAATACAACAATGAACCTACATCTGAAGGATGGACACCCATTCCTACGAAAACTCTTAGTCAGGAAAAACAAAAAGAAGCCTATGTAAGATATCTTCAGGAAATGACTAAGGATGTGGCAGGTGGAAGAAGTGAACTTACTGGCCTTAAGCCAGAGATTTTTTCGGAAATTTATCCAGAATTGCCGACAGGATTAACTCCTGAACAAATGCCAGCCGCATATGGAAACCTTACCGAAGAGCAACTTGGAAATGCGGCGGCAAGGCTTATGGCTAGAGGAATTTCTCCGTCTCAAATTATTGACCCTAAGTATTCAAATTATGACGATTATCTTCCTAGCAATTCAGAGTATAGAAGACTTGGAGGTCTTATTGATGAAGCAACTAGAGGAAATCCTCAGTACGGAAGAAAAGGATTTATCAGTAATGACTTGCTGATGCATCCAGTCAGGTCTTTTGCCAATGTTGCTAAATACCTTGGTGAAAAAGACCAGTTTCTTGACATAATGAAAGCAGGACTAAGCAATCCTGAAACAGCATTTCAGTTTGCTAAAAATTATGCAGGAAAAGTAGGAGTTAGAGGTATGGTTAATCAGGAACTTCTAAATAGTGCAGGAACTATGCTAACAAAAGCAGGAACTGTTGCCGCTGTTGGTATGACTCCTTTTGATGCGGTTCATAGAAGAGACACTAACCTTGATGCTCTAGTGAATAGCGGATTAAGTCCTGAAGAAATTCAAAGGTATGCTATGCCTGTTGCTATTGGTTCTGGACTTGAACCTGCGGCTAACATTGGAACGATGGGTCTTTACGACCAGTTCTCGCCATCTCCTTCTGCCGCTCAGGCTCGCAGAAGCAACATTGAGACATTGCTAAACATTGCTACTAGAGTGGCACTCACTCCTCTTGAGATTAGAAGATGGCTTCAGGAATCAGGAAACGAATCTAAATGAAATGGCTAATTCCATCACTATTTTTACTTGGCTGTTCAACGCCACCCAAGCAAGCCCCTGTTATTATTTCTAACAATGAGCAGAAAGATGCGTACATCACGAAGGTCGAAGCAGTCATCTCTGAGTCTGCTTCTGCTCTCACTGCTGTCGCTCCTTCCCTCCCTGCTGGAATCCCTAGAGAAATTGTTGAAGGGCAAATCACGAGACTAAGCGGTGTAAGCAAGGCTAGTGTAGAAAAGGTGAAAGAGTTTGAACGGATGATTAAGGAGAAGGACAAAAAGGCTGTCGAAAAAGATAAAGAAAAAGCCGCTAAAGTAGATGCGGAAACGGATAAACTATGGGCAGTAGTGGAAGAACAAAACCTGCAAATAGAAATAGAGCAACAACTGCGAGAGCAAGCAGAACAAGTAGCAATAGAAGAGCGTAAAACCAAAGTAGCATTCCAAGCGTCTTCGGCTTCTCTAGCATTACTTGTATTTGGAATTCTGGTAACTGCATTTAGTCCGTGGAAGAAGGCTGGTGCTACTGTGATTGCACTGTCAATAATGTCGTTCGGTGCATTGTGGTGGTTGCTCTCTTGACACAACGCAACCTACCAGCAAACTGGTGAGGCTTGCTTGGTTCGTGCGTGGTTGCGTTGTACCATTTGGGGCTGTCGCAAGAAAGGGTAACACTGCTACGCACGATAGCAGTGGGTAGCCTTACTCGTCCTCGTCCTCTTCTTCTTCCTCGATGTCAAGAGGTCTTTTGAAGATGACAGGCTTAGGGTCTGGCATATACGGAATGGCTCGCTCAGTATTGAAGTCCACCGCCATAGCGGCTTGGTGGAAGTCAATATCGTCACGCACCATAAACGCTTCGACAAGGTCATCGTAGTCATAGATGATACCGCCAGTGGCGGCACACTTGCCGATGATGGCGTTGTCAAGCCATTCACGAGGCTCAAGGAAAGTACATCCCTTGAACATCTCCGTGTTCTCCTTTAGGTCAGCCTTTGAAACTTTTCTCATAGGATTTCTTTTTGAACTTGTAGCAGGGCATCTTACGAATAGCGAGGCCGCTTCTTCTTCTTGCCCAGATGACGCTTAGTTTTCCGTCTGCTAGGTACTCGCTTATCTTTCGCTGGCACACTCTGTGGTTCATTCCGAACTTTTTGGATATGTCTCTGGATGAATAGTACTGGGGTGGTACAGATTCCTCCGTTACTCTCTTGTATCTGCTGGCAGAGTTCGACAATTCGTTCAGGAATTGAATAGTCTTGTTCATTCTGCGTGGTGGCTGAAGATGAATTTTTCACCGACTCGATGGGCTTGCCAAACCTTCCAGTTTTTATCGTGTACAAATCCGTAGAGCCATCCAGTACCCCACTTAGAAGTTGCCAGTCGATTTTTCGCATAACGCATCTCGCGTTTCTTACAGAGACACCCTCCCGAAAAACCAACAGTACCTCTGTATCGCTTTGCATTAGTTTGCTGGATTGAATGGATGTGTCCCATAAGAACTGCTCCTTCTTCCAGTCCGTAATGGATTGCGTGTTCCTCGACTGCTCGTATTCCGCAAGTATATCCGTGTACTGTCCGTACTTTTCCAAGTGTGAATACTCCTTCTTCTGCGTGGTACGGAAGAATCTTCTTACATCCAACCTTCTTAAGGTTGCTTGTAATTTCGTCATCAAGGTCTTGGCAAAAGTCCTTAACGATTCCATTGGTTGACGAGTGGATGAGGTGGTGTAGTCTGTCTTCGTGGTTTCCATAGTGAAAAACTGTGGGTCTGAGATGGTGGATGAATTGCAATCCAGCCTCGACATCGGAGTGCAGGGACTCGGCTTCTTCCTTGCCGCTAGCACCAGAGCGTAGGCTTCTGAAATCCCAGCAGTCACCCAGATGAATGACCTCGTCAGGCTGGTAGTCCTGCACAAAGTCAAACAGTTGCTTGGCGGCTTCGGTATCGACCATATCTCCGTGGTTGTCACCAACAGCGATGAATTTTATTTTTTTGGTTTTTGGCATAGTTCGTATTGTAGAAGTTTGTAGCGGAGGTTCGTGACTTCTTCAGTCAGGTACTGCATAGCACGAATCATATCTCCGACAGTTATTGTGGCTTCATCCATCTGTTTTTCAGGGAGAACAGGTAGTTCCACCGCTCTTTGTTGTTCGCAATGTACTTCTCCACCTTTTTTTCTTCGGCTGGAGTCAGACCTTGCTTTTGAAATGGTTTTCCTTTTCCGCATTTTCCTCGTTTGCTCATTTAGGAAGTTCGTTTACCCACATTCCGTACCAATGTGCAGACTCAACTTGGTAATAATGCAATGCTTGTTTCAGTTGGGTTATTGCTCTTTTACACTCGTTGGCATCGGAATAGTCGGGTTCTTCAAAAACATCAAGATTGCTTCTGCGTCCTTGATTGTCAGAGATATGAACTTCTGGTGCGGACTCTTCCTTGCTTTCCCTAACAGGTAGGACAAACGGACATCCACTGGCAGTACGGATTTCCTTGATTTTCGAGGCGTTGTGGAGGACATCAATGAGTTCTTCTACGGATAGACCTAGTAGGTAGGCAGAGGCTTTAAGACTGTTTTGTGCGGTGTGGTTCATAGGATACCCCTAGCCCGATTGAGGGCAGGGTAGTCTAGTTCGGTATTGAAGCGGTGCTTCATAGCCCCGCTGAAGCCCATAGCGTAGCACATATAGACACGGATAGGCGTTGGCTTGATGCCGTTGGCCTTGAGGCGTTCGACAAGCCATTCGCAGTGCCACTGGGCTACCTGTCGGGCAATTGGGTAGTTAAAGGCGTTGGCCTTGTTGTATTCCCAGTTGGCGTAGTTCCGCTTACAGGCATCGACCCAAGCCTCACGCTTCATTTGGAAGCATCCAAGGCTTTGGCCTTTGTCACCGATTGCGGTACAGCGTTCGCTGGATTCGATGAGGGCTAATTTATCCAAAAAGCCATCCGTGATTTCCATAGCCTGTGCTTGGATGCACAAGGCAAACAGGAGTGCGTATTTCATTAGGAAAATGTCCCTGCTAGGAATCGAACCTAGATTCTCTGCTTAGAAGGCAGATGTTCTATCCATTGAACTACAGGGACAAGGTCAGTTAGAAGGGAACTTCGTCTTGGGGTTCAGACTCTTGTTCACCATCCTGCTTCAACGCCCAAAGAGCCTGTGCGGACTTCTTGAGCGAGAGGTCTTTCGGGCCGACCTTTCCAGTCTTTTCCCAAGGCTTCGGCTCCCACTTGTTAGCCCAGTAGTCGAGGTCAGCCAGCGGGAGGTTGTTAAGGGTAGTACCCTTGTTCTTGCCGAACGGCACAGGGAGGTCAAAGTCCACGCTGACACCAGCCGCAGGAGCGGAGGCGGCAGGAGCGGCCTTCTTGACAGCGGCAGGAGCAGAGGCGGTCTTAACGACCCTGTCCACTTCACAGTCATCATCAGCCGTAGCCAGACCCCCGATGGAGGCCAGACAATAGCGTCTCAGATAGGTCAGGATAGCACCTGCCTGTTGACCAGTGGCCTGTTCCCCGACAGGGACGATGCAAGCGGATTCGATGCTTGTGCCGTTCTTGTGGGCGATGATGGTCTTGATGCCGATGCCGTTGTCGTGGTACTCGGAGGTCGGCAGTTGGATGACCACGAGGCCGTGCTTGCTGAAGATGGGCTTCAGGTACGACAGGTGAGCCGACAAACTGGCGAACTTCGACTTGAAATGCGGATTGAAATCATCCGCAACGATGTCCTTCGTCTCATCGTGTACCTTGCCAAGGGCGATGTAGAGTTCGGACAGGTTAGGCTTAGGAGCGTCTTCCATATTATCGATTTTAGTCCAGAGTTGGTTACTTGCTCTCGACCACTTCATCGTTAATCTTTCGACTGTCGTTAGCGTTGATGCGAACAGCCTTCCCTTGGTCATTGATGTAGGAGAAGTAGCGGTAGTGCTTAACCTTAACAGGCTTCAGCAGACGAGCCATCCTGCCGTCAGGCAGAACGACATACTTCTTTGCATTAATGACCTCGATGACGGAGGCCGTGTTTTGGGTTTGGTTTTCCATTTTGGTGTGGGGGAAATTATTGCACGGATGCTCCGTAGATTTTGAAGTAGTCCTTGAGTCTGCGGATGATGGCAGAACCAGTTTCTCCGTTCGTGAATCTGTCAGATAGGCCAGTGCCGTTGTAGTTCGTTGTGATGATGGTCGGGCGTTTGTTGGATGTACGCTCGTCAATGATGGAGAACAAATCACTCTCCATCCGTTGCGTCAAGCGTTCTTTTCCTAAATCGTCAATGACGAGCAACGCACAGTCGGTCAGGCGTTCGATGACCTCTCCGTGGTTCTGGTTGGCGAAACCCTTTTCGATTTCCTGCTCCAGTTTACGCATCGTAAGGAACTTGCTGTGCTTCGGGTAGAAGTGTAGCCAAGCCTTGTTATACATCGCCCAAGCGGTGCGGGTCTTGCCAGTGCCAGTGATGCCGTGCAAGAGGACGCTCTGCTCTGGCTTGTACTCCTTCAACGCCACCTGCATCTGGGGTGCAAGTTTGCTCTCGATGGTATCGAGGAAAGCAACAGGCGTTGTCGGGTGTACGGACTTGAAGCACCAGTTGTGCTTGTCGAACACTTCCTTGTACACGAACGGATACTCGTGGTGTTCCTTGGTCTGGAAACAGTCAAGGCAGACAGCGATGTACGGCTTAAACTTTTCGCTCGTTGCGTCCCACACAGGGACTGCGTCTGCTTTACAGTGGATGCACTTTGAGGCCATCAGCGTTTAATCTCCTTTTCAGTGTTCTTCCATCCGTCCTTGGTGTGGCACATCATCGAGCAGACAATCTTTCCAGAGTCCCACTCGATGCGGAGCGTGTAGTCGTTGTGTTCGACAAGAACATTTCCGCTACCCATCTTGCCGCTGGGGATGACGAAGTTCTCGATGCCGTCCATAAACTGATTGTCAGCCCAAGCCTCAAAGCCTAGGCGGTCAATGTGCGATTGGATATCAGAAGCCATTTGCGTGGTCTTGGTTGGTGAGCGTTTTAGATTTGGTAGTAACGACAAAAAGCCCCTGCCAGCCAAAGGCAATGCTTTTGTTTATCGATTCGATGGCCTGTTGTTCGTTGCCCCAAGAGGCTAGCATCTTGACCTGTTCCTCCTTGGTCATCGGAGTAAGCGGCTTCTTGGTCTGCTTCCTGTACGCCTCCCACTTCTCCCACGCCTCCTTGAACTTCTCTCCGTAAGGAAGGACTATGGTAGGTTTATCCTCTTTCTTATCCTCTGTTCTATCTGTAGGAAGTCTATTTCCCCCCTTGCGGGAAATCTGTTTCCCCTTGGCTAGGAAATCTGTAGCACCCACCAAGGCTTGCTTCTCCACAGTCCGTAGGATGCGTCTTCCGTCCAGTTCGATGCGTACCACCAACTGGTAGTCGATAAGCGTTTTGAGGACATTCTTGACCTGTCTGTCGCTCAGTTGCAGGGTCTGTGCTAGGTAGCCGTTAGAGGCGTAACAGCCCTCTTCGTTATCGAGGGCGTTTACAATTCCGTACACCACCTTCTCAGTGATGGTAAGGGTCTCCATCTGGAATACCTCGACAGGTATCCAGACACCAGTAAATGAGGGCTTGCTCACAGTTCGTAGTTGATGTGCAGTTTGTGAATAATCCGCTTCTTGGGCTTATCCCAAGTGTTGGTCTTCACGCACTCGTTGTACTTGGCGAGCATATCGGACACATAGACCTTCCACCAGTGCAGTTCTTCAGGGTCTACAGCGTGGAACTGTGCCGTGCTAGGGTCGCTGGTCTCAACAGCGATGAACTCAAAGTTGAACTCCTTATTGTACATCCGTTCAGCCATCAGGGTATAGAACCCTGCCTGTACCCAGTACAGCCTGTCCTTAATGGTGTAGCAGAACTTCTGGATGCCAGCGTCATCACAGGTCTTGATGTCCCTGATGATGCCGTTCTCGACATCCACGAGGTCAAGGCGAGCCTTACAGGCCACACCTGCAAGTTCAGCCATAACCACCAACTCGTACCTCGTGCTAGGGCTGGCCTTGATGGCCTTCCACTCATCGCTGTTAGCGACAGCAGAGACAGCACGATTTACGATTTCCTCGGATGCGGCCTTAAGGATGGTCTTACCAGCGTACTTCTCCTCAAACGCCTTCTTAATGGCCTTACCCTCAGTCGTGCGTCCGTCCACATCGGGCAGAAACCCGATGCTAGAACTATACAGTTCAGGCTCAAGCAAGGCCGTGTGAACGGCAGTGCCAATCTTCATCTGTTCGGTGGTCTCGACCTCCTTCTGGTTAAAGAAGTGGTAGGGCGAGCGGTAGAACGCCTTGAAGCGAGAAGCATTCAGGGCGGGAAGAGAGCGGTAGTCGCTCTCCGTCATTTTAGTAACTAGGTGGTTACTCATTGGTTTTGTGTTTTTTGGTCGTAGTAGATGCACACCTTGGGGGTAGCACTCCAATACTTCTCAATCGTGATGCACCAGATTTGGCTATCGTCAAGCCAGTATCCGCATTTTGTCATCTCGTCCAATATGACCTTGACAACATTGTCCACATCTGGTTTTGTGGTTTTTACAAGTTCTTTACACTTGTTAATCTTTGGTAAAAGGTACTTGGGCGATGTATAATAAAGTCTAATACAGACCCTGACCGCCCCCTCCATAGGTTGTAGTGGCTTTCCACTTACAAGGTACGGCCTGATTTGGTCTACCCATTTGGTGACCTTGTTGTTTTTCATCTTCCCTACGAACAGCCGCCCTGTCTTGGTCTTCAAGACCCTAAGGTTGGCCTGATGGGTGCTGGTAGGAGGCTCAATCGGGGCTTCAAGCCAGCATTGACTTGTTGGTAAATCCATATACTAGTTGTTTTTATGGAATATGAGTCCAACCCAGAGAGAGTCAAGACCGATAACAAGTCTACGACCCTAGAAAAACTCGACCCTGAGAAGAAGAAGCAGATTGTCTGGATGACCGAACAAGGCCACACCCAGAAGGAAATCGAAGACAAGGTCGAGGTCTCCAGCCATACTGTCGTGGCTGTGAGAAACGATATGGGAGACAAGGACATCGACCTTGGTACTTACAAGCGTAAGACCAGCGACCTGTTTAAGTCTATCATCCTTAAGGGTGCTAATAGACTCGATGCAGAGATTGACAAACTGCCCATCACCCAGATGCCCCTCGCTCTGGCTATCCTCATTGACAAGGTGCAGACCCTCAACGACCAGCCTGTCGTTGTTACTGAGCATCGCCTCCGTGTGAAGCACGAGGACATTAACAAACTGATTAGCGGTGAGGTCATCGACCTTCCGTCCGAAAAGTCGGAAAACTAAAATCGTAAAAAAGGTCACGCACAAGGTAAGGTGTCAGCAAGAAATAGGTGACCCCCTTGCGTCCAGTCCGACCCTCGCCTTCCGAAAATTTACGGACGCAGGGCGGCTGGTCACAATAGATGTAAGCGAGAAGGAGCGGGTCGGCCAGTCAGCCCTACTTGGTAGAGCGTTTGCTCTGCCCTGACTATCTGTTGCATTGCTGAACACAACTTACAGGCAATGCAGTGGAAGCCAATCTGCTCTCATCGTGACACAACGCTATGGACATCAAAGTCTATAACTCGGTTAAGTCGGTCAAGGTCACCAAGGTCTACATCTCGGAGTACTCCACTCCTAGCGTGTACACCTTCAACTACGAGGGCGATGATAAGTTCTTCAACGCAATGAAGAGCGTCTATCACGCCTCCTCCAACGAGGTGGTTAAAGTGGACTTCATCAAGGCACACTTCGATGAAGCCGCCACGCTTCGTGAACTGATGGCGTTCTTCGCCTACGAACTGATGACGAAGGGTGTCGCTCGCATCGACGCTCGCTGGCATCAGCACTCGACTGGCTTCAAGAAGGACGAGGCTCTCGTCAATGGCGTTAGCGAGCCTGTCGAACGCCTCGGCTTCGATGTTCGCTCTGCCATCGAAGAAGGCATTCGCCACTTCAACCTCGAACAGGCCGAAGCCGCTGAACAGGCGAGCAAGGAGTTCTGGGCGAAGGTCGAAGAGATGAAGGAGGGCAAGCAGTAGTAGTAACCGATGCCGCACAGTCAGCGATGGCTGTGCGGTATCACCTACTCCATTCTTCTTATGAAGAACTTGTTCTGCTTCACCAACGCCAAGACCACCAAAGGTGAGGCGTTCGGATGGCGTACCGCTATCCTCTATCTCTCTCCCGCTTCTCTGTCGGGAGAAAACCTCTGCAAGCACAGCACCGCTGAATGCAGGGAAGTTTGCCTCAACACCGCAGGACGAGGCGTGTTCAAGAACATCCAGCAGTCTCGATTGAAGAAGACTCAGTGGATGCTCGAGAAGCCCGCTGAATTCTGGGAGCGTGTTGATGACGAGATTAACAACCACGCTAACTACACGCTTCGCTTCGCATTGAAGCACAGGCGTGTGTTGCGTCCGTGCGTTCGCTTGAACGGCACGAGCGACATCTGGAACACCGAGATGGAAACGATTATGCACCGCAATCGTTCTGTCCAGTTCTACGATTACACAAAGGACATCAATCGGATGCGGATGTTTATGAACGGAGAACTTCCTCCGAACTATCATCTCACTTATTCGTTTGGTGGTAGCAAGGCATCGCTAGACTTCTGCAATGTCGTTGTGCAGAACGGCTTCAATGTCGCTGTCGTGTTTGACTGCGACAAGGGAAAGCCTCTCACGAAGAACTGGCGTTCATACGATGTCATCGATGGTGACACGCACGACCTTCGTTTCCTCGATAGTGCGAAGCGTAACGCACAGCGTGTGGAGCGAGCGAAGCAATGGACGCTTGAACCCGAAGGTTATGTCATCGGCCTTCGTGCAAAAGGCAAAGCGACCAAAGCGAATGTCGAGTACGCAAAGACATTCGTGCAACCTAACATCGACGATGCGTAAGCCCATTCGTTCACGACTAACCGACTGGGAAGACGCACACGAAAACCTTCTCGCTGAACTGCTGTCATCCGACAGCGGTGATGCGAAAGACAAACCCAAAGAAAACACCGATGAGGAAGCCCCCGACCACCAAGAAGTGGTCTGACATCAGGAGCGAACTAGTTCGCCGCCTGACCAGCGAGGTCTCGAAAGAGACCTCTGTAACTGCGGACAGCAATGTCTCGCAGACGAAGAAGCCCAACGCAAAGCAGACCAAGCCGCTCACCAACATCGAGCGTCTTCAATCCCCAGATGTCGAGGCCAAGCGTAAGGCTGGCTTCGATGCTTACTGGGCGAAGCGTCGCAAGCGTAAGGAGCAGATGGAAAAGTGGCGTGATAAGCACGGACTCACCTCCGTCAACTTCATCATTCCCGATGACTTGCTCCAAGCGTTCAAGGCCAAGGCCGAGAGCGAGAGCAAGACGAGGACGGAAGTCCTCCGAGAGTTGATGCTCGAGTACATCACCCGACCCGATAAGTCGTAAAACTATTGGACGCACAGTTGTTGGCTGTGCGTCCTTCCCTTTCCCTTTCGCACGGCAATCCCGCTGTGCGGATACACACCGAAAAAACATAATGAGTAACATCATTGGTTGGTTCAAAGGGTTGGCATTCGTGCTGACCAACGCTGGCGAGTTCGCTCGTCAGCAACAAGAGGTCGCTACGCTCACCAAGCGTATCGAAGAACTGGAAGCCGCTAACAAGTCCGACACGCTGTCGCTGGACAAGCCTTACCTCGTAACAGGCAAGGCGTTCAAGACTGCGGTACAGTCCATCGCAGAGGAGGTGTTGGAAGACAACATCGAGTCTGCTGTCGAAGACGCAATCGGTAACTCCTCAATCGTTGAGGACACCACCGAGCGTGTCATCGAGGAGAAGGACTGGGACTACACTCTGCGTGACAGCATCGACTGGGACAAGGTCGCTGACAAGGTCGCAGATAAGTTAGACTGGGAGACCATCGTCTCCGACAACGACCTAGTCACCCGTGGTGATTACGACTTCGATGACTTTATGTTGAAGTCTGACCACCTGTCAGAGGATGAACTAGTCACTCGTGATGACCTGTCCACTATGGTCTGTGACGAACTCAAGCGTGACTGGTTCGACTCCAAGTTGAAGGAGGAGGTTGCTCGTATCTTCAAGGATACGCTGTATGCCGCTCGTGATACCGAGGAGGACAACTGTCGCAACGCCATCGATGACGAAATCGAACACAAGGTCGATGCACTCATCCGTGAGCAGTTGCAGTCCAAGTTCGGTGCAACCTATGACGAGTGGTTCAACGGCTTTGTCCTTCACGCTGTGAAGGCATCGCTCGCTGACCTGCTGGAGCAGTCTTACAAGGCGGCACAGGCCAACATCAAGGAAGGAGGCCAGTCGTGAGTAAGAAGGTTTCGCCTGAACGAGTGGCTGAACTCGTTGCGGCTCTCGAAATTCCCGAGAGCATCACGCCTGAACAGTACCCATTCTTCATCGCTCCTACGAGTGGCAACATTATGTTCGCCATCTCCGCTGGCTCGAAAGCGTGGCGTAAGGTTGACCTAGGCGTTTCCAACAGGCTGTTCAGCGTCATCAACGCTAACTGCCAATCCGAACACGAGGTGGACGCACTCCTAAACGCCATCTCTGCCCAGTAATCCCAAACCTTTGTGCGAAAAGCGAACGCCCCACCAAGGTGCGAACGCCTAGTAGCACATAACCCAAGAACACAACGCTATGTCTCACGACATCGAGAGTGCTGACCTCTCCAAACTCCGTCAGCAATACGAGAGCGAAACCCAAGTGGCTCGCTCCTACGGCCAGAAGGTTTCTTCTGGTTCTCACGCCCACGACTACACTGTCAGGTCTGTCCCGCTGTACACAGCGGACGGCAAGCCTGCCAATGCGTGGGGCAATCAGCGAACTGATAATGGTGTCATCATCGGAGTCACATCCGACCGATACGGCATCGTGCAGAACGCAGACTTCACCAACGCAATCGAGAAGGGCTTCCGAGAAATCGGTCTGGCCTTCACCGAGCGTGAGTCCATCGTCACTCGATGGGGTGCTCGCTCGCACATCGAGTACGAGTTCAACACTCGCACCGCTGTCGTTGCCAAGGGTGATGTAGTGGCTCTGCGTATCATCGCTCGCAACTCGTTCGATGGCACGAGCAAATCGTCCATCAGCGTCGGTGCTGTTCGTCTCGTCTGCCTCAATGGTATGACATCGTTCAGGCAAGACCTGTCTATGTCTGTGCGTCACACGACCAATGTGACTCCGCAGTTCGTGGTCAATGTCCTGCATCAGGCGATGGACGAATGGTCTGAACTCAATGGCGTGTGGTCGAGTATGGCTCGTGTTCCTGTCTCGCAGGAACAGGGCTTCACCATCATCGACAACCTTACGAAGCGTGGCGTTTATGCCGAGCGTTTCGCCAAGGCTGTCACTGATGTGTGGTCTCGCCCCACATACCGAGAAGACGAGGCTCGCAACATCTGGAATCTGTACAATGCCCACACGCAAGTGCTGACGCATAACTACGGCATCCAGAAGTACGAGATGACGCAACGCTCTGGTCATAGCATCGTGACCAGCCTGCGTAACGCCGCCTTCAACGAGAACGAGTTCCTCTCGCTGGTGACCCCAGCGGGTAAGGATAACTGATACACAGGGACGCATCATCGCAAGGTGGTGCGTCCCGCCTATCACTATGGGACTCGACCAGACCTCATACGCTGTGACACCTGATGTCGCACACCTCGTTCACATCACTGAGCGAGAACTCACGGACGAAGAGCAGACCGCTCTCGATGATGGCACTGTGTCCATTACGAAGTGGCGTAAGCACGCTGACCTCAACAAGTGGATGGAAGACCTGTATGTCCGCAAGGGCGGTATGGATGTCTTTAATCTTATCCCGCTCAAGATTGAGCGTGATGACTTGCTGGCCTTGCGTATGCATCTCCAAGTCAACGGCAACACATACGCAGAACGAGGCCAAGGCTTCTTCTGGGGTGAATCCACACACGAAGACATACTTCTAGACCACTCGTTCATCGACAAGGCTCTCAAGATGCTCGATGAAGGTTACGAAGTGTATTACTCCTGTTGGTGGTAATCCTATGAGCCTCAACTTCAAGTTCCCTGACTCAATCGACAGGTCGCTGATTGAGTACAAGCGTGATGACGGCCTGTACTGGCATCCTCGTGCTGAAGTCTTCGTCTGGTATCAGATGTTGCTCCAGCACAACCTGACTGGTGAGATGACGGACGATAAGTTGATTGAGATTGCGAGACGCATCGCACTCATCGACCTCTTCCACACCTCACCGCAGATACACGAGGGTGACACCGCATACCGCATTCAGTTGAACGATGTCATAACCTATTGGGGTCTCACCACCAATGTCACCCACCTCACTCGTACGAGATGGGACGCATACTACCATAGGTGCTTCATTACCAAGAACAAGCAGGACATCAAAGATACCATCGAGCGGCTCAAGGTGCGTAAGCCGCTCTACAAGCGTGAGAGTAAGACTGATGCCGAGTCTGCCTGAAGTATTGGCAGTAGGCATTTGGTTAGTTGCTATGATTAAGATACTACGCAAGTAATCGAAATCATAGAAAAAGTCATTCGCCCGCATCAGGTGTCAGCGACGAAATGACAAATAGCGGTTGGCTTGGCAACAGGCCAGCCGCTCCAAATTTACGGACACCAAGTGGCTCGACATAATGAATGTGTCGAAGGAAGTGTAGTTGCTGGTGGTCTACCCAAGTGTGAGCGTGTCGCTCATCGCCATCATCGTATCAGCGAGCCAACCCAACATCGTGCGAGCGAAGTGCGAAGCGACTACAATCCGAGACATCATCCTGCTATGGCGAAAGCCAGCAACCCCAAGAGCGAAGGCACGACGCCGACGCATCTCACCAGCATCAGCAAGCGAGCCAAGGCGTTGCTCGCTGTCGCTGACAAGGTCAACAGCGGCTCGCTCCTCTCGCTGTGCAAGTGGCTCGACAGCGGTGCGGAGAAACTCGGGAGCATCGTGGGCGATGTGAAGGACATCAAGAAGGACATCTTGAAGTCCGATGCGAAGTCGAAGGTGAAGGCCGATGTCTATGTGGTCACCACTCCGCTCATCAAGAGCAAGGTGAAGGTCGCTGACATCAAGAGCGTGTTCAACCTGCACCACAAGCGTATCCGCAACATCGTCACGATGTGCAACACGCTTCAGGGCAAGAAGAAGAGCCGCAAGGCGAAGAAGAAGGGAGGCAACAAGTGAGCAAGCCCTTCGGCAAGTCGAAGACGAAGTTCGTCTTCGCTCCGCACATCAAGGCTCGTGAACGCCGTGAGCATCGCCGCACCGACAAGGTGCGGTTGCTCTTCGACCTGTTCCACAAGTACAACGCCTGCACGCAGAAGCGGAAGCGTATCTGGCAACGCATTACGGAACTCGCCAAATAATGGTCGCAGTTGTCACGCTCCTCGTGCTCGTGACTTGCTGCCGCATCATCAGCGGTAAGTAATCCGTACACACGCACGGCATTGTAATGAATAAGCGGTGACGCTCTCGCTCCTCACGCAAGTGGGGGGCGGGGGTCTCACCGCCTCTTTTTCCCTTGTACCCTTACGCATTCAGATACACACTTTTTATTGGCAAAAGACACACTATTAGTCTGTGTTAGGGGGTTATTAGGGGGCTTTAGGATACTGTGTGTCAAGCGGAAACTGTTATTTTGGGGTTATGGGTAGGGG
>JACCDL010079576.1_pt1 | contig 46571 bp, 42 predicted proteins | sample 7441931 | NCBI WGS metagenome assembly JACCDL01 (sample SAMN15323437, study PRJNA562643) | freshwater metagenome | isolation source: river surface water | place: USA:Blue River Watershed | collected 2017-08-16
AAGCCCAAATCGCCCGGCAAAGATGCGCGAGAGTATTTTGAATACTTGAGAGCGACGCCAAACTTAAATTACGGCGCGACTGGCGTGGGTAGCATCCAGCACTTCGCGGGCGTCATGCTGAGCCAAGCACTGGGTAATAAGATGAATGCAGTTCAATATAAAGGGGGCAGCCCCGCCATGACCGACACCATGGGCGGGCATATTGAATTCTCAATCGGAAGCATGACACAGGTATTGCCGCAAATACGAAATGGCATGCTGCGCGGTGTCGCAGTGACAAGTACCCAGCGCTCTGATGCCGCTCCGGACATGCCAACCTTCCAAGAAGCCGGAATCAATGGCTACGAGATTCAGCAGTGGTGGGGACTACTAGGTCCGGCTAATGTCGATCCCGCCATACAGGAATTCATTAACGCTTCGGTGAATAAGGCGCTAACCTCAAAAGACCTGATCGATTTTCTTGCTGCTGACGGAGGAAAGCCAAAGCCCATGAGCGTTGCAAAATTTAAAAAGCTCGTTCATGACGGCCTCATCCGTTGGGCCACCGTAGCAAAACAAACCGGCATCACAGCACAATAGCCCTAGCTACTTGAGAGCTTCATGACCTTGATCATTCATCCGATCCGCAAAGAATTTGGCGCTGAAATCTCTGGCATCGATCTCAGAGAATCAACGACAACCGCGACAAAACAACAACTTAATGCACTCCTCGCACGATACGCTGTGTTGGTATTTCGAAAGCAAGCCCTGACGCCGCCGCAGTTCATGGCTGCTGCCGAAATCTTTGGCGAACTGATGGATCAGCAGTTAAAAAAATATGTGCTGCCAGACTATCCCATGGTCGGCTGCAATTCAACGGACGACCTGCCTCGCAAAAATGGCAAGCTTCAAGTGCGGGGAGAGAACTATCACACAGATCACTCTAACGACCGCTGTCCTCCGAAAGCGACCACGTTACATGCGCTACAAATTCCGCCAACTGGAGGCGATACACAGTTTGTCGATGTCCGCCAAGCCTATGATGACTTGCCTGCATCTCTTAAGGACACCATTAAAAATCTTAAGTCACTACATGTGCATCAAAGCAGTCGTAGCCCGCGTGAACTGACCAAGCTCAGCCCTGAGGATCTCGCAAAAATCCCAACCGCATTACAGCCTATCGTGATTCGTCATCCTGGTAGCGGACGGCCAGCTCTGTATTTGAATACGGGCCGCATGGAGGGAATCGATGGCATGGGTGCAGATGAGGGCTACGCCTTGATCGAAGACCTATATCAACGTGCAACCAACGCCCGTTATGAATATCGCCACCAATGGCAAGTGGGCGATATGGTCATTTGGGATAACCAAGCCGTGATGCATCAAGCGAACGCTGATTACGATCCGGAACAGAAACGTTTTCTTTATCGCCTGATGATCAAAGGCGTGGCTTTAACGGCCGCTCAGTAACAGCACCTCGATCAATACTGTAGACCTTTTGAACCAAGTGCTCCGAGTACTGAAGGTCGGATTCTGAAAAAATCACAGCCATCCCCTCGTCCTTGAGACGACTAATGACTTCAGCTAACCGTTGCGCAAGCGCGGGGGCAACACCCTCGAATGGCTCATCAAGCAACAGCAGTTTCGTTCCGATCATCAGCGCACGGCCCAACGCGACAAGTTTTTGCTGGCCACCAGATAACTGTTGTCCTCGTCGAGGCGCGAACGCGCGTAGCTCGGGAATCAAATCGTACACATAGGCGAGCCGTTTTTGCGCGTCGATTTGCTGGTTCGCCCAAGCCGGCACAAGAATGTTTTCTTCCACTGTCAAATCAGGAATAAGTCGGCGATCTTCAGGCATATAGCCAATACCAAGACGATTACGTAGATTGATCGGCGTCTGAATCAAGTCAACACCGTCAAACTCAATCGTTCCAGATTTAGGCTTAAGAATACCCATCACACTCTTGATCAGGGTCGTCTTTCCCGCGCCATTGCGGCCGACCAACCCCGCCATCGAAGCTGTGTCGACCTGAATCGATACATCCCGCAAGATATCAACAGATTGAATTGAAACGTTGAGATTAGAGATTTTCAGCATCTCATTGCTCCTGCTCAACAGTCGCAGCATGGGTTTTGCCGACGATGTATTTCACAACTCGCTCATCCTTTAGCGCTACTTCCGGAGCAGCATCTGCGATGATGCGGCCTTCGTAAAAGGCAAGAACACGCTCAGCATGCTTACTCACGATTTCCATGTCATGTTCAACAAACAGAACCGTTGTGTTTCCCTGTCGCACGGCATGCATCACCATTTCCATGATCTGAAATTTTTCTTCAGTGGAAACGCCACTTGTGGGCTCATCCAGCAACAAAATTTTGGGCCGCATTGCCATGGCCATCGCAATGTCCAACAGCTTACGCACGCCCCCTGGCAGCACCCGTGCCACTTTGTCGCGATACGCGCTCAAGCCAAAATGTTCTAGCGACTCTTCGGCCAGTTGCCGAATGGTCTTGTCGTAGCCTGGAATCACACGTTCGGTACGCGTAAACAAACTGCCTTTGTTCGCGATCAGAGAAACGATTCCGAAGCTGACCTCCAGGTTCTCTAACGCAGTCAGCGTGTTGTAGAGCTGCGGGATCTGGAACGAGCGACAAATTCCTAATTGAGTGATCTCGCGCGGTGGCAATTGCGTGATATCGCGTCCATTAAACTCGACAGTGCCTGAATCGGGCTTAAGATACCCGGTAATCATGTTGACAAACGTCGTCTTGCCGGCACCGTTAGTCCCAATCAAGCCAACGCATGCGCCAGCAGGCACAGCCACATCAATCTCGGCCGCAGCTACAACTGCGCCGAAGCTTTTGTTCAAGCCCTTGGCATGCAGGATGATTTCGCTCATGACTGCCCCCGCTTGAACTTATTCACCAGTGACCACAAACCATTTGGCAAAAGCAGAATCACAAAAATAAGCGATAGGCCGATTAGACCTTGCCACGTGTTGGGCGAATAAGAAAATGCAATGCTGTGGATGATGCCAAACACTAGCGCACCGATAAACGGCGCCGCCACACTGCCAATACCGCTCAAGATCGTGATGAAAATAAATTCACCCGACGTAGTCCAGAACGCCATCGCTGGGTCAATATGACCCACTGCAATTGCAGCAATTGCACCAGCAAAGCCAGAGAGAACTCCAGCAATCACATAGATGAGATGGATCGTTCGACGTGCGGATGCGCCCATATACTCTGCGCGTATTTCATTGTCACGGATCGCGGTTAATAGCAGGCCACGCGGGCTCTTGAGCAATCCATTCACAAACGCAACACAGATAATGATGATCACACTCGTGACGCCCAATACGGCTTGACGCACTTGATCAGACGCTGGCGCCCAGCCCAAAATCGTCACGGCGGGAACGTTGAACCCATCAGTCGAGCCCAAGGCTTCGGTTTTAACCAAGAGCCCATACAGAATCATCGAAAACGCGAGGGAAAGTAAGCCAAAGAAAATTGCACGATATTTAGCAAGCAGAAAACCCAAGAGATAGGCTAGCAACCCCGCCACGATTGCGCTCAAGGGAAGCAGAACAAACATTTCTCGCAAGCCTAGCGTCAAAGCAAGTAAGCCTGTCGTATATGCGCCCGCACAGAAGAACAGCGCCTGGCCAAAGGACACGAGGCCCGCACGCAAAAATAGCATCAGCCCCAGAACGACTAAACCATTTGCACCAGTGATGGTTAATATAAACAAGGCCCACTGGGGAATGAAAGGCGTCAGCGCCATCATCACCAGCAGGACAATGCCAAAACGTAATGTCATTTTATCGAGCATCATATTTTTCTCGCTTCGGCCAAGCTGAAGAGCCCTCGCGGTCTAAAAGCAAGCACTAACGCCATCACACTGAAGATCACGAATAATTCAAGCTGGGGCGCGTAATGAATACAAAATGCGCGTACCAGCCCCATGATGAACGCCGCGAGTGCCACGCCTGGCAAGCTGCCTAGGCCGCCGGTCACAACAACAGCAAATGACAAAACGATTACTTCAACGCCCAGCCCGGGCGAGACAGAAATCGTGGGAGCGGTAAACGCACCTGCAATGGCTGCCAGCGAACACCCGACACCAAACGTCAAAATAAAAATCTTCTTTACGTCGATTCCCATCGCAGCACTAATCTCACGGTCGTAAATAACGCTGATTAACATGCGGCCAAAATGCGTCTTGTTCAAAACCAGTGTGAGTATCAGTCCCACAATCAATGCGAGTCCCAACATCAGCAAGTAGTAGTTGGGATAGGACATATCCCCGATGGAGAAGTTGCCGAGGTATTCATACGGCTCTGAAATGAAATAAGGGTCGACTCCCCACACAAGTTTCAGTGCGTCTTCCATCACCAAAAAGAGCGCATACGTAATTAATAAAATCACGACCTCGTCTTTCTCGTACTGATAACGCAATAAGAAGCGTTCGAGCAAAGGCCCGACAACAAAGCCCCCCAGGATTGCAGCACCCAGCAACGCGAGATAAGACAGGTAGGGTGGATAGCCATTAGCAGTCCATATGCCAACAACCGAGGCGGCCATGTACGCGCCCAGCGCATAAAAGCTGCCGTGCGCGACGTTGACAATCTTCATCACACCGTAGATGAGCGTGAGGCCGACGGCAGACAAGAACAACCAGGCCGAGTAATTCAGCCCGTCCACGAGAACGATCATTATTTGCGACATCATGTGTTTATACCGGGCGGTGTCGTCGACACCGCCCTAGCCTTTGAAGGTTAAATCAAAGCAAGCTTACTTAGCCTTCATTCCGCCGGCGATCCAGTCGGCGCTCTTGACGCCATCAGGCGGCATCACTTGCTCGGCTGGGAAGCGCATCATGTCAACGATCGTCATTTGACCGTTTACAAGCTTCGTGCGTCCATACGCAGTCTCTGAAACAGCTTGGTGGCCATTGTTCAGAGAGAACTTATGCACGCCGCCAGGGCCTTCGTATGTCAGCCCACGCAGCCCTGCTGCGAGCTCTTCCGTTGTCGGCTTCTTGCCACCATTCGCATCCATCGCTTTCTCATAGGCGAGTTTTGCTGCCATGATTGAATGCGCCATTTGGTATGCGGTGTAGTTAGGTGCGACGTTATAGCGGTCGATAAAGGCGTCACGGAACCACTTGTTTAAAGGAGTGTCGGGAGCAAAAACGCCATAGGGTCCGCGCGCACCGATGATCGTGCCATCCGGAATCTTGCTTGCCAAGCGGAACATTGCAGTTTCACCAGCGATCAGTGCCACTACGCTATTTTTAAAGAGACCGCGTGGAACCGACTGCAAAATAAATGCCTCGAGGTCGCCGCCCCAGAAACTGGTGTGCACGACTTCAGACTTGCTACCCATCAGTGCAGAGATTTCCGCGCTGTATTGACCCGCAAACAACTTAGGCATTTGCGATGTCTTGACCGCAGACTGCGGATAGAGCTGCTTCATTGCAGCTTCAAAGTCGTTCCAAGAGTCTTGGCCCCAAGCGTAGTTTTGGTTAATGCCGCTGAAGGTCTTAACGTCAGGCTTTTTTGCCTTCAGGTAACGCACTAAACCAGCACTATCAGCTGTAGCGTGGTTCACTGCGCGGAAGACGTAGTTCTTTTTTCCGTCTTCAAAAATACGGGGGGTGCCGCAATCAAATAGCAGAGTGACAGTCTTAAGCTCTTCAGCAACCGGCGTAATCGCCAAACAGTTGCCGCTCGAGATATAGCCAACGATTAAGTCGACTTTATCGCGCTGAACCAGGTTGCGATATTCGGTCACAACGCTCGTCGTCGTGCCTGCTTCATCGATCAACTGTGGCTTAACAACGTTGCCGCCGAAACCTTTCTTGTTGTAGGGGGCTGGCGCTGTGCCGGCGTTGAACTGTTCGAGCATTAATTCGGCAGCGTTACGAGCGGGCACACCAAAGGGCGAAGCAGCAGGACCAGACAAGATGGTCACTAGCCCAAGTTTTACCTCGGCTGGGGCCTGGGCCTGAGCGCTTGCTACAAAAGCTCCGGCAAAAATCATCGCCAAAACCGATTTTTTGAAATTCATCTCTAGTCTCCTGTATATTTTTTAAGCCTTGGTGACACAGGCACGCAGCCCGATCCACTCCGGTGTCCTAAGTAGACATCAGGCTCGCGTTGGTTGCAAGTCACGTTTTACCCTAGCATCGACACGAGTCGGACGACTCAGTATGATCAACAGCAGTCTCGCTTCGTCCAACAAATATTCTGAACTCCGGTAAGGCACTCTGATGAAATCTTTTTTCCATCCTAATCAACAACTCCATCACCCAACGACCTATTTTTCGCGTGGGCAGATGCGTGTGCCACAAGAAATACCTGAGAGATCGGTTCAAATCCTGAAAGGCTTGGCAGCACTAGGTTTACCCGTGACACAACCTGTTGATGCTGGCATGGCGCCTCTGCTGATGGTTCATGACCCGAAATACCTCCAATTCCTGCAAACCGCGCATGCCAGATGGAAGGAGGCTGGACCGGATTGGGGTGACGAAGTGATTCCAAACGTGTTTGTACGAGAGCCCAATGCCCTGCGCGGGATCTTGGGCGAAGCCGGTCGCTATTTAGCCGATGGCAGCGCAGCTGTCGGCGAACACACGTGGACATCCGCCTACTGGGGCGCTCAGTCCGCAATCGCAGCAACCCGTGCAGTGATTGGGGGCGACTCGAGTGCCTACGCGCTTTGCCGTCCGCCCGGCCATCACACCCGCAAGGACGCTGCGGGTGGGTTTTGTTATATCAACAACGCCGCAATAGCCGCTGAACTACTGCGAGAAAAATACAAGCGCATTGTCATTCTTGACACCGACATGCATCATGGACAAGGGGTCCAAGAAATCTTCTATGGTCGCGATGATATTTTTTATATTTCTGTTCACGGCGATCCCACAAACTTCTATCCCGCCACAGCGGGCTTTGACGATGAAACAGGTATAGAGAAAGGTGAAGGCTTCAACCTGAACTTGCCTATGCCACATGGCGCCACTGAGGAAATCTTTTTTGAGAATGTCTCTCGAGCGTTTGAGGCACTAAAGGCGTATAAACCTGATGCGCTGGTGTTTGCGCTCGGCTTTGATGTGTACAAAGACGACCCCCAATCCAAAGTCGCGGTAACGACAAAAGGTTTTGGCAAGCTAGGCAAAGAAATTGCCGGGCTGGCACTACCGACCGTGATCGTTCAGGAAGGCGGCTATCACTATGAGACGCTTGCAGCAAACACAACAACATTTTTTCGTGGTTTTCTGAACCGATAGCCCGCTGATCTCCCCCCCAGATCAAACCGTTAGCCAATTGGTGTACATTAAGGCGCGTGAATATCAAGCATTCTATTTTGAAGCGCTTTGCAACGGCCGCCCCTATGATAGCTCCGATGCTCCGGCCAGTCGTCTTTTGCCTTCTGCTGCTCCCCGCGCTCGCGCGCGCGATTGATCTTCAGCCCAACGATGTGGTTGCGCCGCAACCTGACAAGACGTTCGTGATGCTTTCATACGTCGGAACTGAGAACAACACGTTCTATAAGAACGGCTCGGCTGTCTCCACGCCGTCACTACGAGACCCGCGTATTGAGAGCAATAGTGCCATCCTACGTTTAGCCAGAAGCTATTCGTTATTGGGCTTACCTGCGGTCTCATTCGTTCAGGTGCCCTACAGCGATCTGCAACTTGGGGGTTCACTCTCAAACCTGCGTGGCGCAAGCGGGGTCGCCGATCTGTCGCTTGCGACTGCAATATGGCCCTACGCAAACCGAAATACGCGCACCTACTTCGGTGTGATGGGTTTCTTAACGTTGCCGACTGGCAATTACGCAAACGATCGAGTGTTTAACCTGGGAGAAAACCGCTACCGTCTTGACCTGCAATTGGCCTTTCAAAAGCCAATCGTCGGCGACTTAGATGGCATGATCGCGGTTGATACGCGTTGGTTTGGGGCAAATAGTAGCTGTGCGGCGGCGTGCGGCTCCGCGACAAACCTCACGTTAAACCAGAAACCGCTGACAACGCTTCAGCTTGGACCTGTCTACAAAATCAACCAAACCTTCACCGCCGGCGCGAGTTATTTTTATGTGAGCGGCGGCGGCACCACAACGAATGGCCTCTACCAAAATAATGAGATCAAGACCCAACGATTTCTTCTAAGTCTGCTCGCCTACACCAACGTTGGCAGGTTTTCCTTGCAATATGGCCGAGACATGGAAACAACCAACGGTTTTACGCAGAGTCGCTTGCTAGCCTTGCGTTACGCGATCAATTTTTAAAATACGCACCTCACCAAGGCTCTTTCCAACACGAGCCAAGCGCGAAGGTTCAGGCCTATCGATCGCGGTCGGTTGCGAAAGTGCAAAACGCCAAGAGTGCCTCTTTGGCGGCCGAATGCGGAAACGCCTCTAACGCCTGCCTGGCCAAGTCGGCCTCAGCCACCGCGCTGCGCTGGGCATGCTCGAGCGCACCGGTGTCATGGATGGCTTGCGCGACCGCATCAAAATCAGCCTCTCCGTTCTCAATCGCTTTTTTAACAAGCTCTTTTTGATAGTGAGTACCAACTTCCATGACACGAATCAAGGGTAATGTTGGCTTACCCTCCCGCAGGTCGTCACCGACGTTTTTACCTAAAGCACCCACATCGCCGCTGTAATCGAGCACGTCATCCACTAACTGGAAAGCCGTCCCAATGTGGCGACCATATGCAGCAGCGGCATCACGTTGCGCAGGGGTTGCGCCAGCTAAAACCGCACCAGCCTCTGCAGCGGCCTCAAAGAGCTTGGCCGTTTTGAACCGCACCACTTGCAGATAGCGCGCCTCGGATACGTCCGGATCATGGACATTGAGCAACTGCAGGACCTCGCCCTCGGCGATGACTGTCGTCGCACCCGACATAATTTGCATGATCCGCATGTCGTCGACGTCGACCATCATCTCAAAAGCACGGGAATACAAGTAATCGCCCACTAAGACACTCGCAGCATTGCCAAATACTGCATTGGCCGTGCTGCGACCTCGCCTCAGGGCAGATTCATCGACCACGTCGTCGTGCAGCAGGGTCGCCGTGTGTATGAATTCGACCACGGCAGCCATCAAATGCTGGTGATCCCCCCGATACCCCAGGGCCTGCGCGACCAACAGGACCAGCGCTGGACGCATGCGCTTACCGCCAGCCCCGATGATGTAGTCGCCGATCGTACGGATCAGCACGACCTCGGAATTGAGGCGGGAGCGGATCACGGCATCAACTGCAGCCATGTCCTGAGCCACGGGGGCCAGCAGATTTGAGAGCTTATGCACGAGACTTTCTTTTGACTTTCAAGTGGTTAGACGCTATTATGTCTGGCTCGGCGTTTTGCCGAGATTCCATTTGCACTAAAACAAGAGGTTAACCCATGTACGCGGTCGTAAAAACTGGTGGCAAGCAGTATCGCATTGCTACTGGCGAAAAACTTAAAATAGAACAGATACCGGCAGACATTGGGCAAGAGATTACGCTAGACCAGGTGTTATCCGTAGGCGAAGGCGACCAATTAAAGATTGGCACCCCGCTTGTGGCTGGCGCAGTGGTTAAAGCTACAGTTCTTGCGCAAGGACGCCACGCTAAGGTCACGATCTTCAAGATGCGTCGTCGCAAGCACTATCAGAAGCATCAGGGCCACCGTCAAAACTACACCGAGATTCTCATTGGTGAGATCAAGGCTTAATTGCCTGTTTCATCGAATCACGGACAGCACCAGGAGTAAAGCATGGCACAGAAAAAAGGCGGGGGCTCTACCCGCAACGGTCGCGACTCAGAATCGAAACGTCTAGGCGTTAAAGCCTACGGCGGCGAACTGATCCCGGCCGGTTCGATTATCGTGCGTCAGCGCGGTACAACGTTTCACCCCGGTACCAATGTTGGTATCGGCAAGGATCACACTCTTTATGCGTTAACCGACGGTCACGTTAAGTTTGCAGTCAAAGGCAAGCTGAACAAATCGACCGTATCGATTATCGCGGCCGAGTAATCCGCCAGTCAGTCCTAAAAGCCCTGTCGCGCGCGGCAGGGCTTTTTATTTAATGGTAACCACCTATGAAATTCGTCGACGAAGCCACCATTGAAGTCATTGCCGGGAAAGGTGGCAACGGCTCGCACAGCTTTCGCCGCGAAAAATTCATCCCCAAGGGTGGACCAGACGGCGGCGATGGCGGAAAAGGCGGCAGCGTCCTTGCAATCGCCGATCGCAACATCAACACACTGATTGATTTCCGCTACGCCCGCAAGCATGTAGGCCGCAACGGAGAACACGGTCGTGGCGCGGACCAATACGGCGCAGCGGCTGATGACATCACACTGCGTGTGCCTGTAGGGACCATCATTTTTGACGCCGAAACCGGCGAAGAGCTCTTCGACATGACGCGCCACGGCCAAAAGGTTGTGCTAGCTGCGGGCGGAGCCGGTGGACTCGGTAACGTGCACTTCAAGTCCAGCGTGAATCGCGCGCCAAAACAATGGACGCCCGGAAAAGAGGGTGAACATCGACGCCTACGCATGGAGCTAAAAGTTCTTGCAGACGTAGGCTTACTTGGTATGCCCAATGCCGGCAAATCAACGCTCATTAGTCGCATATCGAACGCTCGACCAAAGATTGCCGACTACCCCTTCACGACCCTGCACCCAAACCTCGGCGTTGTCAGAACCTCTGAATCACGCAGCTTTGTTGTTGCAGACATTCCAGGATTGATCGAGGGCGCCTCCGAAGGGGCTGGGCTTGGTCACCTTTTCTTACGGCACTTGTCACGCACGCGGATTTTGTTACACGTTGTCGACGTGTCTTCGCATGACCCAGATGAAGATGCAGTTAAACGTGCCGTAACCGAGGCACGCGCCATTGTTGAAGAGTTGCGTCTATATGACGAGACGCTCTACAACAAGCCTCGCTGGCTCGTACTAAACAAACTCGACATGGTTCCCAACCTAGAGGAAGTAAAAAAACGCTTCTGTAAAGAATACAAATGGAAAGGTCCTGTGTATGCAATATCTGCTCTGTCTGGCGATGGCACACAACAGCTGATCTGGGACCTGCAAGATGCGATCGACGCCTACCGTCAAGAAGATAATATTGCGGAAGATAAAGCGGACGGCACCTATATCGCAGAAGACCCCCGTTTTGACGAAACCCGCAGCGACGGGCCAGCACCTACTACCGACTAAGCACTGTCAACAGCCATGACCGCCTCCGCCACGCAAGTCTCTGTCATCGCCTCCGCCTCACGCATCGTGTCCAAGGTGGGCTCCTCGCTTGTCACAAACGATGGCAAAGGCTTGGATCGCGAAGCTGTCGCACACTGGGCCGGGCAAATTGCCGCCTTACGGCAGCAAGGCAAGCAAGTGGTGCTCGTATCAAGCGGCGCGATCGCCGAGGGTATGGCGCGACTCAGTTGGGACAAGCGCCCAACCTCGATGCATGAATTACAAGCGGCCGCAGCCGTCGGGCAAATGGGTTTGGCACAAGCGTACGAGGTCGCGTTTGCCAAGCACAATCTTCGCACGGCACAAATTCTACTTACGCACGAAGACTTAGCGGACAGACAGCGTTACCTCAATGCGCGCTCGACCCTCTTCGCCCTGTTGCGCCTCGGCGTCGTGCCTATCGTCAACGAAAACGATACTGTCGCCACCGACGAAATCGCTGTTGGTGATAACGACACCCTTGGTGCCCTTGTCACCAACCTGATCGAAGCAGATGCCCTCATCATCTTGACTGATCAGCGCGGGCTTTACGATTCGGATCCGCGCAAGAACCCAGATGCCAAATTTGTGGCCCATGCACGTGCGGGTGATTTAAACCTGGAAGCGATGGCCGGCGGGACGGGCTCGGGTATTGGCAAGGGCGGTATGCTCACGAAAATACTCGCGGCAAAACGTGCGGCGCGCAGTGGCGCCCACACCGTGATCGCCTCCGGACGCGAGCAAGACGTCATGGTTCGCCTAGCGGCTGGCGAGTGCATTGGCTCAGAGCTGCGTGCCGAGCTTCCTGTACTGTCTGCCCGAAAACAATGGATGGCTGACCACCTCCGGTTGCGCGGCCAGCTGGTTCTGGATGCCGGTGCGACACGGGCCCTGCTTGAGGAAGGCAAGAGCTTGCTGCCAATCGGTGTCAAAGAGGTCAGGGGCGAGTTTGAAACGGGTGATGTCGTTGCCTGTATCGACCCAACAGGCAAGGAGTGTGCACGCGGCCTCGTGAACTACTCCGCCTCTGACGCACGCCGAATTATGGGTCAGCCCTCGGCCAATATCGCGGACATTCTGGGTAGCGTCTCAGAAACCGAACTGATGCACCGCGACAATCTGATCATTCTGGACTGAGTTCTTAGGGATTCTTCTCCCAAACGAAGCAAGAAGCCCTATACTTTGCACCATTATGCGGGGGTACTTGGCAAGTCGCCAGGTTGAGAGAGTCCCTTCGTACCAGTACGGATAATGCCGATGCTGGGAGCGCATTCCAGCATCCCTGGAATAGGTCCCGATTCGGCTCCAATCAATTATTTGGAGCGATTCTATGAATGCCAACCCAAAATTCCTAGCTGCCACCGCCGAAGTGGATGCGGCAGCAGTTGCACCCTTACCTAAATCACGCAAGATCTACGAAACAGGCTCACGCCCAGATATTCGTGTGCCATTCCGCGAAATTGAACAAGAGGATACGTCCACTTCGTTCGGTGGCGAGAAAAACCCTCCACTCACTGTGTATGACACAAGCGGCCCCTACACGGATCCAAGCGTAAAAATCGATATCCGTCGAGGACTGCCAGAACTGCGTCGTGCCTGGATAGAGGAGCGCGGCGATACAGAACTGCTTGCAGGACCGAGCAGCGTTTACGGTCAAGAGCGCCTCACCGATCCAAAACTGACAGCAATGCGCTTTGACTTGCGTCGCCACCCACGTCGTGCGAAATCCGGCGCCAACGTGTCGCAAATGCACTATGCGCGTCGTGGCATCATCACTCCTGAGATGGAGTTCGTTGCGATTCGCGAAAATCTGCGCCGCGAACAATATATTGAAAGTTTGCGCGCGACAGGTCCTGAGGGCGAAAAGATGGCTAAGCGCATGCTGCGCCAACATCCTGGCCAGTCTTTCGGTGCATCAATCCCTAACTTGATCACACCCGAATTCGTTCGCGACGAAATCGCTCGCGGCCGCGCAATTATTCCCGCAAACATCAATCACCCCGAAGTTGAACCGATGGCAATCGGACGTAACTTTTTGGTCAAGATCAACGCAAACATCGGCAACTCCGCAGTGAGCTCTGGCATCGCTGAAGAAGTTGAAAAAATGACATGGTCGATTCGCTGGGGTGGCGACACAGTGATGGATCTGTCCACAGGTAAACATATTCACGAAACACGCGAGTGGATTATCCGGAATTCGCCAGTGCCAATCGGCACTGTGCCTATTTATCAAGCGCTCGAAAAAGTGGACGGTAAAGCAGAAGACCTGACATGGGAAATTTTCCGCGACACACTGATCGAGCAAGCTGAGCAGGGCGTGGACTATTTCACGATTCACGCAGGTGTGCGTCTGCCCTTTATTCCTATGACTGCAGACCGTATGACTGGTATCGTGTCGCGCGGCGGCTCAATCATGGCGAAGTGGTGTCTGGCACATCATAAAGAGAGCTTCTTGTACGAGCGTTTCGAAGAAATTTGCGAAATCATGAAGGCCTATGACGTCAGCTTCTCTCTTGGCGATGGCTTGCGTCCCGGCTCAGGCTTTGACGCGAATGACGAAGCACAATTTGCAGAACTGAAGACATTGGGCGAACTCACCAAGGTTGCGTGGAAGCATGATGTACAAGTCATGATCGAAGGCCCAGGCCACGTGCCAATGCAGCTCATCAAAGAAAATATGGATCTACAGCTTAAGCACTGTGATGAAGCGCCCTTCTACACACTGGGACCGCTGACAACCGATATCGCGCCTGGCTACGATCACATCACCTCGGGCATCGGTGCTGCGCTGATTGGCTGGTACGGTACGGCTATGCTTTGTTATGTCACGCCCAAGGAACACCTGGGCCTGCCAAACAAAAAGGACGTGAAGGACGGGATCATCACATATAAGATTGCTGCGCATGCAGCAGACTTAGCCAAGGGCCACCCCGGCGCGGCGATTCGTGATAACGCGCTTTCCAAGGCACGATTTGAATTCCGCTGGGATGATCAGTTCAACTTAGGACTTGACCCCGATACCGCAAAAGATTTTCATGACGAGACCCTACCGAAGGACTCAATGAAAGTGGCGCACTTCTGTTCGATGTGCGGTCCACATTTCTGCAGCATGAAAATCACGCAAGACGTCCGTGATTATGCCCAGAAACAAGGCTTGGCCAACGACGCGGCACTCAAAGCCGGCATGCAAGAAAAGGCCGTTGAGTTCGTCAAGAAGGGCTCCGAGATCTATCACAAGACCTAACTGCGTAACCCTGCCCCACTGATGTCAACGACCAGACTGTCTCTTGTCAACGCCGCAAAGGGCGTTGGCTGTCTGGTCATTGTCATCCATCATCTAGCGGTATACGGGCCGATGTCTGAAGTGATCGGTACGCAGTACCCGCAGTTAATCGAAGCACTTGTCACCTATGGCAAGCTCGCGGTCCAAATGTTTTTTGTGTTTGGCGGCTATTTTGTTGCCGCGCAAATGGCACCCCGAGCGATGCCGACTGCCGTCATGGCACCCGTCCTAATCTGGAAGCGCTACAAACGGCTCATTACCCCCTTTTTGTTTGCCGTCACGCTTGCAGCACTTATTACAGCGTTAGTACGCCCCTGGTTTATTCACGACTCGCTATCGGGCGCGCCAACGATTGGTCAGTTACTCGCCCATGTCTTTTTGCTGTACGACCTGATTGGCCTCGAAGCACTCTCGGCAGGGGTTTGGTATGTCGCGATTGATTTTCAACTGTTTGCGTTGACCGCGATCTTTACCGCACTATGCTGGCGCATACCGCTGGGTTTACAACGCCTTTACCCAGTGCTTATTACTGCGCTGACTGCCTTTTCTCTCTGGATCCTGAATCGCAATGAGTCTCTAGAGGCCTACGCACCATTTTTCTTTGGGTATTACGGCCTAGGCGTGCTGGCCTATTGGACCGCCCATACGCGTTTAGGGCGCTTCGGGCTCGTATTGATTGCCCTGATTGGTATGGTCGCGTTATGGCTCGAGTTTCGTAAAGCCGCTGCTACCGCCACTATCACTGCGCTACTACTCGCCTTTGCAGACCTGCAGGGGCGACTGGAGCATTGGGGAGATCACCCCGTACTGAATTGGTTGGGTGAGCGCTCTTACTCTATTTTTTTAATTCACTACGGCATTTGCATTGGAATCAATGCGCTCTGGAGTCTATGGTTCCCGACAGGCCTGTGGATCAACGCGGTAGGCATCGTTGTCGCGGTCGGCCTATCTCTGGTGGCGGGTGCCATCCTGTATCGCTTCGTCGAAACGCGCAACAACGTGTTGGGTCTTAACGCACGAACAGGAATATTGTTGGCAGCAGTCGCCCTCACCTTGGTGCTTGAACGATCTGCCTAAGGTCAGCTAGCCTAAGTTAGGTGCCAACGTGCGCTTCACGTCTTTCTCGGTACGTCCCGAACGCTTCACGTAATCCTCAACCTGATCCTCTCCGATCGGACCGACGCTAAAGTACTGTGACTGGGGATGACTGAAATAAAAACCAGATACGCTTGCAGCGGGATGCATGGCATAGCTTTCCGTCAGCATCATGCCAATATCTGCACCGTCTAAAACTTCGAACATTTCACGCTTCACGACATGCTCGGGGCATGCGGGATAGCCTGGCGCTGGCCGAATCCCCACGTACTCTTCCTTAATCATCTGCTCATTCGTCAGCGCTTCGTTCGCCGCGTAACCCCACAAATCTTGACGTACGCGCGCATGCAGTGCTTCAGCAAAGGCCTCGGCCATACGATCCGCTAAAGACTTGAACATGATGGACGAGTAGTCGTCGTTTGCAAGCTCGAACTCTTTTTCTTTCTTGTCGACGCCAATACCTGCCGTGACCGCAAACAAGCCGATGTAATCGACAACACCCGACGATTTGGGTGCGATGAAGTCCGCCAAACACTTGTTTTCCACACCTTCGCGCTTCATGCCTTGTTGACGCAGACCACGCCAGGTAAACAAGACCTTCTCGCGCGTTTCGTCTTGATAAATTTCGATATCGTCATCATTGACAGTATTGGCCGGATAGAAGCCTACAACACCGTTCGCGGTTAACCAGCGCCCGTCAATCATGCGCTTGAGCATCGCCTGTCCGTCCTGGTGGACTTTGCGAGCCTGCTCGCCGACAACATGGTCATCCAGTATCGCAGGGAACTGTCCAAACAAACTCCAGGTTTGAAAGAACGGGGTCCAATCGATAAAGCGAGCAAGCTCAGCCAAATCAAAGTTCTTAAACGTGCGGCGACCAATGAACTTAGGACGAGGCGGCTGATAGGCAGACCAATCAATCGCTGGTTTGGCCGCACGTGCATCCGCAATCGACATCAAAGGGGCGGTCTGGCGATTTGCATGGCGTCGGCGTACGTCTTCGTATTCAACTGCCAGCTCTTCGAGGTAAGTATTCGCCGTTTCCGACACAAGGTTCTGCGCAACGCCCACCGAACGGCTAGCGTCCGGAACGTAAATAACCGGGCCTTCGTAATGCGGCGCAATTTTGACTGCGGTATGAACCCGACTGGTCGTCGCACCGCCGATCATGAGCGGTATCTTGCGACTACGGAAGTACTCATCGCGCTGCATCTCGCTTGCGACATAAGCCATTTCTTCAAGGCTTGGGGTAATCAGACCTGACAAGCCAATCACGTCTGCCTGTTCGGCCTTGGCGCGCGCCAGAATCTCTGCCGCGGGCACCATGACGCCCATGTTGATCACTTCAAAGTTATTGCACTGAAGCACAACTGTCACAATGTTTTTACCAATATCGTGCACATCACCTTTTACAGTTGCGATCACGATTTTGCCCTTGGCGCGAACATCACCTCCGGCTGCCGCAATTAACTTTTTCTCTTCTTCAATAAAAGGGACGAGATGCCCAACGGCTTGCTTCATCACGCGCGCAGATTTGACGACCTGCGGCAAGAACATTTTGCCTTCGCCAAACAAATCGCCGACGATATTCATGCCGTCCATCAATGGGCCTTCGATGACCTCAATAGGTCGGCCACCGCGATCAGCGATCTGTTGACGAATCTCTTCAGTATCTTCAACAATGAATTGCGTAATGCCATGCACCATCGCATGCGCTAGGCGCTTTTCAACAGACTGCTGACGCCACGTGAGGTCTTCTTCTCGCTTAGCGCCTGAGCCCTTTACCGAGTCCGCAAAAGCAACCAAGCGCTCAGTGGGTGTGCGTGTGTCGGCTGGGTCTGTATGCCCGACAGGCTGCGCTCGATCAAGCACAACATCTTCTACAAGATCGCGCAACGCAGGGGCCAGTTCGGCATAGACGCCGAGCTGACCTGCATTGACGATGCCCATCGTCATGCCTTCACGGATCGCGTAGTACAGAAACACTGTATGGATCGCTTCGCGCATCGGCTCATTGCCGCGGAACGAAAAGCTTACGTTCGATACGCCGCCGGAAATGCGAGCGTGGGGCAACGCGTTACGAATCCATTTCGTCGACTCAATGAAATCCACTGCGTAGTGGTTGTGCTCATCAATGCCCGTTGCAATGGCAAAAACGTTCGGGTCAAAAATAATATCTTCCGGGGGAAACCCAACAACGTCGACCAGCAGACGGTAAGCGCGCGTACAGATTTCTTTACGTCGCTCCAGCGTATCAGCCTGACCTTTTTCATCGAAGGCCATCACGACCGCAGCCGCACCGTAGCGGCGACAAAGGTGTGCCTGCTTCAGAAACGGCTCTTCGCCCTCTTTGAGCGAAATCGAGTTAACGATCGACTTACCTTGCACACACTTGAGGCCCGTTTCAATCACAGACCACTTCGAGCTGTCGATCATGACAGGCACGCGCGCGATATCTGGCTCAGACGCGATCAGGTTGAGGAATCTATGCATACAAGCGACCGAATCCAACATGGCTTCATCCATGTTGATATCGATAATCTGCGCACCGTTCTCAACTTGTTGGCGCGCTACAGCAACCGCTTCGTCATATTTCTCTTCGCGAATCAGACGCGCAAACATTTTGCTGCCCGTCACGTTGGTGCGTTCACCCACGTTAACAAACAGGGTGGATTCATCGATATTTAAAGCTTCGAGACCAGAGAGTCGGGTTTTAACTGCGATCTCGGGTACGACGCGAATCGGTAACGCACACACTTTCTCTGCAATCGCTGCAATATGCTCGGGCGTCGTTCCACAGCAGCCACCCACCATATTGACAAAGCCAGCGCGCGCGAACTCCTCGAGCAAACTCGAAGTGTCTGCGGGGGTTTCGTCGAAGCCCGTCTCGCTCATCGGATTAGGTAGACCAGCGTTGGGGTATACACAAACGTAGGTATCGCAAATCTTGGAGAGCTCAGCAATGTATGGACGCATCAGCGCCGCACCCAGCGCGCAGTTCAAGCCGATCGTAATCGGACGAGCATGCCGCACAGAGTTCCAGAACCCTTCAACAGTCTGACCAGACAAGATTCGTCCGGAGGCATCGGTCACCGTGCCAGAAATCATGACGGGCAGGCGCTCACCGCGCGCCTCGAAAACTTCTTCGACCGCAAAAATTGCTGCCTTGGCATTCAGCGTATCAAAAATCGTTTCGATCAAAACCAGATCGATACCGCCATCCAGCAAGCCATTGAGCTGCTCGGTATAGGCAGTACGCAATTCGTCGAAGGTAACGTTACGCGCCCCCGGGTCGTTGACGTCTGGCGAAATGGATGCGGTTTTCGGTTGTGGGCCTAAGGCACCTGCGACGAAACGTGGTTGCTCGGACGTGCTGAATTTATCGCAGGCCTGACGCGCAATACGCGCGGACTCGAGGTTCAGCTCATAGGCGAGCTCGGCCAAGTCGTAGTCACCCTGTGCGATTGTTGTCGCACCAAACGTATTGGTCTCAATGACGTCGGCGCCAGCCTGCAGATATCCCTCGTGCACTTCACGGATCACATCGGGGCGCGTCAATGTAAGAAGTTCGTTATTCCCTTTGACATCCTTGCTATGCTCGGCAAACCGTGTGCCACGAAAATCCGCTTCGGACAGTTTGTAGCGCTGGATCATTGTGCCCATGGCGCCATCCAAAATCATCATCCGCCGACCCAGACGGCGAGCAAACTCCGCACCTCTGGTGTAGCTCTCAATTGGATAGGGTAATTTTGGATAGGACATGGTTGTCGTGCTTAAAAGTAGAGTGGCGAATAACCCTAAGGCAGCCAACCCGACATCGTACCAAAAACAGGGGCGTGCTACATTGCTAACAGAGTTGGTGCTTTCGATGCAAAGACCCTATTGCCACAAGCAAATTGGTCGCATTGGGAAAGTTAAACGGGAAACAGGGAAACACGTCTTTTTTTGACGGTTGTGCCTGTGCTGCCCCCGCAACGGTCAACCTTGAACGCCTCGCTGTTTGTTCAAGGCCAGCCCGATACCGGCCACCTCAAGCGGAAATATCCGGACAAGCAGCCGGGATTTCTTTCACGGAATGGTCGTGCGGGGACGCACGCCTTAAACGAGGTTCTCATGCAACATCCCTTCTTCCGGCTCTCCGCCGGTGCTGTCTTTTGGGCAGCCACAACGTGCGTTTTCGCACAAACCACGGACCCAAGCACTGCCCCTGCCACACAAATCCCGCAGCTATCCACCATTGTTGTGACTCCTGCGCGAACCCCTGAGCCTTTAGGCAACACACTTGGTGACAATAGCGTCATCAGCCGTGAAAATCTGGACAATTTGCCAAACGGCACGCTAGGCGATGCGCTAATTAGGCAGCACAGTATTGAAACCATCAACTACGGTGGTCCACAGACCCTCAACACATTGAACATCCGGGGTACCAATAGCAATCAATCTTTGGTACTGATCGATGGCCTGCGCATTAATAACGCCACAAATGGCCTGCCGTCGATCAATGCGATTCCACTTAATAGTGTCGAGCGCATCGAAGTCGTGCGGGGTACAAGTAGCAGCCTATATGGCGCGGATGCTATTGGTGGTGTGATCAACGTCATTACTCGCGGGGAGCAAGATAGGCCCTTTTCGGCCTATGCCAATGCTGGTGTCGGGACCTATGCCACCACGCAATATGATGCGGGCTTCTCTGGCGCTGCAGATGGCTGGGTGTATAGCTTGTACGGTGGCTACGGCCAAAGCGGCGGCTTCAATACCAACCGTAGCTCCACCTACTATTACAACCCTGACAAAGACTCTTACTACCGCAGCAACGTAGGTGGCACACTCGGCTACACCTACAAACCCGGTCAAACGCTTACGCTGCAGACGTTCCAGTCGACTGTAAACGGCGGCTACGACATGGGCATGCCTTACTTTAATGACCGTGGCGTGCAGACCCTAAGCAGCAATATGCTGACCAGCCGCAACGTCATCTCGGCGCTTTGGACCAGTACACTGCGCGCCGGCTTCTCTGTCGACGACTACAAAACGATCGGTGCCACGACTGGTGCGCTGGATGGCACGCAGTATTTCAAAACGCGTCAAAATCAATATGTGTGGCAAAACGATTTGAAGTTTTCACCGACCCAAATTGTCAGCCTGGCTTACGAGCGACTAGAACAGAGCGTGGACGGGACGCTCTCCAATGGCGACTACATGGCGCCCGCGTTCGTAAACTACCAGCAGACCTCACGTTATACCAACTCGTTGCTAGCCATCTATCGCGGTAACTGGGGCCCCCAATCGGTTCAAGGCAGTGTGCGCACGGACAACAACTCCCAGTATGGAAATTTCGTCACGGGCAGCCTAACGTATGGGCTTGAGTTGTCAAAAAACTGGCGGGCAAGTGTTGGTGCCAATACCGGCTTTCGGGCACCGAACTTCAACGAGCTTTATTGGCCAGTGACCCCGTTTTTTATGGGTAATCCTCTTCTGCAACCAGAAAAATCGCGCAATATCGAAGCGGGTTTGCGATACACCTCAGACAAGACTCAGCTCGGGCTTACCGTATATCGCAACGAAATCTCGAACCTGATCTTGAACCAGCCGAGTATCGCGGCCGATCCCTATTCACCTTACAGTCCCACAAATATCGGGCGGGCAACCATTCAGGGCGTCACGCTCACGGGCAACCAGCGCCTGGGCTCTTCAACACTCATTCGGGGTAGTTTCGACTGGCTTGATCCACGCAACGCAGACACGGGAGAGCTTTTGCCGCAGCGGGCCCAGCAGGTATTAAAGCTCGCAGTCGATCAGTCCATTGGGCGCGCTCGCCTGACGGCCGAGTTCTATGTCACCAGTGCTCGCCGCGACTCCTTTTCGGGCGATACCTTGGCCGGCTTCAATCTCTTGAACCTCGCGGCAAGCTATCCGGTCTCAGATAACGCCGAGGTGCAACTGCGCTGGAACAACGTGTTTAGTCAGCAATACACATTGGTGCAGGGCTACAACACGCCGGGCTCAAACGTGTTTGTAAATCTTGCCCTGCGGATGTAAGACCATGTTGCGTCGTCTCGTTCTCTGTCTGGTCTGTTGTCTCGTGCAAGGCGCCCAGGCCTGGGCAGAGATCGTAGTGCGCGACGATAGCGGTCGCAATGTCGTGTTGGAGCGGCCTGCACGGCGTGTCGTGACGCTTAGCCCCCACGCAACCGAGCTCGTGTTTGCCGCCGGGGGTGGCAAACAAATTGTGGCGACCGTCACACCCAGTGACTACCCGCCACAAGCGCGTGAACTCCCTCGCATCGGAGATGGCGTCACCCCAGATCCGGAACGGGTGGCCGCCTACGCACCAGACTTGATCATAGGCTGGCTGCCATCACAATACGAAGCGCTCAAGGTGCTGAACATACCGTTTTTTATCAGCGCACCGACAAGCCTAGCTGGGGTGGGCGACAATATTGCAAGGCTTGGGGAGCTATTAGGGACCGCCCAGACAGCCAGCCAAAACACAGCTGCGCTTTTGGCTCGCTTAGAGGCACTCTTACGTCCGCCACCGACCACGCCGGTGAAGGTTTTTCTGCAAGTTGGTCATCCCGCCCAATACACTTTAAATCGAAACAATCTTTTGTCGACGGTAATCTCCCTGTGTGGGGGACAAAACGTCTTTGCTGCCTCTGGGGCGGCTGCGCCGCTGATCAGCCCCGAAAGCGTGCTTGCTCGGGCGCCGGATGTTGTCCTGGTCGGACGCCCGGACTCCACGGCGCAGCCCCGGCAAGACCCTGAAGCCCTGGATTACTGGAAAAAAAATGGCTTGCCGGCGGCACAAGCCGGACATGTGTATATGATGGACGCTGCCGTCCTGTTTAGACCCGGACCACGCTTAATCGAAGCCGCAGACTCGATTTGCACCCTGCTCCAACAAGTTCGAAAATAGGGCCTGCGCTCAATGCTTTCCATTTAAAGATCACGTTCATGACTGCCAACTCAAACGACCCATTAGTGATTGCAGGGACCTCTTATCAATCACGCCTGCTCGTGGGCACTGGGAAGTACAAAGATTTTGCACAAACACGCCAAGCGATCGACGCGAGCGGCGCGCAGATTGTCACCGTTGCGATCCGTCGAACCAATATCGGCCAAAACGCAAACGAACCAAACCTGCTGGAACACCTACCGCCGAATCAGTTCACACTCTTGCCGAATACGGCCGGTTGTTACACAGCCGACGATGCGGTGCGCACATTGCGCTTAGCGCGCGAACTCCTCGATGGCCACAAGCTCGTTAAGTTAGAAGTATTAGGTGATGCGCACACATTGTTTCCAAATATGCCGGAAACCTTGGCAGCTGCAAAAACCCTGGTGGCGGACGGTTTTCATGTCATGGTGTATTGCACGGATGACCCGGTGCAATGTCGGATGCTCGAAGACATAGGCTGCGTCGCAGTCATGCCACTGGCCTCCTTAATCGGATCTGGCATGGGGATCCTCAACCCCTGGAATCTGCGCTTAATCATCGATCAGGCACGAGTGCCCGTCCTAGTGGATGCCGGCGTCGGCACCGCCTCGGATGCCGCAATCGCGATGGAGCTGGGTTGCGATGGCGTACTCATGAACACAGCGATTGCTGGTGCCACCCACCCTGTCCTCATGGCTAGCGCAATGAATAAGGCGGTCCAGGCAGGGCGCGAGGCTTACCTCGCCGGCCGCGTTCCGCGTAAAACGTACGCCGCAGCTCCGAGCTCCCCCACCTCAGGCTTAATCTCTCCAGCTGCTAGCAAATAATGTCCAACGACTCAGTACGAGCAATTCCCAATACACTGACTATTGCCGGGATGGACCCGTCCGGCGGCGCAGGTATTCTGGCTGACGTGAAGGCAATGAGCGCACTCGGCGCTTACGCATGCGCGGTCGTCGCAGCACTGACCGCCCAAAATACGCAAGCCGTCACCGATATTTCACCGGTTAACCCGCAATTTGTGCGGGCACAACTCGACACGCTGTTTGCGGACGTTGAAATCCATGCGGTAAAGATCGGGATGCTCGGACAGACTGGCGTCATAGAAGTTGTTGCAGACCGCCTTGGGCACCACAAGCCACCCCACCTGGTGCTAGATCCTGTTATGGTGGCCAAAAGCGGGGATCTATTGCTTGAACAGAAGGCCGTTGGCGCCCTGCGCGAGCAGTTACTGCCACTCGCCACAGTCATTACCCCCAACCTGCCTGAGGCCGGTGTTCTGCTCGAAATGCGGGCGGTGGAAACCGTTCGGGAAATGCGACGCGTGGCCGAACGCTTGCGAAACCTGATGACCCACGGCGGACACCGCTGGGTGCTGCTCAAAGGCGGCCATCTGCCAGGCAACGACACCATCGATATCCTGCACGATGGTGACAAAATGATCGAATTACCAGGCCACCGGATTCAAACGCGGAATACCCATGGGACGGGCTGCACGCTCTCAGCTGCGTTAGCAGCCCTTTTGCCACAAACAGACTCTGTAGTTGATGCAACTCGGGCAGCAAAGGACTACTTGGTGGCAGCGATTGCCAGCGCCGATATACTCAAGGTAGGCCACGGCCACGGCCCGGTGCACCACTTCCACAAACTGTGGGCAGGAAAACCCTTACAATAAGGGTTTTCCGCAATACGCCCTAAAAGTGTGCCCATGAAAGCTTCGTCTCTGCCTGATATTGAACGCGCCCGTTTCAACATGATTGAGCAACAAATTCGTCCCTGCGGCGTCTTTGATAACAACGTGCTCGAAGCCCTGTCCAGTGTGCGTCGTGAACTCTTTGTTCCCGCCGGATACCGCAGCCTAGCGTTTTCCGATATCGAGATTCCTCTTTCGATCTCCTCGGGCGAAACCAATCAGACGATGCTGTCGCCCAAGCTTGAAGCCACGCTGACGCAGCTGCTTCAGCTCGACGCCGATGACTGCGTACTTGAGGTCGGTACAGGCTCGGGCTACCAAGCTGCATTGCTTGCAAAGCTATCGCATTGCGTGACATCGATTGAAATTGATCCACGGCTATCTGCGTTTGCACAGCAGAATCTCCAGCAGGCAGGCGTGACTAACGTTACCGTTGAAACAGGCGATGCTAGTAACGGCTGGGGCACCACCGAGCACCATGCAATCCTGGTGACTGGGTCAGTACCCGCCATCCCCGACGCACTTAAATACCAACTATGTGTGGGCGGTCGGATGGTTGTCGTAGTTGGCCAGGCGCCTGCAATGACAGTCTATCGCGTCACTCGTAGCACCGCTGCCAGCTTTGAGACGACACCGTTATTTGAAACGGTGATCAAGCCACTGAGCGGGTTCACGACCTCTCGCTTCAAGTTTTAAGCTTTTGGGGCTGAGCGCAGCGACTAAGCTTGTCGAATTTTGGTGACGAGCGCGGTCGTTGAGCGCTGAAATTCGAACGGAATCGCAACCGCATGCCCGCCCCAGCTTTCAACTAATGCGGTCTCGGGCAAAGTGCGCATATCGTAGTCACCGCCCTTTACGATGATGTCCGGACGCAAACGCCGTATCAGCTCCACTGGGGTGTCTTCGTCAAAAACAATCACAAAACTCACACAGCCCATCGCTGCCAATAGTGCAGCACGGTCATGCTCGTTATTCAATGGGCGATCTGGACCTTTGCCGAGACGTCTGGCCGATGCATCCGAATTGACGCCAACGACCAGCACACCACCAAGCTGAGCCGCCTCGTCTAGATAAGTGGCATGGCCACGATGCAGAATATCGAATACGCCATTGGTGAACACCACAGGTTTGGCTGACGACCCAAGCGACAAGCGCTCAAGGCACTGCTCAGGTGTCAGTATCTTATTTTCAAACCGTGCTGTCACAGTACCGAGGATCCTTGCTTAGGCCGCTGACGGCGTCACCTCGGCCGCACCCGGAGCTGCACGCATCAGCTCTTTACGGTATCGGTTGAGGTCTTGAACAGTTTTAAACGAACTATCCATCAGCAAGGACATGTTGTGCAGAATACGTGTGCTCACTTTGCCTTCCCAGACTTTGTCAAACACGATCTGATTATCGAGCCAGCGCTCGAGCCAACCTGGCTCAGGCATCTTGGACTGAACGGTGTCATTAGGAAATAAATCCTTATTGACGTGCAAATTAGTTGGGTGCAATGCCTGCGGGGTCCGATGTGCCGAGGCCATCAACACACCAATCTTTGCAAACGCCATGCGCGCTTGCGTAGCGATATCTTGGCCACGCTGCGTGAGGGCGCGCTTCATGTAGCGCAGATATGCGCCAGCATGCCGGGCCTCGTCCTGTGCAATCACGTTATAAATCGCTTTGATGACGGGCTCTGTATGCCAGTCAGCTGCACGACGATACCAATGATTCAAACGCACCTCGCCACAGAAATGCAACATGAGTGTTTCAAGAGGTGGCGCAGGGTCAAACTCAAAGCGTACGCGATGCAACTCTTCCTCTGTCGGAACGAGGTCAGGCGCAAAACGACGCAGATACTCAATCAACACGAGCGAATGCTTTTGTTCTTCGAAGAACCAAACCGACATAAAGGCTGAGAAATCGCTATCGTCGCGATTGTCGCGCAAAAACATTTCAGTTGCCGGCAGCGCCGCCCACTCTGTGATGGCGTTCATCTTGATCGTCTGGGCTTGCTCATCGGAGAGCTTGCTACGATCAAAATCCTGCCACGGAATATCAGTCGCCATATTCCAACGTACCGATTCCATCGACTTGAACAATTCTGAGTAGAGCATATTCACTGCCTTCAATAGTTGGCTCGCGCCAACGGATTAATAAACAAAACCAACTTGCGACTAGCGGATCAACGCCCAAAGAGCCACGCCTAACGCTACCGCCGCAACACCTGTTAATGCAACCAACACCCGATTACCCTGCTCACGTGCCTGCCGTGATCGCTGTAACTCAGCAAGCACTGCGGCAGACAAGTCAGGGCGACTGAGTTGCGCGTGGATCAACCGAGGAACCTCTGGCAACCATTGCGACCACTGCGCGGCTTCTTGCGTCAGCTTCTTCCGTATCCCTTTGATGCCAACACGCTGATGCATCCAACGCTCAAGATACGGTTTCGCCGTTTTCCACAAGTCTAATTGCGGATCAAGTTGCCGTCCTAATCCCTCGACATTTAATAAGGTTTTTTGTAACAAAACCAGCTGAGGTTGTATTTCAACATTAAAGCGCCGCGATGTCTGGAAAAGCCTCAAAAGCACCTGACCCAGCGAGATTTCCGCAAGCGGTCGATCGAAATATGGCTCGCAAACCGCCCGCACGGCTCCCTCAAGCTCTTCCTCACGTGTCGTGGCAGGCACCCAACCAGACTCAATGTGCAGGCGAGCGACGCGACGGTAATCTCTTTGAAAAAACGCGAGAAAGTTCTGTGCCAAATAATTCTTATCAAATTCAGACAACGACCCCACGATTCCAAAATCTAGCGCAATGTAGCGCCCAAGCGTATCTGGCTGATCGGAGACATAAATATTGCCGGGATGCATGTCTGCATGAAAAAAACCATCGTCAAACACCTGGGTAAAAAAGATTTCAACACCGGTGCGTGCAAGAGTCGGAATATCAACGCCCAAGGAACGTAATCGATCAACCTGACTGACAGGGATTCCGTACATGCGCTCCATCGTAAAAACATTGGATGCGCAGTAATCCCACATCACTTCGGGGACCCACAGCAGATTGCTGCGTTCGCCATCCGCTGCAAAGTTGCGTCTCAGCTGGCTACAGTTTGCCGCCTCGCGTAACAAATCTAGTTCGTCATGTAGATGCTTATCGAACTCCCCGACAACTTCACGAGGCTTCAGCCTGCGACCGTCCGGTGCCAAGCGCTCGATCAACCCTGCCAAAACACGCATCAACGATAGATCTTTATCGATGACCTCTAGCATGCCAGGACGCAGGACTTTCACGGCAACATGTCGACCGTCGTGAAGTACAGCAAAGTGCACTTGCGCAATCGAGGCAGAGGCAACTGGATCGGTTTCGAAGTGCGCAAACAGCTTTCCCGTTGGCGCACCCAAGGCAGCTTCAACGAGCGCAGCAGCCTCGTCTGACGGAAACGGTGCGACACGGTCTTGTAGCAGCGCCAATTCGTCAGCAATATCAGGCGGAATCAAATCGCGACGCGTCGATAGTACCTGTCCAAACTTTACAAAAATCGGGCCCAGCGACTCAAGGGCAAGTCTCAACCTTTCCCCTCGGGCCATCTTCGGCCGAGAGCCTAGACGCGCAACCCAGAGCAGGCGCACCGCCCAAGGATGATCAATGCCGGACAACACCAGCTCATCGAGCCGGTAGCGCAGCGCGACCAACATAATGCGCAGCAGTCGCGGCACAGACATCATCGCACCGTGCTCCGGTTGGCTTCCAACTTGCGTAGGCGAGCGCTCAGCTCGGCCGCACGCTGCTCAAGCCCAGCCAAACGCACCTGCGCTTGCGATTGCTCTTGAACAAAGGTCTGCATCACAGGGCGGCCAGCAAGGGCATCCGTCTCTTCAGATAAATATTCGGCCACGTTGCGGCCTAACCCCCGCAGCGCATGGCTAAAACCTATGGCTGCGCTCCGCGCGCCCTGCACAATCCTGCGGGCCGCGACATCCCCCAACCACTGCGCTAATGCATCTTCGGGATCTGGTCGCAAATCACGCGAAAGCTCAGACACCACTTGGGCCAATGCAGCCTGGCCCGACACATGCACATACTCTGCGATGTCAGGACGCGAACTTGATGACAACCACGCAATCGGGTCAAACGACTGGGGCTTGATCTCGAGCACAACATCTGGAGTACTCGTGATCTCTGCCGGAACCAATTGACCTACAGCAGAAATCTGAAAGGTCAGCGAAAAGCCACCAAAAACGATTCGCAACGTTTTATCTGCATGTCGCGCCAAACGCTCCGCTGCCCAAGGTTGTTGCCGCGCCAACAGATTAAAGGCGTGCGCAAGCGCTTGAACCGGCTGCAAAACCTCAATGGATGGAAGCGGGGGGAAGGCTCGTCTCAAAATATTGGACTATAGGGATGTTGGCCATATTGGCACCAAACCGACAGTTTAACGGTTGTGGCGGAAGCTCTCAGTAAAAACGCCCGCTTTCGCGGGCGTTTGGCGGCTAATTGCCCAGTAAATCGGCAAGTCTTAGCTAGCTTGCGAGACCGGGACCTGCTGAATCCCTGCCAACAACCATCCGCCTTGCTCTGGCTTGAACAAGTTCCAGACCTCTTCGAAGCGGAAAGCCTCAGCGCCAACCTGTTCACGCAACATGCCTGAAAAGCGCACGCTTGCCAGATGACCGTCGCTTACCTTCTCGATACCGAGCAGCTCAGCGTTCAGTAACACCACTTCTGTGTGGTTTTGGCCAGTCTGACCGCTCAACTGAGCCTGCAGTTCCTTCAACAGGTCATCAGTCAAGAAGTTACGCAGCTCATTGACGTTGCCGCTATCCCAAACCTTCTGAATCGCGATGAACTGCTGTTTGGCTTCGCCCAAAAAGCGTTGTGTGTCGAAATCCGTTGGGATAAACCAGCTTTGATCAGGCGCTGGAGCATCTGAGCCAAATCCGGCAGCAGACATTGAACCTGTGGCCGATGGAGGCAGTTGAACCGGTGCAGCAGCAGGCTCAGACGACTGACGCCACATATCGTTAGGTGCTGGGGCAGCTCCCGTTGCAGAGCCGGCGCCTGCACCCTGCACAGCAGGTTCAGCTGAAGCACCACCGCGCATTCTGCGCAGGATGAACATGACACCGAAGATCACAACACCTGCGATCAAGGCCATGACCAGGAAGTCTGCCATTGCGCCGCCTAGGCCAAAATGCGACAAAAGCGCAGCAATACCCAAACCAGCTGCGATGCCAGCTAAGGGACCGAGCCAACGCGAAGCGCCACTCGGCTTAGCTGCTGCGGCAGCACCAGCGGTCGAGCTAGCTGCAGCGGCAGGGGCGGTTGCACTTTTCTGGGTCGTGGTTGATGCAGCTGGGGCTTGATTCGTTACGTTGCTTGACTGACGCCCAGCATTATTGCCCTTGCCAACGCGGGCGGCATCCGCATCAAACGCCATACTGGTCAGTGCCAAGCCGCTCACCGCTAGTACGGCTGCTGCGACAAAACGAGAAAGGGAACGAGACATCGATTGCTCCTGGGCGAAAACGCCAATAAAAAGTACTGAGGTAATGATCGACTTACACTAAGTTAAAAAGCCAACTACAAAGTATTGCTTTGCAAATCACTACAGTGAAACCAAATCTTACTAAAAGCTGAACGAAATTGTAAGTGAGTAGACCGCTCCTGTCCAAATAAGTTCAGTTATTTGATTATTAGATTTTGACGCCTTCATGCAGAGCGGTCAGCCCAGCCGACAAATTGAAGTACTGGACGCGACTTAAACCAGCATCGGACAGCATTTTCTTAAGGGTTTCTTGATCAGGATGCATGCGGATCGACTCGGCCAAGTAGCGATAACTATCCGCATCGCCCGCAACCTTACTACCCAGCCATGGCAATACCTTGAACGAGTACCAGTCGTACGCCGGTGCGAGAGACTTGGCAATGTGCGAGAACTCGAGCACTAGTAATTTGCCACCTGGGCGCAAGACCCGCGTCATTTCAGCCAACGCACGGTCTTTATGAGTCATGTTACGCAAACCAAATGCAACGCTCACTCGATCAAAATAATTATCAGGAAACGGCAGGCGCTCGGCATCACACACCGCGCATGGCAAGACAATTCCATCGTCCATCAAGCGATCGCGCCCCACTCTCAACATCGAATCATTAATGTCGGTGAGCCAAACCTCCCCTTGGGGCCCTGTTTGCTTCGCAAACGCGCGAGCCAAATCGCCGGTTCCACCAGCGATATCGAGCACCTTCATCCCCGGACGCACGGCAGCACGGCCAATGGTGAAGGCCTTCCAGACGCGATGCAGCCCAGCCGACATCAGGTCGTTCATCACGTCATAGCGTGTTGCGACAGAGTGAAATACCTGCGCGACCTTACCAGCCTTTTCGGACTCGGCAACGGTCTGGAAACCGAAGTGGGTTTTATCGTCGGACATTGATGTTCGCTTAAAAATTTACAAGTACTATTCTATTCGCTTCGACTTCACTGCGTTGCATGTCCTTACACTCAAAACCCCACCTACAACCAACACATCTTGCGCGAGAGCCAGACCAAAGCATGAAAGGACCTCTGTTTACGATACGTCCGCAGGGCGACCGATGCCTAAGCTTGGACTTTGGCCAAGAAATTAGCGCTGAAACGGGGTTGATGTGTTTGAGTGCTGCAGCCACCCTGCGCGCAGCCCAAATCCCAGGCGTGTCCGACATCGTGCCTTCATACACCGCAGTAGCCTTGTTCTACTCGCCCGGCACACAAGCGACACCGGTGACATTTGCAAGCCTATCGCAAGAGGTCAAGCGTATCTTGAGCGGTGAGCTACTACCCGCTAACGCATCCTCGCGAGTGATAGAAATCCCTGTGTGTTACGGCGGCGTGCATGGACCGGACCTCAGTGACGTGGCTAAACGCACAGGCCTGACCGAAAATGAAGTCATCGCCAAACACAGCGGCTCGGACACGATGGTGTTTTCACTTGGCTTCTCGCCTGGCCATCCTTACATAGGCATTCACGAAGAAATCTTTGCAATACCACGACGGGACGTACCGCGTACGGTGGTACCGCGTGGCTCAGTCGCCATTGCCAATCGCCAGTCAACGATTTATCCGGAGCGCCTTCCAGGAGGCTGGCATATTCTAGGCGCAACACCGCTGAGACTCTTTGACCTCGCGCGTGAGCAACCCTCGCTGCTCTTGCCAGGTGACAAAATTCAATTTATCCCCATCGATCAAAAAGAGTTTGACCGCATGACGGCCGAGTTGGAGGGAGCGCGTCCATGAGCATCGTCGTAATCAAGCCAGGCATGCTCTCGAGCTTTCAAGATGCTGGCCGGCACGGACATCAACCCCTAGGCATCTCTGTTGTTGGAGCAATGGATCAACGGGCGCACCAGCTAGCCAATATTCTGGTTGGTAATGATGCACACACAGCCAGCCTTGAAATCACCCTCACAGGTCCAACACTGCAGTTCAAAAAACCTTGCTGTATCGCCTTAAGTGGCGCCGACTTGAGCGCGACGCTTAATGGCCAGCCTATCGCCATGAATCGCCCCATCATCGTACGCCCCCAGGACGAACTGGCTTTCGGACCTCGCAAGCATGGCACACGTTGTTACCTTGCTGTGCACGGCGGTTTTGCACTCGCCCCAGTACTAGGTAGCACCAGCACCTATTTACGCAGCCACTTCGGTGGCTGGCACGGACGTGCGCTGCAAAAAGGTGACGAAATCCCCTTAACACGACCACTAAAAAACAAGGGTCTAGAAGATCTTGCTATGGAGCTTTGGGGGATCAAGATTTATCTACCCTCTGCGATCGCAGACTCTTCACGTCAGCGTATCCGCTTAATCAAAAGCGCGTTATGGAATGAATTCACGCCAGAGAGTTGCGTGGCGCTGCTCACCGAAACATTCAAGGTCAGTCCAGACTCTGAACGGATGGGATACCGCCTGTCCGGCACTCCACTTCTGATGAGCAAGCCGCGCCAGCTGTTATCCGAAGCAACTACCTTCGGAACCATTCAAGTGCCCGCAGGCGGGCAGCCGATCATTTTGATGGCAGACCGACAAACCACGGGCGGCTATCCCAAGATGGCTTACGTCGCAACGGTTGACTTACCCCTCTTGGCGCAACTCGCACCAGGTGATGCTCTACAGTTTGAAGCCATCACGCTCGAGCGCGCACAAGAGCTCGACGCAGCACGTGAACGCGCCTGGCAAGCGCTCGCACAAACATTAAAACCTATACAAGACCTACTTTTTACTCATTGAGGTGACACCACATGGCACTGCGAATTGACTTGAACTGCGATATGGGCGAAAGCTTTGGCGTCTGGAAGTTAGGAAATGACGAAGGCATCATGCCTTACGTCTCCTCTGCAAACATCGCGTGCGGGTTTCATGGCGGCGATCCAGCCACCATGCGCAAGACGGTAGCGGCAGCGCTTAAGCATGGTGTAGCGCTTGGCGCACACCCTGGCCTGCCAGATCTTCAAGGCTTCGGCCGCCGCAATATGGCGATTACCGACCAGGAAGCTTACGACATGATGGTCGTACAGATTGGTGCGCTTGCTGCCGTTGCCGCCTCACAAGGCGCAAAGCTGCGTCACGTTAAAGCGCACGGCCAGCTCTACAACATGGCCGTTAAAGACGAAGGGCTCGCGCGCGCTCTTGCACAGGCCACCTACGATGTAGATAAAAGTCTTGTGTTCTTTGTCTTGGCCAGCAGCCCAATGGTCCGCATTGCCGAGTCAGTGGGCGTGACCGTCGCTAGCGAAGTATTTGGTGACCGCAACTATATGCCTGACGGCACGTTGAGCCCACGCAACAAGCCGGGCGCAATGATCGAGGATGTGCAGGTCTCCATCAAGCAAGTATTGCAGATGGTCAAGACCGGCACGTTAACTGCCAACGACGGCAGCATTGTCAAAGTGCGGGCAGATACCCTATGCATTCATGGCGACCAACCCGGCGCTGTGACGTTCGCAAAGGCTATTCGCGAAGCGCTACAGGCCGAGGGGATTGAAGTTAGCGCTTAAACCAATACACGTTCAATACCGCCGCTATTGGCTTTTTTGACATAGTCTTCAAGCCAATCGGCGCCTAGGATGTGGCGCGCCATCTCGACCACAATGTAGTCTGCTTTGGCGCCGCTATCCGCTTCGAAACGTGACAAGCCTTGCATACATGACGGGCACGACGTCAGCATCTTGATGTCGCCATCGAACCCATCTTTACGTAGAGCGGCTGTATTTTTCGCAAGCTCTTCTTCTTTGCGAAAGCGCACTTGCGTCGAAATATCCGGACGCGTCACAGCCAGTGTGCCAGACTCGCCACAACACCGCTCAGTTTTAATCGCGCTATCACCCACCAATGAACGAACGGTCTTCATCGGATCCTGCAGCTTCATCGGCGTGTGGCAGGGGTCGTGATACATGTAACGCGTACCCTGGATACCCTCAAGCTTGATACCTTTTTCAAGTAAGTACTCATGGATATCAATCAAGCGACAACCTGGGAAAATCTTTTCAAACTCGTATCCTGACAACTGGTCGTAACAGGTCCCGCAACTCACAACCACAGTCTTGATATCAAGATAGTTCAAGGTGTTCGCAACACGGTGGAACAACACACGGTTATCCGTGATGATTTGCTCAGCCTTGTCATTCATGCCGTTACCACGCTGCGGGTATCCACAGCAGAGGTACCCAGGAGGCAACACCGTTTGAACACCAGCATGCCAGAGCATAGCTTGCGTTGCGAGGCCAACCTGAGAGAACAAGCGCTCTGAGCCACAACCTGGAAAATAGAAAACCGCTTCCGTATCAGCCGGCGCACTCGGTGGACGAATAATCGGCACGTAATCCGCATCTTCAATATCAAGCAACTTTCGTGCAGTCTGCTTAGGCAAACCACCCGGCATCTTCTTGTTAATAAAGTGCACGACTTGTTCGCGAATCGGTGGCTTGCCCACCGTTGCGGGTGGTGCGGACGTTTGCTTGCGCGCGAACTTCGAAAACACATCGTGCGCCATGCGTTGCAGCTTGTATCCAACCCCCACCATCGCCTGACGGGTCGCATTAATCGTGGCCGGATCTTTCGCGTTCAGGAAGAACATCGCGGTAGACGTACCAGCATTGAACGACTTACGCCCCATGCGTCGCAACAAGGCGCGCATGTTCATGGAGACATCACCAAAATCGATATCGACCGGGCAAGGGTTGTAGCACTTGTGACAAACCGTGCAATGGTCTGCGACGTCTTCAAACTCTTCCCAATGCTTGAGGCTAACTCCGCGTCGCGTTTGCTCTTCGTATAAAAACGCCTCTATTAGCAGCGACGTCGCAAGAATTTTATTGCGCGGCGAATAGAGCAAATTAGCCCGCGGCACGTGTGTTGCGCAAACCGGTTTGCACTTGCCACAACGCAAGCAGTCTTTAATCGAGTTACTGATGGCGCCGATATCGCTTTGCTGCATGATGATCGACTCATGCCCCATCAAGCCAAAGCTTGGCGTCCAGGCATACCGTAGATCGGCGCCAGGCATCAGCTTGCCGGCGTTGAAGTGATTGTGCGGGTCGATCTCGCGCTTGTAATTCTGAAATGGCGCAAGCTCTTCTTCAGTCAGAAACTCATACTTCGTCAAGCCAATGCCATGTTCGCCTGAAATCACGCCATCCAGATCACGCGCAATTTGCATAATTCGCACAACAGCCTCGTTAGCTTCACGCAGCATCTCGTAATCGTCAGAGTTGACCGGGATGTTGGTGTGTACGTTGCCATCGCCTGCGTGCATGTGCAAGGCGACAAACACCCGGCTCTTGAGCACGCGGTCGTGTACTGCCTGCATTTCCGTCAACACTGGTGCGAAATCGTTACCGCTAAAGAGTCCAGCGAGTTCAGCCTTAACTTCTTTTTTCCAGGAGATTCGCAGCGTACGGTCCTGTACGACATCAAACACGCGCGCTTGTGCGTGACGCGCCAATCGTTCATCGAAGGCAGGCTTTAACTCAGATAGACCGTGCGCCATTAAGGTTGGCAAGCCCTCAGCCAGCGGCATGTCAAGATTCTCAAGCACCCATAGCCAGCGTGCCCGCACACGTGCGATCATCTCTGTCGCGTGGCGACGGCGCTCATCCAACGCCTCTTCTAACGAGGCGCCCTCTTCGCTGGCGCGATCGAGCTTAGCAATCGCCAAGTCTCCGTCGAGCGCCGACTGCAAAGCATCAAGAAGCTTGAGCTTGTTGCGCGTCGATAATTCGATATTGATACGTTCAATGTGATCGGTGTACTCGCCCATCCGCCCAAGCGGAATCACAACATCTTCATTAATTTTGAAAGCGTTGGTGTGCCGTGCAATTGCGGCTGTACGAGCACGATCGAGCCAAAACTTCTTACGCGCCTCGGCGCTTACAGCGATGAACCCTTCACCATGGCGCGTATTGGCGAGGCGAACGACCTCACTGGTCGCTGCAGCAACCGCCATATCGTCATCTCCGACAATATCGCCGATCAGAACCATCTTGGGCAGCACACCACGCTTGCTCTTGGTGGAATACCCCACTGCGCGCAGATATCGCTCGTCAAGATGCTCCAAGCCGGCAAGCAATGCGCCTTGCGCTCGACCTTGTGTGTCTAGATAATTTTTAATTTCAACAATAGAAGGAATCGAGTCACGCGCTTGACCAAAAAACTCAAGGCAAACAGTCCGTGTATGACTAGGCATACGATGCAACACCCAGCGCGCCGCTGTAATCAAGCCATCACAGCCTTCTTTCTGAACACCAGGAAGACCAGCCAAGAATTTGTCGGTGACATCTTTACCAAGGCCAACTTTCCGAAACCTTGCTCCGTCGATTTCAAGAATCTCGGTGCGCAACACCCGTGCGCCAGCCGCAGCCGCACCATCCGACCACTGCAATTCAAAGCGCACCAAACCTGCTTCGTGGATCTTGCCCAGGTTGTGATCCAACCGTGTGACATCGAGCCAATTGCCTTGCGGGTCTACCATTCGCCACCAAGCGAGGTTATCCAAGGCTGTACCCCACAGCACAGCTTTTTTTCCACCCGCGTTCATGGCAACGTTACCGCCAACACAGGACGCATCAGCAGATGTTGGGTCAACCGCAAAAACCAAACCGTTTTCGTCAGCGATGTCGGATACGCGGCGCGTGACAACACCCGCGCCCGCCCGCACTGTTGCAACTGGCTTATCCACGCCCGGTAACGGCCCGACTTCAACCGAACCAAGGGTGTCGAGCTTTTCGGTATTGATGACAGCCGAGCGCCAGGTCAGTGGAATTGCACCGCCGGTGTATCCAGTGCCACCACCACGAGGAACAATGGTCAACCCCAGCTCGATGCACGCCCGCACCATCGAGGCGATTTCTTCTTCGGTATCTGGCGTGAGGACCACAAAGGGATACTCAACGCGCCAGTCGGTTGCATCCGTCACGTGCGAGACACGTGAGAGACCGTCAAATTTGATATTGTCACGGGCGGTCAGCTTGCCAAGCACCTTGAGCACTTGTTTGCGCAACTGACCAATACGCTCGAACTCGCCAGCGAAGTCACGAACAGCTTCGTGCGCGCGCGTCAGTAAGCTCGCAACCTTCTCGTCTCGTCCGGCGTCATCGTCTGCCCTGCGCTGATCGATTTCCTTGAGGCGATGCTCAAGCGCCTCGACCAGCAGTTTGCGTCGCTTCGGATTGTCGAGCAGGTCATCTTGCAGATAGGGATTACGTCGCACCACCCAGATGTCGCCAAGGACCTCATACAACATGCGAGCCGAGCGGCCGGTGCGGCGCTCACCGCGCAAGTCCGACAACAAAACCCAAGCGTCCTCGCCAAGCAAGCGGCAAACGACCTCGCGGTCTGAAAACGACGTGTAGTTGTAAGGGATTTCACGCAAACGAGACTGAGCGTCTGGCGCTGGCATGGCTTTCAATAGGTGGCTGGCGAGAGGGGCATTCATAAAAAGCTCGGTTCGGGCCCTTAAAGAGCTATTTTAAGGCATCGTGCAAGGCGTGCTCGAATAACCCTTCCGACGAGCGCCGCACTGACCGTCGAGACGGCCTAAACCCTTAGTTTGGCGCAAGGGCGAGCGTCAGCAGCCAAGAGATAGTGGCGTATCGCAGAAATTTACCCAGTGCCATCCATGCGACGCAAGGCCAAAATGACAAGCGCGACCAACCAGCCACGAGGCATAACGGGTCACCAATGATCGGCAACCACGCAAAAAAGAGTCCCGCCGGACCCAGTCGACGAATCCACCGCTCGGCGCGATGCTCCGCCGGCGTGGGGCTCCCGGCAGTATCCCTGCGCGCGCGCCAGCGACCATACGCGCCGTGCGCGCTTGTCCCCATCCAGTAGCTCACAACACCTCCAAGGGTGTTACCAGCCGTTGCAACAAGAATAGCCGGCCAAAGGAGATGCGGGACGCTTGCCACATAGGCAAGGAACACCGGCTCAGACCCGAAGGGCAAAATTGTGGCTGCCAACAAACCCACCACGAAAAGAGTCGGTAGACCCACCTCGGGCAAAGACAGCCAAGCCAGCAGTTCACGTAGTAATTCGTTCAGAACAAACTCCCAAAGCAAGTAAGAGGACTTTAGCCTAAGCGTGTGATAATTGCGGCATTGCAGCACGCACGGCTAGGAAACTATGAACACCGATTATCTCAAGCGCATCCTCACCAGCAAAGTGTATGACGTTGCGGTCGAAACCGCCCTCGACCTTGCACCTCAGCTTTCGGCACGCATCGGCAACACCGTTTTGCTCAAACGGGAAGACACACAATCCGTTTTTAGTTTCAAGTTGCGCGGCGCCTACAACAAAATGGCCCATCTGCCGAAGGCTGCGCTCGCGCGTGGTGTGATCGCGGCCTCAGCAGGCAATCATGCCCAGGGCGTTGCGCTATCGGCCCGCCGACTTGGCTGCAAAGCCGTCATTGTGATGCCCACTACGACGCCAGCCGTCAAGATTGAGGCTGTGAAAGAACTTGGAGGCCAAGTCGTTCTTGAGGGCGACAGCTTCAGCGATGCGTACGCCCATGCTCTGACATTAGAAAAGAAACACCACCTGACCTTCGTCCACCCGTTTGACGACCCGGACGTCATTGCAGGCCAAGGTACGGTCGGCATGGAAATTTTGCGGCAGCACCCAGGTCCGATCGACGCCATCTTCGTTGCGGTGGGTGGCGGCGGACTCATCAGCGGCATCGCGGCCTACGCCAAACAACTGCGCCCTGACATCAAAATTATCGGCGTACAAACGGTCGATTCAGACGCAATGCTGCGCAGTGTCCGCGCGGGCCGTCGAGTCATGCTCAACGAAGTGGGACTTTTCTCAGACGGCACTGCTGTCAAACAGGTCGGGGTCGAGACCTTTCGCTTGGCTCGCGAGTACGTGGATGACTACGTCGTCGTTGATACCGACGGGATTTGTGCGGCCATCAAAGATGTCTTTCAAGACACCCGAAGCGTGCTTGAGCCGGCCGGTGCACTGGCCATTGCCGGCGCAAAGCAATACGCAAGCGAACACAAGCTAAAAGGCAAAACTCTCGTGGCGATTGCCTGCGGCGCGAACATGAACTTCGATCGTCTGCGGTTCGTCGCTGAACGCGCGGAAGTCGGCGAGGAGCGCGAAGCAATTTTTGCGGTCACTCTTCCTGAACAAAGAGGAAGCTTTCGTGCATTCTGCAGCCTCGTTGGCAATCGTAATGTGACGGAGTTTAACTACCGCATTTCGGACTCAAACTCTGCCTATGTGTTTGTTGGTATTCAGGTATCAAGCCCAAACGAGCCATTACGCATCGCCAACAGTTTCCGTAAACACGGCTTTGATACGCTTGACCTGACCGATGACGAAATGTCCAAAACCCACTTGCGTCACATGGTGGGCGGGCGGTCAGGACTCGCGCACAACGAGCTGCTCTACCGCTTTGAGTTTCCGGAGCGGCCGGGCGCACTCATGCGCTTTCTTCAGTCGATGAAACCCGACTGGAACATCAGTCTGTTTCATTACCGAAATCAGGGCGCCGACTACGGTCAGATCTTGATCGGAATTCAAGTGCCCACGGGTAGCAAGAAAGCCTTCAAGGCTTTCTTGGACGAAGTCGGCTATCCGCACTGGAACGAAACAGAAAACCCCGCCTACAAACTCTTCTTGTAGGCGGGTATCCAAGACCACGCGCCTGGCAAGCGCCTCGCGCGACTAGAAACGACAGACGCTAAAAAATGGCGTGTCTGTTTTAGCAATCAATGACGAGCCGCCAAGGTCTGGAAGGTCCACAATCGCGGCAGCCTCGACAACGTTGCTGCCAAGCTGTTGCAACAACTTTACTGCGGCGAGCATCGTGCCGCCTGTGGCCACAAGGTCATCCACAAGCAGGACGCGCTGTCCGGGCTTGACTGCATCTTGATGCACCTCAACCACAGCATCGCCATACTCAAGCGTATAGGCGGCTGCCACTGTTTTGTAAGGCAGTTTGCCCTGCTTACGAACCGGCACAAAGCCGACGCCCAGGGCGTAGGCAAGTGCACTTCCGAAAATAAAACCCCGCGCATCGATGCCAACCACGACATCAAGCTTGTGACGCATGTGTCGGTAAACAAAAATATCAATCAACGCACGAAAAGCACGGGGGTCTTGCAGCATGGGGGTGATGTCGCGAAACATCACGCCAGGCTTGGGCCAGTCGGGTACGTTGCGGATCAAGCTGCGCACGAGCTCTATCGGGTCCTGATATGGAATCGGGTTGTTCATCGAACGATTTTCCGCATACGTTTAGACAAAGCAAAGAATACGCTATTCATGGGGTCCGCACCGTCACCGCACGCGAAACACGCAAGGCTTTGGCGCGCGCCTGATCGATCGTGCGATCTTGTGCGAGCCCAACTCCCATACGTCGCTTCACAAAGGACTCAGGCTTGCCAAAAAGCCGCACGTCCGTGCCAGGCTCCGCCAACGCCGCGGCCACGCCATCAAAACCGATACCTTGGGCTTCAACGCCCCCATAAATCACACTGCTTGCGCCCGGAGCAATCAGCGTCGTGTCCACTGGCAAGCCCAAAAGTGCTCTGGCGTGCAATTCAAATTCGCTTTGACGCTGGGTAATTAGCGTCACGAGGCCCGTGTCGTGGGGGCGAGGGCTCACTTCCGAGAACCAAACTTGGTCTCCGGACACAAAAAGCTCCACACCAAAAATACCTTGCCCACCCAAACTATCCGTTACCTGCAAGGCAATTTGTCGAGCCCGCTCCAGTGCGCGCTCTGGCATCGGTTGAGGCTGCCAGCTCTCAACGTAGTCTCCATCAACTTGGCGGTGCCCGATCGGTTCGCAAAAATGCGTCGAAATCTTGCCATCTGCACCGCGTGCGCGGACGGTTAGTAGCGTGATCTCGTATTCAAAATCGATAAATCCCTCAACGATGATGCGCGTGCCGTCTACACGAGCACCTTGCTTGGCAATATTCCAGGCCGATGCGATGTCTTGAGGTCCGCGCAACACCGACTGCCCCTTTCCTGAAGAGGACATCACAGGCTTGACCAAGCAGGGAAAACCAACTTTTTGGGTCGCCCGCTCAAGCTCCTCGACGGAATCTGCAAACTGGTAGGGCGATGTGGGCAATCCTAATTCCTCGGCCGCGAGGCGGCGAATACCCTCTCTGTTCATCGTCAACTGCGCTGCCCTTGCTGTTGGCGTCACGCGGGCATCGCCTGCGGCCTCAAGCTCAACCAGCAAGTCCGTCGCGATCGCCTCAATTTCCGGAACAATAATGTGCGGGCGCTCTTGCGCAATCACGGCTCTAAGCGCTTCTTTATCTGTCATGGCGACAACATGTGCTCGATGCGCGACCTGCTGCCCTGGTGCTTGGGGATAACGATCCACCGCAATCACCTCCACCCCAAAGCGCTGCAATGCCATGATGACTTCCTTGCCAAGCTCACCAGAACCCAACAACATCACCCTCAAGGCAGTAGACGATCCTGGCGTGCCCAGGCGGGCTTCAAAGGGCGCCAAGGCGGCTGCAGGGGATGCGTTTGATGAGAAAGGGGGCGTAGCCATAGGGATCCTGGTCGTTTTAAAAATTAACGATGTTGCACCACGGGACATTAGCAGATACGAACACCGCACGCCTTGGAGCTGAAACGATTAAAATCGGGCAATGTCTTCTCCTAAATCGTCCGCAGCCTCCGTGCTTGCATCCGCTCGACGCACCCTGGACATCGAAGCCCGTGCGTTAACTGAATTGAACCAACGCTTAGACTCAAGCGTTGAAAAAGCGGTCGCCCTCATGCTGGCATGCAAAGGTCGCGTGGTCGTCTGTGGTCTAGGAAAAACAGGCCACATTGCCCGCAAGATCGCGGCAACGCTTGCCTCGACTGGAACGCCCTCATTTTTCTTACATGCAGCGGAAGCCGTTCACGGGGATATCGGAATGATCGGCGGGCAAGATCTGCTGATCGCGGTGTCATATTCTGGCTCCGGGCAAGAGCTGCTCACCATTCTGCCTGCCGCGCACCGGCTAGGGGTTAAGGTGATCGCGATGACCGGGCACAACGATTCAGAGCTGGCTCGCTTAGCCGATGTCCACCTCGATGTGAGCGTCTCCCAGGAGGCCTGCCCGCTCAATTTGGCTCCGACCGCAAGCACTACCGTGGCACTCGCCATGGGCGATGCACTGGCCGTCGCCTGCCTTGAGGCACGCGGCTTTGGCCCTGACGATTTCGCACGCTCACACCCCGGCGGTGCGCTTGGCCGGCGGTTATTGACGCGCGTGGCCGACATCATGCGTAGCGCCACGTCGGTACCTAGCGTCACGCAGACCGCTTCGATCTTTGAAGCCTTGGAAGAAATCTCGCGTAAAGGAATGGGCATGACCGCCGTTCTCGACGCAGAAGGTCGTGCCATCGGCATTTTTACTGACGGCGACCTGCGCCGCTTAATAGAACGCAAAGGGGATGTCCGCAACCTCAGCGTAACGGAAGGCATGTCCCGCAATCCCCGCCACATTCAGGCCGAGGCGCTCGCCGTCGATGCAGCAGTGATTATGGACAGCCACAAACTTACCCAGATGCTGGTGTCGGACGAGCAAGGCAAACTGATCGGCGCCCTGCACATGCACGACCTGATGACGGCCAAAGTCGTCTAAATCAAGATGAATAGACCCCCTCTTATTCCCCACCCCGCCGAAGCACTCGTGCTCTCCAAAATCTCCGCTTCCGTCCGGGAACGCCTTGCGCGTATCAAACTGATGGTGTTCGATGTTGATGGGATACTGACTGACGGCAGTCTTTGGTACGGCGAACACGGAGAAGTCTTCAAACGCTTCAATGCGCTCGACGGGCATGGGCTGAAGATGCTCGCTGCCAGTGGCGTTACGGTTGTGCTCATGACAGGACGTTCTGGTCCAATCGTTGATCGGCGTGCCGCGGAGCTGGGACTCGGTGATGTCTTGCAAAATGTTCGCGACAAAGGCGTGGCCATTGCGGAGCTGGCTACCAAGCACCACGTTTCTCTGGAGCAAACCGGCTTCATGGGAGACGATCTCATCGACTTGCCCGCAATGCAACGCACGGGCTTTGCTGCCTCGGTCCCAGATGCCCCTGCCTACGTGCAGCAAGCGGCGCACTGGGTGGCAATCAAGGCAGGCGGCCATGGTGCTGCGCGCGAGTGCTGCGACATTATTCTGGCGGCGCAGCACCGACTAGGCACATTTTTCCAACCGGGCCGTCTTGGCCCGGGCACGATACAGTAGCCGTCCATGAAAGAACGCGCCTCAATCGTCGTATCCTTCATCATCTTGCTCTCACTAGTCTTGGGAACATGGTGGGCTGCCGACTATTCACAGCGCGCAGTCGAAATTGACCCGCCGAGCCGCCTGACACACGAGCCCGACACCTGGGCAAAAAAGATCGTGCTGCTGCGCACTGACGAGAAAGGCATCGTGATTCACCGTCTCGAAGGGGATCTGATGGAGCACTTCCCCGACGACAAGTCCTACGAATTGATCGCGCCTCGCGCCTTCGCACTCAAACCTGAAAATCCGCTCACTGTTGCCACGTCCCGCATCGCCGTTGTGTATGACGAGGGCAATCGCATCATCATGCGCGGTGACGCCGTCATTTTGCGTCTCGGAGACGCTGAACGACAACCCCTTAATTTCCGTAGCGATGAGCTCACGTTGCTCGTGAAGGAAGATCTGAGTTTTACGGATCTGCCTGCGATCGCGACAAGCGGTCGTTCCCGCATGAGCGGAATCGGCATGCGCTTTAACAATGCCACGCAGCAGCTAGACGTGTTTAAATCGACCGATGTCGACATTGCCCCGAAAGATCAGGCGGCAGAATCGACCCCAAAAGCTTTAATACCCAAGCCATGATTAAACTTTGCTCGCAGCGCACCGTCCTTAATTCACTCCTTGCCATGCAATGCATGCTCGGGGCGATCGTCCATGCTCAGACCGCGCAACCACCTGCTGTCACAGCCGAAGAGCCGAGCACGACCATTTTGTCAGACAGTCTGCATTACGACGACACAAAACGCGAAAGTACCTTCACGGGCAAAGTCGTCATGACACGCGGCTTGCTCACCATGAATGCAGACGTACTGCAAATGCGTGAAGATAAGGATGGCAATCAGTTCGGCGAAGCAACCATGAAAAGCGACAAGCTCGTCTTGATTCGCCAGCTGCGTCCGGAAAATTTTGAGGTGCTCGAAGGAGTCGGCCAGCGCGCAGAATATGACGGTAAAAACGAAACCTTCGATTTGATTGGGAAGGCTGTCGTCTCGCGCTACATCTGCGGCAAGCACTTCGATACAGTGAGCGGTCAGCAGGTGCGTTACAACCAAAAAACTGACGTTTATCAAGCTTTTTCAGGACCGAACTCTGCCAATGCTGATGGACGGGTCCGCTCTGTAGCTCAGCCTAAAGCGCGAGCAGAGGCTGCCGTCGCCGAATGCAAAGCGAAACAAGGTAATTTGCCTCCTACACCTGCAGCAAAGCCCGCTGGTACAGCCCGCCCCTAAAGCATCATTCATGCAAACATCGCAAGCCTCGATCTCCGCAAACCCAGCTCCTGACCATGCACCAGGAAAACTCAGTGCAACTGGGCTGCGTAAGTCCTATGGCGGACGTATGGTCGTGCAAGACGTCTCGATCTCCGTCAATAGCGGTGAAGTCGTTGGGTTGCTTGGCCCGAACGGTGCGGGAAAAACCACTAGCTTTTATATGATCGTGGGCTTGGTGGCTGCAGATGCGGGGCGTATCGAAATCGATGACACGCCAATCAGCAGCATGCCGATTCACCGTCGCGCACGCATGGGACTATCCTATCTCCCACAGGATGCCTCGGTTTTTCGCAGATTGACGGTAGAAGAAAATATTCGAGCGGTCCTCGAGCTACAGATCGACAACGAAGGAAAAAAATTCTCGACGAGCAAAATTGAAGAGCAACTCAACTCTTTGCTTGAAGAATTGCAAATTACGCATATTCGTAAAAATAGCGCCTTGTCCCTCTCTGGCGGAGAGCGTCGGCGCGTGGAAATTTCTCGTGCCCTGGCGACGCGCCCACGCTTTATTCTGCTCGACGAACCATTCGCAGGCGTAGACCCGATCGCCGTGATTGAGATCCAGCGTATTGTGCGATTTCTCAAGAGCCGGGGTATCGGTGTGCTCATCACGGATCACAACGTGCGCGAGACATTAGGCATCTGCGACCGCGCCTACATCATCAGCGAAGGTAAGGTTCTGACAAGCGGCGTGCCTGACGAGATTATTAATGACGCCTCCGTGCGCCGCGTCTATCTAGGCGAACATTTCAAGATGTAGCCCGCCGGCGCTGCCATCGCACTTATGCTGCGGCGCACAACGAAAACTTCCTGACGCAAATCAATCTTGGGTATTTCTACCCTTGATTTCCACACGCAAGTCACTACACTTGAAGCATTGATAGCAACCAAAGGAGTTTCTCGCCGTCCACACCCGTGCATCCGCACAACCGCTGTTCCTTTTTGGAGAGTACGCAATGAACCTGAATATCACCGGTCACCATCTTGACGTCACCCCAGCCATCCGGGAATACATCCAAACCAAAATGGCCCGTGTTTTACGGCATTTTGATCACGTTATCGGCACGCAAGTCATGCTGTCGGTCGAACCACTCAAACACCACGCAGAAATAACTTTGCATGTTCGCGGCAAAGATATCCACTGCGAAGCGTCAGAACAAAATCTTTATGCCTCGATAGACTTGCTGATCGATAAAGTCGACCGCAAAGTACTCCAGTACAAGGCGCGTACACAGGAACACCATCATCTAGCAACCAAACGGCAGGTTTTTGAGACGGCATAACTGCCTAGCGCAAACCTGCTTCAAACGCCACGCCCACTAATCATTTGGTGGGCGTTGTTTTTTGTACGACATCACCATTAGCTAACAAGGGGATAAAACCGATAGGATTAGAGCCAACCTATAATCAAAAACATGAAACACCTGTCTCGCCTTTTGCCTCTAAGCAATGTTGTGCTCGACTTGCCCGCAACGAGCAAGAAGCGGGTATTTGAACAAGCGAGCCTCCTGCTTGAGAACAATCAAGGCATCGAGCGCGCAGCCGTGTACGAAAGCCTGTTCGCTCGCGAGCGTTTGGGCTCAACGGGCTTAGGCTCCGGAATCGCCGTCCCGCATGGTCGCGTTAAAGGCCTTAAGGCCGGTGTTGCCGCTTTTATTCGGCTCGCAAAACCCATCCCGTTTGATGCGCCGGACCGACAACCGGTCGGCCAGCTGTTGATTCTGGTGACGCCAGAAGCCTCAACGCAACAACATCTCGATATACTTGCCGAAGTGGCTCGCCTGTTTTCTGACGAAGCGCTCAGGTCGCGTTTAGCGATGGAAACCGACCCAACGGTCGTGCATGCCTTATTGACCGAAGACATACGTTAGTTTTTTTGCGGGCAGACCCACCCCTTCCATTACGGAGTCACCATGCTGACGGTGCAGGACCTGGTTCACGACAATACCGAAGACATTCCATTTACTTGGGTCGCCGGGCAAACTGCGGCGGATCGCCTCATCCCGGACAACGGCATGGCCGCAGCCGACCTGATCGGCCACTTAAACCTGATTCACCCCTCACGGATTCAGGTGTTCGGTCCCCAGGAGATGGACTACTACACCCGCTTTGAGTCCAAGCGGCGGATTCATCACCTCGATGAGCTTTTGGCGGGCGGCGTCCCTGCGATTCTCATTGCAGATGGCTTACCACCGACGGACGACCTGATCGATGGCTGCGAGCGCAATCACATCCCTCTCCTGACAACCCCCGTCCCTGCAGCTGAACTCATCGACTTGTTGCGGATATAC